>Ga0224500_10001510_pt1 | contig 13653 bp, 16 predicted proteins | sample SF_Oct11_sed_USG_FD_168126 | JGI IMG/M metagenome (GOLD analysis project Ga0224500, IMG submission 168126) | Sediment microbial communities from San Francisco Bay, California, United States - SF_Oct11_sed_USGS_4_1 | ecosystem: Environmental > Aquatic > Marine > Sediment | place: USA: California... | reverse complement strand
GCGAGCGACAGGGCCACGCCATGCAGAGACACCGGATGCGCCGCGCGGATCCGCTCGAGCCACGCGATACGCGGGCCGCCGTCGACCATGTAGTTCTCGGCGTGCACCTCGTACCACAGCCCGGGGGCGCTGCACGCATGCGCGTCCTCGAAGTGGTGGGGCTTGAGGCCAAGGCCGGCCGTCAGTGTCATTTCAACTGTCCTCGGGAAGCGGATCAGGCAGCCGCGGCGCGCATGCGGAACGATGCGTCCGCATTGGAGGGGAAACGCGCCGCGGCTGGCGACTCACATCTTGATCGGCTGCAGCGAGCCCTTGCCTTTCGGGGTGGTCATCGTGTCGCAGGTGCCTTTCGGAACGTATTTCCAGGCGTTGCCCTGGTAGTCGACTTTCGACGTGCCGGCGCAGGTGGTGCCCGGGCCGGCCTGGCAATCGTTCTGGCCGGCCTTGGCGATGCCGTAGCACTTTTCCTTTTCGCCCTTGATCGAGGCGCCCTTGTCCTGCGCCATGGCGGCGCCGGCGACGACAGCCGCCAGCGCGAAAGCGGCGGTGGCGAGGGATTGACGACGGTTCATGCGGTATCTCCTGTGTACGTGTGCAAGTGGGGTCGACCTGCCCGTGCGGGCCTGTCTGCCGGTTAATCGCGCGGCAGGTGCCGGGTCTTACAGACGCGGCACCAGCGCCGCGAAAATAAATTCCTGCGATGCCCTGTAAGAAGAGACGGCCTGCGTCGACCAAGGCGCGCCGCTCCGGCCCATACGCTTCGAAAGCCATCCAATGCTGATTCCCCGCCAGCCTGTCCCCGACCTTGCCGTTCCCGTCGTCGCCGGGAGCACCTGGGCACTCAGCGCACAGGCGCCACAGGCCTTCACGCTGATCGTCTTCTATCGCGGCCTGCACTGCCCGGTATGCCGCGCCTACCTGCCGGAATTGAACCGGTTGCACGGCGAGTTCGCCGCGCGCGGCGTGAATGTGCTGGCGGTGTCGAGTGACACGCCCGAACGGGCCGCGCAGGCCGTCGCCGACTGGCACCTCGACCACCTGACGGTGGGCCACAGCCTGCCGCTCGACGAAGCGCGGCGCTGGGGACTGTACGTATCCAGCAGCCGTGGAAAGACTTCCATCGGCATCGACGAGCCCGCCCGGTTCTCCGAGCCCGGCATCTTCCTCGTCCGACCGGACCGCACCCTGTACTTTGCGACGGTGCAGACGATGCCTTTCGCGCGGCCGCACTTCGATGAACTGCTGAAGGCGATCGAGTTCGCGCTGAAGAACAACTACCCGGCACGCGGCGAAGTCGCATGAGACCCGTGCGGTCAGCGTACGGCGGCGCGGCGAACGGTCCCATCGCGCTCGCGCGCTAAGCTCGCCCGATGGCGCGCTCCCTCAGCTGCGGCGTGATCGTCCGGCGCGTTGCCGGAGAGCTGCTGCTGTGCCACGCCACCGGCCGCGGCCATTGGGACATCCCCAAGGGCGTGCGCGACGCCGACGAGACCCCGCTGCAAGCCGCGTTGCGCGAACTGCACGAGGAGGCCGGGCTCGTGCTGGCATCCGACAGCCTGCGCGACCTCGGCCCGCACGCCTACCTGTCGGGCAAGGATCTGCACCTGTTCGTTGTCGATCCGCCGCTGCCCGGGCTGTCGACCGATCAGTGCCGCTGCACCACGTTCTATCGGGCGCGCAACGGGCGCGAGGTACCGGAGGTGGACGCCTACCGCTGGGCCGCGCGCGACGAGGTGCCGTACCTCGCGGGCAAGAACATGGCGCGCGTCCTGATGTCGCTCGACTGGTAGGCGAAGCGCTCGGTCCGCTCAGTTCGAGCGCCGCGTCGGCCGCAACGTCCGCCGTTGAGCCGGCCGGATCGCGCCGGGCCAGGCGCCCTGCGGCGCACTGGCTGCACCCCAGCCCGTAACAGCAACGGCCCGGATGGTCACCCGACCCGTCCCGTTTCACGGGACCGCGCGCGGCTTTGCCCCAATTCTTGACGCAGGGCCATGCAGTGCCGGTTTCCCATGCCATTAATGAACGGAAAAACGCACCGCGGAGGCAGCGATGGACAAGGTATGGCTCAAGCAGTATCCCGAAGGCATCCCGGCTGAAGTCGACTTCACGGCCTACAGCTCCCTGAAGGAGATCCTGGCGAGCAGTTGCGCCCGGTTCGCAGACCTGCCGGCCTACGGCAACATGGGCGTGTCGATCACCTACCGCGAGCTCGACCAGCTGAGCCGCGACTTCGGCGCCTACCTGCAGAAGGTGGCCGGCCTGAAGAAGGGCGACCGGCTCGCGATCATGCTGCCGAACCTGCTGCAGTACCCGGTGGCGCTGTTCGGCGCGCAGCGCGCCGGCGTCGTGGTGGTCAACACCAACCCCCTCTACACGGCGCGGGAGCTCGAGCACCAGCTCAAGGACTCGGGCGCCACCGCGATCGTGGTGCTGGAGAACTTCGCGCACACGCTGCAGGAGGTTCTCCCGCGCACGCCGGTCAAGACGGTGATCACGACGCAGATCGGCGACATGTTCCCCGCGTTCAAGCGGATGCTGACCAACCTCGTCGTCAAGCACGTCAAGAAGATGGTGCCCGAGTGGCACATGGCGCAGACGGTGAGCTTCAACGACGCGCTGGCGGCCGGGCGCGTCCACGCGCTCGACGACGTGACGATCCATCTCGACGACCTCGCCTTCCTGCAGTACACCGGTGGCACGACCGGCGTGGCCAAGGGCGCGATGCTGACGCAGGCCAACATGGTCGCGAACCTGCAGCAGGTCGCACCCTGGATCGCGCGCGACCTGCTCGACGGCGAGGAGACCGCGCTGATTCCGCTGCCGCTCTACCATGTGTTCGCGCTCACCGTGAACCTGGTGTTCATGAAGATCGGCGCGCACATCGTCCTGGTGACCAACCCGCGCGATTTCCCGGCGTTCATCCACCTGCTGAAGAAGACGCCGATCACCGCGATGATCGGCGTGAACACGCTGTACAACGCTCTGCTGAACGCGCCGGGGTTCTCCGAACTGAACCTGCACGCGCTCAAGATCTGCGCTGCCGGCGGCATGGCGGTGCAACGCGCGGTGGCCGAACGCTGGAAAGCCGCCACCGGCGTGCCGCTGATCGAGGGCTATGGCCTCACCGAGACCTCGCCGATCGCCATCTCGAACCCCCTGAACATCGAGGAGTGGAGCGGCAACATCGGCCTGCCGATCCCGTCGACCGAAGCCGCGATCCTCGACGACAGCGGCGCCGTCCTGCCGATCGGGCAGGTGGGCGAGATCGCGATTCGCGGACCGCAGGTGATGAAGGGCTACTGGAACCGGCCCGAAGAGACTGCCAAGGTGTTCACTGCCGACGGCTGGTTTCGCACCGGCGACATGGGCATCATGGACGCGCAGGGCCACTTCAAGATCACCGATCGCAAGAAGGACATGATCATCGTGTCCGGCTTCAAGGTGTTCCCGAACGAAGTTGAAGACGTGGTGATGCTGCATCCCGGCGTGATGGAGGTGGCCGCGATCGGCGTGCCGGACGAGAAGTCGGGCGAAGCGGTGAAGATCGTCGTCGTGAAGAAGGACGCAGCACTCACCGAGCGCGAGCTGCTCGAGCACTGCCGGCAGCACCTGACCAACTACAAGGTGCCGCGCATCGTCGAGTTCCGCACCGAGCCGCTGCCGAAGACCAACATCGGCAAGATCCTGCGGCGCGAACTGCGCACGCCGCAGCCGAAGGAGGCCGTTGCCGCGTAGCCGGCCCCGTCATGAAGGAAGCGGCGGTGCATACTGCCGCTTCCGCAGCCGGCGCACCGCTCGATGAGTTCAGACCCCCGGCGTTTCAACATCCCCCTGATCGCCCTGCACTGGCTGACGCTGCTGCTGATCGCCCTCGCCTACGCGACGGACCAGCTGCGGGAAGCGTTCGAACACACGCCGACCGAAGGGTTGCTGACGCACTGGCACAGCGTGTTCGGCGTCACCGTGCTGGGCGCGACGGCGTTCCGGTTGGTCGTGCGTGCCTTCACGCGCGCACCGGCCATCGTGCCGGCGCCGCCGCGCTGGCAGGAAGTCCTGGCCGCGCTGACGCACGCCGCGCTCTACGGACTGATGATCGCGCTGCCACTGACGGGCTGGCTGATGTTCAATGCCGATGGCAAGGCCGTGGTGTGGTTCGGCACCCAATTGCCCACGCTGCTGGGGCCGAGCAAGGGACTCGCCAAGGCGCTGAAGGAAGTGCACGAGGCGATCGCGACGGCCGGCTACTTCCTGATCGGCATGCACGCCGCAGCGGCGCTGTTCCACCACTACGTCGTGCGCGACAACACGCTGCGGCTGATGTGGCCCGGACTGCGGCCGCGGGCGCCCTAGTCGACGGCTCGCCCGACGGCCGCGTCGCCGTCGCTACGCTGTGGCGCGGTGCGCCGCGCGCGCCGGCTTCTTGGCGGCAGACGGCGGCATCACTTCACACCAGGCTGCCTTCGCGTCGCGGGCGATGTGCCGTCCGGCGAGCCGCATTGCGCGCCAGAGCGCCTGCACCGGCTCGCGCGACGCCTTCGCCGCCCCGGTCACTTCGCGCATCGAGCTGCGCGCGAAGCGTCCTGCCGCGTTGCCGGCAACCTGGAGCTTGCGCCCCGCCATCTCGATTTTCGCCTTCATCTCCGCAACCGGAACCGGCTGCGCAGCCGGCGCGGGTGCGGCAGACGGCTTCGCCATCGACTGGCGTGCTTTCCGCTGGGCGGGTTGGGATTTGCGGGCAACCATGGTTTCTCCTTTCGAGTGTCTCGGCTCCGGCCGTTTGGCTGCCGGACGTTTCCATGGTGAGCGGTCGCGGCCCGGACGCCATGCTTCGCGTCACGGCGGGCGCATTCGAGGTGGAAGGTTCTAATTTCCGGCTGTGTGCTTGCGCACCAGCAGGCCGGTGGTCGAGACCTGGACGTCGAACTCGGCCTCCCGGTCCGCCGGCACGAAGGACGCCGAGCCGTACTCGGCGTCCACCAGCGGCGCCAACGCCACGAAGCGGCGGCGCAGGTCGAAGAGGTCGAGCGGCTTCTTCGCGCCGAGCGCATGCACCGTGCGCGGCAACGTGTTCTCTTCCGTCAGCGATCGATAGCGCCCGGCGATGCGGTCGAGTTCGTACGCCGTGTGCAGCCCCATCAGGCTGGCCATCGGCGTCCACTTCAGGATGTGCGCGTCGATGTAGATCTCGTCGCCGGCGAGCTGGTAGGTGAGCGTGCGCCCGTCCGGAAAGCGCACCACCGCCTGGAATCTCTTTTCACCGAGCGGACGGACTGTGACGTGAGCGGCTGTCTCCTCGTGGGTCAGCGCACGGTAGCCCGCCGTGCCGATGCCCACCGTGCCAAGCAACGCCGCCAGCGTCGCGAGCAGCGTGCCCGTGACGAGCTGCAGCACGAACGACACGGGGCGCACGCGGAACAGCGCAACGAGGCTGGCAATGACCAGCACTAAACCGAGCAGGCCCAGCACCGCCGCCACCAGCGGCCATGAAAAGTCGAACAGCGATGCGGTCATGAACGGCAGCCCTCGCAAGTACGTGCGCGGGCGGTCGGCGCTCGCCCACTATCCAGACGATAGGCCATGCCCGGGCTGCCCGCTGGCAGGCGGATGGGCGGCTCTCTGCGCTACCGCCCGCCGTCGTCCTGGTCGTCGTGCCAATGCCGGTGCCGCGGCGGCGGTACGACAACCACCGGCGGCGGCACGACGCGTACCACCGGCCGGCCGTAGCCGTAGCCATAGCCGGGATAGGCCGGCGCGACCACGCAGCCGGACAGGGCGACCGCACCGGCGGCCAGGGCGATCAGGGTCAGCAGGCGACGCGACATAAGGGCCTCCTTCGGAGCAGGGCGTCGACGCACGTCGCGTCGATACCCATGCAACGGCTCGCGGAAAGGAGGCGTGGACGCCGAAGTCGTAACGAGAGGTAACGCCGCGCCAGCCGCCCGGCGCGCAATCGATCAGGCGCGGCCTAGCGCGGCAGCCTGGTCGTGCACCACTCCTGTTCACACGGGATGCCGTTGTTGTCGGGATCGAGCTGGGCTCCCGCGCAGCTCTTGAGGAAGAACTTCGCTTCCTCGCACGAGGTCATCTCCGAGCACTGCGTGCGGCCGTCGCATCGAAAGCGAGCGGCCGGCGAAACCTTCGGGGCGTCGAGCGCACCCGCAGGCGCCGGCGGCGGCGAATCGGAACCGGCTCCGGCGTATTGCATCCAGCCATAACCGGCGGCGGCGAGCAGCGCCAGCGCAATGACGATGCCCCCGAGCGGACGGCCCGCGCTGCGGCGTGCCTCGCGCGCCCGTCCGGGCTGCGGACGGTCCGGATGCGCCGACCGGTCGCCGGCCCGCCGCACGTTGACTGCGCGCTTCGTGCCGTCGGCATCGGACTCGATCTCGAAGCTCACCCGCTCGCCGAGCTTCAGCCGGCGCGTGTCGCGCGGAAAGGCGGAGACATGCACGAAGATCGGCGCCCCGCCGTGCTGCGGCGTGATGAGGCCGACGCCGCGATCCTCGCTCCATTCCTTCAGCATGCCGTCGAATCGCATGCTCCAGTGTTGCAGAATGCGCCACTGCGTGCGGCCCGACAGTCGGCGGCGCGCCGCCGCCGGGCAGGCATCCGGTCCGCTGCGCAGCTACTTCTTCGCCTTCGGCAACCGGTACTCGACCTTGTTGTCGTCGAAGACGAGAACGCCGTCGCGCTCGAGTTGCTCCATCAGCGCCGGCAGCTGGCCGGGCTCCATCTTGCGGCCGAGGTGCGACTCGATGTGCCTTTCCAGTCGCGCGCGCTTGGAGGGTCGCTTGTCGCCCATCTTATGCAGGCTCGCGATCACCTTGGCGATCGCGTCCGGCGCGGGCCGGGCCGGGGCGCGCGTCGACGCGGCCGCCTTCTTCGCGGCCGCGGGCGCGGCGGCGGACTTCTTCGCCGGAGCTTTCCTGCTCGCGGATTTCTTTGCCGCCGGCGCCTTTGCCGCGGTCGCCTTCTCGGTCTTGTCCGTCTTCTCCGCCCTGGCCGCCGGCGCCGCGCGCGCGGCGCGCTTCCTCGCCGCCTTCGGCTCCGCCGGCTCGGCGCCGTTGCCTTCGAGCGCCGCCTTCAGCGAGGCGACACGCGTGGCCGAGTAGCCGTGGCTGCGCACGTGCATCAGCAGCGGATCGAAGTCCGTGTCGCGCGACACCACGACGAAGCGCGCGCCCTTGCCGGCCGCTGCGCGGTCCTGCGCCGACACCAGCTCTCCGAGGTAGAACGCGATGTGCATGTCGACGGCGTTGCGGCCCGCCTTGGCGCAGCGGATGAAGGTCACACTGGCGCCGAGCGGCTGCCAGGCCTCGGCAACGTCGGCCGAATACTTCGTCTGGCCGGGACCGCGGAAGATGCACAGGCGCACGCCGTCGCCGCGCACGAGCCCGATGTCGGCGGCGGAGGGCTGGACGTTTTCAAAGTCGACGAGGATGTAGGTCAGGGTCATGGCCGCGCCTTGGCGCACAAAGGAATCCCTGCACACTCTAGCGCGCCGGCGTCGACTCGACCCCGGATGGCGCAAGCGGGGCGGAAACGGTGCCCCCGGAAGCCGCGCCGGGCGCGCGCCGCCGCGGGTGTCCGCACGGGCACTGCCGATCAAGCCGGCAACGGCTTCTGGTTCGCCTCCTTCCGCCGCATTGCCTAGACTGGATGTGTCCGTGGGCGGGATCCTTCGCGGAGCCGAACCGCTCTGGACCTGGAAGCGGGTGTGTCCTCCTGGACGGACCCGCGCAGGATTGCCGAGTCCCTCAAGCGGTCCGCTGACGGCAGCCGCTGCGCGGCCTGACGTCCCGAACCTCGTTACCCGCTGGCCCTATCGATGGAAGACGCGTTCAGACTGCAGGAGCACGAGACTCTGGTCAGCGGCCTGCTGAACGCGTCCGCATACCCACATCCGGCCCAGCGCGTCGAACGGATCGACACGCACATTTCAACGGTCCTGCTGGCCGGCGACTTCGCCTACAAGATCAAGAAGCCCGTCGATCTCGGCTTCCTCGACTTCTCTTCGCTGGAGAAGCGGCACCGCTACTGCCTGCAGGAGCTGCGCCTGAACCGGCGCACGGCCCCGGACCTGTATCTCGACGTCGTTCCCATCGTGGCGACGGCCGCCGGACCGCGCATCGGCCCCGCGGCAGGAGACCCCATCGACTACGCGGTCCGGATGCGGCGCTTCGACCCGGACTGCACACTGGACCACGTGGCTGCGCGGGGACAGCTGACCGGCGAACTCGTCGATCGCCTGGCGGCCGTCGTCGCGCGCCTGCATGCCGGAGCGGCCGTCGCGCCGCCGGGCTTCGGCACATCGGGCGCCGCGCGGCAGGTCACCGACGCCAGCCTTGGCGCGATTCGCGACCGGGTGCAGGCGGCGTCGGACCGCGCCCGCATCGACGCGCTTGCCGCCTGGTCGGCCGCTGAATGGCGCGCACGCGCGCCGCAGATGGACGCGCGCGCTGCCTCCGGCTCCGTCCGCGAGTGCCACGGCGACCTGCACCTCGCCAACATCGTGCTGCTCGACGGCGAGCCGGTTCCCTTCGACGGCATCGAGTTCAGCGACGAACTGCGCTTCATCGACGTGATCTGCGACGTCGCGTTCACGTTCATGGACCTGATGGACCATGGCGTGCCGCCTCTGGCCTGGCGCCTCGTCGGGCGCTACCTCGAGCTGACGGGCGACTACGCGGGGCTGTCCGTGCTGCCCTACTACGCCACATACCGCGCGCTCGTGCGCGCCGAAATCGCCCTGATCCGACTTCGGCAGCCGGAGCTGAAGCGGCAGGTTCGGCTGCGCGAACACACTTCCTTCGAGCATTACCTTGCGCTGGCGGAGCGGCTGCGCCGTGCGGGCGCGCGGTCGCTGGTGGTGATGACCGGACTGTCGGGTTCGGGCAAGTCGACGATCGCACTCGAACTCGCCCAGCAGCTCGGAGGCGTCCGCATCCGGTCGGACGTGGAGCGCAAGCGGCTGTTCGGCTTCGCGCCACAGGACCGCACCCAGCGCGCCGTCTATTCCAGAGAAGCTACTGCGCGCACCTACGACCGCATGGCGGAGGTTGCGCGGGCAGCGCTCGCGGCCGGCGTCCCGGTGGTCGTCGACGGCGCCTTCCTGAAGCGCGCGGAGCGCGATCGCTTCCGGGCGCTGGCGCGGGAACTGGACGCGCGCTTCGCGCTGGTCGCCTGCGAAGCGCCGCCGGACGTTCTGCGCGCCCGGGTGGCCGCGCGCCATCGCGCGGGCAGCGATGCATCCGAGGCGGACCTCGACGTGCTCGCGCGCCAGATCGGGTGGCAGGAGCCGCTGTCGCCCGATGAGCGCGTCGACTGCGTCCAGATCGACACGCAGGGAGACTGGACCGGCGTGGAGGCGCAGTGTCGATCACTCGTCGACGCCTGGCAGAACGACGCCCGATAGCGCCGGTTGCACGCGATGGCGGCAGCCCGGCTGTCGCTTGCATGCATTCATCCGCGCGTTCGCAAGAGGCTGGAATCCGCTCGCGAATTTCCTCGGGATTCATCCCGGAATCGCCAGAGCTTCGCGCGGCCTGGCAAGGAACGGGGTCGTCCGCTTTCCGCGCCTACTTGACGGGCCAGACGTGCGCCGCAGAGAGTCGATTGTTCATGCCGTCCGGCTCGAGGAAGTCCACCCGGACACGAGCGCCCGGCTTCAGCGCCGAAAGGTCGTACACCTCCTCGCGCACGTGGACATCGGCCGTCTTGCCGTCCGCCGACTGAAGGCGGACGGTCCGTGCGTATGTGTCGGTGGACACGACGACGAACACGCCCGGCTGCGGCGCGTAGTTGATGCCTCCGCCCTGCATTCGCTGACCGCCATCCCCTGCCGGCCGCTCCGCCAGGGCCGGGGTCACGCAGCAAACTGCGCCCAGTGCAAGCGCCAGAAACCTTGTGGCCGCGTTCATTCGTCCTCCCAAGTCAGGCCCGGAGCGTCAGGTTACTCGGGTCTAGCCGCGTGAAGCGCAGTCGCCGCAGCGGGCGAGCGCCTCCACCGCGCCACGTGCGATCAACTCCCCGGCTCCCCGCCGCGCAGGTTGAGCATCGCCACCACCGTCGTCCCCCGCCCGGCATTCTCGAAACGGTGCGGGCGATCGCTCGCGAAATGAAAGCTGTCGCCGCGCGACAGGGTCCAGGTGCGCTTGTCCACCGTGAGGCGCAGCCTTCCCTGGATCACGAGTCCCGCTTCTTCACCCTGGTGTGCATACAGCTCGAATCCCGACGTCGCCCCGGGCTCCATGGTCATCAGGAAGAACGTGAAGCGAGCCGGCGTGTCCGCGGTGAGGAGCTGCTTGTAGATGCCCGAGCGCCACGCGGTCAGCTTTCCCCGTGCGGCGGTCCGGACGACGATCTCGCCCTGCGATCCATCCGCGTGGGACGGCTCGAAAAGCATCGACAGGCCGACGTCGAGCGCGTCCGCCAAGCTGGTCAGCGCGCTGAGCGACGGCGACGAGATGCCGCGCTCGATCTGGCTGATGAATCCGATCGACAGCGACGTGCGGTCTGCCAGCATGTGCAGCGACATCTTTCGCTCGTGGCGAAGCTTGCGGATGCGCGCCCCGACCTGCGCGTCCGTCGCCTTGCCGTTGCGCCGTAGCGCCGAGACCTTCGCGGCGGAGGGTTTCGTCGGTTTCACGGGGCGCGCCGATCCGATGATCCGATCACTCGACCTCCAGCCTGTCCCGCATCCGGTAGTAGCGGATCAGCGCACGGGCGACGGTCCTCGTGAAGGGGTAGCCGAAGATCGGCCGCATCGCTGTCACCGGGAACGGAATGTCGTCGGGCCGCTTGCCCGCGACGAGTTCCGCCAGGTAGCGCCCGAGCAGGGGCGCAAGGCCGACGCCGCGGCCGTTGTACCCGAGCGCCGTCCACACGCCTGGCGCCAGCTGGTGCAGGTGCGGCAGGTGGTCCTTCGTCATCGCGACGCGGCCTCCCCAGTGATACGCGAACGGAACGCCGCGCAGCCAGGGAAAAAGCGTGTCGACCGCGGCGCGGAGATTGACGGCGTCGGCGGGCCCGAGATTCTCCCTGAACGGTGCCCGGCCTCCCATGAGCAAGCGGCCTGCGGCATCGCGCCGGTAGTACCAGAGCAGGCGGCGCGTGTCCGAAGCGCAGTGCCCCTGCGACAAGATCCTGGCGCCAAGCTCGGCGGGCAGGGGTTCGGTGGCGGCCTGCATGCTGATCATCGGGACGACCGTGCGCGACAGTCCCGGCCAGAGGGCATCCGTGTAGCCGTTGGTGCCGATGATCACGGCGTTCGCCCTGACCGCCCCGGAGTCGCTGCGCAGCAGCCAGCGACTGCCGTCCCTCGCCAGTTGACGGGCTGGCGAGCGAACAAAGATCTCGGCGCCGGCGCGGCGGGCTGCCGCGGCCAGGCCGCGGTTGAACGACAGGGGCTGCACGTGCCCGGCACGCCGGTCTTCCCATCCGCCGAGGTAGCGGTCCGTGCCGATCAGCTCCCCCAGTCGCGCCCGATCGACGAAGGTCGCCGGCGCTCCGCGCCGGGCCCACTGGTCGCAGCGACGCTTCACCATGTCGAGCGTGCGCGCGGAAATCGCCGGCTGAAGCCAGCCCTTGCGCGTTGCCTCGCAGTCGATCCGGTGCTTCTCGATCAGGCCGAAGACTTCGTCGCCGACGCTGCCGATGGCCGCGACGAGTCGCGGACCCAGCTCTGCGCCGAACATGGCCTCCAGCTCGTCCGGGTCGTACTTCAGGCCCGGGATGACCTGGCCTCCCGTCAGCCCCGAGGCCCCGCGGCCGATGTCGTGGGACTCGAGCAGCACGACGCTGGCGCCGGCGCTCGCCGCCGCCAGCGCCGCGGCGCACCCCGTGTAGCCGCCGCCGACGATGGCGACATCGGCGCCGAGTTCTCCCTTCAGTTCGGGCCAGGGCGTCGACCGCGCGGCCGTTGCGTCCCACAGCGAACCCTTCGTCCCGTCAACCATCGCGACCTCCGCAAACCGGCCGTGAGCGGTGTGCTCACCCAGAGAATTTTCACAATCGTGAAAATTCTGGCACGGAATTGAGTAATATCGTTGAGCAATATCCACGGCTAGCAGGATTGTGGGCATGCATCCACCCGCAGCCGTTCAACCTCTCGATTCTCACGAGGAGACAGGCACCATGAACTTCACGCTCAGGAAGTGGTTGGCAGTCGCGGCGGTCGTCGCGCTGGGTCCGGGAGCCGGCGCAGCGCTGGCGCAGCAGACCTACAAGGTCGGATCGACACCGACCGGTGTGCCGTTCACCTTCATGGACACCAAGACCCAGACGATCGAAGGGGCCATGGTCGACCTGATCACCGCGATCGGCCAGGACCAGGGGTTCAAGGTGCAGGTGGAAGCGACGCCGTTCTCCGCCCTCATTCCCTCGCTGACCAGCAACAAGATCGACATCATCTCCGCGGCGATGCTGATCACGGCGGCGCGGAAGGAAGTGATCGACTTCAGCGATCCCGTGTTCCCGTACCCCGAGGGAATGATCATCAAGGCCGACGACAACACGAAGTACAAGTCGCTGGCCGACCTGAAGGGGCAGGTCGTCGGCGCGCAGGTCGGCACCGTGTACGTGGACTTCCTGAAGAAGAACGGCGAATTCCCCGAGGTGAAGACCTACGATTCGATCGCCGACATCATCCGCGACGTCGGACTGGGCCGGATCAAGGCGGGCTTCGGCGACGGGCCGATCGTTCGCTACCAGCTGTCGCAGCGCAAGGACTCGGGCGCCAAGGTGTCGGAGACCTACGAACCCAAGATGGAGGGTTACGTGGGCATGGGCGTGCGCAAGGGCGACAAGGAACTGCTGGCGAAGATCAACGCCGGGCTGGCCAAGATGAAGAGCAGCGGCAAGCTCGACGAGATCCTGAAGAAGTGGAACCTCAAGTAGCGTCGTCCTGAAAGGCGGGCAGCGCCCCGGCGGCGCCGCTCGCCTCTCGCCGCCCGCCGCCTGCCGTCCCCTGACGACCCGACCCGAGGGTTGAGGTGTTCTCCAGCGCCTTCCTGAACGACGCACGGGAGTTCCTGCCCATCCTGCTGCAGGGTTGCTGGACGACCATCAAGCTCACGGCGCTCGCGCTGGTCCTGTCGACGGTCATCGGATTCCTGCTGGCGCTGATGCGGCTGTCGCCCTACGCGCTGGTGCGGCTGCCGGCCACAACGTTCATCACGGTGATCCGCGGCATTCCGATCATCGTCCAGCTTTTCTACATCTACTTCGTCTTTCCGGAAATCGGCATCGAGCTGTCGGCGTTCCAGGCCGGCTTCATCGGCCTGGGCATCGCCTATTCCGCGTACCAGGCCGAGAACTTCCGGGCCGGCATCGAGGCGATCGACCACGGGCAGATCGAGGCCGCGCAGTCCCTTGGGATGCGCTACTGGCTGCTGCTGCGCCGCGTGATCATGCCGCAGGCGATCCGCATCACGCTGCCGCCGTACGGCAACACGATGATCATGATGCTGAAGGACTCGTCGATCGCATCGACCATCACGGTGGCCGAACTCGCGCGCCAGGGACAGCTGATCGCCTCGTCCACGTTCAAGAACATGACGGTGTTCACGCTGGTGGCGCTGCTCTACCTGACCATGAGCCTGCCGCTGACGGCCCTGGCGCACTGGCTCGAGAAACGGTTCGGCCGGCGATGAT
>Ga0224500_10001508_pt1 | contig 13659 bp, 10 predicted proteins | sample SF_Oct11_sed_USG_FD_168126 | JGI IMG/M metagenome (GOLD analysis project Ga0224500, IMG submission 168126) | Sediment microbial communities from San Francisco Bay, California, United States - SF_Oct11_sed_USGS_4_1 | ecosystem: Environmental > Aquatic > Marine > Sediment | place: USA: California... | reverse complement strand
AAAACGAAGTACCGGGCAAGACGGGCTTTGCCCACCTGTTCGAACACCTCATGTTCCAGGGCTCCGAGCACTACGACGACGAGTACTTCAAGCCGTTCGAGCAGGTTGGCGCAACCAGCATGAACGGCACGACCAGCTTCGACCGCACCAACTATTTCCAGAACGTGCCGACGACAGCGCTCGACCTCGCACTCTGGATGGAGTCGGATCGCATGGGCCATCTGCTCGGCGCCGTGACGCAGCCGCGGCTCGACGAGCAGCGTGGCGTGGTCAAGAACGAGAAGCGCCAGGGTGAGAACCGTCCCTACGGCCGCGTGCCCGAGACCGTGTACCGCGCCAGCTTCCCGCCGGGACACCCGTACCGCACGCTGCCAATCGGCTCGATGGCAGACCTCGACGCCGCGACGCTCGACGACGTGCGCGAGTGGTTCCGCACGTATTACGGCGCAGCCAACGCCGTCCTGGTGCTGGCCGGCGACATCGACGTGCCCACGGCACGCGCCAAAGCCGAGCAGTATTTTGGACACATCGCCCCGGGCCCTGCCCTTACTCGACCCGGCACCTGGATCGCAGCCCGCAGCGACAGTCGCCGCGAGACGCTGTACGACCAGGTCGCGCAGCCACGCTGGCAGCGCTACTGGAATACGCCGCCCGACAATACCCGCGACTCCGAGTACCTCGGCCTGGTCGGCGAAATCCTTGGTGGTGGCAAGACGTCGCGTCTCTACGAGCGTCTCGTGTACCGCGAACGGCTGGCCGACAGCGCCGCTGCAGGCCAGTCGCCGCTCGAAATCGCCGGACTCTTCACGCTGTCCGCCGACGTCAAGCAGGGCGTTCCCGTCGCGCGCGTCGAGGCGGCAATGATGGAGGAACTGCAGCGCTTCATCGAAAAGGGGCCGACCAATGCCGAGCTCGAGCGGGCCAGGATCGCAATTCGCGCGGGTTTCGTCCGCGGCCTGGAACGCATCGGCGGCTTCGGCGGCAAGGCGGACGTGCTCGCCTCGTGCGAGGTGTTTGCGGGCGATCCTGGCTGCTATCGCCAGTCACTGCAGTGGATCGACGCCGCACAGCCCGCCGATCTGCAGCGCGTCGCGCGCCGGTGGCTGTCGCAGGGTGACTACACACTCGAAGTGCTGCCGCAGCCGCCCTATGCCGCGGCCGCGACGGACCTCGTCGACCGCAAGCAGGGCCCGCCGGTCACGACCGGGTTTCCCGATACCGTCTTCCCCGCGCTGCAGCGCATGCAGCTCAGTAACGGCATTCCGGTGATCGTTGCGACGCGACCGGGCGTGCCTGTCGCCCGTGTCTCCGTGATTTTCGACGGCGGCTTTGTCGGCGATCAGGGACGCAAGCCGGGCACCGCGAGTTTCGCGATGTCGCTGCTCGACGAAGGGGCCGGCAGGCTCGATTCACTGGCGATCGCCGACCGTGCAGAGCGGCTCGGCGCGCAGCTTGCCAGCGCGGCGGGTCTCGACACGGCATTCGCGGCGGTATCGATGATGACCGACCAGGCGGATCCGTCCCTCGCGCTGCTGGCCGACGTGGTGCGGCGCCCGATGTTTCCCGCAAATGAAATCGAGCGCGTGCGCAAGGAGTGGATCGCGGGCATCGCGCGTGAAAAAGTGAGCCCGGACGCGCTTGCGATGCGCGTGCTGCCGCCTCTGCTCTACGGCACAGGCCATCCCTACGCCATTCCGTTTACGGGATCGGGCACGGAGGCGTCCGTGTCCGCACTGACCCGCGCCGATCTCGTCGCCTACCAGCACGACTTCCTGCGGCCCGACAACGCGACGATCATCGTGACGGGCGCGGTGACTCCGGCGACGATCCTGCCGCTGCTGGAGCGGCACTTCGGCGACTGGCAATCGCCGGCGGGTCCAAAACCCGCCCGCACCGCTATCGCCGCCGCGACAGCCACGAGCGGGACGCGCGTCTACCTGCTCGACCGTCCGGGGGCGCCGCAGACCTCGATTCTCGCCGGGCAGTTGATGCCGTCGAGCCTCGCGCCGGACCGCATCGAACTCAATACTGCCAATGACGCGCTCGGCGGCACCTTCACGTCGCGCATCAACATGAACCTGCGCGAAGACAAGCACTGGTCGTACGGCGCACGTTCGAGCCTGCCGGAAACGCGCGGCCAGCGGCCCTGGCTGCTGTCGGCGCCGGTCCAGACCGACAGGACCGTGGAATCGATCCAGGAGATTCGGCGCGAACTGGCCGATCTCCTCGCAACGAAACCGATTACCGCGGACGAAGTCGTCAAGATCCGCAGCCGCGACGTGCGCGCGCTGTCCGGACAATACGAGACCAACGCGGCCGTGAGCGGCGCCATCGGCGACATCGTGAGGTTCGGCTGGCCCGACGATTACGTGCGCACCTTGCGGTCCCGGCTCGAAGCACAAACCGAGGCCGGTGTCCGGCAAGCAGCGGCGCAGGCGTTCCGACCCGACTCGCTCACGTGGGTCATCGTCGGTGACCTGTCAAAAATCGAAGCCCCCATCCGTCAGCTCGGGCTCGGCAACGTGCAGGTGCTCGACGCGGACGGTAACGTGCTGCGCTGACGGCAGGACTATGATCCACGCCTGAACGTTCGTCGACGGAGAGCCGCAGCATGGCTTCGCAACGCGCACTCCTGGCCCGCATCGCGCTCGCGGTGCGGCCCCTCGCCTTGATCAGCCTGCTCGCGGCGCCTGGCGTATGCGTCGCCGTGCCATCGCTGGACCAGGCCGCGGCGGCGAGGTTTGCCAACCTCGCGCTGCATTGCGCGCACCTGGAGTACCCCAACAAGATTTCGCACACGCTCGGCAGCGATGCCGACGTGCGCCCGCCGCGTGAGCTGGCGCCTGCCTTTTTCGGCTGTTACGACTGGCACTCGTCCGTGCACGGGCATTGGCTGCTGGCGCGGCTTGCCAGCCGATTTCCGCAGGCGCCGTTCGCGGCCGACGCACGCGCGGCACTGGCACAGAGCCTGACCCCCGCCCACATTGACGGCGAGGTCGCCTACTTCCAGACGCCGGGGCGCGCCTCGTATGAGCGCCCTTACGGGCTCGCATGGCTGCTGCAGCTGGCCGCCGAACTGCGCGCGTGGAACGACCCGCAAGCGAAGGAATGGTCACTGGCGCTCGCACCGCTCGAGGCGGAAGCTGCGCAACGCCTGCGCAGCTGGCTGCCCAAGCTGCGCTATCCGATCCGCGTCGGCGAACACAGCCAGACCGCATTCGCCTTCGGGCTCGTGCACGACTGGGCCCGCGTCACGCACGACACCGAGATGCAGTCGCTGATCGAATCGAAGGCACGGGCGTTTTATGCCGGCGACACGAACTGCCCGCTGGCCTACGAGCCCTCGGGCGAAGACTTCCTGTCGCCCTGCCTCGCCGAGGCCGACCTCATGCGGCGCATCCTGCCGCCGCGCGAATACGGCCAGTGGCTGCGACGCTTCCTGCCGGCCATACCGACGAGCGCGAACAAGGCGTGGCTCGCACCCGGCGAGGTCACCGACCGCAGCGACCCGAAGCTCGCGCACCTCGACGGACTCAACCTGAGCCGCAGCTGGATGCTGCTCGGGATCGCATCGGGTCTGCCGCAGGGTGACCGGCGCATCGGCGCGCTGAACACGGCCGCCGAGGCACACGCCGCGGCAGCACTGCCCGCCGTGACCGGTGAGCACTACGAAGGCGGACACTGGCTCGGCACGTTCGCCGTTTACCTGACAACGCGCGCCGGACTGCGGGCGCCCTGATCACTTGGCGATGGCGGTGACTGATGGAACGGACGGAACGCTTCTACAAGATCCAGAACCTGCTGCGCAGCCGCCACTTCGTCAGCACGCAGGACTTCATGTCGGAACTCGGCATCTCGCGCGCGACCTTCAAGCGTGACCTCGAGTACCTGCGCGACCGGATGCATGCGCCGATCGTGTACGACCGCGACCAGGAAGCCTACGGCTTCGATCCCGCCGTCGCGGACAGCAAGCTCTGGCAATTGCCGGGTCTATGGTTCTCGGCGGACGAGCTGCAGGCGCTGCTGACGATGGACCGTCTGCTCGGCGACCTGCAGCCGGGCGTGTTGAGCGAACTGGTCGCACCGTTGCGCAAGCGGCTGAAGAGCCTGCTCGAATCGGGCGCACATTCGGCGGAGGACATCGCGCGGCGCATCAGGATCCTGTCGATGGGCTCGCGAGGCGTGGCGCCCGCCCACTTCCGCACGATCGCCACGGCGGTGCTCACGCGCAAGCGCCTCGAGTTGCGTCACCAGCGCCGCCAGGACGGCGAAGCGATCGACCGCGAGGTGTCACCGCAGCGCCTCGTGCGCTATCGCGACAACTGGTACCTCGATGCCTGGTGCCACAAGCGGCAGGCGCTGCGGACGTTCGGGCTCGATGCCATCGAGACGGCGGTGGTGGTGCCGGGCAAGGACGTCAAGGAGATCGACGATGACGCGCTCGAGCGTCATTACGCGAGCGGCTACGGCATCTTCGCCGGAACGGTAACGCACGAAGCCGTGCTGCAGTTCAGCGCGAGCAGCGCGCGCTGGGTGTCGCGCGAGACCTGGCACCCGGGGCAGACCGGCGCGCCGCAGCTCGATGGCACGTACCTGCTGCGGTTTCCGTATTCGCAGGAGCCCGAACTGGTGATGGACATCCTGAAGTACGGTGCGGACGTGCAGGTGCTCGCGCCGGAGTCGCTGCGCCAGGCAGTCGCGGCAAAGCTGCGCGCCGCCGCCCGACTCTACGACTGAATGAAAACGGCCGGGCTCGCGACCGGTGCGACTGCACGTCGATCAGGAACCAGCTTTCGCCGAGGATGCCCGCCATTCGATACGGCGTTCCGTCCGGGCGGTTGTTGACCGAATCGCCTGCCGTCAGGATCGAGATCGCCTGGACACCAGTCGCAGCGGGCACCAGGTACGGGGTCCGCGAACTGCTCGGGGCGGTATGGGCCTGCGCGCGCTCCTCTTACTCGAGCGCGAAACGCTTCGGCTGCACGCCTTCGACCGGCGGCAGGTTCACGCCCGGCGCGACGTAGAGGTCGACCTCGCGTTCGAAAAGCAGCGGACCTTCGACCGTCACGCCCTGCTCGATCATGATGCGCGGATTGCGGGAATCCTTGCCCTTCCACCACGACGACTTGCGCTCGTGCACGTGGATGCCGCCCGTCAGGCGCGAGCCCGCGGCGAGTCGAATGTCGCCATTGACGGTCTCGATGCCACCGTCCACCTGCGCACCTTCGACCAGCATCGAGCCGTTGACGTTCTCGAGACCACCGGCGACCCTGGCGTCCCGGCGCAGGGTCAGGGTACCGTTGACGGCCTCGACGCCTTTCTGCACCTCGGCCCCGGCGCCCACGGTGATCGAGCCGTTGACGGTCTCGGCGGACCCGACCACGGCTTTATCCTCCACCTTCAGCGAACCGTTCACCGTCTCGACGTCCCCGGCGCGGGCGCCGGCGCCGATCGTCACGGAGCCGTTCACCGTATCGACGTCACCGACCTGCTGGCCCGGCTCGACTTTCACGCTGCCGTTGACCTTGCTGATGTCTTCGGCCGCGTGGGCAGCGTCACCGAGCACGACAGCCGAGAGGGCGAAAAGGACTGTCAGCACGCAGCGAGTCGCGAAATTCATGGCATGGCCTCCGGCCGGGACGTTCCAGTTGTAAGTTCGATGCGTCGCAGCCGCCGAAGGTTGCAACGGGCCCGGACCGGCGCTGCAACCGGGCGTTCGATGCGCTAGGCTCCCCCGTCATCCCGCCGACCGATCGGAGCATCACCCATGAAGACCCGCGCCGCCGTCTGCCACCAGGCCGGCAAGCCCCTCGTCATCGAAACGGTGGACCTGGACGGACCCAGGGCCGGCGAGGTCCTGATCGAGATCAAGGCCACGGGCGTCTGCCACACCGACGAGTTCACCCGCTCCGGCGGTGACCCGGAGGGCCTGTTCCCGGTGATCTTCGGGCATGAAGGCGCCGGCATCGTCGTCGACGTTGGTCCCGGCGTGAAGTCGCTGAACAAGGGCGACCACGTGATCCCGCTCTACACCCCCGAATGCCGGGAGTGCAAGAGCTGCACGTCGCACAAGACCAACCTGTGCACGGCGATCCGCTCGACCCAGGGCCAGGGCGTGATGCCGGACGGCACCAGCCGCTTTTCACTCGGCGGCGAGAAGATCCATCACTACATGGGTTGCTCGACGTTCTCCAACTTCACGGTGCTGCCGGAAATCGCGGTCGCCAGGGTCCGCGCAGACGCGCCCTTCGACAAGATCTGCTACATCGGTTGCGGCGTGACCACCGGCATCGGCGCGGTGATCAACACGGCCAAGGTCGAGCCGGGCGCGAACGTCGTGGTGTTCGGGCTAGGCGGCATCGGCCTCAACGTGATCCAGGGTGCACGGCTCGCCGGCGCCAACAAGATCGTCGGCGTCGACATCAATCCGGCCCGCAAGCGGCTCGCCGAGAAATTCGGCATGACGCACTTCGTCAACCCGAAGGAAGTCGAGGGCGACCTCGTGCCCTACCTCGTCGCGCTGACGGATGGCGGCGCCGACTACAGCTTCGAGTGTGTCGGCAACGTCGACCTGATGCGACAGGCGCTCGAGTGCTGCCATCGTGGCTGGGGCGTGTCGGTGATCATCGGCGTCGCCGGCGCAGGCCAGGAGATCAAGACCCGGCCTTTCCAGCTCGTCACGGGGCGTACCTGGAAAGGGACGGCGTTCGGCGGCGCGCGCGGCCGCACCGACGTGCCGAAGATCGTCGACTGGTACATGGACGGCAAGATTGCGATCGATCCGCTGATCACGCACACGCTGCCGCTCGAGCGCATCAACGAGGCCTTCGACCTGATGCACTCCGGCGAGTCGATTCGCTCCGTCGTCACTTTCTGAAGGATCGGGAGAGCCAGCGCTTGAAACTGCTTTCAGAGCATGCCTGCTTTGGCGGCACCCAGCGCTTCCTCGCGCACGACTCGCGCGAGTGCAGCGCGGAAATGCGCTTCTCCGTCTACGAGCCGCCACAGGCGAAGCACGGCCGCGTGCCAGTGCTCTACTACCTCGCCGGCCTCACCTGCACCGAAGAGACGTTCATGATCAAGGCCGGGGCGCAGCGCCTCGCCGCCGAGCACGGACTGATGCTGGTGGCGCCGGACACGAGCCCGCGCGTACGCCTGCCGGGTGACGACGCCAGCTGGGATTTCGGACTGGCTGCGGGCTTCTACGTCGATGCAACGCAGGCGCCGTGGTCGGCGCACTACCGCATGTACAGCTACGTCACGCGCGAGCTGCCCCAGGTCATCGGGGCCGAGTTCGCGGCGAACCCGTCGCGGCAGGGCATATGCGGTCACTCGATGGGCGGTCACGGCGCGCTGGTCTGCGCGCTGCGCAATCCCGATCAATACCGGTCCGTGTCCGCCTTCGCGCCGATTGCCGCGCCGGTGCAATGTCCGTGGGGCAGGAAGGCCTTCAGCGGATACCTGGGCACGCACGAGCAGGACTGGCTGGCGTACGACGCGACACACCTTGTGCAGCGCGGACCGCGTCGCGACGAGATCCTGATCGACCAGGGACTCGGCGACAAATTCCTGGCCGAGCAGCTGCTGCCTGACCTGTTCGAGGATGCCTGCCGGCGGTCCGGGCAGAAGCTGCAGCTGCGGCGTCACGCGGCATACGACCATGGCTACTACTTCATCCAGACGTTCATGCCGGACCACATCGCCTTCCATGCAGCCTCGTTGTGTCATGCCTGAGCGGGAACACGCTCGCTCGCGCCTCCACGACCCGCGGAATCGACCATGTGAGCAGATTGGCGAAAGGCTGAGACCGGTCAGTCCGCTGCGGGCGCTTGGGCCACAACCGTTCCCTCGCGCGCCGTGAGCTCATGGAACAGCGCCGACAACCGCGTCGTCACCGGCCCCGGCTGACCGTCGCCGATCTGCCGCCCATCGACGTTGGTCACCGCCGCCAATTCACCCATCGTGCCCGTGCAGAACATCTCGTCGGCGCAGTAGGCCTGGGTGAGCGTCAGGTCCACTTCCTCGTGCGCGATGACGTGAGTACGGCAGAGTTCGAGCACGGCCGAGCGCGTGATTCCTTCCGGACAGGCGACCAGCCGCGGTGTGCGCAGCAAGCCCCGCTCGACGATGAACACGTGCGTGGCGTTCGTCTCGGCGATGAAGCCGCGCTGATCGAGCATCAGCGCGTCGTCGGCTCCCGCCACGTTCGCCTCGATCTTGGCGAGGATCGACTGGATCAGGTTGTTGTGGTGGATCTTCGGATCCAGGCAGTCGGGCGGGAAGCGCCGCACGCTGCTGGTCACCAGGCTGAGGCCACCCTTCGAATACACAGGCGCCTTGTGCTCGGCGAGCACGATGAGGGTCGGTCCCTGTGTATTGAGCCGCGGATCCATGCCCGAGGTGAGCTTCACGCCACGCGTGAGCGTCAGGCGGATGTGCACGCCGTCGAACATCGCGTTGGCCTCGAGCGTGCGGCGAATCTCGCTGGTGATCGCCTCGCGCGTCGGGATCTGCGCGAACGCCAGGGCCTTCGCCGAATTCACCAGCCGATCGAGATGCTGCTCGAGCCGGAAGATGCGCCCCCGGTATAGCCGCAGGCCTTCCCAGACCGCGTCGCCGCCCTGCACGGACGAATCGAACGGGCTGATGCGCGCGTGGTCACGATGCACCAGTTCGCCGCTGACATTGACGATCAGGTTGCGATTGCGTTCATCGAATTTCTGCAGCAAGGGATCACCTCAGGCGCGCAGACGGTGCGCGCGCAGCCTTTCGTACAGGGGACGGCACCGCGCCGCGATCTCCGCGACGGCGGGAGGAAGCGGCTTCACCGCAGCGGTCGCCGGTGGTCTCGGTGCCGGCGTCTCGAAACCGGTCGATTGCTCGACCCGGTCGTACCAGTGCCTGCCCCAGATGCCATCCGACTCACGCCGCCCGGCCGGCCACCACAGCATGCGATCCGTGAACGGCACGCCGAGCGCTGCACACAGCGCGCGCAGCATCGGCTCGGGTCGTTCGAGCAGGTCGGCCGAGTCGAGCACGGCTGGAACCTTGCCGGTGCGCTGCATCACGTGCTCGAAGATCTCGACCTGCTGCGGCAGGCCCGTGGCCAGCAGATCGAAGCTCGTGAGCTTGTCGCCGAGCGACGCCAGCATCGCTGACGGATCGCGGATCAGGAAGGCATGGGTGACCGAGTCGAGCCACTCGCGCCCCATGTGCGGCAGCAGGTGGTGCGACATCTGCTTCTGGTAGAAGACCCGGATGCCCGGCCGCACCGGAGCCAGCAGCGAGTCGGCCACGCGACGCCAGTCGGATTCCTGGTGCGCAATGATCTCGTCGCGGCCCGGATGGTCGAGGCCCGTGACTTTGAGGTAGTGCGCGTAGAACGGCTCGTCGATGACGATCGTGTCGCCGCGGTTTTCCCACGAGCGCATGAACGCCGTCGAAATGTTGCGCGGCCCCGACCACATCGCCAGTCGCAGCACTGCGTCGCCCGCTGCGGATACCGTCCGTTCCATGTCACCCGGCCTGACGCGCGGCCACCGCCGCGCGCCGGCATCTTAGGGGATCGGCTTGCGGAAACGAAAGATGAACTGGTCCGTCTTGCCGCGGATGGACTCGTCGAACACCAGCTTGCTGTGGTCGTCTGCGGGGTGCGCCAGCACCTTGCTCTCGCCGTCGAGTGCGAACCCGGCCCTGGCAAAGTCCCGCTTCACCAGCTCCGGATCGATCCGGTGCAGCGTATCCACCACCTTCGCGGGGTCACCGCCCGGACTTGCGACGTGATCCTGCACGACTACCACGCCACCCGGCTTGAGCGCGGCGAAGAGCCGCTTGAGCAGTTCGTCCGGTTCGGTCTTGTTCCAGGAACCATCTTCCGGACGCCAGTACGCGTCGTGGTAACTCATCACGAACAGCGCGGCATCGAGCGATGCCGGTGCCAGCTGCAAGTCACCTACCTCGGCCGTGATCTGCTGCACATTGCCGAGCCGCCCGTTGGCATAGCGCTCGGCGATGCCCTTCTCCGCGAATTTGGCGTACGGCGGGTTGTTGTACGCGATCACCTGCCCCTTCACACCGACCGTGCGGGCGAGGAGTTCGGTGTAGTAGCCGCTGGCCGAGAACATGTCGGCCACCCGCATGCCGGGCGCGACACCCAGGAACGCCAGCACTTCGGCCGGTTTGGCGACGGCGTCCCGCTCGAGATCGGCCTTGGGGCGATCGGGGCTGGCAATGGCTGCAGCGACCGCGGCGCCACTGGCTACGGCCGCGTCCACCGGGTCGGCCGCTTGCGCGACCGGCCATGAAAATGCCGCGCAGAGCACCAGGACTCGAAGTGCGTTCATGCTCATCCCCCCATCCTTGCCAGTTGGTCGAAGCACACGATGCTAGCCCCGGACCGGCGGCGTGTCATGGCTCGCAGCCGGAATGTGCGTCGAGTCGATCATGCTGTGCGGCGAACGGACGTCGGTGCGCCAACGGCAAGGCACCATCCCCGAGGCCTCCCGATTGGGGTTCCTGGTTGCGGCCCTGCCCGAAACGTGCAAACTGCCCCGATGCACGAGGAACCGGCGGAACCTTCGTCGAATCGGCCCGACGACAGTCGCTGGCGTAGCCGAGTCGCCCGAGCGGCGACCGAACTCGCCATCATCTTCCTCGGCGTCAGCGCCGCGTTCTTCGTCGAGGGCTACCGCGAGCAACTGGACCAGGCGCAGCAGCTGCGGCAGGCCACCGGTGGGATCATCGCGGAACTGGCGCGCTACGAGAATAAGAGCGCCGAATTCGCGGACTCCATCGACGCAAGCCTCGCGACCTGGCGAACCTGCGATCAGGCCGGTCAGCGTGCGATTCCAGGGTATTTCATCATTCCAGGGGCTCCTCGCCCGCCGACCGCCGCATGGAATTCGGCCGTTTCATCAGGTGTCGCCAGCCTGTACGTACCCGATCTTCGCCTTGAGCTGGGCTATTTCTACACGGAGTTGGTCGGCATCCACGACAACTACATTCGACGGCTCGAATTCACGGAGCGGGAGATTCTGCCGCGTGCGGAGGTCGGGCCTGATGCGTTCTACGATTCGACCGGGCATTTGCGCCCTGAATTCGCTGTGGAGATGAAGTTGTTCGGGGATTTCGGGAGCGACCTCCGCCGGCTCGGAACGATGGCTGGCTCGCTGCGGGCCCGATTGGAAAAGCTTCAGCGGCAAGACTGACGCGTACACGGGCACCAGCCACCGCGCGACCAGCAGCCTGATGCGTTCGCTGGTTACCAAGGGACCTGCCGGTTCACGCCGGCATGCAGCCCTTCTTTTCGACCAATCCGCACCTGGGCTACCAGCGGTACGAAGGACGGCCGCCCGTATCGACCGTGCAGCCGACTCCGAGACGGCACGACGGCCCCGGCAGTGATGCATGACCGGACCGGTCATCGAGGCAGGGCGGCAACGACCTTGACTGTGCGATGCCGTTGCAGTCTCTACTGGTGAGCGCGCTTACCGCAGCACGACACGACCGTTCGGGCAATCGATCGCAGCAAGCAACACCGGTACGGGTCCGTCCTGGACCGTCAACTCGAGATCGAGCTCGGCCGTCGCGTAGACGAGATGATCGACGCGGGAAAGTATGGCTGGCAATGTCACGGCACCCCCCATGTCACGACAGAACGCGATAAAGCATCCGCGTCGCAACGATGAGCAGGAACAGGCCGAAGGCCGCGGACAGCTTCCGTCGATCGAGCGAGTGCGCGAGCTTTGCGCCGAACGGCGCGACCAGCCACGAGATCGGTGCAACCAGCGCGAGACCGATCAGGCTGACGTAGCCGATCGTCAACGGCGGCAACGCGGCCGCCTCGGCGGGATGCGCCAGCAGGTAACCGACCGTCGCAGGCAGCGCGATCCACAAGCCCAGCAGCGCCGCGGTACCCACCGCCTGGTGCACCAGCTCGCCGCACAAGGTCATGGTGGGCACGCTCAACGTGCCGCCGCCGATCCCCATCATCGCGGAGATCGCCCCGATGAACGCCGGGATCAGCGCCCCAACGATGCCGCCCGGCAGCGACTGGCGCAGCACGACGCGATCGAGCGGCAGCAGCATCTTGATCGCTGACAGCAGCGCCACCGTGCCGAAGACTGCGGCAAGCACATTGACCTTGACGTGTGCCGCGGCGAGCGAGCCCGCGAGTGCGCCGACGACGATCGGTACGGCCCAGCGCTTCACGACCGCGAAGTCGACGGCATTGCGGCTCGCATGGGCCCGCGAGGATGAGATGGCCGTGGGCACGATGGTCGCCATGGAGGTGGCGACTGCAACGTGGAGCGAGACGGCGTGAGCAACGCCCGCGGCGCCGAGGGCCAGGTCGAGCGCCGGCACCAGCACGATGCCCCCGCCCACGCCGAGCATCCCCGCGATCAACCCGGCTGCGGCGCCGGCCGCGACGAGCGCTGCGATCACCGGCAGCCAGCTTGCGTACGCTTCCATGGGTCTCGATCCATCGTGGAAAACCACAGCGATTCTAGGGACTGCGGGCGGGCGGCACTACGGCTCAGACGCGCCGCGGTATAGTGGCAGGCCAACTATACATGTCCGCGACGAACGACCGGCGGACGCGGGGACGAGGACACAGCCATGAGCGAAACCAGCGGCGGAGCAGTGCTTGCGCGCATGCTGCAGGCAGAGGGCGTCGAAAAAGTATTCGGCATCATCGACGGCACCTACTTCGGCTTCTACTCGAACCTGCACAAACTGGGCATCGAGATCGTCACGCCGCGGCACGAAACCTGCGCGGCGCACATGGCCGGCGCCTACGCACGCCTCACCGGGAAGCTCGGCGTCTGCATGGCGAGCAACGGTCCCGGCGTCGCGAACCTGCTGCCGGGACTCGTGGTCGAGAACGCCGAAGGCAATCGCGTGCTCGCGATCACGAGCTGCCGCCGCCCGCAGATCGTCTACCCGGACCGCGGCGGCGCCTACCAGGCGTTCGACCAGGTCGGTGCGATCAAGCACTTCGCGAAGTGGAGCAACGCGGTCGTCTCGTTCGATCGCGTCGCCGAACTCGGTCGCACCGCCATTCGCAACTGCTGGGAAGGACGCCCGGGCGTAGTGCATCTCGACGTGCCCGAAACGATCATGAACGGCAAGGTGAAAGCCGACGTCGTTATCTGGCAGCCGCAGCAGTTCCGCAACACGCACGCGATCGTGCCGGCGCCGGACCAGGTCGCGCAGGCCGCCGACATGCTGGCCGCGGCTGACCTGCCGATCATCCACGCCGGCAGCGGCGTGATCCACGCGGCAGCCTACGACGAACTGCGCCGCGTCGCCGAAGCGCTGCACGCGCCCGTGACGACCAGCTGGGCCGGCCGCGGTGTCCTGCCCGAGACGAATTCGCTCGCCATCCCGATGGCGTTCATCAAGCTCAACAACGAGGTGCGCAACGACGCCGACCTGGTGCTGGTCGTTGGCTCGCGCCTCGGCGAAACCGACTGGTGGGGCAAGGCTCCGAACTGGCGGCACCCATCCGAGCAGAGGATGATCCAGGTGGACATCGACGGCCACATCCTCGGCGCCAACAAGCCTGCAACGCTCGCCGTGCTCGCGGACGCCAGGCTGTTCCTGGCCGCGCTCGCCACCGAACTCGAGAGCCGCAAGGCCGGCATGAACCTGGACTCA
>Ga0224500_10001507_pt1 | contig 13663 bp, 13 predicted proteins | sample SF_Oct11_sed_USG_FD_168126 | JGI IMG/M metagenome (GOLD analysis project Ga0224500, IMG submission 168126) | Sediment microbial communities from San Francisco Bay, California, United States - SF_Oct11_sed_USGS_4_1 | ecosystem: Environmental > Aquatic > Marine > Sediment | place: USA: California... | reverse complement strand
TCCGACGCAGGCTCTCTCCCCATGCAAAAGAACGTCGTGTCGACCCTGCGGGCTTTGCTCGTGCCGGCCCTGGTCGCGCTGGCCGGCGCGGCCGGGTGCGCGTCTGCCGCCCGGACGGCCGAGGCCCCCGTCGCCGCGCAGGTCGCAGGCCAGGATTCCCAGGCTGACGCACGCATCCTCGGCTCTGCCGAGGCACAGGTCATGATCATCGAATTCACGGACCTGCAGTGCCCGTACTGCGCGCGCTTCGCTCACGACACCTGGCCGCTGCTGCGCGAACGCTACGTCGATACGGGCAAGGTCCGGTTCGCCACGCGCGACCTGCCGCTGCCGATGCACGAATTCGCCCTCCCCGCGGCCGTGGCCGCGCGCTGCGCGGGGCAGCAGGGCAGGTTCTGGGAGTACCGCGAGGCGCTGTTCCGCGACCAGTCGCTGCTGAGCCAGGGACGCTACGTGGAGCTGGCGGGCACATTCGGGCTGGACACCAGCCGCTTCGAGAGTTGCCGCGCCGACCCCGCCGTGCTGGCAGCGGTGCGTGCCGATGCGGCGCTGGCAGCCTCGAGCGGCATCGCGTCGACGCCATCGTTCGTGATCGGCCGGGTTGTCAACGGCGAGTTCGAAGGCGAGTTGATGTCCGGAGCCAAGCCGTTCGAGGTGTTCCAGCAGCGGCTCGACTCACTGCTGCAGCAGCCGCAGCAATAAGCCGCTCGCCGCGGCCGCCAGCAGCACTGGCCCGAGCGGCCAGCGCGCGCGCTCGAGCAGGAACCACGCCGCGAGCGCGATCAGCACGGCGTTCCAGTCCGGCGTGGCGCGCCATCCGTCCGGAAACAGCACGACCTGTGCGAGCAGCAACACCAATGTCGCGATCACGCCGACGACCGCCGCGGTGATCGCGCCAAGCGCCCCTTCGATGCGCGCGTTGCGCGTGAGTCGCTCGACGTAAGGCGCGCCGAGCAGGATGAACAGGAACGACGGCAGGAACGTGGCCCAGGTTGCGAGCGCGCCAGCGAGCAGCGCCGAGCCGAGTGGCGACATCGGCCCCGGCTGGTTCCAGCCGGCCATGAACCCCATGAACTGCAGCACGATGATCAACGGGCCAGGCGTCGTTTCCGCGAGCGCCAATCCGGCAACTGACTGGTCCGCCGTGACCCATGCGAGCTTGTCGACGAGCTGGCTCGCGACGTAGCCGAGCACCGCGTACGCGCCGCCGAAGGTGACCAGCGCGGCCTTGGTGAAGAACAGGTAAATGGCCGTCCACAGGGAGCTGCCGCCGAGCGTGGCCATCACGACGAGCAGTGGCGTCAGCCACAGTGCGAGACCGACGACGGCGATCCTGGCGGTCTGGGCGCCGCTCGGGGGGGCCGCGCCGACAGCGGCTCCGTCACCCGGCGCTGCGTGACGTGCGAGGTAAGCGCCCACCGCCGCTGCCAGCAGCAACACGACGGGAAAAGGCACGCGGGCGAATTCGAGCGCCACGAATGACGCAGCCGCAAGGACCACGTGCAGCGGTGATTTCAGCGCACGGCGCGCGATGCGCACCATCGCCTGCAGCACCAGCGCAACGACGGCGGCTTTCAGGCCGTGCAGCAGCGCCGACACCCAGGCCAGCGACCCATGCGCCACGTAGACATACGAAAGCGCGAACAGCAGCAGCACGGCCGGAAGAACGAAGCCCAGCCCCGCAACGAGCCCGCCGCGGATGCCATGCAACTTCCAGCCGAGGAAGATCGCGAGCTGCAGGGCTTCGGGACCCGGCAGCAACATGCAGAAGTTGAGCGCGCGAGTGAACTCGCGGTCGTCGAGCCAGCGGCGACGCTCGACGACCTCACGGTGGAGAATGGCGATCTGGCCGGCGGGGCCGCCGAAAGAAACGAACCCGAGTTTCGCCCAGAAGCGGGCGGCTTCGGCAAACGTTGGTGGGCCGACGGGTTGAGGCGCCATGGGCGCGAGTATCAACGAAACCGGCGGGCAACAGGTGACGCTCGCCTGCCGCCCGCGGCAATCAACGCCTCAGAACATCTCGGAAGCGCCCGGGAATTGGGGACGCTCACCTATTTCCAACAACAGGTGAGCGTCCCCAATTTCGTCAGAACATCTCGGAAGCGCCCGGCTCTGCCGTCGTCCGTTTGGCCACCCGCGATTCGATGAAATCGCCCGTGATCATTTCATCGTAGGCCTGGCCCGGGCCCACCATCGGGTACACACCCGCTTCCGTATCGATGATCACCTCGAGGAAGGCCGGACCCTTGAATTCGATGAATTCCTTCACCACCCGCGGCACGTCCGCCTTGCGGTCGAGCCGCACGGCGAACTGGTAGCCGTCGGCCTGCGCGGCCTTGACGAAGTCCTTCTTGTGCAGCGACTTGTCGCTGGCCGACAGGCGCCCCTTGAAGAACAGCTTCTGCCATTGTTTGACCATGCCGTCGCCGAAGTTGTTCAGCACGACGACCTTGATCGGCAGGTCATAGGTGGTGACGGTCTCGAGTTCGCCGAGGTTCATGCGGATGCTGGCATCGCCGTCGATGTCGATCACGAGCTTGTCGCGACGGGCGAACTGCGCGCCGATCGCCGCGGGCAGGCCGAACCCCATCGTTCCCATGCTGCCCGAGGTGAGCCACAGGCGCGGCTCACGGAAATCGAAGTACTGGGCGGCCCACATCTGGTGCTGGCCGACGCCGGTCGCGATCACGGCTTCACCGTGCGTAATACGGTTGATCTCCTCGATCACGTAGTACGGCTGGATCAGCTCGCTGTCGCGGTCGTAATTCATCGCGTGACGGCGCTTCAGCCCGGCGACGTGCGCGTGCCACGGCGACCAGTCGCGCTTGAAGCCCGCGCCCTTGCCCTGCAGGCGCAGCTTCTGCAACGCCGGGCGCAGCAGGCCGACATGGCTCCACTGCACGCGCTTGACCTTGTTGATCTCCGAAGCGTCGACGTCCATGTGCGCGATGCGCTTCGCGTTGCGCGCAAACTTCGACGGTACGCCCGCGACACGGTCGTCGAAGCGGGCGCCGACGCAAAGCAGGAAATCGCAGTCGTCGACGGCGTAGTTGGCGAACGCCGTGCCGTGCATGCCCAGCATGTGCAGCGAGAGCGGATCGGTCGTGTCGTACGTGCCGATGCCCATCAGCGTGGTGACGACGGGTATGCCGAATTCGTGGGCGAAGGCCCGCAACTCATCCGCCGACTCGCTGTGAATGACGCCGCCGCCGGCGTAGATCAGCGGGCGCTCGGCTTCGCCGAGCATCTGGAAGAATTTCGTCGCGTGATCGTCTGCGAGCGTGCGGCGCCGCAGCGCCTGCATGCGCGCGTGATAGCCGCGTACCGGCAGCAGGCCGCTGCCCTGGTAGCAGGCCTGCCAGTTCTGGACATCCTTGGGGATGTCGATCACTACCGGGCCCGGACGACCTGAGCGCGCAATCTCGAACGCTGTGCGCACGGTCGCTTCGAGCTTGGCCGGATCCGTGACGAGGAAGCAGTGCTTCGAGACGGCGCCCATGATGTTGGAGACGGGCGCTTCCTGGAATGCATCGGTGCCGATGGCGGAGGTGCCTACCTGGCCGCAGATCACGACGATCGGGATCGAATCCGCGGCGCAGTCGCGCACCGGCGTGACCGTGTTGGTCGCGCCCGGTCCCGACGTCACGACACAGACGCCCACCTTGCCGCTCGCCCGCGCGTAACCGGCAGCCATGAAACCCGCGCCCTGCTCGTTGGCCGGCACGATCAGCGGCATCGGGCGTGCGCCCTCGGCGAGCTTCGATTGCTGGTCGTTGTGACGGAAGATCGCGTCGTAGGTCGGCAGGATCGCGCCGCCGCTGTAGCCGAAGATGGTGTCGACGCCCTCGTCCGCCAGCACCTGCACGATGATCTCCGCTCCGCTCATGGACTGGCCGGCCCGCGGGTGCGCGGACGTAGTAGTCGGCAGGGGACTGGCGGCGATGCTGGTCACGGGCATGCTCGTTGCGGCGGGTGTGGAACGATTATGTTGCGATGCAAACGAGACTAACAGCCGCCGCCGCCGCGCGTCCATCTAGGCGGCTCTCGTCCGATCCCCTATTCTGGGGCCTGGGACCCGGCCGCCCGGTTGCCTGTTTCCGCAATAAAATCATAGGGATACTGTTTCCCGGAGCCCGCCGTGCCTAGCCAGCGCCACATCATCGCCATCACCCTGCAAAACGAATCCGGCGCGCTGACCCGCGTGGCAGGCCTGTTCTCGACCCGCGGCTACAACATCGAATCGCTGAATGTCGCGGCGACGGACGATCCCACGGTCTCCCGCCTGACGCTGGTGACGACCGGCAATGACGCCGTCATCCACCAGATCACGCAGCAATCCCTGAAGCTGGTGGACGTGGTCGACGTCGAGGACGTCACGCGCGAGGAGCATTTCGAGCGTGAGCTGCTGCTGATCAAGGTCAAGGCCAAGACGACCCAGGTCGGCTCGCTCTGGTCCGCCACCCAGCGTGCGGGCGGCCGCGTGCTGTGGGACGCGGCAGACAGCTTCACGATCGAACTCACCAGCAGCGAAGCCGACATCAACCGCTTCATGGCGGAAGTCGCCAACTTCGGCGAGGTGCTCGAGGTGGTGCGCAGCGGCGCGCTGGCGATCCAGAAGGGACGGCACATCCTGGAGTCGTAGCGGATAAGCTACGCGCGGCGGAATGCGAACGCGGCGATCATCCGGTTGAGGTTCCACAGGCATGGCTGATGTTTTCGTTTCCTACGCTCGCGGCGACAAGGCGCGCGTGGCGCCGCTGGTGGCCGCGATCCAGGCACAGGGCTGGTCGGTATGGTGGGATCCGGAGATCGACGCCGGGCAGCAGTTCGATGACCAGATCGAAGTCGAACTGAAGTCGGCCAAGGCCGTACTGGTGGTCTGGACGCCAACCTCGGCTGCATCGCGCTGGGTGCGGGGCGAGGCGCGCGAGGCGGCCGACCGCGGCACGCTGGTCCCGGTGCGCTTTGAGGGCGCCAGCCTGCCGATGGATGTGCGGGCGATTCACACGACTGAACTGGACGGTTGGGGTGAAGACCCTGCGAGTGCTCCATTCCAGTCGCTGCTGCGGTCGCTCAGCGCAATGATCGCCCGCCGGGATGCGCCTGCAGCGGCAGCCACGGGCGCGCAGCCGGCGCCGTCTACCGCCCCGCCGCGCCTGGCGATCTGTGTCCTGCCGTTCGCCAACATGAGCGGCGATCCGGAACAGGAGTACTTCAGCGACGGCATCAGCGAGGACGTCATTACCGACCTGAGCAAGGTTTCGGCACTCGCAGTCGCGTCCCGCAACAGTGCCTTCATGTACAAGGGCAAGCAGGTCGATGTGCCGAAAGTGGCCCGTGAACTGAAGGTCAGTCACGTGCTCGAAGGCAGCGTGCGCAAGGCGGGGGGCCGGGTCCGCATTACCGCCCAGCTGGTCGACGGATTGACCAACGACAGCGTCTGGGCGGAGCGCTACGACCGCGATCTGAACGACATCTTCACGCTGCAGGACGAGATCTCGCAGGCCATCGTCAAGGCGCTGAAGCTGAAGCTGCTGCCGGAAGAGAAGAAGGCCATCGAGCAGCGCGGCACCGACAATGTCGAGGCGTACAACCTTTATCTGATGGCGCGCCAGACCTATATCACGAGCAATACCGCCGACGATCGGGCGGCGGCTGCGATCATTCGCCTTTGCTCGCGTGCCACGGAGATCGACCCCAACTACGCACGCGCCTGGGCGCTAATGGCCGAGGGACAGACGCAGTTGCGCCATCTGCGCGGTGGAACGGCCGATGACGGATTGGCGGCCGCAGAACGCGCCCTGGCGCTGGACGCCAACCTGGCCGAGGCCCACGCGATCAAGGGCGCCATCCTTGCTGAACGCGGCCTTTACGATGAAGGGGCCCCCGAGATCGCGATCGCCCTGCGCCTCGATCCTGAGTCCTACGAGGTCAACCGGTCAGCTGGGTACTTCAGCTTCAGGCGGCAGCGGCTGGAGGACGCCATCCGGTATTTCGAGAAGGCCATGGCGCTCGTGGAGACCGACGTCAACTCGGCCTGCATGTTGCTGACCTGTTACACGGCCGTTGCCGATTCCCAGAATACGTTGCGCGCCGCGCGAATCGCACTCGTGCGCACCGAGAGTGCTCTTGCGCACGATGCGAACAATGGAGCAATTACCGGTTACAGCGCCTACGCGCTCGCGGCGCTGGGCGAGTCCGAGCGAGCCAAGCAACGCATGAATCGCGCGCTGCTGATCGATCCCGACAATCTGAACATGCGCTACAACTTCGCCTGCGCACTTAGCGTCCACTTAAAAGAATCGGATGCTGCGCTCGACATGTTGGAACCCGTTCTTGCGAAGTTCGCCGGCGGCTTCATGCACCATGCGAAGGTTGATCCGGATCTCGATCCGCTGCGTGATGATCCGCGGTTCAAAGCGATGGTCGCGGCCGCGGAGGAGCGACTCGCGACGGCGGGTGACGGCAGCGCCCTTCCAACGCCGCACTAGAGCACGCACGCTTGGACAAGCATCGGCTGGAGGCGTTCAGCGACGGGGTGCTCGCCATCCTGATCACGATCTTGGTGCTGGAACTCAAGGTGCCGCACGGCACCGAGATCACGTCCCTCGCGCCGCTGCTCCCGGTGTTCCTGACCTACGTGCTGAGCTTCGCCTATCTCGGCATCTACTGGAACAACCACCACCACCTGCTGCAGCTCTGCAGCAGGGTGACCGGATCGATGCTGTGGGCGAACCTGGTGCTGCTCTTCTGGCTGTCGCTGATACCCTTCGCGACCGGCTGGATGGGCGAGAATCACTTCGCGACGTGGCCGACCGCGCTGTATGGCGTCGTGCTGCTGATGGCGGCACTCTCCTACACCTGGTTGCAGACGCTGATCATCCGTGCCGAGGGACCGGACTCGCTGCTCGCGCAGGCGGTGCGGGCGGACTGGAAGGGCAAGCTGTCACTCGCGCTGTATACGCTGGCCATTCCGGTGTCGTTTCGATTGGGCTGGCTGTCGCTGGCGATCTACGTCGTGGTCGCGTTGATCTGGCTCGTGCCGGACCGGCGAATCGAGAAGATCGCGTCACACGCGCCGCATTGAGTCCTGACCGCAGGAGAGTACAAGCAGACCAAACGGGGGGCACGACATGGTCAATGAGCAGAACCCGGCAAGCCGTGCATCGCAACGCGATCGGCAAGTAAGGCTTGGCCTGATACTCACGGCGCTCTGGCTTGGCGCAGGCGTGCTGTACGTCGCCGTGTCCATGGGCTGGACGGCCTTCCTGCGGCTGCCGCTCGGCGACCTCGGCGATTTCCTCGACGGTGCGTTCGCCCCGCTCGCCTTTCTCTGGCTGGTGCTCGGGCTGTTTCTGCAGCAGCGCGAACTCGCCGCGAACAACGTCGCGATCCAGCGCCAGTTCGAGGTCATGCAGCGCACGGCAGAGCACGCCGAGATCCAGACCCGCGCCATTGCCGCCAACGAGCTGCACGCGCGACAGGACACGTTCATCGACGTGGCCCAGATGGTGATGAACCAGCTCGAGGTGATCGCAGGGATGCTGTTCATTTCGAGCCAGGGCACGATCGGCGACGGCGTGGTGTCGGACGATGAGGTCGACCTGATGTTTGCGCGACTGAGTTCCGGCGAGTCGTCGGTCTTCAGCCGACGCATGATCCTGCTGCACGTGCGGCTGGCCGATTCGCGCGACGGCTGGGCGCTGTTCTACGGGACGCCTATCCGCAAGCAACATTGCGAGAACTACATCCGCAGCTTCGACCGGCTGCTGCGCAGCGCTGCGGGCTGTGATCCCGAAGGCATGATCGTGGATGCGCTGCACGGCAACGCGCAGGGCCGGCTGTATCGCGTGATGTGCACACTGCGGGATTCGCCTTACGGTGGCGCTCCAGGCCCCACGTAACCCACTTCGAGCGCCTGCAGCGCCGCGCGCACCTGCGGGGGAACCGGTACCGGGCGACGCGTCGTGCTGTCGACATAGACATGCACGAAACGCCCGATGGCCGCCGGCTCGACGTCCTGGTTCCTGAAGAGCCCGATGCGGTAGATCACGCTCGAGTTGCCGAGCCGCTCCAGCGCAAGCCCCGCGTACACCGTATCCGGGAAACTCAGCTCGCTCATGAACCTGCAGCTGGTCTCGGCCACGATGCCGATGGACGGCAGCTCGCGCACGTCGCAGGCGCTGGCTTCGATCAGGTACCCGTTCACGGCGGTGTCGAAATACGAGTAGTAGACGACGTTGTTGACGTGGCCGTACTGGTCGTTGTCCATCCAGCGCGTGGTGATCGCGCGCAGGACGGGAAACTCGTCTCGTCGCGTCGGAGGCTGCTTCGCGCCTGCTGCGTCTGTGGTCATGCTGTCCTGCGTCAACCGTGCGCCGGTCTGCCGGCGCGGGCATTATTGCAGTAGAGGACGGCAGCGTGCTTGGGCTACGCTCGCTGCATGATCAAGACCAAGGCCGCCGTGTTGCGCGAACTGGGCCGTCCTGGCCCGTATGCCCAGTCGCAGCCGCTCGTGATCGAAGAGTTCGATCTCGCGCCACCCGGACCCGGCGAAGTGCTGGTCCGCGTGCGGGCCGCCGGCTTGTGCCACTCCGACCTCTCGGTGATCGACGGCAACCGGCCGCGACCGCTGCCGATGGTGCTCGGCCACGAGATGGCGGGCGTGGTCGAGGAAGTCGGCCACGGCGTCACCGACCTGCAACGGGGCGATCACGTCGTGGCTTCGTTCGTGCCGAGCTGCGGCGTCTGCGGCCCCTGCCTCGCGGGCCGGCCTGCGTTGTGCGAACCAGGACTCGCGTCGAACACCGCGGGCACGCTGCTGTCGGGCGAGCGCCGGCTCTGCCAGCATGGCACGCCGGTCAATCATCATCTCGGCGTCTCGGGTTTCGCCGAGTGGACGACGGTTTCGCGTCGGTCGCTGGTGCGCGTGGATCCGACATTACCGTTCGCGGAAGCAGCACTCTTCGGCTGCGCAGTCATCACGGGTGTCGGCGCGGTGGTCAATACGGCAGCCATGCCAAAGCACTCGTCGCTCGCCGTGATCGGGCTCGGTGGCGTCGGTCTCGCTGCGCTGCTGGCAGGACACATGCTCGAAGCCAGGTCGATCGTCGCGATCGATCTCAATGAATCGAAACTGGCCAAGGCGCGCGAACTCGGTGCCACGCATACGTTCAACGCGGCCGCGCCAGACTGTGTCGACCGCGTGCGCGAAGCCACGGGCGGCGGCGTCGCCTGCGCATTTGAAATGGCGGGCTCGGCACGCGCGCTCGAACTCGCCTATCGGGTCACGCGCCGCGGCGGCACCACGGTGTCCGCGGGCCTGCCGCACCCGCAACAGCAGGTCTCCTTCTCGCACGTCAGTCTGGTCGCTGAGGAGCGCACGTTGAAAGGCAGCTACCTCGGCAGCTGCGTGCCCGACCGCGACATCCCGCAATACATCGAGTGGTATCGCGCAGGACGCTTGCCCGTCGACAAGCTGCTGAGCGAGCGCATCCGGCTCGACGACATCAATGGCGCGTTCGACCGGCTCGCCGCCGGCGAGTCCATCCGGCAGGTGATCGAGATTGGCTGAGCGCCTGGTCGATTTCGGGCGCGACGACGCGACGACGCACTGGCACCCGATCGACGACGCAGTGATGGGCGGCGTCTCACGTAGCGCGCTGCAGCCGTATTCGCCCGGCATTGCGAGTTTCAGCGGTGTCGTGTCGCTGCAGCACGGCGGCGGCTTCGCCTCCGTGCGCACGGAGCCGCGCCAGTGGAACACGACAGGCGCGCGCGCCCTGGTCGTGCGCTGCCGCGGTGATGGCCGACAATACAAGTTCACGGCGCGCACGGACGACGGGTTCGACGGCGTGCAGTACCAGGCGCGCTTCCAGCCGCCGCGCGGCGAGTGGGCCGAAGTGGAGTTGCCGGTCGCGAGCTTCGTTGCCAGTTTTCGCGGGCGCCCGGTCGCGGGCGCCGCTCCTCTCGATCCCGCAGGCATCCGTCAACTCGGGCTGATGGTGAGCGACAGGCAGGCAGGCCCGTTCGAACTGCTGCTGGAGTGGATCGACGCTGTCGCCTAGAACCGGACCTTGGTCTCGACGACGAGTTGCACGGTGTCGATGTCGTCACCGCCGTCGAGCGGGAACGCAAGGTCGATGTGAATGACGTTGCCGAACGCCGAGCGGCTCGAGCCGAGGCGCAGGCCGATGCCGACGTCCTTCAGCAAGCCATCGCTCGTGGCGCCAGTGACGTCGGTTCCCCAGGTGCGCCCCATGTCGAAAAATGCCGCACCGGCCACGTGGAACAACCGGAACGGGTACCAGCCCGTGTAATAGCGCTCCTCCAGAGTGAGCAGCGCCTTCGAGGTACCCGCCTGGTAACGCAGCGGATAGCCGCGCAGCCCTTCCTCGCCGCCAAGCACCAGCTGCTGGTCGGCGTCCAGCTGCTCGCTGACGGCGCCGTTGACCGTCGCGAAGAACTTGGTGTTCTCCGACGTGCGTGCGTAGTACCGTGACTCCGCTGCGAGCACCGCATTGCGCAGCCCGGCACTTTCCACGCGGCCCGACGCCGTCGTGGTCACGAACAGCGAGCGCTCGTTGCCGAAGTCCCAACCGTTCTGCGCGAAGGCGCGCAGCATCAGCGCGTTGCGATCGGACCCGAGCCCCTCCGCGGCGTAGCCAATGCGTCCGCCCGCCCGCAGCCCCAGCAGCACGTCCTCCGTGCGTTCGATCTGGTCCTGGTTAGTGCGCTCCTGGAATACGTCCTCGATCAGGTCGAAGCCGATCCACGGGTAAACAAGTTCGATGTCCTCCGGCAGCGGCCCGCCGAGCGGCGACCCCACGACCTCGGCGAACCGCTTCTGCTGATACGTCGCGCCTGCCGTCCAGCGCCGGACCCAGCCGTTGTCCCAGCCTTGCGACCAGCCGCCGTAGGCTTCCGCGAACTGTTCGTCCTGCTGGTATTCTCCGACGTTCTTGCCGTACGCATAGCGCGGCTCGTTGCGGATCGAATCGAGGAGGTACACGCCGCCGGCGTGTTGCGTGTCGAGCGCGTAGAACGGCCGGTCGAGGCGGAGCGCCTTGGTGCTGCCGTCATCCGCATCGCTGTAGACCACGCCGAACCGGGTCCACGTCGACAGGAAGTGCGGATCGAAGAATTCGAAGTCCAGCGACGTGCGGTCCACACCGTTCGACCAGCCGAAGGCCAGCTTCTGCCCATTGCCGAGCAGGTTCTTTTCTTCGAGTTCGATGGACGACGAGTTGGCGCCGCCCTGCCGGCTGAAGTTGATGCCCGGATTCAGGGTCCAGGTGTCGCGCGTGCGGACCTCGAGGTCGACCGTCTTGCCGTCGTAGGAGACCGGGCGGATCCAGGCGTCGTACAGGTAATCGTGGTCGCGCAGGATGCGCTCGCTCTCCTGCACCACGCGCTGCAGGTACTTGTCTCCGCTCTTGAACAGCAACTGGTCGCGCACGACCGACGGGCGGGTGTTGATGTGCAGCTTGTTGGCCGTCCGGTAGAGCCACTTGTCTTCCGACGGGATCGACGGATCGAAGATGTCGCCGATCGAAACCCGGACTTCGCCGATCACGGCACCGGCGGCTTCGAGTTCCGGACCGGACGGGATCCCGGCCGGCCAGCCGTGCATGACTTCGTTCGCCGCATGCGCGGGCGACGCCGCGAGGGCAGCCAGAAGCAGGAACGGGAATCCGCCGTGGCGAAGAAATCCCATCAAGGCAGCAATACCGTCGAGCCGACAGTGCGCCGTTCGCCGAGGTCGCGGTGCGCCTGCTGCACGTCACGCATCGGGTAGGTCTGGCCGATTTCGATGCGCACGACTCCGCGACCGATCACGTCGAACAGTTCTGCCGCCGACCTGAGCAGTTCGGCGCGCTTCGCCGTGTAAGAGAACAGTATCGGACGCGTCAGGAACAGCGAGCCACGCTTCGCCAGTTCGAGCGGCGCAATGGGCGGCACGGGGCCGGACGCGTTGCCGTAGGTCACCATGAGCCCGAGCGGGCGCAACGAATCGAGCGAGGCGAAGAACGTGTCCTTGCCGACGGAGTCGTAGACGACGTGCGCACCCTCCCCGCCTGAGAGTTCCCTTACGCGCACGGCGAGGTCGTCGCGGCCCTGGATCAGGACGTCCCTGCAGCCCATGGCCCGCACCAGCGCTGCCTTCGCGTCGCTGCCGACGACGGCAATCAAGTGCGCGCCGAGATGCAGCGCCCATTGCGTCAGAATGCTGCCGACGCCGCCCGCAGCAGCGTGCACGACCACGACCGTGCCCTTGCGCACCTTGTACGTCCGGCGCAGCAGCACCTGCGCTGTCATGCCCTTGAGCAACGCGGCAGCGGCGAGCCGATCGCTGACGCCTTCCGGCACTGGCACCAGGTTGGCCGCGGGCAGTACGCGCTCGTCGGCGTATGCACCCGGCGCAGGCGACGCATACGCGACGCGATCTCCGACCTTGATGTTGCGCACGCCGGGACCGACGGCCTCCACCACGCCCGCGGCCTCGCGGCCGAGCCCGGTCGGCAGCGAACCGCCATACAGCCCGGTCCGCTCGTAGATGTCGATGAAGTTGAGCCCGACAGCCGTTTGCCGCACCAGTGCCTCGCCTCGCCCCGGGGCGACAGCGGCGATTTCTTCCCAGCGCATCACTTCAGGACCGCCGTGGGCATGGATTCGGATGGCGTGTGGCATGGACACAATGCGGATGCTTGGGGGAGACGCAGATGATGACGACACGCAACCCGGCCCGATAGTGGACCTTGCCGCATTCGGGTCATTATTTTTGTTAGACGTCGCCGCGACCGGATATCAATCGCGCGGGCCCCACAATTCTTTCAGGGCGGCAGCGGAGCCGCGGTGATGACGAGGTCGGCCACCGGCCGACCGCCGATCAGGTGTTGCTGGAGGATCCGCTCGAGGTTTTCCGGCGTGCATTTCCGATACCACACGCCCTCCGGGTAGACCACGGCGATGGGTCCGGCGACGCAGACCCGCAGGCAATGCGCCTTGGTCCGCATCACGCCACCGTCGACGTCGACCAGGCCCAGTTCCCGGAAGCGACGCTTGAGGTAGTCCCAGCTTTCCTGGGAGCGAACGACGGGCGCGCATTTCTCCCCCGCCACGCACAGGAATATGTGACGCCGCTGCTGGCCGAGGTGCAGCTTGGCGACGGCACGCTCGAGCGCATCGGTGGGAGAGGGATCGATCATGAAGACCTCGGTTCCGGCGGTCCGGAACCGATGCTAGCGCGTGGCCGGGCGCCGCGTGGCACGGCCATCAATGGAACGTCACAGGGCCTGGTCGTCGGCCTCGCCGGTGCGGATGCGGATGGCGCGCTCGAGATCGGAGATGAAGATCTTGCCGTCGCCGACCTTGCCAGTGCGCGCGGCCGCGACGATCGCCTCGACCACCTGGTCGACGAGCGATTCCTTGACTGCGACCTCGATGCGCGTCTTCGGCACGAAATCGACTACGTATTCGGCGCCACGGTACAACTCGGTATGGCCGCGCTGGCGCCCGAAGCCCTTCACTTCAGTGACCGTCATGCCGGACACACCGAGTTCGGACAGGGCGGCGCGGACGTCGTCCAGCTTGAAGGGTTTGATGATTGCGCTGATCAGCTTCATGGACTTCGGGCTCCTCAGGTTCTCGTGTTCATTGTCAG
>Ga0224500_10001500_pt1 | contig 13681 bp, 12 predicted proteins | sample SF_Oct11_sed_USG_FD_168126 | JGI IMG/M metagenome (GOLD analysis project Ga0224500, IMG submission 168126) | Sediment microbial communities from San Francisco Bay, California, United States - SF_Oct11_sed_USGS_4_1 | ecosystem: Environmental > Aquatic > Marine > Sediment | place: USA: California... | reverse complement strand
GGGCTTCCATGATGCTCACGATGCCGAGTTGTTCGCCCTCGACGCCGATCAGGCGTACTTCAGGGACATTGATCTCACGGTTCAGCCGATGCTTGCGCTCGACGTTGGGAGTGCGGCGGTCGAGAAAAGTAGCGATGGTGGCAGCCTCTTCACGGACGCAAGGCCAAGCGCCCGAACAAAAAATGAAACGCGCCTGGACTCCCCCAGAGACCTTGTCGGGCCTCTTTCACACCTTGGTGCGGATGACTTCCCCGATCTTCTGGACGAAGGAGTCGAGGGGCATCACACCGAGGTCTTGGTTGCCCCGGGCGCGAACGGCAACGGTCCCGCTGGCCTTCTCCTTGTCGCCCACGACAAGGATGTACGGAACCTTCTGCAACGAATGCTCGCGGATTTTATACGTGATTTTCTCGTTCCGCAAATCAACCTGCGCTCTAACTCCTTGTTTTTGAAGCGTTTTCGCCACCTCCCGGGCGTAGTCGCCCTGACCTTCGGTGATCGAGGCCACCACCGCCTGCACCGGAGCGAGCCAGGCGGGGAGCGCCCCGGCATGTTGCTCGATCAGGATCCCGATGAAGCGCTCCAGGCTGCCGACGATCGCCCGGTGCAGCATGACCGGAGGTCGGCGCTCGCCGGACTCGGTCACGTATTCGGCTGACAGCAGTGCCGCCATCGAAAAATCGACCTGCATCGTGCCGCACTGCCACTGGCGCCCCAGCGCGTCCTTGAGCGTGTACTCGATCTTCGGCCCGTAGAAGGCGCCGTCGCCCGGGGAAGTGACGAAATCGACGCCCGAGCGACGCAGACTCTCCATCAGCGCATGCTCGGCCTTGTCCCACACCTCGTCCGACCCGATGCGCTTGTCCGGCCGCGTGGCCACCTTGTAGAGGATGTCGGTGAAGCCGAAATCTGCGTAGACCTTCTGCAGCAGCGCCGTGTAGGCCACACACTCGGGCAGGATCATCTCTTCCGTGCAGAAGATATGGCCGTCGTCCTGTGTGAAACCACGCACCCGCATGATGCCGTGCAGCCCGCCCGTGGGTTCGTTGCGATGGCACTGGCCGAACTCGCCATAGCGCAGCGGCAGATCGCGGTAACTCTTGATGCCCTGCTTGAAGATCAGGATGTGGCCGGGGCAGTTCATCGGTTTGAGCGCGTAGTGCCGCTTCTCGCTCTCCGTCGTGAACATGTTTTCGCGGTATTTGTCCCAGTGGCCCGTCAGTTCCCACAGGCCCTGGTCGAGGATCTGAGGACCCTTGACCTCCTGATAACCGTTGTCGCGGTACACCCGGCGCATGTACTGCTCGACCTCCTGCCACACTGTCCAGCCTTTCGGGTGCCAGAACACCGTGCCGGGGCTGTGCTCGTCGAGGTGGAACAGGTCGAGCTCGCGGCCGAGCTTGCGGTGGTCGCGGCGCTCGGCCTCCTCGAGCATCGTCAGGTACTGCTGCAGTTCTTCCTTCGTCGCCCAGGCCGTGCCATAGATGCGCTGAAGCATCTCGTTGCGGTGGTCGCCGCGCCAGTAGGCGCCAGCGACCTTCATCAACTTGAAGTGCTTCAGGCGGCCCGTGCTCGGCACGTGCGGTCCGCGGCACAGGTCCTCGAAAGCGCCCTCGCGATACAGCGACACGTCTTCGCCGGCCGGGATGCTGGCGATGATTTCGGCCTTGTAGTGCTCGCCGAGCGACTTGAAGTAGGCGACGGCCTCGTCGCGCGGGAGCACGCGGCGCGTGACCGGTTCGTTCTTCGCCGCGAGTTCGCCCATGCGCTTTTCGATCGCCACAAGGTCTTCGGGCGTGAACGGCCGCTTGTATGAGAAGTCGTAGTAGAAGCCGTTCTCGATCACCGGCCCGATCGTCACCTGCGCGTCGGGGAACAGTTCCTTGACCGCGTAGGCCAGCAGGTGCGCCGTCGAGTGGCGCAGCAGCTCCAGCCCATCGGCATCCTTGTCGGTGACGATGGCCAGCGTCGCGTCGCGATCGACGACGTGGCGCGTGTCGACGAGCCTGCCGTCGACGCGGCCGGCCAGCGCCGCCTTGGCCAGACCGGCGCCGATCGAAGACGCCACTTCGGCCACCGTCAGCGGCGCCGGGTACTGGCGCTTCGAGCCGTCGGGCAATTGGATCGAGATCATGGCAATCACTCCGGGGAAACAAAAAAGCGCGGACCAGGCCGCGCTTTGGGATCAGCAGGAAGGGAAAAGGATCGGTGGCAGACGAGCGCGAGCGACGACACCTATGCGGTGCTGGTAGTTCGCGGTGTCACAACCCACATGCCTTTCTCGCCCTTGCTGGTTGGAATGTTGCCGACAATTCTACAGCCGGTAGAGCTGGTTGCCCTCGACGCGAACGCGATCGCCCACGCGCAGGTCGCCCGCGCTCTTGAACTCGAAGCTGCGCGTGCCCCCCTGCTCGAGCTGCACGACGATGCGCACGCCCGCCGAGTCGCGCCGCGCGTTCTTCTCGATCTCATTGCCGATCACCGCGCCACCAACCGCGCCGACCACCGTGCCGACGTTGCGGCCGTGATGGCTGTCGGCGAACTGGCGGCCGACCACCGCCCCGATGATGCCGCCGGCCACGGCGCCAGCACCTTGCGGCTGGTCCTGCAAGGCGCCGACGGATTCGATGCTGCGCACCTGGCCATAGGCCACGCCCGCATAGGACGACGATGAACCCGAGCGCGAGCCGCCGTAAACCGGCTCGTTGCGGGCCACCGGGCTGGCGCACGCCGCGAGCAGCGACAGGGTCATGGCAGGCACAAACAGGCGCAAAGCACGTTGCATGGATCGATCCTTCATTGAAGCGCGGCATCGCCGCAGCGCCCTCCTAACGCGCCACAGGCCGAATCGGTTGATCGGGTCCATGGCCCCTGGGGCTTGGTGCCGCCAGCGCAGCCCGACAAAGCGACCGAGTCGGCGCCCTGCGATCGGAGATGCGGCCCAGGTCAACTCGATCCCATCGCGGCGGCTGCACAATTCGCGTGTCACCACCCAGACATCTAGACCGTCATGCCCACCACCATCCGCCGCGACGACCTGATCGAAACCGTGCGCGCCGCGCTGCAGTACATCAGCTACTACCACCCGGCCGACTACATCGCGCACCTGGCGCGCGCCTATGCGGCGGAGCAAGGCCCCGCGGCCAAGGATGCGATCGCGCAGATCCTCACCAACTCCAAGATGTGCGCCGAAGGCAAGCGGCCGATCTGCCAGGACACCGGCATCGTCAACGTTTTCCTCGACGTCGGGATGGAGGTGCGCTGGGAAGGCTTCGGCCCCGGCGGCCTGCAGGAAGCGGTGGACGAAGGCGTGCGCCGCGCCTACCTCGATCCCGACAACAAGCTGCGCGCCTCGGTCGTGAAGGACCCGCTGTTCTCGCGCGCCAACACCAAGGACAACACGCCCGCGGTGCTGGCCACCACCGTCGTGCCCGGCGACAAGCTCGGCGTCGGCGTCGCTGCCAAGGGCGGCGGCTCTGAGATGAAGAGCAACTTCAAGATGTTGAAGGCCAGCGACTCGTTGGTCGACTGGGTGCTCGAGACCGTGCCGACCATGGGCGCCGGCTGGTGCCCGCCGGGCATGCTCGGTATCGGCGTCGGCGGTACGGCCGAAAAGGCGATGGCGATGGCCAAGGAAGCGCTGATGGAAGACATCGACATGTTCGAATTGAAGCAGCGCGGCCCGAAGACCGACGAAGAAAAGCTGCGCGTCGAACTCTGCGACAGGGTCAACGCACTGGGCATCGGCGCGCAGGGCCTGGGCGGGCTGACCACCGTGCTCGACGTCAAGATCAAGACCTGGCCGACGCACGCTGTGGGCAAGGCGGTGGCGATGATCCCCAACTGCGCCGCGACACGACACGCGCATGTGGTGATGAACGGCTCGGGTCCAGCCTACCTGGAGCCGGCAAGCCTCGACCTCTGGCCGGACGTGCACTGGCAGCCCGACTACAACAAGAGCAGACGCGTCGATCTGAACAAGCTGACCAAGACCGAGGTCGCCAGCTGGAAGCCCGGCGACACACTGCTCTTGTCCGGCAAGATGCTCACCGGCCGCGACGCGGCGCACAAGCGCATCCAGGACCTGCTGGCCAAGGGCGACAAGCTGCCGGTCGAATTCACCAACCGGGTCATCTACTACGTCGGCCCGGTCGATCCGGTGCGCGACGAGGTGATGGGCCCCGCCGGCCCGACCACTGCGACGCGCATGGACAAGTTCACCGAGATGATGCTGGCGCAGACCGGTTTGATTGCGATGATCGGCAAGGCCGAGCGCGGGCCGGTGGCGATCGAGGCGATCAAGAAACACAAGAGCGCCTACCTGATGGCCGTCGGCGGCGCGGCCTACCTGGTCTCCAAGGCGATCAAGGGCGCCAAGGTCGTCGGCTTCGCCGACCTGGGCATGGAAGCGATCTACGAGTTCGACGTCAAGGACATGCCGGTCACGGTGGCGGTCAGTTCCGACGGCACCAGCGTGCACCAGACCGGGCCGCGCGAGTGGCAAGCCAAAATCGGGAAGATCCCGGTCACCTTCGCCTGATCGGTTGAATCCCAGATCAATCCCATGCCCGCCCACATCCTCCAATCACTTCCTGCCGGTGAACGCGTCGGCATCGCCTTCTCCGGCGGCCTCGACACCAGCGCCGCAGTGCTGTGGATGCGCAAGAAGGGCGCCGTCCCCTGCGCCTACACCGCGCACCTCGGCCAGCCCGACGAGAGCGACTACGACGAGATTCCTCGAAAAGCGAAAGCCTATGGTGCCGACATCGCGCGCCTGATCGACTGCCGGCCGCAGCTCGTCGCCGAAGGCATCGCCGCCATCCAGTCCGGCGCGTTCCACATCAGCACGGGGGGAGCGACCTACTTCAACACCACGCCGCTCGGCCGCGCCGTCACCGGCACCGCGCTCGTGATCGCGATGCGCGAGGACGGCGTCGACATCTGGGGCGACGGCAGCACCTACAAGGGCAACGACATCGAGCGCTTCTACCGCTACGGCCTGCTCGCCAACCCGAAGCTGCGCATCTACAAGCCCTGGCTCGACCAGACCTTCATCGACGAACTCGGCGGCCGCAAGGAGATGAGCGAGTTCCTGATCGCCAACGGCTTCGACTACAAGATGAGCGTCGAGAAGGCGTACTCGACCGACTCGAACATGCTCGGCGCCACGCACGAGGCCAAGGATCTCGAGTTCCTCAACGCCGGCATGCACATCGTCAAGCCGATCATGGGGGTGGCGTTCTGGCGCGACGACGTGGCAGTGAAAGCCGAGACCGTGTCGGTGCGCTTCGAAGAAGGCGTGCCCGTTGCACTCAACGGCCAGACCTTCGCCAACGCCGTCGCCCTGTTTGAGGAAGCCAACCGCATCGGCGGCCGCCACGGCCTGGGCATGTGCGACCAGATCGAGAACCGCATCATCGAGGCCAAGAGCCGCGGCATCTACGAGGCCCCTGGCATGGCGCTGCTGCACATCGCCTACGAGCGCCTGGTCACCGGCATCCACAACGAGGACACGATCGAGCAGTACCGCGCCAACGGCCGCCGCCTGGGCAAGCTGCTGTACCACGGCCGCTGGTTCGACCCGCAGGCGCTGATGCTGCGCGAGACGGCGCAGCGCTGGGTGGCGCGCGCGGTCACCGGCGAAGTGACGCTCGAGCTGCGGCGTGGCAACGACTACACGATCATGAACACCGAGAGCCCCAACCTCACCTACCACCCGGAGCGCCTGACGATGGAAAGTGGCGTTGGCGCGTTCACCGCCGCCGACCGCATCGGCCAGCTCTCGATGCGCAACCTGGACATCGACGACACACGCGACAAGCTGGGCGTGTACTCGCGCGCCGGCCTGCTGGGCGGTGCGGGCGAAGGCACCCTGCCATTGCTCGGAATCACCGACAAGCTGTCAGACTGAAGCACCGGAGGTCGTGCCATCGGGCCGGGCGCGGCGCGGGAACGGCAACACGACAGGCAAGTTTCAACCTGTTGCTCCTGGCAGCACCTTGCGAGCCGCACCTGCCTACACTCCCTGCCTTCCTGCCTGCAAGGATCAGCATGCCCGAGATTGAGACGTCCGCCCTCTGGCCACTCAGTGAGTTCGACGAGATGCGTCACGCTGCGTCGTCGTCGCACGCTAGGCTTCAGCGACAGACGCAACTGTCGAGCACGATGCAGGCGGAACTACGGTTGCTGGAGCGCAGGCGCGATAGCGCCGATGCGCTCGAGGCCGTCGCCGCGATCCTGCGCCTGAAAGAGCCGGCGCTGATCTACCTGCAGTGTGGAGACCGCGTCTGGCCGGTGACGCTGTTTCCCGAGCAGATGGTCTATCACTCGCCGTGCAGCCTGCTGCTCGCCACGCGGCGAGAGTTATCCCTCCTGCAGACGCTCGAGATCGAGCCGCCCGGTGTGCGGCCGCCCGGGCACTGGATGCATGACCGCGTCGCCGCCGGCGAGTCCTATCACCCGTTGACGCCGGCGCTGTGGCGTCTGGCGCTCGACGGGCCGCGCGCCGATCTCCTGCACGAAATCGCCGGCGCGGCCACGTACCGGGCCCTGCGCGACCCGGCAACGCAATCGCTGCCCACGCCGGGTGCGCTTGGACCGACGATCAAGCGCATGCGCGAGCAGTCGGCCCCGCTGCGCAGGATCTCGGCGCTGCCCGGCATGAGCGAAGAGCGGGCCGCCCGACTGGTCAACGCGCTTTACCTCTCGTCGAACCTGATCGCGAGCCGCGCCCATCCTTCGGCCGATCCGGGGGTGATGAGCTGGCTGTTCAGCCGGCGCGCGCGCTGAGCGCTGGCTTCGACCGCCTGCGCACGTCCAGCGGACGGCGCTGGCCCTGAGCAGGCTATCGCCACGATGCGCGTCGAAGCACGGGCTTCGATGATCGATGGGGGCGCACATTCACTGCGCCTGCACCTGACCAACCGCCGGAGGTCGAGGGCGCCTCACTCGCCCATTACGACGCCTTCGCGGCGGGGGTCGGCACCGCCGAACCAACCGGCGCCGCGGCGCTGGATCGCCTGGAGGCCGCTGGTCATCTCGATCTCGTTGACGACATGGCCCCGCGCCTTCAGCGCTTCGATCGTTGCCGCCGGGAAGCGGCCGCGCTCGAGCACCGTCGGTCCGTTGAAGCTGCCGAAGTTGGGCAGGTCGATCGCGCGCTGCGCATCGAGCCCCCAATCGAGCGCGCCGATCAGCGTCTTTGCGGTGAAATGGATGATCGCAGCGCCGCCCGGTGAGCCCAGGCTCATGACGAGTTGTCCGTCGCGCTTGTCGAACACGAGCGTCGGGCTCATCGACGAGCGGGGCCGCTTTCCGGGCTGCACGCGGTTGGCGATCGGCTTGCCTTCGCTGTCGGCAGGCGCGAAGGAGAAGTCCGTGAGCTCGTTGTTGAGGAGAAAACCACCGGCCTTGCCGGTGCCACCGTCGCTCATCAGTCGTGCACCGAACGCAGCCTCGATCGTCGAGGTCATCGCGAGGGCGTGCCCGTCGCCATCGACGACGGAGATGTGGCTGGTGCCGGACTCCAACTGCTCGGCCTGGGCCCCGCGCGCGCCGACCGCGCCACTCGGCACACCCGGCTTGGCGGTTCTCATGCTCTCGCGTCCGATCAGGGCGGCGCGCTGCTTCAGATAGGCGTCGTCGAGCAGGCTGGTCCAGCGGCCGGCCGGCGGCGGCACGAACTCGGGGTCGCCGAGATATTGCGCTCGATCGGCATAGGCCAGCCGCGCCGCCTCGGTGTAGGCGTGCAGCCAATCGGGGCTCGGCAGCTTATCGACCAAGGGCTGCGCGACCGGCGGCGTGCGTTCGACCAGGCCGAGGATCTGCATCACCGCGAGGTGGCCCGACGACGGCGGCGGAAAGCCGCAGACGCGGTAGACCACTTTCCAGTCGGTGCAGATCGCCTCGCGCGTCTTCGCCTCGTAGCCCGCGAGGTCGGTCTCGCTCATGCGGCCCGGGTTGGTGGCATGCCCACGCACGCGCCTGACGATGTCGGCCGCCACCGGACCGGCGTTCAGCGCCGCGCTGCCACGTGCCGCGATGCCGCGCAAGACCTCGGCCAGTGCCGGGTTGCGTACCGATGTGCCGACCGCGAGCGGCTCGCCATCGGTGTTGTAGAAGTACGCGCGCGCCTGTGCATCTGCCTTCAGGGCGGTCTCGGCGTGGAGCAGCGCATGCAGCCGCGGGCTCATGCGAAAGCCCTGCTCGGCCAGTGTGATCGCCGGCTGGAACAGGATCGACCAGGGCAGTTTGCCGTGTTGCCGGTGAGCCGCCTCGAGCATGCGCACGGTGCCCGGCACGCCGACCGAGCGGCCACCGACGACCGCGTCGAGGAAGGCCATCGGCTTGCCATCGGGCAGCAGGAACAATCTTTCGTCGGCTCCAGCCGGCGCAGTCTCGCGTCCGTCCCATGCGGCGAGCGACCGTCCGTCCCAATGCAGGAGGAAGGCGCCGCCGCCGATGCCGCTGGACTGCGGCTCGACCAGGGCCAGCACCATCTGCACGGCAATCGCTGCGTCGAGAGCGTTGCCACCAGCCTTGAGGATCTGGTAGCCCGCGTCAGTGGCCAGTGGGTTGGCCGCCGCAACCATGAAGCGCTTGGCCGACCAGCCGGGCTTGTCGGTGTAGCCCGACGCGCCCTCGGGCAACTGCGGGACTGAGTACTTCCACGCGTGCGGTGGCGGTGCCGATGCACAGCTCGCCAGCAGCAGCAGGGCACCCGACAACCAAGCCCGTCTCATCCGTCGCCTCCTGCAGCCCGTGAATTTGCACCGGCGAGGATAGCGAAACATTTCTCGCAATCCCGATCATGTTGGTCGCAACGCGTGTGGCCGTGATGTGTCCACGATGTGCCAAGGCGGGTGCCAACGAAACTCAGGCCATGGCCAGCCGCAACGCCTCAGCCCCGACGTCACAGCCTCCGCACGACGACCAGCGCGCGCTGCGCATGCACGCGGCGCTGGGCGTCGCGCTCGACGCCGCGCCGAGCTCGCGCAAGGTCTTCCGCCACCTCGCCACCGTTGAACACTACCTGTGGCGCAAGGGCACGCTGTTCCTGCACGATCTTTCACTGCAAGCCTTGCAGCGCACCCTCGAGCAACTTGACAGCGTCGCCAAGGCGCCTCTCGCATCGGGTTTGGCTGCGCTGCGCGAGTGCCTCGTCGATGCGATCGCCACCCGGGAACGCCTGCAACGCCAGGCTGAACTGCTGCAGCCTCGCTCGTCCTTCTTCGTCGATCACAAGCTGGAAGTGACGGAAGCCTCGCTGTCGGACTTCGATCGGGCGATGGGCGGCCGCGGCTAGGGCGGACCCGCCCGCCCCGGGGCGCTGTCCGGGCAGCGCCGAGGCCGCGCCTACTGCAGGGGCACGCCGGTCTTGGACTGAAGTTCGTCGCGCGTCACCCCTGGCGCCAGCTCGACGACCCTGAGTCCGTGCGGCGTGACGTCGAGCACCGCCAGGTCGGTGATGATGCGATCGACCACGCCCACGCCCGTCAGCGGGAGCGTGCACTGCGGCAGGATCTTGAGATCGATGCCGCCATCCTTCCTCTTGGCCACATGCTCCATCAGGACGACCACGCTCCTGACGCCGCCCACGAGGTCCATCGCGCCGCCCATGCCCTTGACCATCTTGCCCGGAATCATCCAGTTGGCCAGGTCGCCCTGGGCGCTGACTTGCATCGCGCCGAGGATCGACAGGTTGACTTTTCCGCCGCGGATCATCGCGAAGCTATCGTGGCTGCCGAAGATGCTGCTGCCAGGGATCGTCGTCACGGTCTGCTTGCCGGCGTTGATCAGGTCGGCGTCGATCTCGTCCTCGGTCGGGAACGGCCCGATGCCGAGCATGCCGTTCTCGCTCTGCAGCCAGACCTCGATGTCCTTCGGCACGAAGTTGGCCACCAGCGTGGGGATCCCGATCCCCAGGTTGACGTAGAAGCCGTCCTGCAGTTCCTGCGCGGCGCGCGCCGCCATCTGGTCTTGGGTCCAGGCCATGGTGTGATCCTCGGTATTGCCGTCAGGCGGTCGTCTTGTCGCGCAGGGTGCGCTTCTCGATGCGCTTCTCCGGGCGAGCGTTGAGCACCAGCCGGTGCACGTAGATGCCCGGCAGGTGCACCGCGTCCGGATCGAAGCTGCCGGTGGGAACGATCTCCTCGACCTCGACCACGCTGATCTTGCCGGCCATGATCGCGGCCGGGTTGAAGTTGCGCGCGGTGCGGCGGAAGACGAGGTTGCCGCTCTCATCGGCCTTCCAGGCCTTGCCCAGCGACACATCGGGCACCAGCGAGCGCTCCATCACATAGAGCTTGCCGTCGAACTCGCGCGTCTCCTTGCCATCGGCCACCATCGTGCCAACACCGGTGCGCGTGAAGAAGGCCGGGATGCCCGCGCCGCCGGCGCGCAGCTTTTCCGCCAGCGTGCCCTGCGGCGTGAATTCGAGCTCGAGTTCGCCAGCCAGGTACTGGCGCTCGAACTCCTTGTTCTCTCCGACATAGCTCGAGATCATCTTCCTGATCTGCCGCGTGTCGAGCAGCTTGCCCAGGCCGAAGCCGTCGACCCCGGCATTGTTCGAGATCACGGTCAGGTTCTTGACCCCACTGTCGCGCAGCGCGTCGATCAGCGCCTCGGGGATGCCGCACAGGCCGAAGCCGCCGACGGCGAGCAACTGACCGTCCCTGACGATGCCGTCGAGCGCCGCTTTCGCGCTCGGGTAGATCTTCTTCATCCGGATGCCCTCCGCAACGAGCCTGGAAAGAAGCGCGAAGCGTACTACGTAGCCCATTACGTACTGGTTACGTAGAATCAACTACATGCTGTTAGAGGAGTACCGCACTGCATTCGAGCAGGCGCCCGTGGGGCTCGTCATCTCGCGTGACCGCCTGATGGTCGCCTGCAATCAGCAGCTCCTGGGCATGTTTCGCGCCCAGCACTCGAGCCAGCTCGCCGGTCGCAGCTTCGAGCTTCTGTATCCCACACACGAGGAGTTCGAGCGCACCGGTGCGCGGATCGTCGCGAGCCTGGACCGCAAGGGCTACTACGCCGACGAACGCATCATGAAGCGCCTGACCGGTGAGCTGTTCTGGTGCCATGTATCGGGCCGTGCGCTCGATCCGAAGCGTCCGCATGCCGCGGGCATCTGGAGCTTCGAAGACCTCTCGGCACGGCGCAAAGTCACCGCCGCGCTGACTGCACGCGAGCGGGAGATCGCCGCACTCCTGATCGAGGGCCTGACCTCCAAGCGCATCGGCCAGAAGCTGGGCATCAGCCCGCGCACCGTGGACGTGTACCGTGCGCGCCTGATGCGCAAGTACGGCGCGTCGACGACACCCGAGCTGGTCAACAAGATGCTCACGGCCTAACCCACCGCAACACCCAACCACCCGGCCTGGCGAAGGGCCACCGCACCGATGATCACCGTCCACCACCTTGAAAATTCACGCTCGCAGCGTGTGCTGTGGCTGCTCGAAGAACTCGAATTGACCTACCACGTGAAACGCTACGCGCGCGACAGAAAGACATCACTGGCGCCGCCGGAGCTGACGCACGTGCACCCGCTGGGCAAGTCGCCGGTGATCACCGACGGCGCCGTCACCGTGGCCGAAACGGGCGCCATCGTCGAGTACCTCGTCGACAAGGCCGGCGGGGCGCTGCGCCCAGAGGCGGGAACGGCAGACCATCGCCGCTACACCTACTGGCTGCACTTCGCCGAGGGGTCGGCGATGACGCCGCTGCTAATGGCCCTGGTGTTCCGCAAGATCCGTTCCGCACCGATGCCCTTCTTCGCGCGCCCGATCGCCCGCGCGATCGCCGACAACGTGATGGGCAACTTCGTGCAGCCCAACCTCGACCGCAACCTGGCCTTCATGGAAAGCGAGCTCGGCCAGCGCGGCTGGTTCGTTGGTGACAGCCTGACAGCCGCGGACGTGATGATGAGCTTCCCGGTCGAGGCGGCACTCTCGCGCGGCGGCAGTGCACAGCAGGCGCCGCGCCTCGCAGCCTTCTTGGAGACGATCAGGGCTCGGTCGGCGTGGAAACGGGCCCTTGACCGCGGCGGGCCCTACCAGCTGCTCGGGTGATTCACGACAGCGGCTGGGCGTCGATCGACGGCCTTGCGACAGCGTCGGCGAACTCGTCGGCCAGCCGTTGACTTTCCATCACTGCGCGGCGCCAGTCGCGCTGTCGGTCGGCGATGCGTTCACCGTAGGCCTTGAAGTCGCTGCGGTCGGGCAGTTTGGCGTTGGGCATCACGGCCGTGACCCATGCCGGATTGGGCGCCAGCAGCACGAGGTTGGACAGCCGTGCAGTCGCGCTGTGCCGGTGCTTGAGCCCCTTGTCGAGCCAGCCCGGCACCACCGTGGCCTGGAAATGTGGGTACAGCACCAGGCCGTCGCGCATTTGGGCGTAATCCAGGTGCAGGTGGTAGTCGGTCAGCCCGCCGTCCCAGTAGGCGCCCCGCGGCGCGCCCTCGATGTCGTGCACCGCGTCGAGCCAGAACGGGATCGAGCAGCTCGCGAGCACCGCGCTCGCAAGGTTGACCGGCGTCAGCGCCACCTGCCGCGTGCGGTAGTCGTGCAGCGAGAAGGGCAGCGCGTCGCGCGGGTCGGAGAACATCACCCGCTCGAGCCAGCCGCCCATCGCGCGGCGGCTCACGAGGTTGGCAGCGAAGGCGCCGAGGTAGCCGATCGGCGTGCGCACGCGCCCCTCGCGCCCGAGCAAATGGCGGCCGCGGCTGGCGATCACGTGCGGGCGGAACCTCGGGTGCGCCAGCAGCTCGGCCGCCCGGAAGCCCAGGCGCTGTTCGAGGATCTGGCCAAACACGCGCGTCACGTCTTTCTTCTTGGGCGCCTTGCCCGGTTCGCGCGGGTAGTCCTGGGTGATGTAGTCCTCGGCGAGTTCGGCAAAACCCGCGTCGGCATCGGCGCGGCACGCCACAGCGATGCGCCAGGCACCGATCGATGCCCCCATCAGGTGGACCGTCTGCGCGGCGTCGCTCAACCAGTGGCCGAACAGGAAGCGATCCAGCGTATTGAGCACGAGGCCCTTGGGGCCACCAGCCGCAGCGGGAATCACACGTACGTCGGCCGGGACAAGGCCGCGATCGCGCAGATGCACGCGGGCACGCGGGCCGGCGAAGATCTGAAGCGCCTGCATCGGTCGGTAGCCGTCAGCGGACACAGGCCGGCGGCACCGAAGCGACCAGAGTGCCGCCGAGGTCGAAGCACATCATCGTCACGATGCTATCGTGCCCATCGCGATGCAGTTCAACGTCGACCCCGATATCAGCCGCGCACGCACACCCGATGCACGCTTCTACCTCGACCACGACGTCTTTGCCGCCGTGCGCGAGCGCGTGTTCGCGCGAAGCTGGCAATGGATCGGCGCGCTGGCGGACGTCGCTGCGCCCGGCTCGCTGTCGCCGCGCCTGATGACGCCCGGCCTGCTCGACGAGCCATTGCTGTTGTCGCGCGACGCGGGAGGCACGCTGCGCTGCCTGCCCAACGTGTGCACGCATCGAGGTCACCAGCTGGTGGACGTGCCGTGCCACCGCGGCGACATCCGGTGCCCCTACCACTCGAGGCGTTTCGATCTGGCGGGCCGCATGACCTTCACGCCCGGTTTCGACGACACGCCGGACTTTCCTTCCGACAGCGACCACCTGCGCGCCCTGCCCTTCGGCGAGTTC
>Ga0224500_10001498_pt1 | contig 13689 bp, 9 predicted proteins | sample SF_Oct11_sed_USG_FD_168126 | JGI IMG/M metagenome (GOLD analysis project Ga0224500, IMG submission 168126) | Sediment microbial communities from San Francisco Bay, California, United States - SF_Oct11_sed_USGS_4_1 | ecosystem: Environmental > Aquatic > Marine > Sediment | place: USA: California... | reverse complement strand
AAGGGCGGCCTCTACAGGGGAGCCTATGACACGAGTATGTGTGATGTGGTCGGGGCGAGAGGATTTGAACCTCCGACATCCTGCTCCCAAAGCAGGCGCGCTACCGGGCTGCGCTACGCCCCGACGTATGTCTTATGCCTAGACTTTAGTTTTCGCGTAGTAGCTCTTGCCGCATCAGCACCGCCAACCATGTTTGGCACAATCAAGGTTCAGGGCTGCCGTTCCAGCCAGGCTCGCACCTGGGCGAATGCTTTGGCACGATGACTAATACAATTCTTCTCCTCAATCGTCAACTGGGCCAGCGATTTTCCGTATTCCTGGACCAAAAACACCGGATCATATCCAAACCCTCGATCTCCGATCGGCTGTTCTGCAATGGTACCTTCGAGACTCCCTTGGGTCACATGAATATCGCCACTGGGAAACGCAATCGCGGCAACCGTCAGAAATCGGGCATGCCGTGCTTCCCTCGGCACCCCCTCAAGCTCGCGCAACAGTTTTCGGCAGTTGTCCTCGTAGGTGGCATGTGCTCCCGCATAGCGTGCGGCAAACACACCGGGACGACCTCCGAGTGCATCGACCTCTAGCCCAGTGTCATCAGCCACGGATGGAAGACCGGTTGACCTGGCGACTTCTCTGGCTTTCTTGATGGCATTGGCTTCGCAGGTCTCACCATCCTCCTCTACTTCCGGTACTGCAGGAAACTCCGCTAATGTGCGGATCTTGATTCCCAGACCTCCGAGCAATACCGCAAGCTCTCGCCCTTTGTCAGGGTTCCGGGTTGCAAGCACAAGCTCTTTGACTGATTCCTTAGTCAAGAGCACCGATCAACTCTTGCTGAATAGTCGTGAGCCGCTGAATGGCTTGCCAGCTCAGCGCCAAAAACTCATCCATATCCTGTTTGGCAAACGGTGTCCGTTCGGCCGTGCCCTGCACCTCAACATACCGACCCCGGCCGGTCATCACCACATTCATGTCCACTTCCGCCATGGAATCTTCGCTGTAGGCAAGATCCACCATTACTTCTCCACCGACTTTCCCGACACTAATGGCGGCCAGGTAATCCGTCAACGGTAACTTCTTGATGAGTTCTTTCTTCTTCAGTACCGCGCAGGCATCGGCCAACGCAAGAAACGCTCCGGTAATCGAGGCCGTCCTGGTTCCGCCATCAGCCTGAATGACGTCACAGTCGATCCAAATAGACCGCTCACCCAGTTGCGACATATCGGTGACGGAGCGCAGGGCACGTCCGACCAACCGCTGAATTTCAAGCGTTCTGCCGCCCTGCTTCCCCTTTACCGCTTCTCGGGGAGAGCGCTCATGCGTCGCGCGCGGCAACATCGCATATTCCGCAGTCACCCAGCCAGTGCCTTTTCCTTTGAGAAATGGGGGAACCTTCTCTTCCACCGAGGCGGTACAGATCACCTTCGTGTCTCCCATTTCGATCAGCACCGATCCTTCCGCATGCTTCGTAAAGTTCCGCGTCACTTTGACAGGGCGGACCTGGTCCCGCCGACGCCCATCAAAACGCACCCCCCCTGACATTGCACTCATGCCGTGATCCCTTCTTCAAGATGAGGGTCCGGATTATAGTGAAGCCCCTGCGAAAGCGCAAACCATCTTCGCACTCCCACTCCCATTCAGAGGCGCCGGTCGGCTCGGCAATGGTTGTTTACCACTATCATTCATGCCATTTGTACAAACCCACCCGCTAAATTTGGCGAATTCTGTACAATCTCTTGACGTAGAAGCAGAAGCATTTTAGAGACTGAGTACGATGCTGAAGCTCACATCAACCCAAACTCCAATCTGGACGGGTTGATTCTCCTATATTACACAGACATTGAAACGAGACCCAACGGGATCACCTGCTTGCAACGAGCCTCTACCAAGCGGCATAAAATGTGCACAGCCTTACTAGCCCCTCCCAATGATTCAAGTTGGCAGCAGATACACCGATAGGGAAGTAATACCGCGACTCTCAACCCACATGAACCCGATACGACTCGATCCATGACAGTCCTCCTGAACCAGACAACACACCACGCCCTACTCGACAATCGTCTCATTCTCGTGGTCGACGACGAGGAACCGATCCGCCGTCTACTCGCCTATCTGCTGCAATCCCATGGGTACACCGTCGAAGGGGCGGCTGATGCGCGAGAAGCCAGGCAAAAACTGGAAGCTCAGCCCTATGCCTTGATGTTGTGCGATGTCAACATGCCTGGCGAATCCGGCATGGACCTCGTCCGACATACCCTCACGGCACATCCGCATACGGCAGCCATCATGGTGACAGGCCTTGATAGCTCCGTACTGGCGAATGCCGCTCTCGACGTGGGTGCCTTTGGATACATCGTCAAACCGTTTGAATCGAACGAAGTCCTCATCGACGTGGCCAACGCGCTGCGGCGACGCCGACTCGAGTTGGAAAACCGTCATCATCGGGAAAACCTCGAGGACATCGTCAGGACCAGAACACTTGCACTCCAGCAGGCCTTGGAGTGGCTCGAGCGCACGGAAAAAGAGCTCCGCTTGTCCCGCGAGGAAACGATCCAGCGGCTGGCCATTGCCGCTGAATTCCGCGACAGCGCAACGGCCCAGCATGTGCAGCGCATGAGCCATTATTGTGAGCTGCTCGCCCGCAAAGCCGGCTTATCACCAGAACGTTGCGACTTGATCCGTACAGCCAGTCCGATGCACGACATCGGCAAAATCGGCACACCGGATCATGTACTCCTCAAGCCTGGCAAGTTCACCGAGGAGGAATTTGGGGTGATCGCACAACATGCAGAAATCGGGTATCGGATTCTGAGCGGGTCGGATGCCGAGCTGCTCAAAGTCGCGGCGGTCATTGCCTACACCCACCATGAACGTTTCGACGGAACAGGATATCCACGAGGCTTGAAGGGGGAGATCATTCCCATCGAGGGTCGCATTGCCGCCATTGCCGATGCCTTTGACGCACTCACGACCCAGCGCGTCTACAAGCCTGCGTTTGAGCTGAGTCATGCGATCGACCTCATGCGTAAACACCGGACTGCGCACTTCGACCCAGAGCTCCTTGACACCTTCATCGCGTCCACAGATGAACTCACGCGCATCCATGATCAGTACGCCGACCGTGCGGACCCCACGCCTCGCTCCGACACGTAAGCACCTGCCGCAAACAACACTGTCGTACGATTCACCACAATTCGTTGACCGCCCTTGTGACTGCCGATATACTTTTTTACTCATTGGGTCACTTGGTACTGATGCCGACGATGCGCCTACGTATGTCGAAGGATGGCCGATGATGGGAAAGAAGTTGACAGCTGTTCGTAAGCGTCCACGTAGTCGAAACTGGCTCGCGTATGTTTGTGAATCGCTGGTGACCTCAGGCGCCATGCCGACCTGGGAAGCAGCCACCTATCTCACAGAAAACCTCTTTGGAGAAAAACCCAACCCCTATCTCTTGTCACCGGCAACCCCTCATGAACTGACAAGGCAATTCCTCGAACGACTCTACCAACCGATCGTTGAAGCAGCTTCGCGGGATGTCACGCTTTCCCCCACCGCCACAATACACCTCTTCACCGATATCAGTCTGACTGGCAATTCTGCCGTCCTGGTCGTCCTGTTCCAGGGACACGCGAAGCCCAAACAGCTGGTCCTGTTCGACGCCGCCAAGGCTTGGGATCTCGTGTTTTCCGACGCAGAGGCCTTCAATACCTGGGCGGAAGAGCGCTATCGCCTACTGGTCAATGCCCTGCGCAAGGCCTTACCGACGATGGACGAAGACCTGCTCACCGCTATCTGAGCGTCGACCACTTCACAAAAACCGCAAGACACCACGACGAGAAGATCCGTCGTCCGCTCCTTCGCTTCTGGGTTTCAGGTTTCCTGTTCAGCGTTTCAAGTATGGAGAAACCAAAAACCTCCAACCTGAAACTTGAAACCCGAAACTAGAAACCATCAGCCGCGAGGTTTCACAAGATATTCTACCCAATTAGTTTCCTGCCGAACCGTCATGAATCATGAGGGTAGAATCTCTACTCTTAATACCTCACTGTTAGACCAAGCAAATACTACCTGTTCAAAAGGATTGATGCCCGCTCAAGCCTGACGTACATTTGCCAATCCTGTACCCTACTCACGTTCTTGTTGCATTTCATGGTAGATGTTGCCGCCGCTTGCCCGTCATACGATCCTCGCTAAAACAGCCGCCGGTATAGCTCGGATATCTGGACGAATCATGCTTGTTGTTGCCTGGTGGTTATCCGATCCACTCGGCAGTTGGGCTGACTCGTCACTTCCCATCCCCAGGACTTCTTCGTCAGCCGAGCAGCAGATCCGCGAAGAAGCCCTCTACTTGAAGGAGGAGACCGTCAGCATCGCCAGTCGATACGAGCAGCCAATATCAAAAGCCCCCTCCGATGTCTACATTGTTACCGATGAGGATATCCGGCAGTCCGGCGCGCTCGACCTGCCGACCATCCTACGCCGTATTCCTGGCATGGAGGTGATGCAGGTCACCGGCGCGGACTTTAACGTCAGTGTCCGCGGAAATAACCAGCTCACCGCGAACAAACTGCTGCTCATGGTTGACGGACGCTCGATTTATGTGGACGTCCAGGGAGTCAACTACTGGCAGGCAATTCCCATCACCTTGCCGGAGATCAAACGGATCGAGGTGCTGAAGGGGCCCGCATCGGTGCTCTATGGGTTCAATGCGTTCGACGGGGTGATCAACATCATGACCAAGTCACCGGAGGAGATGAAGGGCGCCACGGTACAGGTGGGCGGCGGGGAATTGGGCACCCTCCGCAGCGCGGCCGTCTACGCCAACCGCCATCAGCAATTCAGTTACCGTCTGTCCTATGGGCACGATCAGAACCAGCAGTGGCGAAACCGCAACGCCCAGGCCTTTCGTGACGACAAGTTCAACGTGCACACCGAGTACGCGATCTCCGGCGACTCCAAGCTCTCCTTTTCAGGGGGACTCGTCGATGTGAAGGACTTCGACGGCAACCTCACGGCAGAGGTCGTGAACACCGGCGTGCCGGCGCTTGGCTACGCCCATGCCACCTACGACCAACCCAACTTCTTTGTTCGGGCATTTTGGAACCGATACGATATTAACGGACCAGTTACCACCAATCCGCTTCTCGCACCTTTCCTGTCCTTCACCGACAGAAACTTCAATCCGAATCAGAACATGCAAGGCAATACCTACAATATCGAAGCTCAGCGCGAAATCACACTTGGAGACACCTATCGCCTCACCTTGGGGATCAATTATCGGCATAACACCTTGTCGAGTAACTTCATCGATCGGTTTCGGACCGAGGACCGACTGGGCTTCTATCTTCAGAATGAATGGAAGCCCTCAGCCTGGTTCCAGCTGGTCGGCGGCTTGCGCTACGACCTCGATACCTTCATCCATCCAACCATCAGCCCGCGCGGCTCTCTGATCTTGACGCCGCTTCCGGACCACACGGTCCGCGCCACAGCAGCTGCGGGATACCGTCCACCGACGATGTTTGAAACCTTCGATGTAGCAACTGCTATCATTACTCCCCCTTCTCCCAGTCCTCCGCTACCGCCGACTCGCCTGACGGGCAGCACGAACCTGGCTCCTGAGAAAATCGTGTCCTACGAGTTGGAATACCAAGGTTGGTATTTCCAACACCGTCTCAGGGCCCGCGCCGCCTGTTTTTTTAACCACATGTCGGACCTGATCCAACCAACGGGCGAGGGAATCGTCCAAGGCGGAGTCGCCGACATCTATGGCGGCGAGGCTGGTCTGGAATTCCTCGCGGCAAAATGGTTCAGCGGGTTCGGCAACATGGCATACCAGGAGATCGGCCAGACGTTCGGGGGAGCCGCTCAACGGGCCGCGCCGAGATTCAAGTGGAATGCAGGTCTCCGCGGACAGTGGGAGAACGGGCTCAGCGGGGAGATCGCTTATCACTACGTCGGCGGCGCGACGTACCCTCTTTCCCCAGCGTTCCTGAATTCTACGTCTTTCGGCGTCGTGCCTCCCGACACCAGGGTCGGCCACTACCAGCTCCTGAATGTGCGCGCCGCCTATCGTTTCTGGCGGGAAGAAGTGGCTGATGGCTATTGGCGCGAAGCAGAAGTGGCACTTTCCGTGTTCAATGCCCTGAACGACCAACATCGCGAGCATCCACTCGGGGATTTGCTCGGAACCAGGGTCCTGGGATGGCTCACGTTGAAACTGTGACAAGAGGTGACCGATGCGTCTCTGCAGGAGACGCACGCGAGCAGAAGCGGTCTCAGAGAACTGAGACAGTTGGCATCCGAGCGTCTGATGAAAATAGTGACAAGCTCATCATCCCGACACAGAGTCTTTGGTCTGAAACTTGCTTTGCTATTAAGTGTAATCAGATCTCTCAGGACTCCTCATAGGGAATCTTGGCTCTTGCAACCTGTGCTGAGACTTGAGAACATGCTGATACCTAAAAGATATCTGTGATGAGATCGACACCTTCACACCTGCAACCAGTCATCGGCGCACGACTCTGGTGGCTGCTTGCTCTTGCCTGGGTCGTGAGCCCCATCCAGATCGTCGGTGCCGGAGAGATCGCCATTCTCAAGTCCTCCGATCTCTCGTACTACGAGCAGGCGGTTCTCGGCTTTCGTGCCAAACTACCTTCGACCATGAAGGTCCGTGAATACAACCTCCGTGGTCAACTGGAACAAGGGCGGGACATCGCCAGGTCGTTGCGCGCCTCTCCACCAGACTTAGTCCTAGCCGTCGGGCTCAAAGCGGCAATGGCCACGAAGCTGGAAATATTCGACACACCGGTCGTGTTCTGCATGGTCCTCAATCCAGAGACCTATGGGCTTTCTGCTTCCAATATGACCGGAATTGCGGTCCGCACTCCGGCAGAATCCCAACTTTCAGCACTTCGCTCCATGCTGCCAGATCGGACTCGGATCGGAGTCCTCTACGACGAAGATCAAAATGGAGCGTTTGTTCGAGAGTCACGTCATGTCGCGAACCGCCACGGGGTGGAGCTCATCACCGTCCCTATCAGCAAACAAGAGGAGATCCCTGATGCGCTCCGAGCCTTGCTCCCCAAGATCGACGTATTTTGGCTGATTCAAGACCAGCTGGTGGTCTCCGAAGCCGCGATTCCATTCTTTTTAGATTCAACCCTCGCCGCTAAGGTACCGCTCTTTACATTTTCATCGACGCTGGTTCAGCAGGGGGCGATTGGTGCCCTCGTTGTGGATCCCTGGGCTGTGGGGCAACAGGCCGCACGGGCGTCGCTTTCGCGCCTCAATGAACGCGGCCCCGTAGGGGCTCATCTGGAGCCACCCGACTACCCTCAATTGGCATTGAACCTGAACGCTGCTGAGTACCTTGGAGTGCAACTGAATGCTGAGCTCATACGGCTGGCGGGCCGTGTCTTTAGCGGACATGGACCGGTCGCCCGACAATCGGCTCCATCAGATCTGATTCCGTAGACTTCCGGCCAGAGGATCGAGACTTGTGGCATGAACCAGCTTGGAGCAGCAATGCATGATCTCAGCGTTTCAATTCCTTCCCGTTTTTCACTCACACTCCGGACAAAGCTTGTCCTCAGCACGGCCGTCATCCTGATTGTCGCCTGCCTCTTCATGGCCTGTCTGTTTATTCGACATCAGGCGCGATGGGCGGCAGAAAGTCTGACGCAGAGTGGGACACTGCTTGCTCAACATCTGGCCGATATGGGTCGTTTCAGCATCGTGGCAGGAGATACCCATCGACTGCATCAGCTCATTCAGGAAATACTGGCCGTCGATCCCGTCGCCTATGCGGCGATCATTTCGTCGAATGGTGCGCTTCAAGCCGGGGCAGGGAAGGACCCGTGGGATGAGCAGTTCATTCTCGATCCGACCGGTCAGCGACGGTTTTCACTGACACAAGCGGTACGGCCAGACAACGCCACACACGAATCACTCGTGACGGCGATTGTAATCAACCGTCACGGTCCGATGATTCGTCCGACGATCGAGTTTTCCATGGAAGATTTGATAAATTTGCTGGGCGGGACCGACCTCCCCATTTTTTACAATATTACGGTTCCCATCTCACACTATTCCACGGCCACCCAGTGGGATCCTGCCCTACAACTCACGTTTGAAGAACACCTGGATGGACCGGGAACACGCAATGTGTCGAACACTGCGCCCCCTCCCCTCGTACTCGTCGGGTTGTCGACATCGAATCTTCAGCATGAACTGCGACGACTCTTGTGCCAAGCAGTCCTCATCACACTCGGCACAGTGGCAGGCGGGCTCTGCATCGTCGTCTGGTTGGCTCGCCGAATTACCGTTCCACTGCACGATCTCACACTCGCCTCAACTCAACTCGCAGCTGGGAAAACAGTGCCGATCATGGCCATCACCACCCGGGATGAAATCGGGACGCTGACCGGTGTCTTTAACGCGATGGCGAAAGCATTGCAGGCGCGCGAGCATGAATTGCGCGAGCTTGCCCAGACCTTGGAAGACCGGGTCAACGTCCGCACCCAGGAGCTGGCGGCTGCGAACGCCAAACTCCGAGAACTGGACCGACGCAAATCCATTTTCGTCTCCACTGCCTCGCACGAACTCCGAACCCCGCTGACCTCCATGAAGGTCCATCTTGCAAACCTCGGAGACGGGATTGATGGAGCGATCACCGAGGAGCAACGCGAATCGCTCTTACGCGTGGAATCCAACCTCTCAAGGCTTCAGGCCCTCATCGAACAATTGCTGGATCTCTCGCAAATTGAGGGAAGGCAATCCCCCCTGCGCCTGGAACCGGTTAAGCTGGGAAGCGTGATCGCCAAAGTCGTCGAGGATCTTCATCCGTTTGCGTCCGATCGCTCCGTACAGATCGTCATCTCGCTCCCAACTGATCTGCCCATGGTCTCAGCCGATCCGGAGAAACTCCAACAGATTCTCATCAACCTCTTGCATAACGCAGTCAAATTTTCGCCGATAGGCGCCGTCGTTGATCTGACCCTCACCAGGCTTTCGAGCGATGACATTCGGATTTCCGTACGCGATGTCGGGCCCGGCATCGCGCCCGACGAGGTGGACAAAGTCTTTCAGCCCTTCTATCGTGCACCGACGATCCACAAGAAGACCAATGGAACAGGCCTTGGCCTGACCATTGCCAAGCTGTTGGTTGAACTACATCATGGCCGACTAGAACTTGAGACGAAACTTGGCCGAGGCAGCTGTTTTTACTTCACTTTGCGGGCAACGACACCGGCGTGCCTCACTCACACACAGCCCGTCGTAGCTCGTGAAGCGTCGTACGTGAAGCGTGGTACGGTGTGAAGTTGGAGATCAGAGGTTTGAAGCGTGAGATGCCGGCCTCCAACTTCCCACCTCAGGCTTCCAACCATAACCGCCACACGTTTCACGAGGTGCACTGCTAGGGGGAAGGAGGCTTGACCGACACTCCACGCTGCCTGAGGAGTCTTGTCAGGTAGGTTCGCTGGAGCCCCAGCATCTCGGCAGCCTTCGTCTGGTTCCATCCTGTTCGTCGTAACGCTTCTTCCAGGACTTTTCGGCTGTACCCCTCCATCACCGAGTGGTAATTCAGCGCCTCACACTCAGCAAACGCCACATCAATCGGCAATCTGCGAGGCACCGTAATCCCCAGATGCTCCGGCTCAATACAGTCGTCAGGACAGAGTGTGATGGCGCGAACCAAGACATTTTCCAACTCACGCACATTACCGGGCCAATGATATCCCCGCATCAACTCAAGCGCATCAGGACTGATGTTGAGTGGACGATGGACCACCCTCGCACCATGGATTCTGATGAAGTGTTCCACCAATGCAGGGAGGTCCTCCGGCCGTTTGCGCAAGGGAGGCAAGGTGAACGAAATCACGTTCAGTCGATAGAAAAGATCCTCTCGAAACATACCGACCTGAATGGCCTCCTTCAGGTCCCTATTCGTTGCCGCGATAAACCGCACATTCGTACGAATCGGCTGCGTCCCGCCCACCCGATAGAACTCCTGATCCTGGAGGAGACGGAGTAATCGAGTTTGCAGTCCCGCCGGCATGTCACCAATCTCATCGAGAAACACGGTGCCGCCTTCCGCTGATTCGATTTTCCCTCGTTCCCGCTTTACCGCTCCCGTGTAGGCCCCCTTTTCATGACCGAACAATTCGTTTTCCAATAGACTCTCTGGTAATGCTGCACAATTCACGACCACAAAGGGCTTCGGGGCACGCGGGCTCCACCGGTGCAACGCACGAGCCATCACCTCTTTCCCCGTGCCGGTTTCACCCAGCAGGAGCACGGTAGCCGATGCGCCGGCCGCTCGACGCGCCGTATCCAGCAGTTCAATCATACGCGGACTCTGTCCGATCACATGTTCATAGCGGCCCAGGACTTCCTCCTGCAGAAGTCCGATCTGCCGTGTCAGGGCCATCTGTGCTCTGGCCTTTTCAATTACAGCAGAAAGATGATCCGGTTCAAACGGCTTCGTTAAGAAATCACAGGCCCCCAACCGGATGGCCTCGACGGCGCGATCAATCGTCCCAAAAGCCGTAATCACGACCACTTCCGGCATGACATGCGGTGGAACGTTCGAGCGCCGCTCGGTCAGCCGCTTCAGCACATCCAGACCACTTAAGCCAGGCAACTCGATATCCAAGAGCATCAGATCCGGCTGATCCTCGATCGCCAGTTTGAGTGCCTGCTCGCCGTCTTCGGCCGTCAGCACCTCATGGCCCATCCAGGTCAAGCGCTTCTGCAGCGCCCTCACAATATCGCAGTCGTCATCCACCACGAGGACTCGCATCTGCATGTAACACTCCCGACTCGGTTAGTAGGGCGCCATTGTAGTGGAAGATCGCCCGAAGACGAAAGGCACTCCTCGATAGACCCACCACCGGACAAATCGTGGCTGCACCCCACGATGCAAGAGCCAGAAAGCATATTTCACGCCTCGGCTTGGAACCCTTGGCATAGCCGCAATCCAATGGGAAATGCCGCACAAGCTACCCACTGGCCGCCTTGCCTGGCCTGGCTGACGGCAACTGTCTACAAAAGGATTCTGTATCTAATTGGATTCACTTCGCGCATCGCCTTCGACGGAAGACAAATCTCTTTCGAACCGCGTCGCGTCTCAGGTATAAGCCAACAAGTGGACCACCAACGAGCGTTATGGCGTTCAGATCACCTGTGCGCGTGCAAACTGGAAGAAGAAGATTCCTTCTACCTCTGAGTGTGCTGTGGAGCCTCCTTGTCCTGCTGGCAAGTTGTTGGATCCATGGGGTGTCCCACAGCTGGGCCCAGCCTTCCCTCTCGCCCCCTCGAACATCCTCCTCGACGGAGCAACACCTCCGGGACGAAGCCCTCTATCTGAAGGAAGAAGCCGTCAGCATCGCCAGCCGCTATGAACAGCCCATTTCTCAGGCTCCCTCCGATGTCTACGTGATTACGGACGAAGACATCCGCAGCTCAGGAGCCACTGACATTCCGACTCTACTGCGACGAGTGCCGGGTCTGGAGGTGATGCAGACCAACGCAGTGGATTTCAACGTCAGCATGAGGGGAAACAATCAACTGACCGCGAACAGCCTGCTGGTGATGATCGATGGTCGCTCAGTCTACATCGACCAAGCCGGTGTGGTGCTCTGGAAATTCCTGCCGGTGGCCCTCACCGCGATCAAGCGGATTGAGGTACTGAAAGGGCCGGCCTCAGCAGTCTATGGGTTCAATGCGTTCGATGGGGTGATCAACATCATCACCAAGGCACCGGAAGAAATGAAAGGAACGAGCTTGCAAGTGGCGGGCGGGGAACTCGGCACTATTCTCGCCACCGCCGTGCAAGCCGGCCATTCGGACGACTGGGGCTACCGCCTATCAGCGGGACATGAACAAAACCAGATGTGGGCCGATCGTGACCGCCAAGCTCTGAACACCCAAAAAGTCACGGCTCTGGCCGACTACCATCTTTCCTCCGGCGGCAGAGTACGCGGTGAGGCGGGCTTCCTAACAGCAAACCCTTACAATGGCCCTGTCAATGCGGGCAGTCACACAGCAATTGCCCCCCTCCACCACGCCTACGGACTGGTCGGCTACGAAGGTGACCATCTACAGATTCACGGATGGTACAGCGGCTATGCCTCTGAGGGACTTGTAGAAAGCTTCGCTCCGCTCAGGCCATTGCTCCTCCAAACAGATCGCACAGGTGATCGAAACGAGAAGCATGCACTCAATACCTATAATCTGGATGGGTACTACCATACGACCTTGCTTCAGACCGTGACGCTGGGTGCAGGGGCGAATTACCGCCGAATCATCCATGATGCCAACTTGCTTGCGGAGCGAACGCATGAAGACCGCCTGGGGCTGTTTTCGCAAGCGACCTGGAAACCGAGCGCCGCGATCGAGCTCGTCGGAGGGGTTCGCTACGACCTCGATACCTTTATCACTCCAACCCTGTCGCCACGACTCTCGATCCTGGTTCGCCCTCGGCCCGAACATACCGTCCGATTTTCCTGGTCGGTCGCCTATCGCCCGCCGACCACGACCGAGGTTGCTCTCGATATACGAAACATCCTGACCCTTCCCGGCTTCCGGCAGTCTACCTCGGTCATCGGATCAACAGATATCAGCCCAGAAAAAATAGCGTCGTATGAGCTCGAGTATCAGGGCTGGTGGTGGCAGCACCGGCTCCGGACTCGCATGACGCTCTTCTTCAATCATATTTCTGACCTGATCGAATTCAGAAATACCACCGGGATTCCCACCGCCCCGGTCCGGCCCGTCAATGGAGGACTAGCGGATCTCTATGGAGGAGAAGCCGGTTTTGAATGGTTGGCTACCTCCTGGCTCTCCGGATTTGCGAATTACTCCTATCAGGAGGGGGGTCAAACCTTTCACGGCTTCAGCCGTCGTGGGTTTCCTCACCATAAAATCAATGCGGGGCTCCGACTCACATGGACGCCGGCGCTGACGGGCGAGGTGTTGTACCACCACGTTGGTTCAGCCTCCTATCCTTTGTCAGACGCCTTTACCTCCCTTGCCGACTTCTTCCCACCAGGCACGGTCGTTCCCCAAGAACGGGTCCGGAGTTACAACCTCTTGAATCTCCGCCTGGGCTATCGTTTCTGGCAGGAGCACACGCCTGACGGCTATCGCCGCGAGGCGGAGCTGGCGCTTTCGGTCTTCAACGCGCTAAACGACACGCACCGCGAGCATCCCTTGGGCGACCTACTTGGCACGCGGGTGATGGGCTGGTTGACTGTGAAGCTCTGACGAATTCTACCGGCATGGAATCATGCGGCTGCCGACCGCAGCATCAGCCGTTGTCGTCAAGATGTCGCGTGATCGGTCTCTGGATGACCGTCGTTCCGTTCGGCATCGAGCGTGGCAACCGTTCTCTCCACCGGACAAAGCAACTCGTCGCTTCCGATCTCCTCGAGATCTTGAGCCGCTTATAGACGGACTGAATGCGCGACGCAATTCTGGTGGGCGTTGCCTGGAGTTCTTGAGCGATTTCTTTGTTGCTCTTGCCTGCGGCGATGCGGGACAGCAGTTCATAATCGGCTTCTGAACAGTCGTCCATGTTCTTCGGTCGTACGAGTTGGGCTCGTTCCCTGATCCACGTGATGACCTGCGGGATCAATATCGGATCGATGACGGCCTTTCCCTCGGCCACGATCTCGACAGACC
>Ga0224500_10001497_pt1 | contig 13691 bp, 13 predicted proteins | sample SF_Oct11_sed_USG_FD_168126 | JGI IMG/M metagenome (GOLD analysis project Ga0224500, IMG submission 168126) | Sediment microbial communities from San Francisco Bay, California, United States - SF_Oct11_sed_USGS_4_1 | ecosystem: Environmental > Aquatic > Marine > Sediment | place: USA: California... | reverse complement strand
CGTACGCGACGCGCAGCCTCCCCGCTTCGAGCAGCGTTGCACCCGGGCCCGGCGTCATCACGCCACTCCCCCGAGGTAGGCTTCGAGCACCGCCGGATTCCGCTGAATGTCGACCGGCAGCCCCTCTGCGAGCTTCTGGCCGAATTCCATGACGACCAGCCGGTCGGTCAGGCCCATGACGAAGTCCATGTCGTGCTCGACCAGGAGCACGGTCATGCCCTCGCCTTTCAGTTGCCGCAGCAGCGCCGCCAGCTCCTGCTTCTCGAGGAAGCGCAGCCCCGCAGCAGGCTCGTCGAGCAGGAGCAGCGCCGGGTCGGCCGCGAGCACGCGGGCGATCTCGACGATGCGCTGCATGCCGAGCGGCAGACTGCCTGCCGGGTCGTGGACGTGGGGCAGCAGACCCACGCGCTTGATCGCACGCGCGGCCTCGGCCCGCGTGCGCGCCTCTTCCGCCCGATCGAGATTCAGCGCGGCGGCGAATACGCCCCCGCTGCCGCGAAGGTAGGCGCCCAGCGCGACGTTGTCGAGCACGCTCATGCCCGGCACCAGCTTCACATGCTGGAACGTGCGGCCGATGCCACGGCGAGCGACTTCGTACGGCAGGCAGCCGACGATCGACTCACCGCGGAACACCACGTCGCCGGCAGTGAGCGCCAGTGCGCCCGAAATCAGGTTGAACATCGTGGTCTTGCCGGCGCCGTTCGGACCGATGAGGCCGAGGATCTCGCCGGATTCGAGCGCAAACGACAGATTATTGACGGCAACGAGGCCGCCGAACTGCTTGCGCGCCGCCCGGACTTCCAGCAACGGTCCTTTCGATGTCCTCCTGGCGCGCGACGGCAGCGGTTCCGCGTCCGGCACCGGCAGCGGCTGCGGCGGTGGCCAGAGCTGTGCGATCCAGGGCCAGACGCCGTCGCGCGCGCGCTGCAGCAGGACGATCATCAGGAGGCCGAACACGACGTTCTCGAAGTTGCCGCTCTTGCCGAGCAACGCGGGCAAAGTGTCCTGCAACACTTCCTTCGCGAGCGTGATCACGGTCGCACCGACCACCGCGCCCCATACGCTGCCCGCGCCACCGACCACTGCCATGAACAGGTACTCGATGCCCTGCGGGAGCCCGAAGGGCGTCGGGTTCACGAAGCGCTGCAGGTGCGCGTAGAGCCAGCCCGAGACCGACGCCAGCAGCGCTGCGTAGACGAACACGACGATCTTGAGTCGCGCCGCGTCGACGCCGAAGGCTTCAGCCATCGCGAGCTGGCCGCGCAACGCGCGCACGGCGCGACCGGGCCGCGAGTCGAGCAGATTGTTCGTCGCCCACAGCGCGGCCAGCGCGATGCCCCAGATCAGGAAATAGTAGTGGCGCTCGTTGCGCAACTCGGCACCGAAGAGATCGAGCGCGGGAATGCCGGTGAGCCCGGTGTGGCCGCCGAGAAACTCGAGATTGCCGAACAGAAAGAAGAGGCTGATACCCCAGGCGATGGTCGCGAGCGGGAGATAGTGTCCCCTCATTCGCAACGTGATGAAGCCGAGGCACAAAGCCAGCGCCAGCGTCAGCGCCAGCCCCACGCAAAGGTTGAGCCATGGCGACATCCCGTACTGCGTGGAGAGGATCGCCGTCGTGTAGGCGCCGATGCCGACGAAGGCGGCCTGTCCGAACGAGGTCTGCCCGGCCACGCCGGTGAGCAACACCAGGCCCAGCGCCACGATGCTGTAGAGTCCGATGTAATTGCCGAGCGTCACCCAGAATTCCGGCGCGAAGAGCGGCACACCGACCAGCAGCGCGACGAAGGCGACGTAGCGGAGCTTGCCGGACGGCAGCCTGCGGCTCACGCGGCCTCCCCGTAGCGCTCCTGCCGTGCCACTGCCGCGTGCCGGCCCCGGCGCCCAATCACCCCGGTCGCATGTCCGCTGCGCGGGCTTCCTCCGGCCTTCTCGTACCGTTCGCGCATCGCCAGGCGTCGCGCGTCGGCGTCGCTGCGCCGACTCGCCCGGGCCGCATCCCCTCTCGCTGCGCGCGGGGGCGCCTGCTTCCCGACCCGCTTCACTGCTTCCCGGCTCACGCCGCTACTCCTCTTCCTCGTGCTGGTGCGTGGTGAGGCTGCGCCACAGCAGCACGGGAATGATCAGCGTGAAGACGATCACCTCCTTGAAGCCGCTCGCCCAATAGGAAGCGAACGCCTCGATGAGGCCGACGAGCAGCGCACCCGCCGCGGCCAGCGGGTAGCTCACCAGGCCGCCGATGATCGCGCCGACGAACCCCTTCAGGCTCACGAGGAAGCCCGAGTCGTAATAGATCGTCGTGAACGGACCAATCAGCACGCCCGAGAACGCACACAGCAGCGTAGCCAGCGCAAACGTCAGCGAACCCGCAAGATTGGGGGCAATTCCGACGAGCCGAGCGCCAACCCGGTTCAGCGCGGTCGCGCGCAGCGCCTTGCCGTAGAGCGTGCGCCCGAAGAAGAAATAGAGCGCGGCGATCATCGCGACGCTCGTGCCTACGACCAGCAGGCTCTGGATGCTGATATTGACCCCGCCCAGGTCGAACGAACCGGACGCGAATGCCGGCGTGCGCGAACCTTCGGCACCGAAAAACCAGAGCCCGAGCCCGGTGAGCGTCAAGTGAACCGCCACCGAGACGATCAGCAGGACCAATACGCTCGCCTCCGCCAACGGCTGGTAGGCGATCCGGTACAGCAGCGGACCCATTGCGGTGACCAGTGCCAGGGTTACGAGAATCTGCGCCCAGAATGGAAGCGAGGGTGTCGCGAGCCACCAGGCCAGGCCGGCGGTCGCGATCGGGATGCCCGCCCAGAGCGCAATCTGCCGCGGAATCCGTTCCGGCTCCCCTCGCCGCGCGCAGGCGACCACCTCCATGGCGCTCGCCACCACGGCCATGCCCACGAGCAGACCGACGGTCCCAGGGGGCTTGCCGAGTTGGAGCCCGGCGAGCGTCAGCGTGCCGTACGCGACGAACTCGCCCGACGGAATCCAGATCACGCGCGTGACGGTGAAGACCAGCACCAGCGCCAGCGCCAGCAGAGCGTAGACGGCACCGTTGGTGATGCCATCCTGCGTCAGCAACGCGAAGATCTGGAGGTCCATGGGGCGGGTGCGACGCAACGGCGGCCCGCGCAAGAAAAAGGCCGGCCGCGGCACGCGCAGCCGGCCTCGTCTCAGCGCCGGGTCACTTCGCCAAGACCCATTTGCCGTTGTCGATCTTCACCATCGTCCGGGCCCGGTTGTCGAGGCCGTTGTGCTCGGTCGGCGACATCGTGTACACCCCGTGCGAGGCGACCAGCTCCTTGACGTTCTCGAGTGCGTCGCGCAGGGCGGCGCGGAACTCCTTGGTGCCGGGGTTCGCCTTCTTCAGCGCCTCGGGGATCGCCACCGACAACAGCATGTAGGAATCCCAGGCGTGGCCGCCGAACGTCGAACGCGAGCCCTTGCCGTACTTGGCCTCGTATTTGCCGATGTATTCGGCCGCCGACTTCTTCAGCGGGTTCGAGTCGGGCAGCTGCTCGTAGACGAGCATCGGCCCGATCGGCAGGATCGTGCCGTTGCCGTCCTTGCCCACGACGCGCAGGAAGTCGTTGTTGCCCACGCCGTGCGTCTGGTAGATCTTGCCCTTGTAGTTGCGCGCCACCAGCTCCTTCTGCGGCGTCGCCCCCGGCGTACCCGCCGCGCCGATAAGCACAGCATCGGGATTCGCCGCGACGATCTTCAGGACCTGGCCGGTCACCGACGCGTCGTTGCGGTTGTACTTCTCCTCGGCGACGATCTTGATGCCCGCGGTCTGCGCCGAGCGCTTCATCTCGCCCAGCCAGCCTTCGCCGTACGCGTCGTTGAAGCCGATGTAGCCCATCGTCTTCACGCCGGTGGCCTTCATGTGGACGGCGATCGCGTCGGCCATCAGCGCGTCGTTCTGCGGCGTCTTGAACACCCACTTCGTCTTCGGGTTAGCGGGATCCACGATGCGCGCCGACGCTGCCATCGAGATCATCGGCGTTTCGGCTTCGGCCACCACGTCGATCATCGCCAGCGAGTTCGGTGTGATCGTCGAGCCGACGATCACGTCGACCTTGTCCTCGGAAATCAGCTTCTTGGTGTTGGTGACCGCCTTCGTCGTGTCCGAGCCGTCATCGAGCACGATCCAGTTGATCTTCTGGCCGCCGATCGTCGTGGGCAGGAGTTCAATGGTGTTCTTTTCCGGAATGCCCAGCGACGCTGCGGGACCGGTTGCCGAAAGGGTGACGCCGACGTTGATGTCGGCTTGCGCCGAAAGCGCGAAACCGGCGGCGGCAACAGCGAGAGCCCCGACGAGCTTGGGCAACAATTTGCGGTCGTTCATTTCGATTCCTCCAGAGCCTCGGTGATTGTAGGGATAACCTCGGGCCATTGCCACGGACCACCGCCACCCCGGCCAGCCGTCCGTGGCGGCAGCAGCGAAACCCCATCGATTCTTGCAAGCGGCCCCCGGGCGGTCAATGCCTGCCCTTGATCTCCGACAAGGAAACCATCGTTCTCACCCCAGGGCAGGCGTCCGGCGGCGGCCCAAGGCGTCAGGGGGTCGGCAGGCGCCGCCTATTTGCGCACCGCGTCCCGGATCTCGCGCAGCAGCAGCACGTCCTCGGGCGTGGCCGGCGGCGCCGGCGGTGCCGGCGGTGCCTGCCGCTTCAACCGGTTGACCTGGCGGATCATGACGAAGATCACCAGCGCGAGGATGACGAAATTGATCGCGACGGTGATGAAGTTGCCGTAGGCAAACAGCGGCACGCCCGCCTTGGTCAGTGCGTCGTAGGTCATGGGCCCGCTGTAGCCTGCCGGCGGGCTGCCCAGCATCACGTACCAGTTGGAGAAGTCGAGGCCCCCGAAGATCCTGCCGACGATGGGCATGATCAGGTCCTTCACCAGTGAATCGACGATCTTGCCGAACGCGGCGCCGATGATCACGCCGACAGCGAGATCCATCACGTTGCCCTTGACCGCGAACTCGCGAAACTCGGTTGCGAAAGACATGGCGCAATCTCCTTGGACGATGACGAACTGCCTGGACCGCCACGGCGCCTCGGCCGGCGCCGCAGACGCCGATCCGGTCAAACGGCGGCTTCGCCGCTCTCGCCGGTCCGGATGCGAACGACCTGCTCGACCGCGGTCACGAAGATCTTGCCGTCGCCGATCTTTCCGGTGCGCGCCGCCTTGACGATCGCCTCGATGGCCCGTTCGACGTCGCCATCGGCGATGATCAGCTCGAGCTTGACCTTCGGCAGGAAATCGACGACGTACTCGGCGCCGCGATAAAGCTCGGTATGGCCCTTCTGGCGGCCGAACCCTTTCACCTCGGTCACCGTCAGCCCGGTCACTCCCATCTCGGAGAGCGCTTCGCGCACCTCGTCCAGCTTGAACGGCTTGATGATGGCTTCGATTTTTTTCATGGTGGCGGGTCCGGGGAGACCGATGGCGCGGCGACTCGCGTAGCTTACACGACGTCCTCCCATTCGTGCCACGCCGACGTGATCGGATAGCGCCAATCGCGGCCGAACCCGCGCGGCGTGATCCGGATGCCCACCGCTGCCTGCCGCCGTTTGTATTCGTTGATCTTGATGAGCCGGACCACGCGGCGAACGTGCTCGGGCGCGAAGCCCATCGCCACGATGTCGACCGGGCTCCTGTCCTGCTCGACGTACGCTTCCAGGATGCCGTCAAGGGCATCGTAGGGCGGCAGCGAGTCCTGGTCGACCTGGTCGGCGCGCAATTCCGCGGACGGCGGGCGGGTGATGATCCGTTCCGGGATCACCCGGCCGAGCGCGTTCCGGTAGGCGCAAAGCCGGTAGACCAGCGTCTTGCTGATGTCCTTCAGCACGCCGAAGCCGCCCGCCATGTCGCCGTAGAGCGTCGCATAGCCGACGGCCATCTCCGACTTGTTGCCGGTCGTGAGGACGATGGAGCCGAACTTGTTGGACAGCGCCATCAGCAGGATCCCGCGGATGCGCGCCTGGATGTTCTCCTCCGCGGCATCGGGAGCAAGGTCCATGAACTCGTCCGCCAGCGCCTGGCGGAACGCGGCGAACATCGGCTCGATCGGAAGCTCGGTGTAGCGGACGCCGACGATCTCGGCCATCGCCCGCGCATCCTCGAGACTGATCGCGCGCGTGTACGCCGACGGCATCATCACCGCGCGCACGCGCCGCGACCCGAGCGCATCGACGGCGACGGCGAGCACGAGCGCCGAATCCACGCCGCCGGACAGGCCCAGCAAAACGCCGGGGAAGCCGTTCTTCGTCACGTAATCGCGGACGCCCATCACCAGCGCCTCGTAGACGTGGCATTCGAGCCGCGGATCAAGCGAGCCGCGCACCGGCCTTGGCGCGCCGTGGTCGAACGTCGAGAGCGCAACGGTTTCGTGCCAGCCCGGCAGCTGCTGCACGACGGCACCCCGCGCATCCATGACGAAGGATGCCCCGTCGAACACCAGCTCGTCCTGTCCCCCGACGCGGTTGGCATAGACGAACGGCAGGCCGGTCTCGCGCGCCCTGGCGCCGACCTGCTCGCGCCGGGCATCGTGTTGTCGCGTGTGGTAGGGCGACCCGTTGGCGACGACGATCAGCTGCGCACCCGCCTCCTTCGCCTGTCGCGCCGGCCCGGCGTACCAGACGTCCTCGCAAACCAGGAGCCCGACGCTCGTGCCTTCGACGGTGACGACGCACGGCGCGCGCCCCGGCTCGAAATAGCGCTCCTCGTCGAACACGGTGTAGTTCGGCAACTGCTGCTTGCGGTAAACGGAGGTCACGCGACCGTCGGCCAGCAGTGCGAGCGCGTTGTAGCGGCCTCCGCCGTCCCGTTCGGGAAATCCGACGATGACAGGCGTGTGTCGCACGCCTGCGGCCAACGCGGCGAGTTCGCGGGCACAGGCTTCGAGAAACGCCGGGCGCAGCAACAGATCTTCGGGCGGATACCCGCAAAGCGACAGTTCCGGCGTCACGACGAGATGCGCGCCCGCGCGCCCGGCCTCGCCCGTCGCAGCCAGTATCGCCTCAGCGTTGCCGCGCAGATCCCCCAGGACCTGGTTCAGCGGCGCGATCGCGATCTGCATGGCAGGCCAGTGTGCACGGCGAAAATACTAGCATGCACGGCCTGCGCGCCGCCGTGCCGCCCGCGCTCCGGCGCTTGCATTCGCCACGCCGTCCTTGCCGCCGGCCCCGACGCACGCGAGAATCGATGCCTGCGCATGGACGCCGACCGTTCCCCCACTTCCGGCACGACGCCCGCCAACCCGCTGACCATTCGCGACGACGTCGGCATTGCGTCGATCGCAGCTGCCGACTGGGACGTCCTGACCGGGGGGAAGCCACTCGTCAGCCACGCGTTCCTGTCCGCGATGCACGAGACCGGCTGCGCCGTGCCGGCCACGGGCTGGTCGCCGTGCTATCTCACCGCCTGGCGCGCGGACGCGCTCGTCGGGGCACTGCCGCTCTACGCCAAGGCGCACTCGTACGGCGAGTACGTGTTCGACTGGGCGTGGGCCGATGCCTACCGCCGATACGGTCGCCGCTACTATCCGAAGCTGCTGGCCGCGATTCCGTTCACCCCGGCACCGGGACGCCGGCTGTTCACCTCCGACGATGCGGCGGGCGCCGCGCTGCTTCAGGCGGCGTGCGCGCGACTGCAGCCGGCACCGGGCGGCGGCGATCCGCCGTTCTCGTCGTTGCATGTGCTGTTCCCCACCGCGGCCGAGGCCCGGGCGTGCGCGGCGGCCGGCATGACCGTCCGGCACGGAGTCCAGTTCCGCTGGGAAAATCCGGGCTATCGCGACTTCGCCGATTTTCTGGCGACGTTCAACCACGACAAGCGCAAGAAGGTGAAACAGGAACGGCGCAGGGTCGCCGGCGCCGGCGTCGCGTTCACGCGCAAGGTCGGCGCCGAGATCACCGCCGCGGACTGGGCGTTCTTCTACCGCTGCTACAGGAATACGTACCGCGACCATCATTCGACGCCGTACCTGAACCTTGCGTTCTTCGAGCGCATCGGCGCCACGATGCCCGGCAACGTCATGCTGGCGCTCGGTCACCGCGGCGACGACGCAGTCTGCGCCGCGCTCGACATCTTCGATCAGGAGACGCTCTGGGGCCGGTACTGGGGGACGACCGAGCAGGTGTCCGGTTTGCACTTCGAAGCCTGTTACTACCAGGCGATCGACTTTTGCATCGAACGGAGGATCGCGCGCTTCGAAGGCGGGGCGCAGGGCGTGCACAAGCTGGCTCGCGGCCTCGTGCCCGTGCCGACGTGGTCGGCGCATGCGATTGCGGATGCCGAATTCGCGCGCGCGATCGATGCCTTCTGCGCACGCGAACGCGTCGACGTCGCGCACGCCATCCACGAACTCGAGGCCGCGAGCCCGTTCCGGAATCCGGAAACGGTGAACCAGCCGCGCGAGTGATCGGGTTGCCGCCGGGGCCGGTGTCCGCCCCGTCCTGCCAGTGCGAGCGGGCGCTGACCCGCGCCGCCGTCGCAATCAGCGATTGCCGAAATCGTCGTCGATGACGACAGGCCGGACCGCTCGCGGCGCCTCGTTGCCCGCGTTCGATTCCTGCTTCGGTTCGCGCGCCTTGCGATTGCCCAAGTCGTCGTCGACGCTGGCCGGAACCGTGGCGCGCGGCGCATCGAGGCGCGGCAAGGCGTCGCTCCTCGGCGCACGCGGCTGGCGATTGCCGATGTCGTCGTCGATCTCCGCCGGCCGAGCCACGCGCGGCGCACTGTTCCCCGGCAGCGCTTCCGCATCGGGTCCACGCCGATTACGTTTGCCACGGCTGCGCTTCTTGCCCTGACCCGCGACCGGCCCGCTGGACGCGTTGCCGCTGCGCGGCCGGTTGGGTCCGTTGCCGTGTCCCGGCGCGCCGGGGCCGTTGCCGCGGGCTGACCCGCCGGGTCCATGGCCTCGACCCTGCCCTTTGGGTCCGTGACCGCGACCGGCTCCCTGCGGTCGCGGAGCTCCCGTTCCCGGCAGACCCTCGGGTACGGCGCCCGGAACCGTGAGCGTCGTCATGACATAGGGCGACGCCGGACCGTATCCGCCGCGCGTTTCCGTGTGCCTGGGTTTGCCGCCCTGCGGCCGTCCATGTTGCCCGTAGGGGCGTGCGCCCTGTCCCTGCCCGGGCGCGCCGCGCCGCGGCCCGCCGTGCCCCTGCGGCCGCCCGTGCGGCTTGCCATGGGTCTTGCTGAAGAACTTGCCGACGGGCGTGTTGCCGTGCGTGGGCAGCCCATGAACGCTGTTGCCCGGTTCGATCCCTTCGAACTCGACGGACGAGTCGGGGTCCGCCGACAAGTCGGCCTGCGGGCCCGGCTCGCGCCTCATTCCATCGCCTGCGGCTTCGCGCTGACCCCTGCCGGGCTGCCGGGGACCCTTGCCCTGTCCGCGCCCGCCCTGCCCCTGCTTGTGCGGCGAGGGCCCGGTGAAGCGCATGCCGGCCGTCACCAGCACGGCCCCCACCTCGTCCGGCGTCAGCTCGAGGACCTGTCCGCGCTTCACGCGCGAGGGCATCGCCACGGGTCCGTAGCGCGTGCGGATGAGCCGGCTCACCGTGAGGCCGAGCGCTTCGAACAGGCGCCGCACCTCGCGGTTGCGCCCTTCCTTCAGGACGACGTGATACCAGTGATTGGAGCCCTCGCCGCCCCCGTCCTCGATCTTCTCGACCTTGCCCGGTCCGTCCTCGAGCTCGATGCCGGTCAGCAGCGCCTGCTGCTGCTCGGGGGTCAGCAGGCCCATCACGCGGACCGCGTACTCGCGCTCGACCTCGTAGCGCGGATGCATCATCTTGTTCGCGAGCTCGCCGGAATTCGTGAACAGCAGCAGCCCTTCGGTGTTGAAGTCGAGGCGCCCGATCGCGATCCACTTGCCATGGCCGATGTTCGGCAGCTTCTCGAACACCGTCGGGCGTCCCTCGGGATCGTCGCGGGTGACGATCTCGCCGGCGGTCTTGTGGTACATCAGGATGCGCGCGCGCGGCTCGGCGAAGCGGACTTTCACGAGCTCGCCGTTGATCCGCACCTCGTCGCCCGGTCCGACCTTCTGGCCGACGTCGGCAGGCTCGCGGTTCACGGTGATGCGGCCGGCGAGGATCATTTCCTCCATGGCGCGGCGCGAGCCGAAGCCGCACGATGCCAGCACTTTGTGCAGGCGCTGCGGCTCGGTGAAGATGTCGTCAGTGGAGGAGCGGTGACGCGGGGGCGTCATGCTCTCCGTGATCTGCTGCAGCGCCAGGCTCGGCTGGTGCATCGGGCCCGTCGGCGGGCGGTGCCACGATCGGGATCGCGAGCGCGAGTTGCGCTTCGGCGGCTTGGGTGGTTGCATCGGGGTTCTCCAGCAGGTGGGAAGCGTCGAGCTCGGCCAGCGAGGGCAGCTCCGAAAGAGCGGCGAGGCCGAGATCGTCGAGGAAGGTCTTGGTGGTGGCGTAGAGCGCCGGTCGACCCGGCGTCTCGCGGTGACCGACCACTTCGACCCATTGGCGGTCCTCCAGCGTCTTGACGATGTTGGTGGACACGGCGACACCGCGGATGGCTTCGATATCGCCGCGGGTCACGGGTTGCTGATAGGCGATGATCGCCAGCGTTTCCATCACCGCACGCGAGTAGCGCGGCGGCTTTTCCGGCGTCAGCCGGTCGAGGTAGGACTGGACGGCGGGCTTGCATTGAAACCGCCAGCCCGTTGCAACCTGCACGAGCTCGACGCTCCTTCCGGTCCAGCTTCGGGCAAGATCGTCCAGGAGCTCGTGCACCGCTCCCGTATCGAGCGCGGGATCGAACAGCTTCGCCAGCGCCCCCGCCGCGACCGGTTCCCCGGCCGCGAGCAGCGCCGCCTCGACGATGTTCCTCTTCTCCTGCATTTCGTCCATCGTGCTACCGTGGTGTCGATTCGGGTCAGGAAGCCAGCGCGAAGGCCGGGCCGCCGGTCAGTTGCGCGTAGATCGGCGCATACGGCTCTGCCTGCGCAATGCTCACGAGCTGTTCCCGGGCGAGCTCGAGCAGTGCGAGAAACGTCACGATGAGGTGCGGCACGTCGGCGTGCTGCGCAAACAACGTCGTGAACTCGGCGAAGCGGGCGGGCTCCAGCGCCTTCAGGACGCGGCTCATCTCCGCCCGCACCGAGAGCCGCTCGCGGCTGACGAGATGATGCCGGTTGATTCGCGCCCGCGCAAGGAGTCCCGCCCAGGCGGCGCGCAGATCCTCGGGGCAGACGTCAGGCAGGCGCGCCGAGGCGGCCCGATCGAACCAGACCCGGACCAGCGCGAAATCGCGGTCGGCGAGCGGCAGCGCGTCGATCTCGCGGGCCGCCTTTTTCATCCGCTCGTACTCGAGCAACCGGCGGACCAGCTCCGCGCGGGGATCTTCCGGCTCGGCGCCCGGCGCTGCCGGGGGCTTCGGCAACAGCAGCCGCGACTTGATCTCGATGAGGACGGCGGCCATCAGCAGGTATTCGGCCGCAAGCTCGAGCTGGGTGCGCCGCATCATCTCCACGTACCCGAGGTACTGGCGCGTGAGCTCCGCCATCGGGATCTCGAGCACGTTGATGTTCTGCCTGCGGATCAGGTAGAGGAGCAGATCGAGCGGGCCCTCGAACGTGTCCAGGAAGACCTCGAGCGCCTCCGGCGGAATGTAGAGGTCGTGCGGCAGCTCGAGCATCGGCTCGCCGTAGACCTTGGCCACCGCTCCGCCGCCCTGCGCGACGAGGTCGATGGGGCTCGTCACGATGCTCATGTGTAATCCAGCCCCATGGCGGCGCGAACGTCGCGCATCGTCTCCTCGGCCAGCTTGCGGGCGCGCTCACAGCCGTCGGCAACGATGTTGCGCACGAGTTGCGGATCATCGAGATACTGCTGCGCCCGCTCGCGAATAGGCTCCTGCTCGCGGATGATCGCGTTGATCACCGGCTCCTTGCAGTCGAGACAGCCGATGCCCGCCGTCGTGCAGCCCTTGACGACCCATTCGCGTGTTGCCGCGTCCGAGTAGATGCCGTGCAGCGGCCATACCGGGCAGCGTTCCGGATCGCCCTTGTCCGAGCGGCGTACCCGCGCCGGATCGGTCTGCATCGTGCGGATCTTCTGCGTGACCTCGGCGGGCTCCTCGCGCATCAGAATCGCGTTGCCGGTCGACTTCGACATCTTGTGGCCGTCCAGGCCCGGCACTTTGGGGGTCGCGGTCAGCAGCGGCTCGGGCTCCGGCAGGATCATCCGCCGGGCCCCTTCGAGATAGCCGAACAGCCGCTCGCGGTCGCCAAGCGAAAGATTCTGCGTCTCGTTCAGCAGCTCCTTGGCCGCCTCGAGCGCGGCGTCGTCGCCCTGTTCCTGGAATGCCGTCCGCAGTTCACCGTAGCGGCGCGCCTTCTTCGCGCCGAGTTTCTTGACGGCAGCCTTGGCCTTGTCCTCGAACCCCGCCTCGCGGCCGTAGATGAAGTTGAAACGGCGCGCGAGCTCGCGCACGAGCTCGATGTGCGAAACCTGGTCCTCGCCCACCGGCACCATGTTCGCGCGGTAGATGAGGATGTCGGCCCCCTGCATCACCGGGTAGCCGAGGAAACCGTAGTTGGACAGGTCGCGATCGGCGAGCTTCTGCTGCTGGTCCTTGTAGGTCGGCACGCGCTCGAGCCAGCCCACCGGCGTGATCATCCCCAGCAGCAGCGCCAGCTCGGCATGCTCGGGCACGCGCGACTGAATGAAGATCGTCGCCCGCGCGGGGTTGATGCCGGCGGCGAGCCAGTCGACGAACATCTCCCAGACGCTATCCGAGATCGATTCACTGCTGTCGTAGTGCGTGGTCAGCGCATGCCAGTCCGCGGCGAAGTACAGGCATTCGTACTCCTCCTGCAGCTTCACCCAGTTCCTGAGCGCGCCGTGGTAGTGGCCGATGTGGCAACGGCCCGTGGGACGCATGCCCGAAAGGACGCGATCAACGAACATGTTCAGGTTCCTGGAGTTGCGAGCGGGTCACAGGCCGAGGATCGCGCCGAGAACGATCTCGGCGAGCCGAAGGATCGGCTGCATCAGGTCGATCAGAATCCCCGTCGCCAGCAGCACGATGACGATCATGAAGCCGTAGGGCTCCAGCCGTGCATAGCTCGAGGCGATCGAATGCGGCAGCAGGCTGACCGCGATGCGGCCGCCGTCGAGCGGAAGAATCGGAAGCAGATTCAATGCCATCAACATCAGATTGACCTTGATCCCCGCACTCGCCATCTGCATCAGGCCGCTGCTCGCCAGGAAACCGCCCGGCACGGCCGCCTTGAGCAGGAAGCCCCAGGCAATGGCCATCGCGAAATTGGCGAGCGGACCCGCACCGGCGACCCAGAACATGTCCCGCTTCGGATTGCGCAGGTTGCCGAAATTCACGGGCACCGGCTTCGCCCAACCGAAAATGAATGCGGGGCTGCCGAATTTGGCAAGCAACAGCAGCATCCCCGGAACCAGGATCGTCCCCACGAAATCGATATGCTTGATCGGATTGGCCGTCACCCGGCCCAGCATCCAGGCCGTCTGGTCGCCGAACAGCTTGGCAACATAGCCGTGCGCGGCCTCGTGCAACGTGATCGCGAAGACCACCGGCACCGCCCAGAGCACGATGGTCGCGAGCGAAACATCCATTGGCCGAGCATTTTACCCGAGTCCGGCCCGGTCCGCCCGGCTACCGGCCTCGGGGGAGCGGCG
>Ga0224500_10001495_pt1 | contig 13691 bp, 16 predicted proteins | sample SF_Oct11_sed_USG_FD_168126 | JGI IMG/M metagenome (GOLD analysis project Ga0224500, IMG submission 168126) | Sediment microbial communities from San Francisco Bay, California, United States - SF_Oct11_sed_USGS_4_1 | ecosystem: Environmental > Aquatic > Marine > Sediment | place: USA: California... | reverse complement strand
TGCCGCGCTTCGTGCCGGACGACATCGCGTTGTGCCTCTACCGCGTGGTCCAAGAGGGGCTGCAGAACGTGGTCAAGCACAGCGGCGCGAACGGCGCGAAGGTGGAATTGACGGCGAGCGAAAATGAACTCCGTCTCGTCGTTTCGGACCACGGCTGCGGTTTCGATGCGGAGGAGAACACAGGCGAAAGCTCGTTGGGGCTGGTCAGCATGCGCGAACGCGTGCGGCTGGTCCACGGACACTTCTCGGTCGAGTCCCGACGCGGCGAAGGCACGCGGATCCAGGCGCAGGTTCCGTTGCGGGCATTGACAGGATGAGCCCTCCCGCCGGATCGTGAAGAGCCGACTTGCTCCCCGTCCACCGTTGGCCATGCCGAGCGAACCCGCCCGCCTATGAATCGACGTCCCCGCGTCCTGCTGGCCGACGACCACGCGATGCTGCTCGATGCCTTCCGGCGTCTGCTGGAATCGCAGTGCGAGATCGTCGGCACGGCGTCCAATGGCCGGGCACTGATCGAACTCGCCCCGAAGGCCGACCCGGATATCATCGTGCTCGACATCTCCATGCCGGAGCTGAACGGCATGGACGCCTGCGCCCAACTCAGGCGCGAGCTGCCCGATGTGAAGTTCATCTTCCTCACCGTCAACGAAGACCCGGATCTCGCCGCCGAAGCCATCCGCCTGGGCGCGTCGGCATTCCTGCTGAAGGCTTGCGCTTCCGCCGAACTGAACCTGGCGATCGAGAGCGCGCTGGCGGGCCGGACCTACATCACCCCGCTGCTCACCAAGGGCAGACCGCTCGGCGTGTTTCTCCGCGAGGCCGCCAAGCCGGCCGACGAGAAGATGAGCGCCCGCCAGCGCGAGGTGCTCCAGTTGCTGGCGGAGGGCAAGACGATGCAGGAGGCGGCCGACATTCTGAAGATCGCTCGGCGCACCGTCGAATTCCACAAGTACGCGATCATGGCCAAGCTTGGCCTCACGACAAGCGCGGAGCTGGTGCAATATGCCGTCCGGCATCGCCTCGTGACGCCGCGCAGGTAGCCGAGGGCGCCCCTTGGCGATTCTGACGGAAACCAGCATCGTTCGCCACAAGACGGGTCTGCACGGACTTTCACGCCACGGTTCCAGGGGGACGCCATTTGCCACGTGGCGATCGAGGCCCACTCTCGGTTCGACCAGTGCGGATGCAGGCGCACGCCGACCGGATCTTGCTCCGCAGGTCATGCACGATCGAGCCCATTCAACGCGGCGGGCGCGCGCATCCCACTGTCCACGCGACAGGCAGCAAGACGACGAGTGCGGTAAGCGTGGTCATGATGACCATCACCGAAACGTTGGGATCCTCGAAGCTCTGAACACTCACGATCAGCGCGGCGGGAAAGCTACGGAATCCCGTGCCGATACCAAGAACGATCCGTTGGGCCCGATGCCTGCCGCCGAGAAGCCACCCAGAAAGCAAGCACAGAAACGAGAACAAGAGCCCCGCATAGATCGCACCTGTTCCGAAGACGCTGATCAGGCTCTGGAAATGCAGAGCGACGATGAGAACGACCGTCGCCAGCAAGGTGACGCCGGATATCGGTGCGAGCACGATAGCCAGTCGCGCCGCAAACGACGCTGCGTGCGCCCTGAAGATCATGCCGCCGATCAAGGGCAGGAGGATCAGCAAGAGCAGCAAGCGAACGATCTTCCACGGGTTGACTTGCGAGCCCTCGACCAACAGCGGCAGTGCCACCGGCAGATAGACGATCGTGCCGACCATCAGCATCACCAGCAGCCCTACAGAGAAGGCGACGTCTCCTTTCGCGACGCCGGCGATCTTCGGCATGAACGGAGCGCCGGCGGCCATGCCGAGCAACAGCAGGCCCTGCGCAAACGGCTCGTCCAATCGGAGCAGACGGGCAATGCCCAGCGCCAGCAACGGCGCGATGACGAAGTTGGCAACCAGCGACAGGGTCACCAACCTGGGGTTTCGCAACGGCTGCAAGACTTGGTGCAACCGCAGCCCCAGGCCTATCTCGGACATGCTCGACAAGAGGAAGACAATCACCGACAGTTCGGCGACCGCTGCGAAAAACTCCGTCACCTGGGCACTTTCGTGCGGTATTGAGTTGGCTCCAAGAACATGCTTCGGGAGGGGGTCAGCGAAATCGGAGCGTAGAGAAGGCGCAGGACGCAAGAACCAACGCCCGCAGACACGACCATGATCGATTCACCCTCGTCCAGATCGAGTGCCGGGATAGTGAAGCTGGACCGCCCCGGATCTTCGGGAGACCGGTTGGTTCGAGTCAGGCTGCTAACGCCCGCCCATATTGCTGGCGATGGTAAGCCATCTCCAACTGCGCCGGCGGCACGGTGCCGATCGGCTCGGGCAGCCGGCGGTGGTTGATCCAGTCGACCCATTCCAGCGTCGCGTATTCGATGGCATCAAAGTGGCGCCACGGTCCACGCGGGTAGATCACCTCCGTCTATTGCAACCCGATGATGGTCTCGGCGAGCGCGTTGTCGTAGGAGTCGCCGACACTGCCGACCGGCGGCTCGGCACTGGCCTCCGCCAACCGGTCGGTGTAGCGAATCGACAGGTATTCCCCGCCGCGGTCCGAGTGGTGGTTCACGCCCTGGGTTCCGGAACGCGCCCACAGCGCCTGCTCCAGGGCGTCGAGGACCAGGTCCGTGTTCATCGATCGCGACACCCGCCAGCCGATGATGCGGCGCGCGAACACGTCGATCACGAACGCCACACAGACGACGCCAGCCCACGTTGCGACACGGGTGAAGCCGGCCACCGATAGCTGATGCGGTCGACGCGCCTGGAACTGCCGGTTGACACGATCGAGTGGCCGCTCGGCGCGATCGTCGGGGATAGTGGTCCGGCGTTTCTTCCCGCGCACGACACCCTGCAATCCGAGTCGGCGCTTCTAGCGCTTCACTGTACATCGGGCGACATCCTGATCCTCGCGGCCGAGCTCCGCCTGGGCGAAAGACGCCGACGCCTTGCCCAGGATCTCCTTCGCCCGCTTCAATTCGCGATTCTCGCGCTCCAGCGCCTTGAGCCGATCCCGCCCGCTGCCGGTCAGCCCGCCGCGGCGACTCAAATCGCGCTCGGCCCGCCGCACCCACGCGCGCAGGGTTTCGTCTGTGCAGCCGACCTTCGCCGCAGTCGACTGGATCGCCGCCCACTGCGACGGATGCTCGCCCGCGTGTTCCAGGACCATCCGTACCGCCCGCCCCCGAACCCCCGGGGCGGTTCAATGCTGAATGTCGCCCCACCGATGAGGAAGCACTGGCAGAGCGGCTCCCGCGGGAGCCTCACGAGAAATCACATGATCCGCCTCCTGTCGCCAGCATCACCGCAAACTCGTCACGTTGGCGAATACCAGATCGGCGAGGTGTACGCGCGCTCCTGGACGTCCACCGGCGCGCCCTTGGGGATCTTCACGCCGAATGCCTTCGCGTCGAAGGTCGTCCAGCGCGGCGTCGGAATCTCGAGGACGCGCACGTAGTAGAACGCGGACTTGGCGGGGTCGAAGTTCTTGTCGGTCCAGAACGCCTGGAGGAACGGGGCACCGATGGCGTTGGTGTAGCTCGCGTCGGCCTCGTTCACCGTGGTGCCCACAGGCGGGACGTCGCCGTCCTTGCCTGGTTTGCGGTTGCCCGACCAGGCGACGTCGTAGACCTTCTCGCGAGTCGTGCCGTCCGCCTCCAGCCAGCCCTTGACGACCTGCACTCGATCGAGATTGGCACCTTCCGGGTCGCGCAGCACGCGAATCAGGAGCCCAGGCTTGGCACCCGCGGGGGCACGGGCCAGGTCGCCCCCCATCGGCACGCCCTTGTCGTAGCCGTGCTTGGCGAAGTCCGAGCGGTCCAGGTCGCTCTTCTTGAAGCCCCATCCGCCGAACACCCGGACGACCATCCGCGTGCCCGTCGTGGCATAGACCTCCTTTCGGGCGAGCGCGTCCCAGATGGCCTCGCGGGTGTTTTCCCGCGCCCAGACCGCGGCGATCCCGGCAGCCGCCGTTTGCCACGCAAAGGTCTTGTCGCTGTCATTCTTGGAGAAACGACCGACAAGCGGCTCGCTGAAGCGGATCGGATCAGCCGTCGGCTCCAGCGCCACGATCTTGCCGTAGTAGTTGTTCTCTTCGGCCGTCGACAGGCCCGTGTGCGAATCGGTGGAGCCGATCATGCCGAACTTGAACGGGTTGGCGCCCAGCTTCCTGTCGTAGGCCAGGCCTCGCTTCAATGCCTCGCGGGCATACTCGCGCGGCAGCATGTCGGTAGTCTTGGGATCCGGCCCGAAGCTGCCCTTGTCCCAGGTGTAGAAATCGGCGAACTTGTCCTTGGGCGAGAGCTTGGGATGCGCCTCGCCGTCGCCCTTCATCTGCGTGACCTCGTAGACCGGCTCCCAGCGCATCCGCCGCTCTGCGAAGGCCCGATCCATTGCCCCCTTCGTGAACGTCACATCGTCGAACATCAGACCGTTCGAGAGATTGCCGTTGTGCGGAATGGCGAGCAGGCGAACACCGGCTTCCTTCTCGGACCTTTCCATCCAGTCCCAGAGCCGCTCGGGGTCCTCGGTGTCGTAGGTCGAGATGGGGATCAGCTTGTCCGCCGTGTCCTTGCCACCGCGAAAGATCACGTTGCGGTGCAGGTTGACGCCATTGGGGCCGGAGGTCCACTCGAAGCCGATCAGCGCAGTGAAACGACCCGGCGCGTTGTGCCGCTCTGCCGCCTCGGTCACCTTGGTCCACATGGTCTTGCCGAAATCGGTTCCGGCAAGCGGGTCCTTGCCGGTTTGCGACGCGAGTTCCCAGAACTCATAGGCCTGGAACTTGCTCTCGATCGTGCCCGGCGCCGCGATGTCGAGAATCTTGCGACCGAACTCGGTCTCGAGCAGCTTCTTGTCGCGGCCGGTGATGGCCACGGGCAGCCCGAGGTTCTCGGCATGGTCGGTCACCACGAGAAAGTCGAGCGGCCGACCCAGGCGCGCCTGCAGCCCGGTGGAGGAGGTCACCGTCTCGCCCTTGGCAAAGCGATAGGCTTCGTCCGGCGTCACCTTCGCGCCAATCAGCCCGGCATCGGGCGAGTACGCGGTGTGCAGATGGGTGTCACCGAACAGTACCCGGTTCGGGTAGTCCTGCCTGGGCAGGGCCGCATAGCGCGCCGATGCAGGTGGCGGAACGAAGGACCCGCCATCGCCCCGGTGTGGCGTTGTTTGAGCGAGGGCTTGTGCCGTCAAGCCGCCCAGCGCGGCCGCCCCCAATAGAGCACATGTACGTGGATTCATGGTTCTCTCCCCATTCCCGCTGTTGGCTTTCCGATCTCGACGGACTCATTGGCGAGGCAAGCACTGCCTCGCCAGCGCTTGTCGAATGGCGGGGACGAGGTGGGAGACCAATTGCGCCTTGGCGACGTATCCGGCGCCGCCCGCATCCATCGCGGCGCGCACATAATCCGGGTCTTCGTGCACGGACAAGAACACGACCTTGGCGCGGCAGCCGGCGCGCCGCAGCTGCCTCGCGGCTTCGATCCCGTTGATCCCCGGCATGGCGATGTCGAGGATCACCACGTCGGGATCGAGCCGCGCCGCAGCCGCGATCAGGTCCAGACCGTTGGCGACCGAGCCGACGAGCACGAACTCGTCGGCGATCACGCTCGCGACCCGTGCCAGGATTTCGGCGTGATCGTCGGCCAGCAGCACGCGTGCGATTGTCACGGCAGGATTCATCGGTTCCCCGCCTTTTATCCCGGGGCGGGTGCATTGACTACTGTGTGTACACACAGCAGTCACGGCTCCCGGTTCGGGCTAAACTGCAAGAGGAATCTCTGGTCGTGCAGTGGTGATGTGCGTTGCGGTTACAGGTCGGTTGCGAGCGCGCTCCCGATGGTTGCGACCGTCGCGCTCAACGCCAAATCCTGCAATCGCCGAGGAGGGGAACAAACCGATGAAGGACTTGTACCGAAGCCTGGGCCTCTTGCTGGGGCTGTTCATCTGTACGCCGGCGTTGGCGGAGACCTGGCACGTCGACCCCATCACCGGATGCGCGGTCCATGACAAGGACGACGCGGCGAAGGGTGTGTTGATCAGTTGGTCGGGCGGATGCGACCAGAGCAAGCGCGCGACGGGTCAAGGTGTTCTCAGCTGGATCGACAAAGGCAAACTCGTTGGGCGTTACGAAGGTTCGATGCGGGACGGCAGGGCCAACGGCCATGGCACGGTCTACGTTGCCGCACCCAAAGGCGGCTATGACCGCTTCGAGGGCACCTTCAAGGATGATCAGGTTGACGGGGCGCTCACCGCCAAGACCGCGGCCGGCTTGACGTTTCAAGGCGTCATGAACGGCAACAGCTACACCGGCGAGGGCATCCTGAGAAACGCGGCGGGTGACCAGTACACGGGTCATCTGGCAAACGGCAAGTTGCACGGAGCGGGCCATTTGATCCTGGCCGACGGCGAGCAATACCGTGGCAACTTCGTGGCCGGCGACCTGGAAGGCATGGGTGAGTGGCTGGGGAAGAATGGCGACTACTACCGGGGCGGTTTCAAGACAAGCACCTATTCCGGCGCGGGGCGCTACGAAGCGGCCGATGGCGATGTCTACGAAGGTGAGTTCGCGAACGGTCTTCCCAACGGGCAAGGGCGGTTCAGCAACGCCGAGGGGCGCACCATCACCGGCCGATTCAAGGCTGGCTGGCCCGATGGCAAGGTCGAGGTCAGGACGCCCGATGGCAAAGTACTGACCGAGATGTGGTCCGGCGGAAAGAAGCAGGGGGGCGGGCAATGAAGAGGCACTTCACCACCCTGGCCGCGGGGATTGTCGCGGCCGCGCTGGCCGCATCACCCGCGTATGCCGGCGTCATTAGCAAAGGTATGGGGGGCGCCCTGGGCGGCGCCATGGTCGGCAAGCTGGTCGGCGGCAAGAAGGGTGCGCGCTCTGGCGCCATCATCGGCGGCGTGATCGGTGCAACCACCGCAGCGTCGGCCAACATGCAGCGACAACAACAGCACCAGGCCGAGATGGCGCGACGCCAATCGGAATGGGACGCGCAGCAGCGGCTCGAAGAGCAACGGATTCGACGCGAGCAGGCCGCGGCCGCACCCGCCGTGGCCGCACCCGCCGTGGCCGGTGACCAGACGCTGCTGATCGAGACGCAGAAATCGTTGATTCGCCTCGGTTTCCAGCCTGGACCGCTTGGTCAGGCAGGCCCGGAACTGACGGCTGCTGTGAGGCAATACCAGAAGAGCAAGGGGCTGCTCGAGACCGGCGATCTGTCGCCGGCCCTGCTGACGCACATGCTGCAAAACGGCGGTTGATCTGCACGCGAGTGTCGACGCCGTGTTGCCGTACCAAAGCCCCCAGGGGCACGGGGATCGCTCCTTGCGGATTCCGCCCTATCTCGTGCCGCAAGCCTGAGTACGCATCGATCGAAACGGCCCGAAGACCCCCGCGGGCCGTTCTCGCCGCCCGCATGCGCATGGTCCGGCGATGGGTTCGCCCAGCGCCGGCATCCAGGAAGCCAGGCTTGCCTAGCCAGGCAGTGCAGGGCGTGGCCGAAGCGCGCAGGCCAGCGAGACGCCTGAAAGCAGTGCGAAGCGTCAGCTCACCGCGACCATTCCGTCGCTGACGAGCGCGCTGGCTGCCACGATCCAGGCGCGCACGGCGCACCGTTCCCATTGCAAGCGCCGGGCCTGCCGCAGGTGCGGCCCATCAAGCCCATCGGAGTCCACGCTGTCCAGGCCCACAGTCGGCAACGGGATGGTCACAGGAGCGGCACGGGGCCGAGTACGATCAGCAGGTACCCTCTGAAGGCCCAGCCTTCGAAACGGGTGATCAAGGACGGATCCCGGAACAGACCGAGGTGCAGCGCCAGCAGTATGCCGGCCCAGCTCATATGGCGGCGCCCAGAGCGCAAGGGCATGCCGCGCGCAACGATGCTTGACCAGTTCATCGGCAAGCCGCCACGACTCGGACCGACCGGCGTCGAGAACATGATGGCCACCGGCAAGGAGTTGGTCGGTTGCACGGCCATGCCACTTGTTTCGGCATTCCAGATGCGTGCCGTGCCGACTCAAGATGACACGCTGGCACGAATCCCGAAGCGGATCGTGGTTGCGCGTGCCGCCACGCACCACTTTGAGCACGGCGACCGCGGGTCGCCAATGCGGATCGAGGGCGCGGTAGGTCGCGCCGCCGGCGCCGCAAACGCCGCGGTCAGCTCGAGGCGAGGCCGCCCAACTTGTCGCCGACGTGCTGGCGCAGGCGCTCGACGATGTCATCGACGATCTGCAGCGTCTCGGCTTGGCCGAGCGAGACCAGCGCCTGGTCGCGCACCGAGTAGTGCATCATCAGCAGCGCACGCAGCTTGTTGAAAGCGCGCTCGTTCTGTGCGCGACAAACCAAGGTGTCGTTCTTGAGGACGCGTTCGATCACTCCCGGGTCGAGAATCGGGACACCGCAGAGGAGCGACATCCGGGCAATCTCGAGATCGATCTCCTCGAATTGATTGGACCATCGTTCGTGGCCGTACGGTTGTGGTTGCTTAGCCATGCTTGCTCACGGATAGAAATTCAACGCAGCATCGCGTCGTCGGGGGTAGCGTAACACGCGCTTAACCTGCCCGCGCCCTGTTTGGCGCTCCCGTAGAGCAGGTGCTCGGGATCGAGCTCGTGCAGCCGGCCCAGGGCGAACGGTGGGCGTGCGAGAGTAGCGCAACAGGCGCTCCGTCCGGCACGGTTAGCGGCCGCGATGCGCACCGAGGCATCGACGGAGAAGCCCCCGCCATGTTCCCACTGCGCCATCGCCTGTGCGTCATCGCATTGCGGCAGGCTACGGCGCACGAACACGCGCAACAGCCGCCGGCGCCCTTGCGCCTGTACCTGGGTGATGGCGGTGGCATCGAGGCCGGCAGCGGCATGGAAGACGACCCCGCCCGCCGCGGCGTCGAATACGCCGTCGATGACCGCGCAGTGAAGGTGCATGTGCGCATTGAGCGTGGACCCGAAGCGGTGGAAGAAGGCCACCGCGCCGAGACCGGCGGTGGCACTCGCCCCCGGGCCGTGGGCGCGCAGGCAGGACTCCACCGCGCACAGGGTGCCTACGGGGGAGCTGCCCGACTGGCTCGTGCGCCTCTCCGCGCTGTTCGATGCCACGACGCGGCCGTACGTGCCGGACCTCGGCCGCGAAATGAGGATCGACGATTCGCTGACGCGCCGCACGCTCGGAGTGTCCCACATCCCTGCGCGGGAGGCCGCGGTGGCGATGGCGAGGAGCCTGGTCGAGCTGCAGCTGGCATCTCGCGCGCCCGACGCGGGCGCCGTCACAGCGCCCTGACCGCCTCGGGATCCTTGACCTCGCGCGGCGGTTCCGAGAACAGGACGCGCAGGCGCAGGCCCAGGATCTGCGGCGTGTCGAGCGCGTTGCGCTCGCGCATGACTTTCGCGAGCAGGGCCGGGTCGTCGGTGATGATGTTGTCCACGCCGCGCTCGATCATCCGCAGCATCCCGTCCGGGGTGTTGACGGTCCAGACGTGCACCTGCTTGCCCGCGGCGTGGGCCTTGCGCAGCAGTGACGGCGTCGCGCGCGCCGCGTTGAGGCTGAGGAAGTCTGCCTCGCTGCGCACGACGTTGCCCACGGCGGCCGTCACGATGTGGCCGGTGCGCAACCGCGGCTCGAGCGTCTTCACCTGCTTGAGGGCGGCGTAGTCGAGCGAGGTGATGACGGCCTGGTCGATGAAGCCCTCGCGCCTCAGCAGATCGACGACGGCCGGTGCCAGTCCCGGATCGGGTACGTTGTACTTGAGCTCGATGTTCAGCTTCATGCGGCCCCGTGCCAGGCCGATGACCTGCTCGAGCGTGGGTGGCGCCTCGCCGGCGAACTGCGGGCCGGCCTTGCGGCCGATGTCGATCTTCGCGATCTCGGCTGCGGTGAGCTCGCCCACCTTGCGAGGATCGCCGCCCATCCGCAGCAGGTCGCCGTCGTGCACGACGACGAGCACGCGGTCGCGGGTGTGCTGGACGTCGAGCTCGGCATACGTCGAGCCGGCCTCCATCGCCGCACGGAACGCGGCCATCGAGTTCTCCGGGGCGGCGACCGAAGCACCGCGGTGGGCCGTGATGTCGACGTCCTCCGTGAGGTCGAGGCGCGAGAGCAGGAACGACGCGAGGCCGAGCCCGATCGCCAGCAGCGCAAGGATCCCGATGACCACCGGTCGCGCGAGGCTGCGCGAACTGCGCTCGTCAGGCGCGGCCTCGGCCGCGGCGCGCAGCCGTTCCGGCGCCGCGTGCTCACCGTACATGCGCGTCACCAGGAACTGGTGACCGGCGAGCCCGATCGCCCCGACCAGGAAGCCGCCTGCGACTGCCACCGTCATGTAGAGCGCCACCAGCGGCAGGACGCGATGAACGTCGATGCCGGCCCAGTCGAGCCCGGCGTCCGAGACCTGCCGGCAGAGCCAGGTGATCACGAAGGTCACCGCGAGCAGCAGCGCCCACCACGCGACCAGGACCGCCACCGTGCGGACGAGGCGGCCCTGCGCCATGGCTTCGCTGCGGCTCAGGGCCTCGTGGGGCGATGCGGCCTCGAAGGCCAGCGCGGGCACCGCGAAGACCCAGCGCGCGAGCTGCCGCACGACGGCGAATCCGTAGCCGGCCGCGAGCAGCGCAACGATCAGCTTTGCCTGCCGCCACTCGGGCGGATCCTCCGCCAGGTAGTAGTTGATGTCGTGTCCGGCGAGCTGCGTGTACCCGACCACCGCGGCAATGCCCAGGAATGGCAGGGCGAGCAGGACCAGCCTGACGAACACCCGCGTCGCAAGCACGACCAGCGCAGGCAGTTTGCGCAGCACGAACGCGATCGTTGACGACACGGAGACCGGCCGGCGTACGACGGCGTGGCCGGCGATCCAGGTGAGGCCCGTGAACTGCGCGAGCAGCAGGCTGACGCTGAGCGCCGCCACGACCAGCACGAACGCCGCCCCCGGCGGCGAGAGGACGAATTTCGCGATGTCGAAGTTGCTGATCACCGCATCGCCGCTGGCCGACACGATCCGCCGCCCCAGCCAGGTCACGACCGGCGTGAAGATCGCGAGGCCGAGCGCCTGCATCGTCAGGTGAAAGCCGAGCGTCGCGTGCCAGTGCGAGCGAAAGTCGGCCCAGGTGCGTTCCGAGAGTCGTTCCGCCATGCGTCGTTCACGTTGCCGGTGGGTTCGACGCATCATAGTGCACCGGTCCCGTGACGGCGGCGCAGTGATCGCCGTACAGTGCGTGACACGGTGCCGCGAAGACGCGGCCGTGACCCCGGGGGAATTGCCTTGAAGACGATCATCGAATCGTTCCGGATCAAGGTCGTGGAGCCGATCCGGCTCACGACGCCGGCCGAACGCCGCGAGCAGCTGGTGCAGGCCGGCTGGAACCTGTTCGGACTGCACTCGGACGACGTCATCATCGATCTGCTCACCTATTCCGGGACCGGTGCCATGAGCGCCGGGCAGTGGGCCGCCGTCACGCGGGGCGACGAGTCGTACGCGGGTTCGCCGTCGTAGGAGCGGTTCGAGGTCGCCGTCCGCGAGCTGATGCCGTTCAGGCACGTCATCCCGACCCACCAGGGTTGCGCCGCGGAGGCGATCCAGTTCTCGATCGTCGGCGACCCGGGGGCGGGTCGCCCCTGGACATCGCCAGGCCGGCCTGGATCGCGCAGACGGACTTCAGTATGGGCTTGGCCTTGAGCGGTCAGACCAGCAGTTCAGCCTTCGTGGCGTTTCGGGGCGGCCTAGCGTCAGGGCAGCATCGCATCGGGTCAAGCCGATTGATCATGGCCCGCTCATGACACCGGCTCATGGCTCGTCGTCAAGCGCGCGCCACGGTGGCGCGCCGTGGGCTTGGCAGGACTTGCTCGTCACGACCTAAGGATCGTCCCGCGTGTCGATCACCGACACGTCGTGCCGTTGCAGGCGCGCAGATGGCCACGCCAAGCTGACCGCTCAGCCACTGCAACTTCCTGCCCGGGCCGTCGCGGAAACGGAGTGCATGTCGTTTCGCCGCCGGTGCCCGGGATTCCCTTGGCCGTTTAGCGCCGCGAGGGCATCGCTGGCCTGGGCATTGGCATCGGCATCGGACGTGGCGGGCGCTCGATAGGATTCATGGGTCGCACTGGCGGCGGGCGAGGCGAAATGATGGGCGGGCGGTAGTAGCCACCGCCGTGGTAGTAGCCACCGCCGTAATAGTAGGGACCATAGTACCCATAACCAGGGTACATCATGACGCCGTCATGGACGTAGCCACCGTCGATACTGGTGCAAGCGGAAAGCGCCACAGCGGCGAACAGCGCCGGCGCTTTGGCCCGGGCGAAGGCTCGGCGAATGCTCATGGCCGACTCCCCTCGCCCGTCGATTTCAAAGGCCAATTCAGGATGCCCAACACCGCGCCTTGCGGGTCCGCGAACACGGCGAACTGCCCGTCCAGAATTGCCGGATCCGGAGCCCTGAGCACCTTGCCGCCGCCAGCGCGCACACGGGCCAGCGTGGCCGGCACGTCGTCCACCTGGACATAGGGAAGCCAAACCGGATCCCCGTCATTCGGCCCCAAGCGCATGATGCCCGCTCGCGCAATGCCTTTCGACGACAGAACAATTCGATCGTCCCCGGTGACATCTTCGACGAAAACGTCGTAGTAGAGCTTCTCGTAGAAACGCGCTGCAGCTGCCGGATCCCGCACGTAGAGATCGACCCAGAAGAAGTCCCCAGCCGCCACCGGGTCGTCCGGCGGGTCGCCACTTTCCGACCGCATGAGCCCGACGATGGCGCCTTGCGGATCGGCGACCAGGGCATGAACGCCCCGTCCAGCGACCTTGGTCGGACGTACCAGCACCGTCGCGCCGGCCGAGGTCATGTCCTTCACGGTCTGCTCCAGGGCGGCCGACGACGCATACGCGAGCCAACGCGCGCCGACCGACTTCCCCGACGCAAGCGCGGGCCGGAAGATGCCCCCGACGCCGCGACCCTCGTTGCGGATGATGGAATAGTCTTCCGCAGCGCCGCTGACCCGCTGGTGCGTCCAGCCGAATACCGCCCCGTAGAAGCGCCGGGCCGCGACCGGGTCGCCGGTCACGAGTTCGAACCACACGAACTTGCCGGGAATGACGCTGCCCGTCGGTGGATCGGAGATCGGCGGCATCGTAGGCTGCGCGAGCGCCACGGACGAGTGCACGCCCGCGAGCACGAAAAGCGCCGCGAAGACCGCCACGCTCGTGCGTCGGACTCTGACAAGCAAAGTGTTAACGCGCATCCAATGTCCTTCAATCTCGACTCGTACGGTCATCCTGTGCACTATACCCGAGGCGGGCCTCAGTCCATCGGCCCCCACGTTTCGCGCCTCGTCGGTGCGAGGGCTTTGTCCCGGCGCGCCCGGTCGTTCGCCGTCCCCCCGGGGCAATGTCCGGCATCCTCGGCTGCCAGACTCTGCGCGGCGGGCGCATCGGAGTCTTCATGATCTCGCCGGCGGATAGTCGGTCTAGACGCTACTTTTCAGTGATCGGCACGCTACGGCCCCGTCAGGAGAACCGTCACGCGCGCGAAAACCCGCTCACGCCCCCGTGGCCTTCCCTGGAGTCTTGCGCTTCGTAGCGCCCGATTTCCCCCCGCTGCGCGCACTTGCGCGCACGCACGCCAAGCTTACCCATCGCCGCGCGCCAAGACCAA
>Ga0224500_10001494_pt1 | contig 13698 bp, 15 predicted proteins | sample SF_Oct11_sed_USG_FD_168126 | JGI IMG/M metagenome (GOLD analysis project Ga0224500, IMG submission 168126) | Sediment microbial communities from San Francisco Bay, California, United States - SF_Oct11_sed_USGS_4_1 | ecosystem: Environmental > Aquatic > Marine > Sediment | place: USA: California... | reverse complement strand
GAATCCATTCAGCACAAGCTCGCTCGCTGCCGTCACACCCTCGAACAGATCCAGCCCGGTGGTATGTCACTCCGCCACCGGAAGGAGAAGAAACAACTGTCCAGTTAATTCTTGGACACTACACTAGCGACTGCGCTCGATGTGATCGCTTGGTCGGGTGTCAGTTCACCGAAGATCTTGAGGAGGGCAGCTTTGCGCGCCTCGTCTTTTGTGTTCGCTAATTCGTCTCGCTGCACATGCGTAGCGACGAGGTCCTTACCCTGCAGCGTGTCAATGTTCACCTTCCCGTCGAGCACGTGGTTGAAAACATTGGTGTCGAGCATGTAGCGGGGCATTTGTGCGGCCTAACGATGTTTGGACAGATTGTATAATCCCCCTCGCGGCAGCTTGTCCACTAGTGCCTAAGCCGGTGAATAGGCAGCAATTGCCCGCTCTTGCGAGGAGCTGGCGGATCGACATCGCCGAAAGACCTGAAGAGTCGCTAGCCATCGGTTGACTCTCTCCTCATCTGACTTATAAATTCTGCTCTAACCGATTCATCTCAGATACAAAGGATGACCCATGCCGACATTGTTCACACCGCTTCAAGTTGAAAAACTCCTCTTGCCCAACCGTATCGTCATGGCTCCTCTCACCCGTGTGCGAGCCGGGGCCACACACATTCCCAACGACATGATGGTGGACTATTACTCCCAGCGCGCCTCGAGCGGACTCATCATGACGGAATGCACGATGGTCGATGCCCACGCCTGCGCCTTCATGGGTGAAGGCGGCATCTATAGTCCTGCGCACGTGGCCGGTTGGAAACGCGTGACGGATGCGGTGCACGCGAAGGGTGGCCGGATCTTCATGCAGATCTGGCATCCTGGCCGTGCCGCGCATTCGCTGTTGAATGAGGGTGAGCAGCCAGTTTCGAGCAGTGCCAAGGCGATCCGCAATGAAACGACCCATACCCCGCAGGGTGCCAAGCCCTATGAAATCCCTCGAGCGCTCCGCACTGACGAAATCCCACGATATGTGGAGATGTTCAAATCTGCTGCACAGAACGCACAGCTGGCCGGATTTGATGGGGTGCAAGTCCATGGTGCTCACGGATATCTGATCGATAACTTTCTGCGCGACGGCGTAAATGCCCGCACGGACGCCTATGGAGGCTCTGTTCCTAACCGGGCTCGGTTTCTGCTGGAAGTAACTGATGCCGCTATCGGCATCTGGGGCGCAGGACGTGTCGCCGTGCGCATATCACCGCTGGTCCCTTTCAATGACATGGGGGATAGCCAGCCCGAAGCCCTGGTGACCTATGTCGCACAGGAATTAAATCGGCGTGCGATCGCGTTTCTGGAAATCCGGCACGAGAACCACGCATTGCCTGAAGAACTAGCCATCTTGGCAATCGCCCGCAAACATTTCCAGGGGGCATTGATGACCAACGGAAGCTACACTCGTGAGAGCGGCGAAAAGACGGTCACAGAGAGAGCAGCTGATGCGATTGTCTACGGACAGCCGTACATCGCGAATCCGGATCTGGTCGAACGCTTTGCCAAACAGACTCCGCTCAACGACGTCAACTATGATCGCCTCTACGGAGGTGGCCCAGACGGCTACAGCGATTATCCAGCGTTGGCAGGATGACACCCAGCCCATCCCATTACGTCTGGTTTGTGTAACGACATACCCTACTCGCAACGATGGAGGAGCACGAGTGGAAAGAAGCCACCGGATTAGCTGATAATCCTCCGCCCCTGCTTGCACGACATTGGAGACTGACATGATTTCACGATGGATGAGACTCTGCGTCATCTGTGCCCTATTACCGCTGCTCCTGGCCATGCGCCCCGTAGATGAGAAACTTCTGATGGCCGCAAGAGATGGCAATCTCAACCAGATCAAGACCCTGCTTGATGAAGGAGCGAACGTCCAGGCTGCCAATGAGCAAGGGACGACATCACTGCATGCCGCAGCCTGGAATGGGCATCGCGACGTGGTCACGCTCTTGCTGCGCAAAGCGGCTCCGGTCAATCACGCCACCAGCGACGGAGCCACCCCGCTCTACATTGCGGCACAGAATGGTCACTCGGCAGTGGCCGCGCTCTTGCTGAATAACGGAGCAGCGGTGAATCAGGCCACCAACATCGGTGTGACGCCGCTGTTCATCGCCGCACAGAACGGCCATCGAGAGATCGCAGCGCTCTTACTCCAACACAAAGCCGATGCGAATCACGTTGCGGAGGACGGGGTCACGCCACTGTTCATGGCTGCACAGAAAGGCCATCACAGTGTGATCGAGTTGCTTCTTCAACAGGGAGCCGCCGTAAATCTGACCTTGCCTGATGGCTCGACGCCACTCTTCGTCGCAGCCCAGCATGGTCATGTCGCAACCGTGTCGCTCCTCGTGGATGCAGGCGCGGCAGTGAACCAAACCATGACCGATGGGGCAACACCACTGCTTGTCGCCGCACAGAACGGTCATCTCGACGTTGCGAGGCTGTTACTCGAAAAGGGCGCCCTTGTGACCCAAACCGTCCACAATGGTGTGACCCCGCTCCATGTCGCTGCACAAACGGTCATCGAGAAATCGTCGCGCTCCTTCTGAAGCAAGGCACGGCGATCAATCAGAAAGCACGAAACCATGCCTCACCGCTCTTGCTCGCCACACAAAATGACCATCGGGACGTGGTCGCGCTGTTACTCACCCAGGGTGCGCTAGTCAACCAATCAGCACCTGATGGTGCCACACCGCTCCACATTGCGGTTGCGGCAGGCCATCGAGACATGGTGGCACTCCTCCTGAAAAAAGGAGCAGACGTGAACGCACAGACGGCAGACGGCAAAACCCCGTTGCACGTGGGAGCCTATCAGGGCAATCTGGAAATCGTGAAGCTTTTGCTCAAGCAGGGAGGGAAGAAACGGGCAAAAACATTATCTGGTGAACGTCCGATCGACATCGCTCGCGAACAAAGCCACCGCGTACTCTTTCCTCTACTAAAACCGTAGGAGCTGCGTCGATGTCCTTCCTCTCAAACACACGACAAAGGATCCCAACCAGATAAGCTCAATTGAAGAGCCATCGCCTACCAAAAGAACGAGAGTTCACCTCACGTTGATCTGCGAGGTTTCGGCAGTGTCATGGAACACGCCATGAAAACCACGAACATCCTTCGGCACAACACTCGTCAATTATGGCAACAGAAAATGGAGACAGTTGGATGAAGCTGGTCGCCTCACACTGGGTACTCGTCCTCTGTCCGCTGGTTCTCTTAAGCAGTTGCATGACCGCGCCGGAGGAGAAGCTGCGAATGGCCGCCGCAGAGGGCAATCTGCTGCGAGTACAGACTTTCCTTGGACAAGGTATTAGCGCTCAGGTGGCCGATGGGCGCGCCGTGACCCCGCTCTTCCTGGCAGCAAAGAATGGACATCCTGACGTGGTGGCGCTCCTCCTGGAACGAGGAGCAGTCATAAGTCCCATGAGGCAGGATGGTGTCACCCCGATCTTCATCGCGGCACAAGAAGGACAGCGGGAGGTGGTGGCCCTATTATTGAAGAACGGAGTGGATGTGAACACACGAGCAGGAATCGGGGAAGTCACGCTCTTGCATGTGGCGGCCTATCGAGGCGATCAGGAGCTCATCACCCTCCTGCTACAACAGGGAGCGACTAAACATGGCAGAATGACATCCGGAGAACGTCCGGTAGATTTGGCCCAGGCGCAAGGCCACACAACACTGATCCCGCTCCTCGAACCATGACGTTCATCTGGCTGTTTTCGATCCTCCAAACAACATGGTCTGCCCCCTCACACCACTTCCCAGAGTTTCGTATAGACGGGGCCAGTTGGACGCAAATGGCTTTTCATCAGCACAATCGGCCCAACTGTCATCGACCCTAGCGGCAGTGCCTGCTCACAGACGCCACTTTTGGCGAGCAGCTCCCCGACCTGTCGTTCACCGAGTTTGATCCTCGCCAGTGTCAGATGTGGGTTGAAGGGTTTCTCGTCTGGTGGAAAACTGAACGAGTGGCAGCAAGATTCTATCTCCCGATGCAACGCCGCCAACCGCTTGGCTGGTTCACTTTTAAGCCACGCGTCAGATGGACCGACCCACAGTACCCGCGGTTTCTCGAAACTTGGAAAGGCCTGGAGCCGATCGATCGGGATCTGAATGGTCGGATGAGACCGCCTGACACTCGCCATCGCTTCACGGAGTTGGTCGATGAGGTGCTTCTCCGTCTCTCCGAGAAACCTCAGTGTGAGATGAAACGAATTCGCTTGTCCCCAGGTGATGCGGATCTCCTTGGAGAGATGGGCCGCGAGCCGTTCCTTGAGATCGTGCTGTGCCTGGGAGATCGCGATACGGGCCTCGTCACTTATCTCGACGGCTAAAAAGGTCCGAATCATGCTTTTCCTCTTCCGATCAGCCAACGACGAAGCAGATCGAGCGCTGCCTGTGCAGCCCGCTGTTTGATCACAAACCGGTCTCCGTGGAACCGATACTCCTTTATCACGGTATCGCCGTTGCCTCCGTCGAGTCCAATATAGACCAGTCCGACTGGTTTTGTTTCAGTCCCACCGCCAGGTCCAGCGATACCTGTGACACTCACGGCCACTGACACACCTGCCCGTTCCCTTATCCCTCGCGCCATCGCCGCCGCGACTTCCCGACTGACTGCCCCATGCTGTTCAAAGAGACCCGCTGACACTCCGAGCATCTCTGTTTTGGATCGATTACTGTAGCAGAGCGCTCCACGATCGACATAGGCGGATGATCCTGGCACCTGTGTGAGTCGATGTCCGATCAATCCTCCTGTGCACGATTCAGCTACTGCAACGGTGAGTTTCTGTTGTCTGAGCATACGACCGACTACTTCCTCCAACGTCTCCTGTCCTTCGGCATAAATCCACTCGCACAATCTCGTACGAACCCCTTCCGCCAATGACTCAAGCACGGCTTCCTTGATCGATCGATGAGCCTTGGTCGTCAACGACACCAGTACGCCTGTCGGCGAGGCCAGCAGCCCCAGGGCAATCGGCGTCCGTTTTGGGATCAATCCCTTCAACTTGGCATCCACATCAGACTCGGGTAATCCCCAGGTATGAAAGATCAATCGTGTGATGGGAGAGGGACGCGCTTGCGCCGATCGGTTAAATTGAGCGGCCAATAGTGGAATAACCGATTGCTCCGTCATAGCCTTCATTTCGCTGGGAACACCAGGCAATGCGATCATGTGAGTCCCCCGCCAGGTGATCGCAAACCCCGGTGCCGACCCAACTGGATTCGACAACACGGTCGCCTTGGACGGAATCAACGCTTGTCGTAATTGCCCCTTATTGGGTGTTCGCCCCCATTGAGCCAACCTGGCCCTCATGTTCTCGAAGGCTTCCTTGCGGCGAGCCAATCGAAAGCCGGTGACCGACGCGACGGCCTCCCTGGTACAGTCATCGACCGTAGGACCCAAGCCTCCGGTCATAATCACAATCCCGGCCCGACGACAGGCTGTCGCCAGGACTCCGGCAATGTCCGACTGATCATCTCCGACGATGGTCTTGAACCTGACTTCGATGCCGATCGCAGCCAAGGCATCGGCGATCAACAGCGAATTGCTGTCGGAGCGGCCTCCGACGAGAAGCTCCGACCCGATGGCGATTGTTTCTGCGAGATATCTATGCGGCGACGGTGCGGCCATACGCGATGAGAACTAATTCAATCTGAGCGAGGTTGATCGTAAAACGGACATCTCCACCGCTTGCACGCGTTTGCCAGTACCAGAAGCTCGGCATCCTGTCAATGAACAGTTCGGGTCTGGCCTCCCGTTGACAAGACAGAAGGGGAAGTGCTAAACGAAGAAGACTTGAGGAGAGGCTCTCCTCTATTGATGCTAATTGATACTAAAGGAGTTTGGTAATGTCGACCCCTGAAACACCCTCTACCCCGGCGGCCCCTCGGCGTCAGTACGTCAACTTTGCATTCTATAAAGTCGATCCCGCTTGGCGGCGGTTGCCGGAAGATGTGCGGACGCAGGGCAAGCAGGAATTCCTCCGCGCGGTGGAGGAGTATAACGGACAAGTCCTCCTGGTCCCCTATTCGACCATTGGTATTCGCGGCGACTGCGACTTCATGCTCTGGCGTATCAGCTATGATCTCGACCTGTTCCAGGACATGACTACCAAAATGCTGGCCTCCGGCTTAGGGCAGTACCTCACGACCCCCTACTCCTATCTGGCGATCACCAAACGATCTGTGTACGTCGATCATCACTCGCATGCAGGCCAGGAAGGCAAACGGTTGACCGTGGTCCCAGGGAAAAGCAAGTACATCTTCGTCTATCCGTTTTTGAAGACCAGGGAGTGGTTTTTGCTGACGAAGGCGGCACGGCAAGGCATGATGGATGAGCACATCGAAGTGGGACATCGATTCCCCTCCGTGAAGCTGAATACGACCTATTCGTTTGGGTTGGACGATCAGGAATGGGTCGTGGCGTTTGAAAGCGACAAGCCGGAGGACTTTCTGGACTTGGTGATGGCGCTACGGGAGACGGAAGGCTCACGCTATACGCTGCGAGATACCCCGATCTTCACGTGCATTCGCAAGAGTCTCAAGGAAACCCTCGACACCCTCGGCGGCTAGATATCCGGATTAGAGTGCGTCCTAGGGCCTTCGATCATAACGATCGAAGGCCCTTTGTTTTTATCAAAAACGCTGTCATCAGGGCACACCTGTACCCTGCGGCGTTCGATAGCCCCTCTCAGGACTCAGCCAGCTCTCGCAAGGACGTATGGCTCAAGCCTTCCCGCACCAGAAACTCCCTGCGGGGATTGTCATGATCTTCTCCACAATCTCCGTTCTCACACGAAGCCGGATACTGCGAAAAATCCATAAAAATAGAGACTGTTTCCCGATGGCCGCTGACCGCCATGTACCTGTTCACGGCTTTGACAGTCCGACGAAGCCTGTGTTACCTCTACACTGTCACTCGCTGGGATCTCATGGCTGATACCACCGCTCTCTATGCCCTGCGTTTTCCTGATGGCTCGGTGAGCCTGTATATCGATGAACTCTATGCCCAAGACCGAGGGATCGACCCCTCCCAGCTTGTGCGGGTAGAAATTCCACGAGAAATGTTCCTTAGCGGCAGCATACAAGACATCCGTGAATATGTCGCCCTTCAACTCGAACAACGTGAGCAACGGACCGGCACAGCGTAGTCAGCCATCAGATGCAAGTCGTACCGTCTCACTCCTGCGTACACCTTAGAACCATGGCCTTCACCGGCTGAAAGAACATAATGACGCAAACAGTCATGGCATCGCCGCTGACCGCCGAGATGATTGAAGACGTCGTCGCCGGCTTGCCAATCCAAGGTCGCATCATCCTCAGACTGTTGCTGATCCAGTATCTCGACGTCACCCACGAGGAAATCTTGTATATGGTGGCGGACCGGCCAGACCCTCGATGTGTCTCCGGCAAGAAGCCCGTCACCACGATGACCCAGGAGTCGATCACCGCAATGATCGATCGCCGGAACGAATACCGCAGACGGGCTCGGCTTCGACGAGAACGAACCTGGCTTCAGTGCATAGTCCTGAAACATCAGGCCCACATGGCGGAGGCCTTTGTCTCTCGAGCCGCCCTCCTGCTCGCTGACCGTGGTGTGTCTGCCGAAACAATCGAGACGCTCAAATCCCAGGCTCGGTCCGCCGTCCCCACGGCGACGCTCCGGCTGCTGGAAGAGCGTTGGGAACACAACGAGATTACAGCGGAGGAATATCAACGGCAGCGGCTGGCCATTGAAATGCAAACACTGCTCCGGTTTGCTGAACGGTTCAAGAAACGTCTCGACCTGGCCGAGCGTGAGCAGCGGACATCGGATCAGACAATCTTGCTCGATCATGAAATCGGCCATATTTGGGGAATCCCAGCCAGTACGTTGGCCGCGCGCAAGGTCAAGTTCTTGTCTCAATATCTCACCGCACTGCAGGCCAAAGGCTCAGGGACCCGTCCGGTACCAGGAAGCACCCCCTCCCTGGAGCTCTGGAAGGACACCGTGCAGGTCCTCTCTCGCACCCCCATCGAGCGATCGATCGCGACCTACGATGGGCTCGAGCAGACGGAGTCAGCTTTACTTGAGAAACTGGCTGCCTACGCCGTGATTCGAATACCGGAGGCGACTGAAACGAAATTTTGGAATTCGCTCGTGTACGGAGCCAGTTCCAACGCCATGCATAGTGAATCAACCCGAACCTTGTTTGGACTTCAACGGCTGGTCTCCATACAGAAAGACGTAGACGCCAGCGACGAGGCGCTGGATGAAGAGCTCCTCACACGTACGGCCCCGAGATCGAAAGAGCCGGAGTTGCTCGCACCGCAGAACGAGGCCAGCCCTGCGGAACTCACGGAGCTACAACACCACATTCTCCACAATTTCATCGGAGAGGATGTCAGCGGTCGAGCCTCTGACAAATGGTAAACTTTCATAGTTGCCAATCACCAGCAGTTCGGTATAATTACATTTAACAATGACAACACGATCCTCTACTCCCTCACTATTTGTCACGCCAGTGGCTGTTTTTCTCCTGCTCCTCTTCATCTGCCCTTGCCTGCCAGGAGGACTGGGCACGGCAACCCCAGCAGCAGCTGCTGGCCTGATTGAGATCTCGGAGCTCCTGGCCCATCCGGAGCAGTACGATCATCAAGACATCATGGTCACTGGAAAGGTCATGAACGTGCAGTTGGCCACCAATCGTCAAGGGCAACCGGCCTATGGATTCCTGCTGCAAGACCAAGCGGGCACATTGAAGGTTGTGAGCCTTGGGCAGCTGGAAGTCCACGAAGGTGATCAAGTGATTGTCGAGGGTGTCTTCAGCCGACTCAGACAAGTTGGCCGTACGATCGTTTACAATGAGATCAAAGCCCTATCTGTCAAACCCCTGACTCGTCTCAACCCGGATTTTGTCGGCTGAACTCCTGCATCAGAATCGACAGAGCAGGCATCCATCGCATCATTCCTGTACGATCCATTTCCATACCTCCGTCGGCTAGCGGAAGACATCGATAAGATATCGGATTCCTATTTGGATGGTGTAGTTCCATTCTTCCGGCAACCCGCCGCCCCCCGCGACAAAACGAACGTCTTCCGTGGTGTTCCGAACACCTCGGAAGACCAGATCCAGCTGCATGTTCGGCGCTCTGTACCACCGGAATCCCGTTTGATAGGCCGGAAATTTCTCCTCAAACCCGAACGGGTCGCCGTTGAACACTTCTCCTAAAAAGCGAAGCTCGCGTGTCATCGGCGTAATAACCTCAAAGCCTGCGGCCCAGTACAGCTTACTCTGGAACGTGGCTGGGCCGGCATCATAGCGAGACTTTGCCCCGAGATTAAAATGAATGGACAGATTGTTGTCATAGGGATCGGTGTCGGGATCGGGTGTGAAGAGAAACCAACTGAGGTGAGCCATGGCATATCCGTCCCAGTGCTGCCGATTGCCGTTGAGAGGAAACAACACGGCAGCGGCAACCGAGAGGGAAGGAATCACACCCAGAGAACTATGGAGGACATACTTCGGCTGAATCAGTATGTCGAGCGGCCGGGCTTGATTGTCATGATAGGTGAAACCGAATCCACCGGCAGTAAGCTCAAGGCGGTCGGTGATACCGATGCCTTGCAGTGAACGTGCCTCTATGGCCGGTTTCTCTCCTTGTGCCATCGTGATCCCGCCGTATGTTTCAGTGACCACCTGCCCTCTATAGATAATCCGCGCGTCGTCGGTTACGAAGGGACGCACGGCAAAAGCTTCCGAAGTCCAGTTGAGCGATACCGTAGCAACGATGAGCGCCATCACTCCGAGACGCTGAACAAAGCGCACACATATATACACAGCCGATCCTCTCACTGACTATTGGCAGGAATGCACGCATAGACACCTGCTTAATTCTCTGATTACATGAGATTGTCTCAAACCTCAATCTAAATTCGATCGAGCTTCCAACCGTAACAAACATTTAACACCCCAGTACGAGGCGCATCATCCTTCGGTCACGAACTATCGGCATGCCATAACCGGCTCAACGATCCGCTTGGGATCCGTGACCCATCTGAATAAGAAATCGGTGCGGAGATTGCGGTGTGCGCTCAGTGGGGAAGCTTCAAGATCCAGGTAAGCATTCGATCGGAGATCCGATCGGGAAGAAGTTTCGCCATCAGCGCGCGGAGCTTGGCATCAGTCCCGACGAGATACCGCGTTTTCGGAGTCGGAGCGGTCAGGGCTTCTTCAACCACTCTTGCGACCGCATCAGGCGCGATCGCTCGCTTTGAAGCTTCTCCCACGACCTTCCTCACCGCAGCCACAACAGGCTTATAGAGGGTTCGAAGTTCCGTCTCGATGGCAGCCTCTCGCTCAGCTGCCTCGACCGCCGACTTGTTCCAAATAGGCGTCGTGATCGCACCTGGCTCGATAATCGAGACATGAATCCCCCATTGTTGGACTTCGAGACGCAAGGCGTCTGTAATGGCTTCCAGCGCGAACTTCGAGGCCGAATAGGGGCCCATCAGCGGCATCGTTGAGAGGCCTGCAATAGAACCCATGTTAATGATGCGTCCCCGTGCCTGTCGAACTAACGGAAGAAACGTTTGGGTGACGGCCACCTGCCCGATGACATTCACTTCAAGCTGCTGACGGAGGTCGGCGATCGGTACGGCTTCAAGTGGCGCCACGACTGCAATCCCGGCATTGTTAATCAGTCCAAAGAGTCCACGATCCCTCGTCGCTTCCAAAACCACTGTGTAGGACTTCTGAATGGTTACGAGATCTGTCACATCAAGTTCCACCGGCACCAGCCGGTCCGAACTTGATTTTTGAAGGGCTACGCCGTCTTCCGCTTTTCGTACCCCTGCAAATACCACGAACCCTAACTGGTCCAGGTGAAGCGCACAGGCCGCTCCAATTCCAGTGGAAGCCCCCGTGATGACCACCGCACGATTGTCTCCGATCGACATCTTCATCCTCTCAAACGGTCCCTCAAAACCATAGCAGGTTTTGAACAACTTCAGCCAGACATGGCTCGGCTATGCCCTGTCCAGTCGGTGGACAGTGACCGTCGTCTTCGGCTATCATCTGCATTCTTCAACGTGGCGGTGTAGCTCAGTTGGCAGAGCAGCGGACTCATAAGCCGCGGGTCGGCCGTTCAATCCGGCCCACCGCCACCAAGTTTACTTTCTCTTGGAAAACGAGGGGGGGAATCAGTCCAGCGTAATCGCCCGCTAGTTCTGCCATGAAGTAGCGTCCTGCTAGGCCCTCAGTTGAATACAGAACGACCTTTTTCTCGCCCACCAACCCGTAGAGAATGCCCCGCGCTTTGCCATGTTCGACCAGTGATGGTAGACGTAAGCTAAGCCATGAGTCTTTAGAACCTTCCGCTACTCAGAACCGAGAAGACCAGTATTGCAGAACTGGACCGCGTATTTGAATTTTTTGGGGAGCAGGCTGAACACTGTATCCAGTCTTGAACAGAATTCGTCAATTGAAAGCCCATGCCGTTGGAACTTGAAAATGAATGGGCCGGTGTGCGGCTCAGATCATTCCTCTCCATAGGGTGTCAGCACCAGATCTTTGAACAACTGGGCATCTAGGAATCGCGGGTTCGGTTGCCCTGCATGTGCCCCATAGCGAGCGTGCTTGCAAAGGTGGGAATCGTGATGGACTCCCACACTCTCCAGTACATCACAAAATCCTTGGGGATCTGCTTCAGGTACACCTTTCCCTTCCATCCCGCATAAATCCACGTCGAGGTGCCGAATTTGACAAGCGGTGAAACCATCGTGAGAAACCAAGTGTAAAAGGGAGAGGTTAAGTGTGCAACAGCAGCACCGATCTCGTAGAAGCTGTCCAGCGCGGCACACTGGAAAAGGAAACTCACCGAAGCAACACGTAGCACAGAATCATCCGCACGAGCCTTTGCGTTCGCGACACCCTCCCTCTGCACTTGCCGAGCCTTGCACGGTGGGTTCATGGTTCTCGTCCCTCTTTATACAGCAAAGGGCATTCCGCCCCTGCTATCTACTTGGATTTGTAGGATTCCGCAACAGACCTGCCCTCTCAGCATCTCAAATCTGATGCACCGGACGAGGCCCGGTAACCTTCATTCCTTAGAACATACTCTACGTCCATGCTCGATCTACGCGGCGACCAGTTGTCAGAGCATGGGTAACGCCCTCTCGCGAACGGTTCTCTTTAACGGTAGCGAATCACTGGAACACGGTTTGCTTAATTAAGTTAATAGAAGCGAAGCACGACGTCACGAAACTCGCGGTGAACATCTGCGGCACCAAGCCAGTGCTCACGCAGCGCAGTAGAGGTCACGACCTCTGGGGACTATGTGAGTCTCACCATAAGGAAGAGAAAGAGGAGCAGCGGATTTATTGTTCTTGTGCTACTTAGCCTTATTGTTGGCGGGTGTGGTGTGCCTGTCCTCTGTGTGTAAGGCGAAGCGCGTACCCAGTTGACGAGGCGGGTCGGAGACATATTCCCTTTCTCTGCGGGCCTTTTCGATTTCGGCCTTCAGGAGTTTGAAGAGAAGATCTGGAGGAACGGAGGCCTTCTGCATGTCCGATCCTGCGAGGGGCTAAATGAGAAAGGACAGCGCGGCGTCCCGGATAACGCCGCCGACCGATTCATGAGGCCGTCCGCTGCCGTCCGAAGGTCCTGGACATCGCATCTGGTCACGGGTAGCAGGACAGGCTCACAAACGCGGGCCAAGCGGGGAAGCTGCAAGGGAGGTACCCCCTAATCGGCATTACCCTCTGCTCGCTCCCCCTTCTTATGAAGTCTATGGCCTTTAAATAAACACTGATACCAGGGTCGCGCTTCTCCGTGCTGGTCAGCGCGGTTGCTTTCCATGGGAGGTCCATCATGTCGTGTAACTGGAGCAGAGCTTTTCTCGGTGTCCTGTGTCTTGCCGTCCTTTCCGCCTGTGGCGGCGACGATGAATCTGCCCCTCTCCCTGCTCCAACTCCTCCTGCTCCAGGAAATACGGTGGGCGACCGCCATTGCCACCGGGACAGCCTACAGTTGCGCCCTCTTGGCCGACAAGACCGTATCCTGCTGGGGAGTTAACTCGCTCGGCCAGCTGGGGAACGGGACCACAGATAACTCCTCCACCCCCCAGACGGTCACCGGACTCAGCAATGTGACCGCTATCGCCGCCAGTGCCACCGGCGTCCTGGAGTCCCCCAGTGCGGGCTTTGAGGGAGGCAGCCACAGTTGCGCCCTCTTGGCTGACGGGACCGTGTGGTGCTGGGGAGAAAACTTATGGCACCAGCTAGGCCCCAAGGCTCCCCCGTCTCGGGTTTGCGATGTGGGGGAGGCTGTGCCTTGTTCCCCCAATCCTGTAGACATTGGGCTCAGCAATGTGGCCGCCATCGCCACCGGCGGCGCCCACAGTTGCGCGCGTTTGACAGACGGAACTATGTGGTGCTGGGGGGCCAACGACAGGGGCCAGCTGGGGAACGGGACCTTCTCATTTTCCTCCCCTCCCGTGAAGGTGAACAAGCTGAAGAACGTGACCGCCATCGCCGCTGGCGGTGCCCACAGCTGTGCGCTCTTGGCCGACGAGACTGTGTGGTGCTGGGGAGCCAACAGCACTGGCCAACTGGGCCCCGACGCTACTTCTGATGGTTGCACGTTTCTTGGTGACATCGTGCCTTGTTCCG
>Ga0224500_10001492_pt1 | contig 13699 bp, 11 predicted proteins | sample SF_Oct11_sed_USG_FD_168126 | JGI IMG/M metagenome (GOLD analysis project Ga0224500, IMG submission 168126) | Sediment microbial communities from San Francisco Bay, California, United States - SF_Oct11_sed_USGS_4_1 | ecosystem: Environmental > Aquatic > Marine > Sediment | place: USA: California... | reverse complement strand
TGCCCAGCACAGCATGGCTCGAGGAGCTGGGCTGCAAGGCAACGCATACCCATCTCTACCTGATGGAGCCTGCGCTCGAGCCCGCCGGGGAGACGCGGCCGCTGAGCTGGTTCTTCAAGGAGCTCGCCGCGCAGCTCCAGCTCGATGACTTCTTTCCATGGAAGACGGACGAGGCGTTGGTGGATGCCGTCCTCGATCACCCCAGCACGGGGCACGCGACGGTGGCTTCACTCAGGCAGAGCGGTGGATTCGGGACACTGCAGATTTCGCACGTCGCCAATCCCACTCTGGATTTCGACACGCCGTCGCGCAAGATCGAGTTCTATTCGGCAAGGGCTGAATCGGTCGGATTGCCGGCCTTACCAACCTTCACTGGGTCTGCCGGCTCAGACGAGATGGGAGCGCCGACCTTCCCCCTGTTGTTGACGCAGGGCCGCACGCTGACGCACTTCCATTCCTTCTACAACAACGGGCGCGAACTGCCGACCCTGGCCAAGCGCGAGAAGGAGCCGCATCTCTGGCTCGCGCCTGCCGATGCTGCGGCCCGCCAGCTCACCGACGGCGCTGCCATCCGGGTCTTCAACCAACGGGGCTCCATGGCAGCGCGCGCCCACGTGACTGAACGCATGCCGCCAGGCACGGTGTGGGTTCGGGACGGTTGGCCCGAATTGAATCAACTGACCGGCGGCAATGCCGTGCTACCTGACCTTGCAGTCGATCTCTTTGCTTTCTCCGCGGGTCAGTCCAGCTTCGATGCGAGGGTCGAAGTCATCGCGTTGTAGGGTCCTGATCGAATCATATTGAACGGCCAGTTCCGCCACCGGCGAGAGACGCAAATGGGTAGGGACATGAGCGACCCCCTACCGAATTCACCGCCGTAGAGCAGCCCTTGAAGGTGGGCCGTCCGGAAGCAGCCCCTCGTCACCGGTCGCACCCGACCCACTCCCGACCTTCGGGTTTCTCCAAAGCTGCCCGTTGCTCAGCGCTGGCTCTTCGTGTTTCGCTTCCACGAAGCAGCCGTTCGTGACCTCCGGCAGCCGGCCAGTTCCGGTCGACGGCCACAGGCAGCTTTCCTGACGTCCCCCGGGCTACCTGTGCTACTGCCGCGCTTCCGCCAATCTTGATGCGATCAACCGATCGGCCAACGTCTGCGCGCGAGTCAAAAGCCATGTTCGAGTGCAGTGTTCGCAGTGTCTTGGCCTGCAGGGGCAACCCTTGGTAGTCCAGCGGGTTGTCGCGAAAGATCAATTTGATGTCATCGAACGACAACTTTGACCGAAGCTGACTTGATACCGTCATGGCTTCGTAAACCCACAACACATCAGTCGGACCGGTGGGACAGCGACTGGAACCCGTTTGCCGAACCCGATCCGGCGTGGACGGAGTAGTTCACGAACCCGGGCGCGCCATCGATGCGTACCGGCGCGCTCATCCGAAACACGATTGAATTTGTCTTGTTCACGATCAAAGCGTCTCGTACCCACAGATCCGCGTCGGGCACCCACCGCCGCTACCTCAGACTCAAGGAGATATGGAATGGTTGACCTAAGCAGCACTGCCCCGGGCAAGATCACCGGCGGCGCCATGTTGGCTCGGGCGCTGCGCGACAAGGGCGTCGAGCGTGTGTTCTCGCTTTGCGGCGGGTTCATCAATCCCATCTACATGGGATGCCTGGAATATGGCATCGAGGTGGTCGGCACCCGCAACGAAATGGAAGCGGGCTTCCTCGCGACCGCGACGGCGCGCTGCACCCGCAAGCCCTCGGTCTGCATCGCCGAGCCCAGTGGATTCACGAACTACGTATCCGCGGTTGCCGAAGCGTACTACGCCGGCGACCCCGTCATCTTCATCAGCGCGAGCGCGAACTCGAACAACTTCGACAACCAGGGCTTCAAGGAAATGCCCCAGGCCGAAGTCGTTCGGTGCATGACGAAGTATTCGATTGAAGTCAACGCAGCGCAGCGCATCGGCTGGTTCCTGGACAAGGCCTGGGACATCGCCACCCAGCATCCCACCGGGCCCGTGCAGCTGTGCATCCCGACCAACTTCCTGTTCACCAAACAGTTGGACGCCGAGCCCGCCGAAGGGGCACGGGGGTTCGACCGCACCCGCAACAAGGTGCACCGGCCGGCGCCGAACCCGGCGGACGTTGCTGAGGTCGCCAAGCTGCTTCGCTCGGCGAAGAAGCCTGTGGTCATTGCCGGCCCGCAGGTCTGGTACGGCCAGGCCGACAGGGATCTGGCCGCCCTGTGCGACAAGTGGAACATCCCGGTGTTCGTTCCGCTCACGCACTCCAAGGCCATCGACCAGGGCCATCGCTGCGCCGTGGGCCTGATCGACTATCACCAGAATCATGCGTCCCGGATGATCGGCGCGGAAGCCGACGTCGTCGTGATGATCGGCGGCCAGCTCGATTTCCCGGTGAATTACGGCGAGGCGCCGTTGATCAATCCGAAGTCGGTCTTGGTCACGGTGAACGCGACGGCCCGCGAACTCAGCAACAACGCCTTGTCAGACGTCCGCGTGTGCAGCGACGTCGGGATGTTCGTTCGCGCCCTCATGGAAGTGCCGGACCTTGGCAAGGCCATGGCACTCGACTGGCTCGAGCGCCTGCAGGCGCGACGCCGGCAGCATGTCGCCGAATTCAGCGATGTCCTGACGGGCCCGGCGCCCAGTGGGACGGTCCACCCGCTGCGCCTGTGCTACGAGGTGCTGATGTCCCTGCGGGACAACGACATCTGCGTCATCGATGGCGGTGACATCGCGTCCTGGTTCGAAATGGCGATCAACGCCTGGGCTGCGCAGGGTCGCCCGGTCAAGGGCATCTTCGCACCGGGTCCGTGGGAGCAGATGGGCACCGGCCCGGCGTTCGCCACCGCGATCCAGATGGCGAACCCGGAGTCCCGCGTGGTCCTGCTCACCGGTGACGGATCGTTCGGCCTGGCGCCCGGCTTCACGCCGATGGAAACCGCGGTCGATCGCGGCGTTCCGGTCACCGTCGTGGTTGCCAACAACTCGCAGTGGGGGATGATTCAAAACCAGCAGAAGGCGATGTGGGCAGGCAAGGTCGTCGCCACCTCCCTCAGGCGCATGGAGTACCACCCGATCATGGCGGCCGCGGGGGTGTTCTCGTGCAAGGCTGACGACGTTGCCGCAATCAGGTCGGCGCTTGACGCTGCGCGCGGACAAAGCAAGCCGGCATTCATCGAAGTGGTCACGGAGGCGACCCCTTCGCCCATCACGCAGGGTCTGGTCGAGATGCGCATCAGAACGGCGATCGAGTGACAGCCTGCCGGTACCTGTCGATTCGGAACTTTCTATCAGTAAGTGAAGAGCCCCTGCGGGGGCCGAGCCAGCGAAACCCCGGCGTCAGCCACGCGAATGGTGATTTGGCAACCCAACAGACTTGCAAAGGTAAATCTCAGTATGTATGACTATCGAAAGAACACCGCACAAAAGAATGTCGCACCACACCATGAGCTGGAAAAAGACGGGTGGAAGATTGTTGCCGGTGCGCCGAAGAAATCACTCCGCATCGATCATGGCTCACCGGGCCAAGGTCCGGTAGTGGGGATATGGTCTTGCACGCCCGGTGTAATCGAGATGGCGTCGCTCCCCTTCAACGAGTTTGTCACGCTCTACGGTGGAAAGGCGCTGATCACGGTGGACGGCGGCGAGCCGACGGAGATACAGGCCGGTGACAGCTTCTTCTTTCAAAAAGGTGCGGCGGTCCGTTGGGATATCAAGGAAACCGTTTCGAAGTTCATGCTGGTCTGTGGCAACGGATCTGTCGTCTAGATCCTTGACCAAGGTGTACGTCGGCTGCAGCAGGGGCTGCCGGACACCATTTCCGATATCCCGGCGATTGAGTATGAATTGAGCTCGACTGAGGAGAATGCAATGACAGCGACAAACACCCTGGCCATGCCGGACCACTTGTGGCGTCCGCTGACCCAGCACCAACCCCTGCGGGGCACGATGCCAAACCGCATCGTCAGCGCCAAGGGATGCTTTCTCACGGACCAGAACGGCAATCGCCTGCTCGACGCCCTTGCGGGGCTCTGGTGCGTGAATGTGGGCTATGGCAGGGCCGAACTCGGCGAGGTGGCCGCCCGGCAGATGACCGAGCTCAACTACCTTGCGCCCGTCCTCACCAGCGGCCCGGTGGTCGATTTTGCCGAGAAGTTGCGCCAACTGCTCGGGTTCGACTGTCACGTCTATTTCTCGTCGAGTGGCTCCGAAGCCAACGAGACAGCCTTCAAGATCGCCCGGCAATACCACCTTCAGGCAGGCAATGGTGGCGAGCGACGCTTCAAGATCATTTCTCGCTACCGCGCCTACCACGGCGCCACGATGGCCGCGATGGCGGCAACTGGGCAAGCCGAGCGCAAGGTGGGCTACGACCCGGGCCCGGTCGGCTTCATCCACGTCATGCCGCCCTATCCTTACCGCGGCCACCCAAAGCTCACGCCCGAAGAGCATGGGGAAGAATGCGCCCGGCAACTGGAAGAGACCATCATCCATGAGGGTGCCGAAACGGTCGCCGCCTTCATCATGGAACCGATGATATCCGGCGGCGGTGTCTTGGTGCCACCAGATAACTATATTCCGAGGGTACGGGAAATCTGCGATCGGTACGGTGTCCTGCTGATCTATGACGAGGTCGTCTCCGGATTCGGACGCCTGGGCAAGATGTTCGGATATGAACACTGGAAAGCCCAGGCCGATATCATGACCTTTGCCAAGGGCCTGGGCAGTGGTTACATCCCGGTGGCAGCGACGGCCGTCAAGGAACACATTTTCGAGAAGTTCATCGGCGATCCGACCAAGCTGCAGCACTTCCGACAGGTCAATACCTATGGCGGCCATCCGGTGGCGGCTGCGGTTTCTCTGAAGGCCATCCAGATCGTCGAAGACGAAGGTCTGGTCGAGAACGCAAGAAAGGTCGGCGAGTACACCCGGACTCAGATCAGCAGGCTGCTGTCGGACCATCCCTTCGTGGGTGAAGTGCGCGGCAAAGGCATGCTGACGGGCGTTGAACTGGTCCAGGACAGGCAGACCAAGGTCCCGCTGCCGGATGCCGCGATGGTGGGTATCACGACCGACAGCGCACGCAACGGCGTGCTGCTCGGACGCAACACGAATACCGTCCCCGGGCGCAACAACGTGATCCTGATCGCACCCCCCTTGGTCCTGACCGAAGGGGAGGCGGATCAGATCGTGGACACGTTTGCGGCTGCGATGAAGAGAGCCTTGAACAAGTAGGAGTCGACCGGAACCGCGCCTGCCGATCGGCCCGGATCGGCACGGTCAGGTAAGGGGTTCGACCTGAGGGCTGAGATGCACGTCCGAGCAAGCTCGGGTTCGGCGCGCAATCCTCGGGTCTCGGATCCTGGAGCAAGCCAATGGACACTCGGGAAGGTACGGAGCCCGTTCACATGGAGTCAGTCGCATGAGTCTCGCCGCCACCGCGCGGGCGTCCGCCCTGGACACCCTGCGCGGCGTCCAAGGCAACTGGCCCGGCATTGTGCTGGCAGTCGTGGTCGCGGTGGCCGCAACCTTCGTCGCCGAGACCCGTGGCGGGCCGAACTTGCTCTATGCGCTGCTGCTGGGGATGGCGCTGCGCGAGGTGAGCGTCGGTGGCCGCGCCGAGCCGGGCATCGACTTCGCTGCAAGACGAATCCTGCGGCTGGGCGTCGCGCTGCTCGGCGCGCGGATCACGCTCGGCCAGCTCGGGGGGCTCGGCTGGTTCAACGGCGCCCTTGTCGTGGGCGGCGTGCTGGCCACGATCGGCTTCGGTGTGGCGATGAGCCGCCTATTCGGGCTGAGTCGCCGGCTCGGCATCCTGACTGGGGGTGCCACGGCCATCTGCGGCGCCTCGGCGGCGATCGCGATTGCCATGGTTCTTCCCCGCAACGAGAACACGGAACGCGAACTGATCTTCACCGTGGCCGGCATCACGGTGCTGTCGACGACGGCGATGATCCTCTACCCGGTGATCGTCACGGCACTGGGTCTCGCCCCGGACGCGGCCGGCATCTTTCTGGGCGGAACGATCCACGATGTCGCACAGGTCGTGGGTGCAGGCTACAGCATCTCGCACGAGACCGGCGACTACGCCGTGCTCACCAAGATGCTGCGGGTGGCGATGCTGCTGCCGGTGGTGATGCTCGTATCGGTCGCCGTGCGGCGCGGGCGCGGACGCACCACCGAATTGCAGCGCCAGGATTCCCTGCTGCCCGGGTTCCTGGTCGGGTTCGTCCTGCTCGTGATCGCCGGCACGCTCGGCTGGATTCCGGCGCCAGTCGGCGCAGCGATGAACGAGGTGTCGCATGCCTGCCTCGTGATCGCGATCGCGGCCGTGGGCCTCAAGACGTCGCTGCTGGACATCCGCAAGGTCGGCCTGCGCGCGGCGTTGCTGCTCGGCAGCGAGGCCTTGTTCCTGGTCGGCTTCGTATTGCTGATCCAGCAGTTGCACTGAGGCGAGAGACGATTCGATGAGGCACGCACTGGGCCATCGAAATCAAGCAGTGCGACCCTTTGAGTTCTTGTCAAACACGCATCAAGATGGAGAGAAAGACATGATCCGCCATATCGTAATGTTCACCTGGAAGCCTGACACACCCGCCTCCGTCAAGGAGGACGTCGTGAAGGGATTTGCCCATATGAAGAACACGATCGAACACGTGATCCACATGGAGTGCGGAAACGATCAGAAGCTCGCCGAAGGCAACTACGACTTCGTGATGCTTGCCGATTTCTCGGACAAGGAAGCCTGGTCGGCCTATCGTGTTCATCCGGAGCACCTGGCCTTCGTCAAGAAGTTCGGCGCGCTTTCAGCCCAGGTCGCACGCATCCAGATCGAAATCTGAGCGAGCCCCCCTTTCGCGGCCCCCTGCCGCGCGAACAAGAGGCGCCGAGATACCCTCTCGATCAATCCAATCCAGCGAGAAGCCAGCATGCCATTCAAGCCCAATCCGACGATCACGCGCAGAGTTCTGCTCTCGACCGCATTGCTTGCATCCCTGGTCTGTGCCGCACCGATGGCACTGGCGCAAAAAGGCGGGGCAACGCTGACGATCGGACGCCCGGCCGATGTGTCGTCGATGAATGTGTTCGCACACGCGACGATCGAGGACGAGATCGTGCACCCGATGGTGTTCGATACGCTGGTCTACGGGGCGAAGAACGAGCTGGGCTATGGGCCCGGCCTGGCCGAGAGCTGGTCCTTCGATGCCGCGTCCAACGCCTACACCTTCAAGTTGCGCGCCAACGCCAAGTTCTCGAACGGCAAGCCGGTGAAGGCGGCTGACGTGGCATTCTCGATCAACGAGGCGCGCCAGAAGTCGAACAACTACAAGGGACTGCTGGCCGGTGTCACGGCCGTGCAGGCGGCGGGAGACCACAGCGTCAAGGTGACCTTGGCGGGCACCGACAACCTGTTCCTTTCCGGTCTGCTGTGGGTGTACGTGGTGCCTGACAACTACGGTGGCGCCAAGCCGGAAGACTTCTTCGCCAAACCCGTCGCGTCCGGCCCCTTCACGCTGGGCGAGTGGACCCCCGGCTCTTCGATGACCCTGTCGAAGAATCCGAACTACTGGAACGCGGCCAAGACGTCGCTGGACGCGGTCAAGATGAGGATCATCCAGGGCGACAATGAACGGCTGGCCGCCTTCAAGTCCGGCAACATCGACGTCTACGAGAGCGTTCGCTTCGACTTCATCGATCAGATCCCGGCGAAGAACCGGGTCACGGTCAATCCGACGGCGCGGACCATGCTGCTCTACACGAACAACAACAAGGCGCCATTCAACATCGTCGAGGCGCGCAAGGCGGTGTCCCTGGCGATCGATCGCGAGGCGATCCGCAAGGCCCTGTGGCCCAACCTGTCGATGCCGATCCAGGGTCTGCTGATGCCCGGTACGGCTGATACGGTTCCGGCGACCAACGGCAAGTGGGACTTCGACCTCAAGGCTGCCAAAGCCGCGCTGGCGGCATCGCCGACCCCTGGCGCCAAGATCCGCATCAGTGCAGCGTATAACCGAGGTGTCGACGAGGTGCTGGTGCAAGCAGTCCAGTCGCAATTGCAGGCGGCGGGCTTCCAGGTCCAGCTCAATATTGCGGACTTCAATACCATCATGGGACAGGTCTTGAAGAGCGATTTCGATGTCTGGCTGGTGGGCAACACCACGTTTGGCACGACCGCGGCGGAGATGCTGAACTTCTACGCGTCCGCGTTCGGCCCGCTGGGCGGGTGGGATCTCAAGGGCATCGGCGCCGCGGTGTCCGAATACCGCACCGCCAAGGATGCCGCCGGCCGCAAGGAGGGCGTGCGAAAGTTCGAGAACCTGATGCGCGCCAGCTTCACGGCGGTTCCTGTCGGTCACCCGGCCACGGTCTTCGGCGTCGCCGACGGCGTCAAGGGACTGGATCCGCTCGTGACCACGGCCTACCGGCTCGATCAGATCCGGCTGGCTCGCTAGGCAGATCAGGCTTAGGGGCCAAGGCACTGGACCGGGGGCGCGAATCCCGGTCCGTGGCAGGCAGCACACTCATTTCGTCAGGAAGAACCCATGTCCCACGCCGGCTTCATAACGAAGCGTCTGTTGCAGACGATCCCGCTTATGGCCGCGATCATGTTTCTCGTTCTGCTGCTGTTGCATGTCATTCCCGGCGACCCGGCGCGCGCGATTGCCGGCCTCAACGCCAGCGAGGAAACGGTACAGAAGATCCGCGTCGACCTGGGCCTGGACAAGTCCTTGCCGGTGCAATACGTGACGTATGTCGGCAATGCACTGCAGGGTGACCTCGGCAAGTCCACCCGGTCGGGCCGGAGCGTCAACTCCATCATTGCAGACCGCCTGGCGCCGACCGCCTGGCTGCTTGTGTGTGGCACGCTGTTGAGCGTGCTCCTCTCATCCGTGGTGTCCGCGGCGGCGGCGCGCAGCAAGGACACCCTGCTGGACTACACCCTGATCGGGTTGAGCGTCGGCGGTATCAGCATGCCGACCTACTGGGTCGGCCTGATGCTGATCCTGTTGATCGCGCTGCCAACCGGCCTGTTTCCGATTTCCGGTTTCGGCGAGGGCTTCATCGGCCACCTGAATGCCATCGCCCTGCCGGCGTGCACGTTTGCCATCGCCATCTCCCCGGTCATGATCCGTGCGCTGCGGGCGAAGTTCATCGCCCTTTACGCCCAGGACTTCGTGATGATGTCGCGCGCCGCCGGCCTGAGCGAGAGGGCCATCCTGCTGCGCCACCTCTCGCGCCACGCGGCCATCATCCTGCTGACGATGGTCTCGGTCCAGGTGGGCCCGATGATCTTCGTCAGTCTGGTGATCGAGAAGACCTATGCAATGCCGGGTCTCGGCGAGGCTCTGGTCAATGCGGTTTCCCAGAGGGATTTCCCGGTCATCCAGGGCATCACGCTGATCACCGCATTCTTCGTCACCTTCGTTCACCTGGGTGTCGACATCCTGACGTCGTTCCTGAATCCAAGAGTGGGCCTGCAGTGATGGACCATGCTGCCGCAACAGCCGCGCCGAATGGCGGACAGGGCAAGGCGCGTCGCTCGGCGCGCAAGCCACTGCCGGCGAAATTCAAGATCGGGGTCGGCATTGTCTTTGCCTACGTGCTCCTCGGTGTGCTGGCGCCGGTCCTGCTGCCCTTTGACCCGGACCGATCGGACATCCTGAGTCGACTGCAAGAACCCAGCACCGCGCATTGGCTCGGCACCGATCAACTCGGTCGGGATCTCCTGGTCCGGCTTCTGATCGCGATACGGGTGGACCTTCCGGTCGCATTCCTGGCCGCGTTCTTCCCCATGGTGATCGGCACCGCCGTCGGCGCGATTGCCGGGTATTTCGGGAAGCTGCCCGACATGATCGTCAGTCGTGCAGCCGACCTGGTCCAGGCGTTCCCGGTCTACGTCTTCCTGCTGGTGCTGGTGTTTGCGCTGGGCAGCGGGGCAAGTTCGTTCATCATCGCCGCGACCGCCATTGCCTGGGTGGGATACGCGCGCTTGACCCGGGGCGAGGTGATGCGACTTCGGTCGCTGGAGTTCGTCGCGGCGGCAAGGGTGAGCGGCTTGCCTGAGCTGAAGATCCTGATCACGCACGTGATGCCGAACGCGTTGCCGCAAACCCTCATCTACTTCATGTCCGACATCGTGCTGATGGTTCTGGTGCTCAGTTCGTTGTCCTTCCTCGGCGTGGGCATCCAGCCGCCCACGGCCGAATGGGGACGGATGATTGCCGAAGGCCAGCCCTTCCTGCACAGCCATTGGCGGCTGGCCGTGATGCCCGGCCTGATGCTGATGGTGCTTGGGATTGCGTTGTCACTGGTCGCAGACGGGCTGGACGATTGGTATCGGTCATGACACGCATCCTGAACATCACGAATCTGCGGGTTGATCTGGCAACGCACGGCAAGGTCGTATCGCCAGTGGGTCCCGTCGACTTGCACCTCGATGCGGGCGAGTGCCTCGGCATCGTCGGCGAGTCCGGGTCCGGGAAGAGCCTGACCCTGAAGGCGATTCTCGACCTCTTGCCGGAAGGCTTGTCACGCGGGTCTGGAGCGCAGCAGCAGGTCGCCGAAGGCGGGAGGCTGGTCGAACGCGCGCCGCGTGATTCGCGTGGACACCAGATCAGCCTGGTCTCGCAAGAGCCGGGCGCGGCGCTGGACCCGTTGATGCGGGTCGGTGACCTGATCGCCGAGATCGTCCGTGAGCATTCCGGATGCACGCGCGCCCAGAGCAAGTCGCGCGCTGTCGAGTTGCTGCGTCGCGTCGGCGTGCCCGACCCTGAGAACCGCGCCAGGTTCTGGCCTCACGAAATGTCAGGCGGCCTGAAGCAGCGGGTCGTCATTTCCATGGCATTGGCATGCGAGTCCGAGATCCTGTTGTGCGATGAGCCCACGACCGCGCTGGACGTGACCATCCAGGCGCAGATCGTGGATCTCTTGCACGAACTGCAGAAGCAGGAGGGTCTGGGCATCCTGTTCGTCACGCACGACCTGGCGCTGGTCCGCCAGATCGCCGACCGCATCTGTGTGATGTATGCAGGACTGGTGGTGGAGTCGGGTCCGAGTGCCGAGATATTCGCCCATCCGAAACACCCCTACACCCGGGCGCTGCTGGCTGCGCTTCCCGATATCGAGGCGTCGACGGGTGAGCTGATGCCGATCGAGGGCTCACCGCCGAGCCCGGCCGAGTTTCCGCCCGGCTGCCGCTTCGCCCCCCGATGCCCGCTTGCCGGCGCAAAGTGCCTGCGCGCGCCGCCCGTGCTCGAGCCACTCGGCTCCGGCGTCAGGGTCGCGTGTTTCAACGTGGAGAAGAACCCATGAGCGCCTGGCTGCAGGTGCGCGATCTCAGCGTCGACTTCCAGGTCGGCGGAAGTGCCCGCTCGCCTTTGGTGTTGCGCGCCCTGCGCTCGGTTTCGTTCGACGTGGCCAAGGGCACGGTGTTCGGCATCGTGGGCGAATCCGGTTGCGGCAAGTCCACGCTGGCACGGGTGCTCAGCGGATTGACGGCACCGACCGGTGGATCCGTGTCGCTGGAAGACGTTGCCTTCGGGTCGGCTCGCGCGCCTGCCCAAAGAAGACGCATACAGATGGTTTTCCAGGATCCGGGCTCATCGCTGAATCCTGCCATGACGACGCGCCGGATGCTGTCACAGCTGCTGAGCTACCACCGCATCGTGCCCAAGGAGCGCGTCGAACAGCGCTGCCGCGAGTTGATGGGGCAGGTCCATATGCCGGTCGAGGCGCTGGACAAGAAGCCCGGCGGTCTTTCCGGCGGGCAGCGCCAGCGCATCGCCATTGCACGTGCCTTGGCGCTCGAGCCCGACATCCTGATCGCCGATGAGCCGACGGCCGCTCTCGACGTGTCCGTCCAGGCCTCGGTCCTCAATCTGCTGGCGAAGTTGATCCGTGACCTCGGCATGACCATGGTCTTCATCAGCCACGACATGGCGGTTGTACGACGCGTGTGCGACCACGTCGCCGTGATGTACCTCGGCCGGATCGTCGAGAGTGGCGCAACCGAAGAGGTCTTCCTGCGTCCGCAACATCCCTATACGAATGCACTGATGGCTTCGGTACCTCGGCTCCATCCGCTGCCTGCATCCGAGTACCAGATGCTGAAGGCCGAACAACCGAGCCCGCTGGCACAGATCACCGGCTGCGCATTCCGCAACCGCTGCCCCAAGGCGGGGGCCCTGTGTTCGACCGAAAACCCCGCGCTGGCCGGAGCCGATCACCTGGTCGCTTGTCACTACCCCAGAGCCCGTGCGGCGAGCGACGGCGCGGCACAAGTCCAAGACAGGAGCGTCCGTGGCGTCTGAGGTTCTTTCGGCCGCCCAGGTGGCCTGCAAGCTGACGGCCAAGCACATCTCGGCTGGCCGTGTGAAGGCGATGCACGCGACGGCGGGCTACGGGCTGGTCCAGGGTTCCGCGTCCGGCGTCACGATCAACGATATCGACGGCAAGAGCTTCATCGACTGCCGCTGCGCTGGCGGCGTGTTCAACCTGGGCCACCGTCACCCCGAGATCTCCCGGACGCTGGCAGCCGCAGCACGGGACACCGACATGGGTGACTGGATGCTGCTGTCGGCAATTCGCGCGCAGACGGCCGAGAAACTCGCCCAGGCGGCGCCAGGAAACCTGAACCACGTGCAATTCGCCGTCACCGGCGGCGAGGCCATCGAAGCCGCGTGCAAGTTTGCGCGCGGAGCCACCGGCCGCCCCAACATCGTCACGATGGACAAGGCTTATCACGGCTTCGTCGGCTTCGGTCTGGCGGCGGCGCCCGCCAGTTTCAATGCGCGCTATGGGCCGCTGACGCCGGGCATCTTGCCGGTGCCGCATGGTGACATGGACGCCGCGTCGCGGGTCGTCGACGGCAACACGGCAGCGGTTCTGCTCGAGACCGCCCAGGGCTCGGCTGGCGCGTTGTTGCCGCCCCCCGGATACCTGCAGGCATTGCGTGCGCTGTGTGACAAGCACGGCGTGTTGCTGATATTCGATGAAGTTCAGGCCGGCATGGGCCGCACCGGCAAGCTGTTCTCGTTCGACCACTGGGGGGTCGTGCCCGACATGGCCGTCGTCGGCAAGGCCTTGGGCGGCGGCTACTACCCGATCGCCGCCTGCCTCTACAACGACCGCGTGCTCGAATTCGTCAACGAGGTGCCGTTGGCACACCCTTCCACGTTTTCCGGCTCGGAGATCGGGTGCCTCGTGGCCGCCAAGGCGCTCGAGCTGCTTTCTGCCCCCGCCTTACTCGACAACGTGGTGGCGATGGGCGAGCGCCTGAACCAGGGGTACGGGTCGCTGCATCGCAGGTTCCCTGATCTCGTGACCGGCAGCCGGCAGTTGGGGCTGTTTACAGGCATCGAAACGCCATCCGCCGACACCGGAACAGCCTTGCGCCACGCGGCTGTGCGCAATGGGCTGCTCGCTTTCACGGCTCCTTTCCGTCCCGGGTTCCTGGTCATCTGGCCGCCATTGATCATCACGGCATCGGAGGTGGACGAACTTCTCCATCGCCTCGAGCGCGCCGTGGCGGAAGCGGCGGCGAATGGCTGACCAGGGCCGATCTCTTGCGAGGCTTGCCGCGCACCGTCTGGTTGCTTCATGAATGCACGTGCTGAAAAGAGGTGGCAGTGACTTGTCGCGAACCGGGTTTGACTATGTCGTCGTGGGT
>Ga0224500_10001491_pt1 | contig 13703 bp, 12 predicted proteins | sample SF_Oct11_sed_USG_FD_168126 | JGI IMG/M metagenome (GOLD analysis project Ga0224500, IMG submission 168126) | Sediment microbial communities from San Francisco Bay, California, United States - SF_Oct11_sed_USGS_4_1 | ecosystem: Environmental > Aquatic > Marine > Sediment | place: USA: California... | reverse complement strand
CGCCACATCTTCCTGTGCGTGGCGGGGGAGAAATGCGCGCCCGCCGCTCGTTCCGAGGAAAGCTGGGACTACCTCAAGCGCCGCTTCCGGGAACTCGGCCTGGTGGACGTCGACGGCGGCGTGATGCGGACCAAGGCGCATTGCCTGCGGGTCTGCGTCGCCGGCCCGATCGCCGTCGTCTATCCGGAGGGCGTCTGGTATCGCAAATGCACGCCGGAAAACCTCGAGCGGATTCTCCAGCAACACCTGATCGGCGGCCGGCCGGTGGCCGACCTCGTCATTGCGGACGCGCCGCTGGCGCCTCACTGGCAAAGGCTGCGCAATCCACACGATTGATTCCGGGTCCCGGCGGCGTCTAAACGAGATGACGACCGGATCTGCGACAAGGTCCACTATCGGACCGGGCTGCCGGTCGTCATCATTTGGGCCCCCCAGGCGTAAGCGGTGTGTTGATGCCTCACGCGATCCGAATCCATGCCCACGGCGATCCTGAAGTGATGCGCTGGGAAGAAGTCCCGTCCGTCGCCCCGGGGCGAGGCGAGGCGTTGGTGCGGCAAACGGCCGTCGGGCTCAACTTCATCGACATCTACGAGCGCACCGGACTGTATGGCGGGCAACTGCCGACCGGGCTTGGCCGTGAAGCCGCCGGCGTGGTTGCGGCCGTCGGGTCCAGGGTGCGCGACGTCAAGGTGGGCGACCGCGTTGCCTATGCCTCGCCAGCCCCCGGCGCATACACCGACGAGCGCGTGCTGCCCGTGGCCAACCTGGTGCCGGTGCCGGAAGGCGTCAGTGATCGGCTCGCCGCCGCCGCTTTGCTCAAGGGCATGACGGCGCAGGTGCTGTTGCGCCGGACGTACAGGGTGCGCAAGGGCACGGTAGTCGTCGTGCATGCTGCCGCGGGCGGAGTCGGCAGCGTCCTCGTGCAATGGGCGCTGCACCTCGGCGCGCAAGTGATCGCAGTCGTCGGCAGCGACGCCAAGGCCACGACGGTGCGCGCCATGGGTTGCAGGGACGTGCTGATCCAGGGCCGCGACGACCTGGCCGCCCGCGTCAAGGAACACACGGGCGGGCAGGGCGCCCACGTCGTCTACGATTCCGTCGGCAAGGACACGTTCTTCGCGTCGCTTGATTCGTTGCGCCCGCTCGGGCTCATGGTGACGTACGGCAATGCGTCCGGTCCCGTGCCGCCCATCGCGCCACTCGAACTCGCGAAGCGCGGTTCGCTGTTCCTCACGCGACCTACGCTGTTCTCCTACATTGCCAGGCGTGCCGACCTGCTCAGGTCCGCAGCCGAACTGTTCGACGTGATCGGCCGCGGCATCGTGCGCATCGAGATCGGCCAGACCTATCCCATGCAAGACGTGCAGCAGGCGCATCGCGACCTGGGCGCACGCCGCACGGTCGGCTCGACGGTGCTGCTGCCCTGATCGTCCAGCTTCTCCACCGCGCTGCCTTCCCGATCCTGCTGCTGGTCACCGTTGCGGCAGCGCCCGCGCATGCGGCGAAGGAAATCATGCACGACTGGCCGGTCGGCATCCCGTCCGGTCCCGAACTCGAAGCCGCCGGCGCGATCATCGGCACGATCCGGGTGTCCGTGGGCGACGTGTTCGACCCGTCGATCCCGGCGGAGAACAAATGGCTGTATCGCACGGCCAACAAGCTGCACATCAATACGCGCCAGCCGGTCGTCCGTCACCAGTTGCTGTTCAAGACCGGCGAGCCGTATGTGCAGCGCGTGGTGCAGGAGAGCGAGCGTATCCTGCGCGCCAACGACTACATGTACGACGCGTGGATCCGGCCGGTGGCCTTCGACGGCAAGACCGTCGATCTTGAAGTGCGCACGCGCGACACCTGGACGCTGAATCCCGGCGTCAACTACAGCCGGCAGGGTGGCGCGAACACATCCGGCATCGAGCTCGAGGAGAAGAACCTGCTCGGGAACGGGCAGCGGCTCTCCTTCGGCTGGTCGAACGACGTGGACCGCACTTCGCTCGACTTCGAGTACTCCGATCCGCATTTCCACTCGACGTGGACAAGGCTCGGCGTGGTCTACAGCGACGCCGACGACGGCAGCACCCAGGGGATCCGTCTCGACCGGCCGTTCTATGCGCTCGACACGAAGCATGCCGGCGGCGTGTACCTCTACGACTCGATCCGCAACGAGCCGCGCTATGCCTACGGCGAGAAAGTCGGCGAGTACGAGCAGGACGAGCAGTTCGCTGAGGCGTACGGCGGCTGGTCGCAAGGCTGGTCCAACGGCTGGGTCCGGCGCTGGACCGCAGGCGCGACATATCGCCAGAAACGGTTTGCAGAAGTCGTGGGCTCATCCCTCGGCGGTCCGCTGCCGGAAGACATCGAACTCGCGTACCCGTGGCTGGGGTTCGACCTGGTCGAGGACATTTACGAGGAGCGCACGAATCAGGACCAGATCGAGCGCACCGAGGATGTGCTGCTCGGCCTGCGGGCCGGCGGACGCATCGGTTACGCCGCGGAAGCCATGGGATCTGACCGTGACGCACTGATGGTGAGCGCCTACGCCCAGAACGGCTGGGACTTCGGGCGCGAACGCTCCCTGTTCGTGAGCGCGACCGCGGCGGGCCGCGTCGAGAACGACGGCCTGCAGAACGCAGTGCTGTCGGCGGAAGCGCGGTACTACGCACGCACGTCGGAGAGGACCAAGTTCTTCGCGACGATCAATGGGGCCGTGAGCGAGGAACTCGACGCGGACCAGCAATTGGTGCTGGGCGGTGAAGAGGGGTTGCGCGGCTATCCGTTGCGCTACCAGGCCGGCACGTCGAAGGCGTTGCTGACGCTGGAGGAGCGCTATTACACGGGCTGGTACCCGTTCCGGTTGTTCCACGTGGCCGGTGCCGCGTTTTTCGACATGGGACGCACCTGGGGAACCGACGTCACCGGCGCCACGAGCGATGGGCTGCTGCAGGATGTCGGCATCGGGTTGCGCCTGGGATCCAGCCGCTCGGCGTTCGGCAACGTAATTCACATCGACCTGGCGTTTCCGCTCGACGGCGGCGACGGCATCGACAGCGTGCAGTTCGTCGTCGAGACCAAAGTCCGCTTCTAGTGAAAGCAGCTGCGAGGACAGGTGAGCGTCCCCTATGCCCGGGCCGCGCCGATCCAGTCGATGAGCAATTCGAACGGGCCCGGCTGTTTGTCGCCGATCATCAGTCCGAGCTGGCGGATTTGCGCAGGCTCGAGCGGCTGCGCACCGGGCACCGGGCGTCCGCGAAAGCTCGCTGCGAACGCCGCCACCGGGATGACTACCGTCGTCCATTCGTCCGGTGGCGGGGCGAAGCGCGCCTGGTACTGCACGCCGTCAAAGCCATCGTCCACGCGCACCGTGAATTTGTACTGGCGGCCGTCGCCGCGACAGCGCAGCACGAAAGACACCACATCCGCGGTCGCCCATGCGCGCGGTTGCGTGCGTACCGACGCGAACCCGCCGCCGCGGTCCAGCGAGACGATCCCGGTGAATGACGCGATGCCCGGCGCATGACGCTGCAGCGTGCTTCGTGATACACCGCCCATCACCACGTCGTCGATGGCGCGCCAGGCTGCGAAATCCTCGTCCTGCTCGAACTCGATGAGGCAATCAGCCAATCTCGACCACCTGGCGGATGGACGCGCCGGCGGCGAGCCGGTCGAACGCGCCATTGATGTCGTCGAGCCGGATGCGCTCGCTCAGCAGCTTGTCGACGGGCAGTCGTCCAGTGCGATACCACTCGATGTATTGCGGGATGTCGCGTTCGGGCACGCAGCTGCCGAGGTAGCTGCCTTTCAGCGTGCGTTCCTCCGCGACCAGGCTCGAGTGCGAGAACGAGACCTGCTGTTGCGGGTGCGGCAATCCCGCGGACACCGTGGTGCCGCCGCGGCGCGTGATGCGGTAGGCGAGCTCGAGCGCGCGTGCCGAGCCGGCCATCTCGAAGGCGTACGCGACGCCGCCGCCGGTCGCCTCGCGGACGCGGTCGAAGCAGTCGGGATCCGCCGCATTGACGGTCAGAGTGGCGCCGAGTTCGCGCGCCCTGGCCAGCTTCGATTCATGGAGGTCGATCGCGACAATCGACGTCGCCTCGAGCATGCGGCCCGCGAGCAACGACGCGAGACCGACGCCACCGAGGCCGATCACGGCGAGCGACGAGTGCTTCGGCATGGCCGCGGTGTTGACGACCGCGCCCACGCCCGTGATGACGGCGCAGCCGAAGAGGGCGGCTTCCGCGAACGGCAGCGTGGGATCGACCCGCACCAGTGAGCGGCGTGACACCGTCGTCCACTCCGCAAATCCCGATACTCCCAGGTGATGATTGACCGGCGCGCCGTGCTGGCACAGCCGACGCGCGCCGGAAAGCAGCGTGCCCGCGGTGTTCGCCGCGAGCCCCGGTTCGCACAGCGCGGGGCGCCCGGCGACGCACGGGCCGCACACGCCGCAGCTCGGCACGAACGACGCGACGACGTGATCGCCCCGTTGCAGGTCGGTGATGCCGTGGCCGGCCGTCTCGACCACTCCCGCCATTTCGTGGCCGAGCACCATCGGCAGTGGTCGCGGGCGGTTGCCATCGATCACCGAGAGGTCGGAGTGGCACAGCCCTGCGGCCCGGACGCGGACCAGCACCTCCCCGGGACCGGGCGGCGCGAGATCGAACTCCTCGATAACGAGCGGCTTCGATTCGGCATACGGGCCGGGTCGACCCGGCTCGCGCAGCACGGCGGCCCTGGTTTTGATCATTTGCCGAGCGTAGCCCAAGCGCGCCGCCACGCTCCACTGCAATAATGCAGGGGCCGACAGTCCGGCGCGCCGTTGGAGCAGGACAGCATGACCAGGGACGCAGCGGGCGCGAAACCGCCACCCATGCAGCGCAACGAGTTTCCCGTCCTGCGCGCGATCACCACGCGCTGGATGGACAACGACCAGTACGGCCACGTGAACAACGTCGTGTACTACTCGTACTTCGACACGGCCGTGAACGGCTACCTGATCGAAGCCAGCGGCTGCGACGTGCGCCAGCTGCCGGCCATCGGCATCGTCGCGGAGACGAGCTGCGGGTTCATGAGCGAACTGAGCTTTCCGGACACGGTGTACGCCGGACTGGCACTCGAGCGCCTCGGCAACTCGAGCGTCGTGTATCGCATCGGCCTGTTCCGCAACCAGGTGCAGGAACCCGCCGCCATCGGGCGGTTCGTGCATGTCTACGTCGACCGCGCCACGCGCCGGCCGGTGCCGATTCCGCTGCAGGTGCGTGCGGCGTTGCAGACACTGGCCGACGGCTACGTGGGGTTCGGGGCATTGCCGTAAGGCGAATCCCGCAAGGTGCACATCACGCGATACAGCCGTCCCTGCGCGTTGCCGTGCAGCGCATCCACTATCATGCCTTCGGGATCGCACGCCGCGGCGCTGCGCAGCAGCCGGTCGAAGCTGCGGATGTAGTTCTCGCAATGCTGCCTGCGGATCGGCGTCCCGTAGAACAGCGCCCAGCCGTCCCGCGAATCCGCCAGTCGCAGGTGCAGCAGGATCATGCGCCGGCTGAAGACCGACGATTCGCCGGAACTCAGGCGCGCAAACATCAGGTCGACCTCCTCGTCCGACACCACGCCGTCGCCGATCGTGCCCTGGCTCGAAATGAACAGCATCCCGGCGATCACCTCGAGCTGGTGCATCACCATCTGGGCCACGTCGATGAACGTGTCCTGTCGGGCGTGCAGCTCGTTGGCGGCAATGGCGCGAGTCTGGATCTCGGCGTGCTCCGCCGTGCGCTGCATGACCTCGAACTGGCGCTGGATCGCGACGTTGTTTGCTGCGAGTTCGCGCTGCTGCAGAAACAGCCCGAGCACCAGCCAGAGAAAGGCGAGCGGTGCGAACGCACCGTCCAGGAAATCGCCGAGGTCGCCGAGCGGCAGCCGCAGGAAGGCCGTCCAGCCGATCGACACGGCGATGTACAACACGCCTGCGCCAAGCCAGAGCACCGTGAGTATCAGGCCAAGCCTTACTTGCCGGTCGCGCTGCGATGCCAGGCCTGCCGAGTTCCGCTCATCGACCATGGTGTGCCCCCCCGTTTGGTCTTCTGGCATCTCGCGCACCGCCTAGAGCGGCGCAGGAGGGACGCTGCTGTCTCCTGCCGTCGCCAGGCGTGCTTCGGCGGCGGCGACCATTGCCTGGAAGCGGGGATGGCCGCGCAGCGGATCGAGATCCGGATCGACCTTGGCGTGGTGCAGGAAGCCGCGGGCGAACTTCGCCAGCACCGGCTCCAGCATGTCGAGCGCGGCCTGCGTTTCCTTCAGGTGCACACTTAGGGCGCATGCAAAGTTGTACCGCATGTTCAGGTTGTCGGGATCGATCAGCAGGGCGCGTGCCATGCGCTGCTTGGCCCGTTCAGACTCCCCGAGTGCCGCGAGGGCATAAGCGCTGTAACCCGTGACTGTGCCGTTGTTGGCGTCGTGTGCGAGCGCGGCTTCAGTACGCGTGAGCGCGAGTTGCGCCGCACGCCGGGTGCTCTGCGAGTTGCCGATGGCCGTGTAACAGGTGAGCAACATGCAAGCCGAATTGACGTCCGTCTCCACGAGCGCCATGGCCTTCTCGAAAAAACGAATAGCGTCCGGTAGCTGCTGTCGCCTGAAGCTGAAGTACCCGGCCGACCGGTTGACCTCGTAGGACTCGGGGTCGAGACGCAGGGCAATCGCGATTTCGGCGGCCCCCTCCTCGTAACGGCCGCCCTCAGCCAGGATCGCCGCCTTGATCGCATGGGCCTCGGCCAGGTTACCGTCGAGTGCGAGTGCCCGCTCCGCCGCTGCCAATCCATCGTCGGCCTGTCCCCCGCGCAGGTCACGAAACTGCGTCTGTCCAAGCGCCATGAGCGCCCATGCGCGCGCATAGTTGGGATCGTTCTCCGTGGCCCGGGAGCAGAGACGGATGATCGCGGCGGCTGCGCGATCGTCGGCGGAATTGCCGGTGATGTAGGTCTGCCGCGCCATGAGGTAGAGGTTGTAGGCCTCGACGTTGTCGGTGCCGCGCTGCTCGATCGCCTTCTTCTCTTCCGGCAGCAGCTTCAGCTTCAGTGCCTTGACGATGGCCTGCGAGATCTCGTCCTGCAGCGTGAAGATGTCGTTCAGGTCACGGTCATAGCGCTCCGCCCAGACGCTGTCGTTGGTCAATCCGTCGACCAGCTGGGCCGTAATGCGGACCCGGCCCCCCGCCTTGCGCACGCTGCCCTCGAGCACGTGGCTGACCTTCAGTTCGCGGGCCACTTTCGGCACATCGACCTGCTTGCCCTTGTACATGAAGGCACTGTTGCGGGACGCGACCGCGAGTGCCGAAACCTTGCTCAGGTCGGTAATGACGTCCTCGCTGATGCCGTCGCTGAAGTACTCCTGCTCCGGATCGCCGCTCATATTGGCGAACGGCAGGACGCAAATCGCCAGGCGAGGCGGGGCGGTGGACGTCACCGGGTTCGCTCCGGTCTCTCCTGCCGGCGGCGCGCTCTGGCGAGCGATCATCGCGCTCAGCGCGCGCAGCAGTGCCTGGAATGGAGCGCTGGCGGGGTTTTCACCCCAACCATCCAGTTCGGTCGTATGAATCGCGCGAACGTCCATCGGCAGGCTGGCGTTTTCAAAGCGCACCGGGACGAGCGTGCCCCGGTCGGCCGCTTCCCGCGCCTCGCCCCGCACCCAGCGCGACGACACCGAGGTTGGCGTCCAGACCACCAGCACGGCCTTGGCGGCCTTGAGCGCGGCCTCGATCTGGTCGTCGAACTGCTGCCCGGCGTCGATCTCCGGGTCCCACCAGACCGACCAGCCCTGTGCCTCGATCGCAGCTACGACCGGCGCCACGCGTGCCTTGTCGCCGCGAGCGTACGAAACGAAGACATCAGCCATTCCCGTGCAACCTCAACCGGATGATCGCCACGTTCGCTTCGTGGCGCGCGTAGCTTAGCCGCTACGACTCCAGGACGTGCCGACCCTTCTGGATCGCGAGCGCGCCACTGCGTACCACTTCGAGCACCTCGCCGAAATTCGCGACCTCCGCCATGAAGCGGTTGGTGTCGGCCTCGCTGCTCGTAAGCTCGATCGTGAAGCTGTCGGCAGCGTCCCAAAGCACGCGCCCGCCCGCCCGCTGAGTGGCCGACCAGAGCGAGCCCACCTGGGTCGCCTTGGCCTTGACCTTGATCAGCAGCAACTCGCGCTCGAAGTGCTCCTCGCGCGTGACGTCCTCGACGTCGACCACGTCCACCAGCTTCAGCGACTGCTGTGTGATCTGGTGGATGACGGCGTCGTTGCCGGTCGTCACCAGCGTCAGGCGGGAGACCGTGGGATCGTCGGTCGCCGCCACGTTGAGCGATTCAATGTTGTAGCCGCGGGTCGAGAACAGGCCCGCCACGCGGGTCAGCGCGCCGGATTCGTTCTGCAGGGTGATGGCGATGATGTGGCGCTGGCTTGGCACGGCGGACTCCGGGAAACTGCATCTCTATGATTCTATTGCGAAAACCGGCAGGCTGGCGACCGGATCCCGGACCCCAGAATAGGGGATCGGACCGGAGCCGCCTAGATGGACGCGCGGGCGCGGCGGCTGTTAGTCTCGTTTGCACCGCAACATAATCGCTCCACCCGTTTCATCGAGCGCGCCCGTGACCAGCATCGCCGCCAGTCCCCTGCCGACCATTCCGTCCGCGCACCCGCGGGCCGGCCAGTCCATGAGCGGGGCGGAGATCATCGTGCAGGTGCTCGCGGACGAAGGCGTCGACACCATCTTCGGGTACAGCGGCGGCGCGATCCTGCCGACTTACGACGCGATCTTCCGTCACAACGACCAGCAATCGAAGCTCGCCGAGGGCGCGCACTCGATGCCGCTGATCGTCCCGGCGAACGAACAGGGCGCGGGTTTCATGGCGGCTGGTTACGCGCGCGCGAGTGGCAAGGTGGGCGTCTGTGTCGTGACGTCGGGGCCGGGCGCCACCAACACGGTCACGCCGGTGCGCGACTGCGCCGCGGATTCGATCCCGATCGTCGTCATCTGTGGCCAGGTTGGCACGTCCGCCATCGGCAGCGACGCGTTCCAGGAAGCGCCCGTTTCCAACATCATGGGCGCCGTCGCCAAGCACTGCTTCCTCGTCACGGATCCGGCCAGGCTCGAAGCGACCGTGCGCACCGCGTTCGAGATCGCGCGCTCGGGCCGCCCGGGCCCGGTCGTGATCGACATCCCGAAGGACGTCCAGAACTGGCAGGGCATCTACCAGGGCAGCGGCCTGCTGCCGGTGCGCGGCTACCACGCGCGCGTGCAGGCGATGCGCGCCCGCACGCTCGACGACGATCACGCCGCGAAGTTCTTCCACATGCTCGGCGAAAGCGAGCGCCCGCTGATCTACGCGGGCGGCGGTGTCATCCACAGCGAGTCGGCGGACGAGTTGCGGGCCTTCGCACACGCATTCGGCATACCCGTCGTCACCACGCTGATGGGCATCGGCACGTACGACACGACCGAGCCGCTCTCGCTGCACATGCTCGGCATGCACGGCACGGCGTTCGCCAACTATGCCGTCGACGACTGCGACTTCCTGCTGTGCCTCGGGGCCCGCTTCGACGATCGCGTCGCGGGCGTGCCGGCCAAGTTCGCGCGCAACGCGAAGCGCATCGCGCACATGGACGTCGACGCTTCGGAGATCAACAAGGTCAAGCGCGTGCAGTGGAGTCACGTGGGACTGCTGCGCCCGGCGCTCGAAAGGCTGCGGTCGCACGGCAAGGGCGCCGGTTTCAAGCGCGACTGGTCGCCGTGGCACGCGCACGTCGCCGGGCTGAAGCGCCGGCACGCGATGAATTACGATCGCGACAGCGAGCTGATCCAGCCGTACTACGTGATCGAGGAGATCAATCGACTCACGCGCGGTGAAGCGGTGATTGCGACGGGTGTCGGCCAGCACCAGATGTGGGCGGCGCAGTACTTCGATTTCCGCGAGCCGCGCCTGTGGCTCACCTCCGGCAGCATGGGCACGATGGGGTTCGGCCTGCCCGCGGCGATCGGCGCGCAGTTCGCCCGTCGCGACAAGCTCGTGATCGACATCGACGGCGATGCCAGCATCCGCATGAACCTCGGCGAACTCGAGACCGTCACCACCTACGACCTGCCGATCAAGGTGGTCGTGCTGAACAACTTCGGCGACGGCATGGTCAAGCAGTGGCAGAAGCTCTTCTTCAAGGGCCGCCTGTCGGCCAGCGACAAGTCGCTGCACAAGAAGGACTTCGTCAAGGCCGCGCAGGCCGACGGCTACCAGTTCGCCGTGCGGCTCGATCGCAAGGCCGACGTGCCGCGCGTCGTCAAGGAATTCATCGAGTTCAAGGGCCCGGCCTTCCTCGAGGTGATCATCGACACGGAAGCGGGCGTGTATCCGATGGTCGGTCCGGGCCAGGCCTACGACGAAATGATCACGGGCGATTTCATCGAATCGCGCACGGCCAACCTCACGACGGCGGAGCCCGGCGCGTCGGAGATGTTCTGACGGCGCCTGCGCGTCCCCGATTCTCTTAGATCTTCTCGGCGACTCGTCGCCGGTTGCCGTGATACTTGTGCCCATGGCGCCCCCGCCCAGCAGTCCGCCACCGTTCGCAGACGCCGCTCGCTTCTGGGCCAAGCTCGGTTTCGTCTCGTTCGGCGGCCCCGCGGGCCAGATCGCCATCCTCCACCGCGAGGTCGTCGAGCGCCGCCACTGGCTCGACGACCGCGAATTCACGCGCGCGCTGAACTTCTGCATGTTGCTGCCCGGGCCCGAAGCGCTGCAGCTCGCGATCTTCCTCGGCTGGAAGATGCACGGCATCCGCGGCGGGCTCGCTGCGGGGCTGGGCTTCGTTCTGCCGGCCGTGCTGCTGCTGTTCGCGCTCTCTTACGTCTACGTGGCGCATGGGTCGCTGCCCTGGGTAGCGTCGCTGCTGTACGGCCTGAAGGCTGCGGTCGTCGCGCTGGTGCTGCAGGCGATGGCGCGCATCGCGCGCCGTGCCGTGAAATCAGCGCTGCACGTATTCCTCGCGGCTGCGTCGTTCGTGGCACTCGAGCTCGCGCACGTACCGTTTCCCGTCGTGTTGCTGCTGGCGGCGGCGGTGGGCGCCTGGGTCGCGCGTCAAGCAGCGCCGCACGAGAGGGGCGCTTCGAGCGCTGCACCGGCAGGCGGCGCGCAGACCGCGAGGATCGCCGCCGTCGGTCTCGCGCTGTGGCTGGTCCCGCTGCTCGCCGTGGTGGCCACGCTTGGCGGCAGCTCGCTGTGGGCGGCGATCTACCTGTTCTTCACGAAGGCCGCGCTGGTCACCTTCGGTGGTGCGTACGCCGTGCTCGGCTACGTCACGAGCCAGCTCGTCGACAAGCTCGCATGGGTCACGGCGGACCAGTCCGTCGCGGGACTGGCGCTCGCGGAGACCACCCCGGGTCCGTTGATCATCGTGCTGCAGTTCATGGGGTTCATGGCTGGCTGGAACCAGCCCGGACCGTTGTCGCCGCTCGGCTCGGCGCTGCTCGCAGGCGCGCTCGCGACCTGGGCGACGTTCCTGCCGTCGTTCCTGTTCATCCTGCTCGGGGCGCCCTACGTCGAGCGGCTGACGCGCAACGTGCGCATCGAAGGCGCGCTCGGTGCGATCACCGCTGCGGTCGTCGGCGTCGTTGCAACGCTGGTGCTGCTGCTCGCACAGGTGGTCCTGTTCCCGCATGGGTGGCGTGCCGCGCCAGACTGGAATGCCGTGCTGATCGCGCTCGCGGCGTGGTTCCTGCTCGAGCGGGCGCGCTGGTCGCTCGGGCCTGTCCTGCTCGCAGCCGCGGCGAGCGGGCTATTGCTGCGCTTGCTGCAGCAGTGAGTCGAGCCGCTGCTGGAACACCTCGAAGGGCTGGGCTCCGGACAGCAACTCGCCTTCGAACTCGCCGTTGACGACGCGGCCGATCACGAACGACGGCGTCGACGCGATGCCGCTCGAGGCCGCCAGGGCCGCATCTGCGCGCACCGCCTGCAGCACCGCGGGATCGGCACGGCAGGATTCGAAGCGCTGGGTATCCAGTCCGAACGTGCCTGCCAGCTCTGCGTACCGTTCCTGGCCCAGGAGTGACTGGTCGCGAAACAGCGCCTCGCGGTACTCCCAGAACCTGCCCTGCTGCCCTGCGCAGCGAGCGGCCACGGCGGCGGGCAGGGCGAACTCGTGCATCGGCAACGGCAGGTCGCGCGTGGCGAACCGGACCTTGCCCGCATCCACGTAGCGTTCCCGCAGCAGCGGCCAGGTGTCGCGGGCGAACCGCGCGCAGTACGGGCACTGCAAGTCCGTGAACTCTATGATCATGACCTGCGCCGCAGCGGAGCCGAGGATGCGCTCGTCGGCCTTGGAACTCCCAGCCGCGGCCGGTGCGGCGACGGGTGTCTCCGCCGTCCGGGCAGCCGACGCACACCCGGCCCCGCCGGCCAGTACGACAAGGACTGATGCCAGCAGTGCCCGCAGGGTCGACGCAACGTTGCCTTTCATGGGGTGCGAGCCTGCGTCGGAACGCGGTCTACCGCAAGTGCCGCTGCCCGGAACGTGACGCCCGCGGTAACATCCGCGAATGAAATACCTGCACGCGATGGTCCGCGTCACCGACCTCGACGCCTCGCTCAGGTTCTACTGCGACGCGCTCGGGCTGCGCGAACTGCGCCGCACCGAGTATCCAAAGGGCCGGTTCACGCTGGTGTTCCTGGCCGCGCCCGGGGACGACGACGCGCAGGTCGAGCTCACCTACAACTGGGATCGCGAGGAGTACGGCACCGGCCGCGCCTTCGGCCACCTCGCGTACGAAGTCGATGACGTCTACGAGTCGTGCCGCCGTCTCATGGAGCACGGCATCACGATCAACCGCCCGCCGCGCGATGGCCGCATGGCCTTCGTCAGGTCGCCGGACAACATTTCGATCGAGCTGTTGCAGAAGGGCGTGGCACAGGCGCCGGCCGAGCCCTGGCTGAGCATGCCGAACACCGGCGTCTGGTAACCCGTCACGCCTGCGGCAACTGTTCAGCGGGGCACGCTTGGAACGTCGCCCCGACGATCCGCGGCTCGGGCTCCAGCGTCACGCCATATTTCTCCTGCACCGAAGCCGCGACGCGGCGCGCCAGCGCCAGCAACTGTGGCCCGGTCGCATGACCCAGATTGACCAGCACCAGGGCGTGCTGTGCCGACACGGCGGCATCGCCGTCGCGGAAACCGCGCCACCCGGCCTGCTCGATCAGCCACGCGGCCGAGAGCTTGCGCTCGGCATCGGTTGCCGCCGGAAAGACCGGCATGCGCTCGAAGCGCAACTGCAGTTCGACGGCGACTGCGCGCGTTACGACCGGGTTCTTGAAGAAACTGCCGGCGTTTCCAGCGACGGCAGGGTCCGGCAGCTTGCGCCGGCGAATGCGTCGCACTGCGGCGGCAACGTTGCGCGGCGTCGATTCCAGTCCTCCCATCGCGGCGAGTTCCTCGGCCAGCCCGGCGTACGAGAGGTTCGTCGCGCCGGCCCTGGGCAATCGCAGCTCGATGGCGGTAACGATCCGGCGATCAGGTGCGCGCTTGAACACGCTGTCCCTATAACCGAACCCGCAGCGTTCGGCCGTCAGCCGGTCGAAGGCGTCCGTCTGCCGGTCAAAGACGTGCACGGCCGCGATGAACGCGCCAACTTCGACGCCGTAGGCGCCGATGTTCTGGATCGGTGCTGCCCCTGCCTG
>Ga0224500_10001490_pt1 | contig 13705 bp, 12 predicted proteins | sample SF_Oct11_sed_USG_FD_168126 | JGI IMG/M metagenome (GOLD analysis project Ga0224500, IMG submission 168126) | Sediment microbial communities from San Francisco Bay, California, United States - SF_Oct11_sed_USGS_4_1 | ecosystem: Environmental > Aquatic > Marine > Sediment | place: USA: California... | reverse complement strand
AAGATCGCGCGTGTCTTCCGCGACGCGGGCTGCCACGTCCTCGCCGCCGACACCGACGAGAACCGCCAGCGTGCCGCCGCCAGGCAGGGCTTCCACGCCACCGGCAAGCTCGACCTCACCGGCGCGCACGTCGATGTCGAGGCCGTCGCTGTCTGCACGCCGCCCGCGACACACCACCAGATCGCCTGGGATGCTGTCTGCCGCGGCGTCCACGTCCTCGTCGCGAAGCCGCTCACCACCAGCAGCGAAACAGCGGCGGCGCTCACCCGCGAGGCGAAACAACGCGGCGTCAGCCTCCTCACCGACCACACGTTCGTCTACTCCCCCGCCGTCGAACGCCTCCGCATCGAAGTCAACGCCTGCACACCTTCTTATTACGACTCGGTGCGCACGAACCTCGGCACCACCGCCACAGGCGTCGACGTGATCTGGGACCTCGCCTGCCACGACGTGTCGATCATGCTGCACGTCCTCGGCCGCAGCCCCGTCCGTGTCAGCGCGATCAACAACAACGACACGCAAGCGTACGTCGCGTACAGGTTCGCGGACGGGCTGCTCGCCCACTCGCACGTGAACTGGCGTGCCCCCGCGAAGATCCGGCAGACGATCATCGGCTGCGACGACAGAATGATCGTCTACGACGACGTGTCCGCCAGCGAGAAGATCCGCGTCTACCACGCCGACACGGGGATGGACGCGCTCGCCGACTACCGCCTCGGAGACATCGTGATCCCCCCCGTCAGCACCCGCGAGCCGCTCTCCGTGATGGCCGAAGCGTTCCTCCACGGGTGCGGCGAACGCACCGTCGACGAGACAGGCGTCTCCGTCGTCTCCGTCCTGGAGGCGGCGTCACGGTCCGCCCGCGCCAACGGCGAATGGGCGTGGGTGACGTGAAAGCAATCGTGACGGGCGGGGCCGGCCTGGTCGGCAGCCACATCGTCGACATGCTCGTCGAGCGCGGCGACGAAGCCGTCGTGATCGACAACCTCGACCCGGTGACGCACCCGAACGGCAAGCCGCCAGCGTGGATGCACGACACGGACGTGGTGCCGTTCTGGGTGCGCGACGTGTCCGACAACATCACCGCCGCCATGTTCAAGGACGTCGAGGTGGTGTTCCACCAGGCGGCGTACGGTGGCTTCACCGACGAGCACGAGAAGATGACGAAGGTGAACTGTCTTGGCACCGCCCGCGTGATGCGCCTCGCCGCCGAGGCCGGGGCGCGCAAGGTGGTGGTGGCGTCGTCGCAGGCGGTGTACGGCGGCGGACGGTACGCCGACTGCGGCTCCCACGGCGGCCGGCACCAGTGGCTCCGCCGTCCCGCCGACATGGACTACGGCGTGTGGGGGCACCCGTGCCAGGCGTGCAGCGAACCCCATGAGCCCGTCCCGTTGGCGGAGAACCACCCCACCCATGTGCTCACCACGTACGCGCAGACGAAGTTGTTCGCGGAGCGCCTCGCGCTGCGCCTCGGCGTCGAGTACCGCATCCCGGTGGTGGCGCTCCGTTACGCGCTCACCTATGGGCCGCGCCAGTCGCTGACGAACCCGTACACCGGTGTCTGCTCGCAGTTCGCCACCGCGATCCGCGACGAGAAGCCGTGCCGTGTCTACGAGGACGGGCTGCAAACCCGTGACTTCACGTTCGTGGAGGACGTCGCCCGCGCGAACCTGCTTGTCGCGGACAGTGAGGCCACGAACCACATGGTGTCGCTCGGCCCGTCGGGCGACAAACGGCAGGGGCAGGTGTTCGTTGTCGGCACCGGTGTCGCCACCAGTGTCCTTGACTTCATCGGGCATCTCGGCGGGGCGCTCGGGAAGGAGCCGATCGTGGAGATGAACGGCGAGTGGCGGCACGGCGACGCGAGGCATCTCGTCACCGACCCGGCGCGGCTGCGTTCGCTCGGCTGGGAGCCACGGGTGCCTGTCGCCGACGGTGTCCGCCGCTACGTGGAATGGTTCACGGCGTGAGCACCGTGATCCTCGTCGGCCGCCGCGCCGACAACGGCTGGCGCGACCTACTCTGGGACGTCTGCCGCGCACGCTGGCACGACCTCACCGACTGGCCCGTCATCGAAGGCCACCACGACGACGGCCCCTTCAACCTCGCCGCCGCCTACAACACCGCCGCCCGCCACGCAGGCGACTGGGACACCTGCGTCTACATCGGCTCCGACTGGGTCGCCCTCACCGCCGAACAACTCCACGACGCCGTCGCCGTCGCGCAACAGACCCGCAAGCTCGTGTTCGCCCACAACCAAACCGTCCTGCTCGACGAGGAACACACCCGCCTGTTCATCGACACAGACGGCGGCCTCCTCGACCTCGACGGGGCCGACACGCACACGAACACGTTCAGCGGCGTTGTCGCCGTCCCCCGCGTCGTCTGGGACAGGGTAGGCGGCTTCGACGAGCGGTTCAGCGGATGGGGCGGCGAAGACATCGCGTTCTGGTGCGCCTGTTGCGCCCTCACCCCCGGCTATGAGAGAGTCCCCGGGACGATCGTGCATCTCTGGCATCCCCGCAGCCGCGCCATGAACGAGGCCCACCCCTGCTACCCCGCGAACGACGCGCTGATGCGCCGGTACCTGGATGCGCGTCACAGCCGCACGAGGACGAACGCGATCCTGCGGGAGCCGGGCGGGCCGCTCGGGCCACGCCTGTGACGACCGCGCTGATCACAATGGTGAAGGACGAAGCCGACGTGATCGGCCCGTTCATCCGCCACAGCGCCTGGCACACCGACCACCTGTACATCGCCGACCACGGCTCCACCGACGGCACCCGCGAACTGATCCTGGAAGAGGACGCGCCCGTCACCGTCACCGACATCACCGAACCCGGCTACTGGCAATCCAAGTACATGACGGAGTTGGCGATGATGGCGCTCGCCGACGGCCACGACTGGGTGATCTGCGCCGACGCCGACGAGGTCTGGTACGTCGGAGCCGACGCCGAACGGCCGATCCGCGAGTTCCTCGCCGGCCAGGCCCCGGACGTGCAGATCGTCACCGCCGAGATGTACCACCACATCCCCACACGGATCGACCCGGCGAAGAACGGGAACCCGTTCCGGCGGATCGGCTGGCGCAAACGCGAACACGGCACGCTACCCAAGGTCGCGTGCCGCCTGCACCCGTCGCTCGTCATCCACCCGGGCAACCACGGCGCCTCCTATGAAGGGGTGGCGCTCTCCGTCGGCGGACTCGTGATCCGCCACTTCTCATGGAGGACGCGGGAGCAGTACCTCCGCAAGATCCGCAACGGCGTCGAGGCGTACAAGCAAACCGACCTGCCGAAAGGAACGGGGGAACATTGGCGCATGTGGGAAGGCAAGTCGGACGAGGCGATCATCGGCCAGTTCGACACGTGGTTCTACTCGCACAGGCCGAAACAGGACCTGTCGCTGATCTACGACCCGGCCCCGGTCGCCCCGGGCTGCTAGACACCTACACGCGGGTTCGTTCCACGATCACCGCCGCCGACTACATCGACGCGGACGCCCACGCCGCCCGCATCACCGACGTTGTGCAGGCGGCGAAAAGAAGGACACTTCCGCCCGGTGGCGTAGACTCCCGGTAACCAGACAGCCCAGGTTGAGGCCACCTTCGACGCAAGCTGCAAGGTTCGATCTGCGTCACGCGCGTCTCCCTGGGGGACACCTCGGATCGGAGGACTGTGCGCGGATGCGTCGCCATCACCGTACTCGCATTGATGTTCTGCTCGGCCGCGGCGGCCGAACCGAACAGTTACCAGTTGGCGGACTCGGTCGCGATCGCCAGGGCCCAGACGACAACGACACGGATGCTCACCTGGAAATGCCAGAAACAACTCGGCGAACCACGGATGCGTACCGAACGGATGGAGAAGCGCACCCGGTCGCTCGCCGCTATCCGCTGGGTACACCGCACCTGGAAGCAACGCCTCGCCTCGTGCGAGAAGCGGCTTCAGCGGCGCACCCTGCCCGCCCCCGGAGACTGGCGCACAGCAGTCATGATCGCACAGCGCCCCTACCCCGGCACCTACGCTTGGCTGATGTCCTGCTCCGCATCCGAGGGCGGATGGGGCCGCTGGATACCCAACCGGCAGGGCAGCGGCGCCAACGGCTGGATGCAATTCATGGAGTCGACGTTCTGGCGCATGTACCGGGCCGCGCACGCGGACGCCACCGGCCGCGGCTACATCATCCCCGCCGAGGCGGCATCCTGGTACAGCCCGCTCGGGCAGGCGCTCGCAGGGGCGTGGGGAGTCACGAACGGCCGCCGGCACGAATGGGCGGGCAGCGGCTGCTGACACAGTTATAGTTATCCACGCATGAGGTACCGCCGCTACCCGCCGAAACAGGGGCCGCTCGACCACCTGCTGCTCGGCCTCGTCGTCGTCGGCCTCGTCCTGATCGCCTGGTGGCTCTTGTGAGCGTCCCCGGCTGGTGGGCGGTCATCCTGCTCACCCTCGCCGCCTACCGCACCTGGCGGGCCGCCGCCCTCGACGACATCCTCGACGTACCGCGGCGGTACCTCCTCCGCCTCGGCGACTGGCGTCAAGAAGGCGACGCTGTCCCCGACACGTACCGGGCCGCCTGGGGGAAGTTCCTCGGCTGCGCCTGGTGCTCCGGCTTCTGGGTGGCGCTCGCATGGTGGGCGGCGTGGCAGGCAACAGAGAAATGGACGCTGATCATCGCTGCCCCGTTCGCTGTCGGCACCCTCGTCGGGCTGCTCCACCGCCTCGACGCTGACGAGTAGTGTCGGCTGCGACCGCCCGCCCCTCTACAATCGCCGACAGATCCGTCACCTGATCAGGAGGACGAACTGTGGGCTGCGGCTGCGGGAAGAAGAAGACGCCGAAGGCTGAGCCGAAGGCACCAGAGGCCGGCAAGTAGACACGGTTGGCGCTGCCAGCGACAACACGGACGCGCCGCCGCGCGATCACCGCGTCATCCGCACGTATCGGCGACTCGAAAAGCGAGTACGCCCGCCGCAAGCAGATGACGTGGCAGCAGCGCGCCCTCGAATACATCGACCTGGTACCAGAGTTGTCGTACGCGTCCCGGTTCTACTCGCGGATGCTGAAACTGATCGACGTGTACCCGGCGCACCTCGACGACATGGGGCGCCTCACCCGCATCAGCGAAGGCGCCCCGGTTGAGCTACTGAACCGGATCCAGGATCCCGGCGGCGGCAGGTCGCAGATCCTCGGGAACTTCGGGCGGCTCGCGTTCACCACCGGGGAAGGCAACCTGTTCGGCCGCAGCCTCGGCACCGACGACGAATCCTGGTTGTACGTGTGGAACGACGAGATCGAGGTGAAAACCGACGGGCAGGGCGAAGCCACCATGATCATCCACAAGCCCGTCGCCGGGGAGGACGGCAAGGAGTACTCGCCCGACGACGCGGTCGTCTACCGGTTCTGGACACCGCACCCAAGGCGCTCCGGTGAGGCGGACTCGCCGATGCGCGCCGCCCTCGACGTCGCCGAGGAACTGATCATCCTCACCAAGTCCGTCCGCTCCACCGCCGTCACCAGGATGACGAACGGGATCGTCGCGATCGCACAGGAGATATCCCCCGCCCCCGCCGAGCCGATCGGCGACGAGGACCCGCTCAACCACCCGTTCCTGGAGGACTTCGTCAACCACATCACCGCCCAGGTCGAGGACGCCGGCTCCGCCGCCGCCTCCGCCCCGTTCGTGTTCGAGGGGCCCGGCGAGTTCATCGGCCCCGACATGTTCCGGTGGGTGCAAACCCACGACCCGTCCACCGACTACATGGAACGCGACCTCCGCAAGGAAGCGATCGACCGGCTCGCGTTCGGCCTCGACATGCCGCCGGAGATCCTGAAGGGCCTCGGCTCCACGAACCACTGGGCGGCGATGCAGATCCTGCATGACATGTGGCGGTCGCACGGTGCGCCGATGGCGGAGCAGTTCTGCGACGACCTCAACGAGACGTATCTGCGGCTGGCGCTCCGCCAGGACGGCTACCCGGACTGGCGCAACGTGGTTGTCGCGTTCGACGACTCGCGTGTCACGATCAAGGTGGACAGGGGCGAAGACGCCGACCGGGCGTTCGACCGCGGCCAGATCAGCGGTGACGGGTACCGCCGGTTGAAGAACATCCCTGAGGAGTACGCGCCGTCCGAGGACGAGCATCGCGAGTATCTGGCGGTGAAGCTGCGGAACCCACAGTTGATCGGCGCGGACAATGGCGGCAACCCGATGGATGGGCCGCCGCCGCCGGGGCCGGAGGGCGACTCCGGCCGACGCACCCGCGTCGTCGCAGCAGCCTCCGTGGAACTCGGGGCGGCCGAGATGGCGTTGCTTCGCTGCCGCGAACTCGCCGGGATCAGGATCAGACAGAAAGAGAAACTGTGTCCCGACTGCCTGAAACCCGCGGAGGCCGTCGCCAACGCGCTTGTCGCGTCCGCGGTCGGCCCGGAGGTGCTGCAGCAGATGGAGTTGGACCCGGTGCGGCTCGTCCGCGGCGGCGCCGACTCGTTCCGTGCGCTGCTCGCCACCTGGGGGTTCCATGATGCGCAGGCGGCGCCGCTCGCACGGCTCGTGGAGACGCACGCGGCACGCACCCTGTTCGAGGCGGCGCACCCGAGGCTCCCCGACAACTTCGTCGCCCACGTCGAGTCGGCACGCGAGTTCTCACACGCGGAGGACAGGATTGCCGTATGAGATCCGCCGCCGCGAACGCCGCTTCTGCGTGCATAAGCAGGGGGAGGATCAGCCTGTGCCGGGCGGCTGCCACGAGGCGCGTGAGCAGGCGGTGCGTCACCAGCGTGCCCTCTACGCGGCGGAGGCGTCCGCGCAAGCGGATACCGTTCACGGGATGGAGGCAGCAATGAGCACAACGAGCACCGCCACCACAGGCATCACCTTCCACACGACTGGCCCTGCGTCCACAAGCACCATCACGCTGACGGCCGCCGACAGCCCGCCGGAGCCGGGCGGCCCGTGGGAAGCGATCCTCGGCGTCGAAGGCCACCCCACCGGCGACCGCCGCTACCTGATCCCCGGCGAGATCGACCAGCGCGAACTGCCGCTCCCGCTCGCCGTGCAACTCCAGAACGAGGACGGACACAAGGGCTCCTACCCCGCCGGACGGATCGACGAGATCTGGCGGATCCCCGCCAGCGAAGGCCGCGACCTCGGCTACCAGTTGCCGGACGAGCTTCCCGACGACGCCACCCTGATCATGGGCCGCGGCGTCTTCGACACCGGCGACAGCGGCCAGGAAGCCGAACGGCTCGTCGAGGACCAGGTGCTCCGCGGCGTCTCCCTCGACCTTCCCGCCACCCGCGTCGCGCTGATCGACCCGGAGACACTGGAGGAGATTGACCCGGAGAACCTCGACCTGTTCGACGTGATGATGGGGGACCATCTCACCGGGATCGCCGGGAAGATCGCGGGGGCGACGATCGTGTCGATCCCCGCGTTCGAGGAAGCCTCCATCCGTGTCACCGACGTGTCGGAGCGGATGCTGGTCGCGTCCGCCTACGGGATGATCGTCAGGCGGTCGCTGACGGCGTCGGCGGCGGGGAAGGCACCCGTGTTCCCGCCGATCGAATGGTTCGAGACGGCGGAGGCGGACGAGCCGACACCGTTGACGGTGACCGCCGACGGCCGCGTGTTCGGGCATCTCGCCCTGTGGGGCCAGTGCCACGCAGGGTTCGCGTTCTGCGAGACGCCGCCCAGGAGCCGCACCGACTACCGCTACTTCCATCTCGGCCAGATCGAGGCGGACAACGGCGAAATGGTGGATGTCGGCCGTGTCACCGTCGGCAAGGCGGGCAGGGCGAACAGCGGCCACGCCGCCGTCAACCTCGGCCGCAAGGGCGCACTGGAGCACTACGACAGCGCCGGGTGCGTCGCCGCGTTCGTTCGCGCCCACGACGGCGTCCACGGCATCTGGCTCGCCGGCGCGGTACGCAGCGACCTGCCGCAGGAGCGGATCCGTGACCTGCGCGCGAACCCGCCGTCGGGTGACTGGCGCTGGGAGGACGGCGGACTGGAACTCGTCGCTGTGCTATCGGTGCCGGTGCCGGGGTTCCCGATCCCGAGGGCGGTCGCACGTGTCGCGTCCGCCGACAGCGAGGAGCGGATCGAGGCGCTCGTCGCGTCCGGGTACACGGAGGACCAGCCGATGTCCCGTGCTGATCTGCGGTTGCACCGGCTGCGCACCGTGTCGACGGAGGAGCGCAAGCGGCTCGCGGAACGCGGGGCGGCGCTCCCCGACGGGTCCTACCCGATCGCGAACTGCGGTGACGCGGCGGCGGCGATCCGTTCGGTGGGGCGGGCGGCACCGGCGAAGCAGGACGAGGTGCGCGCCCACATCCGCAAGCGCGTCAGGGCGCTCGGCTGCACCGGCTCCATATTCGACAACTGGCGCTGACCCTTCACGTTCGGGTGCAGCACAGGGAGGGCCGCGACGGCCCGCTCGCCCGCGTCCTCGACCGGGTACCAGACGCCGAGGTGATCACCGACGCGGGGGACGGAGAGAACCCGTGGCGCGGCTTCCAACAATGCCTGCAACCAGCCGACGCCACCCACGTCGCGATCCTCCAGGATGACACTGTTCCGTGCCTCGGCTTCCGCGAGACGGTGCTGCGGGCGATAGCGGAGAAGCCCGACTCGGTGATCAGCCTGTTCGTCGGCGGACTCGGCAACCGCACACGCCGCGACTTCCTCGCCGCCGTCCACACCGGCAACCGCTGGTGCCCCATCTACTTCCGTGACATCCACCATGTCGTCGCAACCGTCTGGCCCGCCGCCGTCGCCGCCGACTTCCTCGCCTGGGCGGAAACCGCCCGCATCCCCGGCAAGCCGCCCGTCCGCTCCGACGACATGGTTGTCGGCTATTGGGCGCGCACCACGAAACACACGGTGTGGGCGACCGTCCCCTCTCTGGTGCAGCACCCCGACGATGTGCCGTCGCTGATCCGGCCGCGCGTAGCGGGACGCGGCGACCGCGGCCGTACCGCTATAGCGTGGCTGGAAGACGGACGCGACTGGGGGTAGCCCGCGGAAACACCGGTTTCACTGGGCTGAGGGTGGTACCGCGGCGGTACCGCCGACGCCGTGTCCGCCATAGCGTCTACCCTCCCCGATAGCAGGGAACGCCCAGGGGGCAACCGTGCGAGCCGAGTCCAGGGGACTTCAGGCGTGAGAACACCACACGTCGACTTGAAGGAGTCTCAGAATGGACATGGACTCGAACGACCTGGGGCCGCTCTTCCCGGAGCTTCCCGAGGACCTGTCCGCCCTGTCGGACGACGACCTGCAGGTGCTGCTGGACGAGCATCTCGCGGCCGTCGAGATGATCGACGCGGACGACCCGAAGTTCATCGGTGACCTTCCGGCCACCGAGGTTCTCGCCCAGTACGAGTCGGGCAAGGACCAGATCAAGCAGATCCGTGCGGAGCAGACGGCACGGAAGGACGCCGAGGCGGAGTACCTGGCGAAGAAGGCGGAGTTGCGCGCCGAGATCGACGCGGAACTCGCAGCCGGTGCCGAGGAGCCCGCCGAGGACGACGACTCCGAAGACGGAGATGACGGTGACGCCGAGGCGGTGGAGGAGCTTTCCGCCGAGGAGGAGCCGGAGTCCGTCGAGGAGGCTGTCGCCGAGGTCGTGGCGGAGGCCGAGGAGGCGACCGCCGAGGCGGCCGTCGAGCCGGAGAAGCCCGCCGTGGTCGCGTCGGCGAAGGCCCCGGTGCGGATGTACCGGCGTCCGCCGGCCCCGTCGCGCGAGCGGCAGGCCGGTGAGCAGGAGCCGCAGACGGCGACGCTGATCGCCGCCGCGGGTGTCGAGGGTGTCCGCTCGGGCGTGCATCTCGACCGGCTCGGCCTGGCCGAGGCGATGATCGAGCACGTGAAGCGGCGCTCCAGGCCGTCGAAGCACGAGGGCGGGGTGGAGGAGAAGACGCTGATCGCGTCGGCCGCCTACCCGTTCCCGAAGGAGCGTGTGCTGCTCCCGAACGACCCGGACGGCAACAGCTTCAAGATCCGTTCGGTCGGCACCCCGTTCCTCGGGGTGGACGGGCAGAAGACGCTGGTGGCGTCGGGTGGCCTGTGTGCCCCGTTGACGCCGCTGTACGACATCCCCGACGTGGCGGTGATGGACAGGCCGGTGCGTGGGGCGCTCCCGTCGTTCCAGGCGGAGCGCGGCGGCGTGTCGGTGCCGTCGGTGTCGACGATCGGTGACATCACCACGGCGATCACGGTGATCGAGGAGGACGAGGACGCGCTCGGCGGAACGTTCGCGACCAAGTCCTGCCAGGATCTGACGTGCCCGACGTGGACGGATGTCGCGGTCGGCATCATCAGCCACTGCCGCGAGTACGGCAACCTGAACTCGCGGGCGTGGCCCGAGGGGATCGCGCACGAGAACACCCTGACGATGGCGGCGCACGCACGCACCGCCGAGGCCAGGCTCCTCGACCGGATCAAGGCGCTGTCCGTCTCCACGACGAACACGCAGACGCTCGGCGCACTGATCGACCTCGTGTACATGCTGACGAGGACGACCGCGTCGATGCGGTACGTGCTGCGCCTCGCCGAGAACACGCGCTTCCGGGCGCTGATCCCGGCGTGGCTCCCGGAACTCCTGCAGGTCGACTTCGCGTCGAACCCGTTCGACAGGGTGAAGACGCGCGAGCAGATCAGCCAGGTGCTCAGGGCGTACATGATCGAGCCGACGTACTACCTCGACACGCCGTCGACCGGCACGTCGCAGGCGTTCTCCGCCGAGGTCGACTCGTCGGCGGCGGACGACTTCCCCGCCGACGCGCAGATCGCCGTCTTCCCGGAGGGCACGTTCCTCCACCTGGACGGCGGCACGCTCGAACTCGGCATCGTCCGCGACTCGACGCTGAACTCCACGAACGACTACCAGGTGTTCGGCGAGACGTTCGAGAACGTCGCCCGGATCGGGCCCACCCAGGCTGCGCGCTGGCTGACCGCCTCGCTCTGCCCGACGGGTGAGCTGCCTTCCCTCGCGACGGCACTGTCCTGCGGCGGGTAACCAACGACCAGGGGAATAAGGAGGCCGGGAGATGACACCACAAGCAGAGCAGGGGTCCTCCCGGCCCCTGCCCCTACTCCGCGTGAAGGAGGTTCACTAGATGGCGGTCAATTGCGGAGTCTCGTTCGGGATCTGTCGCCTGAGGGTGACAAAGGTCGACGCTCAGGGCAACGTCGTGAACGAGACGGGCAACTCCTACGTCACCGACAACGTGACGCAGGTGACGCTCACTCCGAACATCGAGACGGGCAACACGTTCTCGCAGCGCAACGGCTGCGGCTGCTCCGTCGCGCGTTTCAAGGCCAACGACACGTTCAACTGGTTCGAGTTCTCGTTCCAGAACGCGGCGTTGGAGCCGGAGTTGATGGCGTTGCTGCTGGGCTCGGAGACAATCGTCGACGGGGCCGACACGGTGGGCATGGCGTTCCAGGGTGCCCTCGCCTGCGACGCAGACGAGCCGGCGGTCGCCCTGGAGTTCTGGACGAAGCACACCGTCGGCTCCGGCCAGGACGGGACGCACCCGTGGGTTCACTGGGTGTTCCCGAAGACGGTGTGGCAGCTGGGAGACAACACGTTCGAGGAGAACATCGCGTTGTTCTCGCTGAACGGGTTCTCCCGCACGAACCTGCAGTGGGGACAGGGCCCGTACGGTGACGGCCCGCCTGACAGCCAGGACATCCGTGAGGGCGGCTGGTGGAAGACGGACGTCGATCCGCCGTTGGCGGACTGCGCTTCCGCGGACGTGTCCCCGTCGAGCTAACGCCGGTGACGAGAGCGAAGCATCCGAGCCTCACCCCCGCCTGGTGCGGGGGTGAGGCAGCGGCGAGAGAGGAGAAAACATGAGCACCGTCACCTTCGCGATGCCGGTCGCTCTCGACGGCCCGTCGCCGCGTGCGCCGAAGCACAACCTGTTCACGGTTGCGGATCTGATCGACGACCGCGTCGACCTGGACAGGGTGGCGTCGCAGCATTGGGCGTCAGGGGTGACGGTGTGGCCGTACCCGCCTGACACGCCGTCCGGGTTCGACCCGTGCTCGGAGGGGACGTTCCGTTCCAAGGACACGGGGACTGCGGCGGGCACCCAGTCGTTCGCGGTGTTCACCGCGTACATCGCGGAGACGTGTGCGTCGATGTCGATCGGGCCGTGGGAGGCGTGGAAGCAACGCGCCGGAGCGGTTTTGGAGGCGACGTCGGCGTGGGCGGCGGAGCAGCAGTTGTCGCAGGGCCTCCCGTTGGGGGCGCCGTCGACGAGCGGCCTGAACCCGTACCTGGCCGACACGAACGTGACTGTCCTGGGGACGGGAGCGTTGGCTCCGCAGGTCGGCCTCTCCTACCTGGAGGACGCGATCGCGGCGACAGGCAGACAGGGCGTGATCCACGCGACACCCGCGATCGTCACCGCCTGGTCCGACCAGTTGAGCGTCGACGGCGACATGCTCGTCACGGTATGCGGCACCCCAGTGGTGTGCGGCACAGGCTACGTCGACGCCGTCCCCGAGGGCGAGAACCCGTTGAACGCCGGTGAGGGCTACGCGTTCGCGACCGGGCCAGTCCAGTACCGGCTGTCGCAGATCATCGAGATCCCCGAGTCGCTGTCTGAAGCGACCGACCGTTCCGACAACACCGTCACGTACAGGGCCGAGCGCGACATCCTCGTCGGCTGGGACACCCAGTTGCAGGCCGCTGTTCTCGTCGACTGGATCCCATAGGCACATAAGGAGGAAAGGGAATGGCACGCACACCCACCAGGCTCGCGGGGCCGGCGCTCGTGTCGAACGCGGCGGCCACGAAGTACACGGTTCCCGGGGCAACGACGGCGGTTGTCCGGCACATCCATGTGTCGAACCCGACGGGTTCGCCGGTGGACTTCACGTTGTCGATCGGCACGGACGCGGCGGGCACACGCCTGTTCGACGGCCTGTCGATCGCCGCCGACTCGGTGTACGAGCACTTCTGCTACCACGTCCTCGACGCCGCCGAGATCATCCAGGCGCTCGCCGGGACGACCAACGTGATCACCCTGACGATCTCGGGTGACGAGTACGCGTAGGCCGTGAGCGACCGTGTCTTCAATGAGGAGTCCCAGCTACAGGGGCGTGATCGCAGGCTGAGAGAGTAGGCGGCGCGCGTGGGTGCGATCCGCATCTTCAAGCGGCTGCGGGAACTCCTCGACGTCGATCCGAACGGGCTGCCCGAGGGTGGCGTCCCGACGTACCACGGTGTCCCCGACAAGTTCGTTGTCGAGGTCGGCGGCGGCGGGGCGGGTGTCACCGGGGCGACCGGTGTCACGGGCGCGACCGGGCCGACCGGGCCAACAGGACCGGCGGGGGCGACCGGCGTCTCGGGCGCCTCCGGGACCGCCGGCCCCGCCGGAGACACTGGCGTCACCGGTGTCACTGGTGTAACCGGTGCGACCGGGCCTGGCGGCGGCGAGACTGGCGCTACCGGCCCGACCGGCCCCGCCGGGGAAACCGGGGTTACGGGTGTCACGGGGGCGACCGGTCCTGGCGGCGGAGATACAGGCCCAACAGGCCCGACTGGTGTCACGGGTGTCACTGGCGTCACGGGCGCGACCGGGGCTGGCGAGACTGGCGCTACCGGGCCAACCGGGGCGACCGGGCCTTCTGGCGCTGACGGCGACCCCGGCCCTCCAGGCCAGGATGGTGATGACGGGCCAACCGG
>Ga0224500_10001484_pt1 | contig 13744 bp, 11 predicted proteins | sample SF_Oct11_sed_USG_FD_168126 | JGI IMG/M metagenome (GOLD analysis project Ga0224500, IMG submission 168126) | Sediment microbial communities from San Francisco Bay, California, United States - SF_Oct11_sed_USGS_4_1 | ecosystem: Environmental > Aquatic > Marine > Sediment | place: USA: California... | reverse complement strand
ACGAAGGCTTGGCTGACCGCGATCGGCTGCGCACTCAAGTGAAGCAACTCGAGACGGCCCAAGACCGCATCCACCAACTCGAGATCGAACTCAGCGATCGCGAAGCCGCCCATCGCACCACCATCCAACAACTCGAACGTGCTCTCGCCGAGCGCGATCAACGGATTGGGGAATACGATAGCCGCGCCGCAACCCAGGCCGAGGACCTGCGTACCGCTCTGCACACCTCTCAGAGCGCCGAGCAAGCCCGCGAGGTCCTCAAAGAAGAGATCCGAGTCCTGCGTGACCATATCGCGCAACTCAACGAAGGCTTGGCTGACCGCGATCGGCTGCGCACTCAAGTGAAGCAACTCGAGACGGCCCAAGACCGCATCCACCAACTCGAGATCGAACTCAGCGATCGCGAAGCCGCCCATCGCACCACCATCCAGCAACTCGAGCAGTTCCTCGTCGAGCGGGATCGGCGAATTGAAGAGCTGGTGCCGATGACCCACCTCCTACTGGAGAAGGAGGCAGCGATCAAAGAATGGGAACGCGCCCACGCCCAAACCGTGCAAACCCTCGAACACGAGACGAGGAAACTTCTTGAACAGAACCGGCTCCACGAAGACCTCCGGGCTCAACATCACCTCGATGCGCAACGGGTACAGGAACGAGACGAACAGCTGGCCACCTTCGAGCGCGAACTACGGGAGCTCCATACCGAACGTCAAACCCTCCGGAACGCGGTGCAGAGCATTCCGGAAAAAGATGAACAGATCGAGCGCCTCCAAAAACGCCTGCGCGAACTCCGGGCGACCCTGCGCACGACACCCGCTGCTTCGGCAGCGGCGCCCACGGCACAGCCTCACCCAGCTAGAGCCGAGGCCACCCCGCCAAGCAATCCTCCCAAAAGCAGCAAGTCCAAGCAGAGCGACGATCTCAAGAAGATCCAGGGGATCAGTCCAGTCTTTGCGGAGACCCTACACAAGCTCGGCACTCGAACATTTATCCAAATCGCCCGATGGAAGCCTGAGGATGTAGAGAAAATCGCCAAGAAACTCGCGACTGATCCCGATCAGATTAAGCGGGAGAACTGGATTGCGGGCGCGAAGAAGCAACACTACGACAAGTACAAGGAACGACTCTAGCAAGCTGAACTGAAGCCTGTCTGCGGCACGCGCACGGCCCGACCCTTACGATCCGGTTCCGCCGTTGACTCCTCGGTCCACCCTGACTACAATCGCGCAACGAGGTTGACCGTTCGTGACATCTTCTTTCGTTCATCTTCATCTTCACACACAATTTAGCCTGCTCGACGGCGCCAATCAGATTGAGCCGCTGGTGCGCCAAATCAAATCGTTCAAGCAGCCGGCTGTCGCGATGACCGACCATGGCAACATGTTCGGCGCGATTGAGTTTTACCGTAAGGCCAAAGAGGTGGGGGTCAAGCCCATTATCGGCTGCGAAGCCTATATGGCGTTAGGCAGCCGACATGCCAAGAAGGACAGCGGCCTGGCGCATAACGACTATTATCACCTGATCCTTCTGGCGAGAAATCTCACCGGCTACCAAAATCTCATCAAGCTGGTCAGCAAAGGATATCTTGAAGGGTTCTACTATAAGCCGCGGATCGACAAAGAGTTATTGAAGCTGCATCACGACGGCATCATTGCGCTCTCCGGTTGTTTAAGCGGCGAGATCCCCTACTTGATCGGTCAGAAGGACATGGATGGCGCTCTGGCTGTTGCCGGGGAATTTCAGGAGATCTTTGGGAAGGATCATTTCTATCTCGAAGTCCAGGCGAACGGACTCGATCATCAGCGCATCGCCAATGCCGGCCTCGTGGAAATCCATCAGAAGCTCGGGATCCCGATGGCCGGGACCAACGATTGTCACTATCTCAACAAGGAAGATGCGCGCCCCCATGAGCTCATGCTGTGTCTGCAAACCGGAAAAACGGTCAGCGATCCGAACCGGATGAAGTTCGACACGGACCAGCTGTACGTCAAATCCACCGAAGAGATTGCCCCGGCGTTCGCGGAATTTCCAGGCGCGGTGATCAATACCTGCCGCATTGCGGACGATTGTGCACTGGACCTTCCACTGAACAAGACCTACCTCCCGCAATACCGAATTCCTGACGGATTCAAGGACCGTGAGTCCTATCTCGAGCATCTCGCACTGACGGGTCTCCAAGCACGACTCACGGAGCGTCCCAGTCGCATCGCTTCGGCGGTCTATGACCAACGCCTTCGCGAAGAACTCATGGTCATCTGTTCGATGGGGTTTGCCGGCTACTTCCTCATTGTCTGGGATATCATTCGCTTTGCCCGGTCACGAGGCATTCCGGTCGGACCGGGACGAGGCTCGGCAGCCGGGAGCCTTGTGGCCTATGCGCTTCGCATCACGGATCTTGATCCGCTGGTGTATACCCTCTTATTCGAGCGATTCTTGAACCCTGAACGGGTCTCCCTGCCTGATATCGATATGGACTTCTGCATGGATCGCCGAGGAGAAGTCATCAACTATGTGGTGGAGAAATACGGCACCGACCATGTCGCCCAGATCATTACCTTTGGAACACTCGGCGCCAAAGCCGCCATCCGCGATGTGGGGCGTGTACTGGAGATGTCCTATGCCGACGCGGACAAGGTCGCGAAGCTCGTCCCCAACCAGTTGAATATCACCCTCCAGCAGGCCTTGGAAACGGAACCCCGTTTACGCGAGTTGGTCGACACCGATCCCAAGGTCAAAGAACTCATGACGAATGCGCAATCTCTGGAAGGCCTCGCGCGTCATGCCTCGACACACGCAGCCGGTGTGGTGATCTCCGAAGGCCCGCTCACCGACCATGTTCCGCTCTATAAGGGGGCCAACGACGAAGTGGTCACCCAGTACTCGATGGGAGACGTTGAAAAGATCGGCTTAGTCAAATTCGACTTTCTCGGCCTCAAGACGCTCACAATGATTCGCCGAGCCGAGACCTTGATCAACGAGACGCATCCCGACGCGCCCCCGCTCGTCATTGATCACATCCCGTTCGATGACCCCGCCACCTTTGCGCTCTTGAGCTCAGGGAAAACTACCGGACTGTTCCAGCTGGAAAGTTCCGGGATGCGCGACCTGCTCACCGGGCTGAAGCCCGACCGCTTCGAGGATATCATCGCCATTATCGCGCTCTATCGACCGGGCCCCATGGATCTCATCCCGGACTTCATCAAGCGCAAACAGGGCAAGGTCACCATCGCCTACGAAGTTCCGGAATTGGAACCGATCCTCAAGGATACCTACGGCGTGATCGTCTACCAAGAACAGGTCATGGCGATCGCCAACAAGGTCGCCGGCTTTTCATTGGGACAAGCCGACATTCTTCGTCGCGCGATGGGAAAGAAGAAGCCCGAGGAAATGGAAAAACTGCGCGTCAAGTTCATCGACGGCGCGAAAGAGAAGAAGATTCCCGAGAAAAAAGCCGAGAAGTTGTACGAATTGATTCAAAAGTTCGCCGGGTATGGTTTCAATAAATCCCATGCCGCGGCCTATGCCGTGGTCTGTTACCAAACAGGCTACCTCAAAGCGCACTATCCGACCGAGTTCATGGCGGCCCTCATGACGACCGATATGGGTAATCAAGACAAGCTGGTCGGCTATTTCACGGAATGTCGCGATTTGGGAATCAAAGTGTTAGGCCCCGATGTAAACGCCAGCCAAAAACACTTCGCCGTGGCTGAAGGAGTCATCCGATTCGGTTTGGCCGCCATCAAGAATGTTGGTGAAGGCGCCGTGGAGTCCGTCCTGGACGTCCGAACCCAGACGGGTTCCTTCACCTCCTTCTTTGACTTCTGCCGACGAGTCGATCTCCATAAGGTCAACAAGCGGATGTTGGAAGGCCTGATCAAGGCCGGCGCCTTCGATTCCACCGGGGCCAGACGGGCACAGCTGGTCGCCGTACTGGATCAAGCCGTGGAAGAAGGGGCCGCGGCGCAACGCGAGCGTGAGTGTGGTCAGATCAGTATCTTTGGGGAGGAGATGAATGGGACCGGTATGTCCGCTCCCTTACCGATCCCGGCATTGCCGTCGGTGGCAGAATGGGATCAAGCGCAACGGTTGAAATATGAACGCGAACTCACCGGCTTCTATATTTCCGCTCACCCCTTGACGCGGTATGAAGCACTGCTGGGCGCCTTGTCCACCACCACGACGACAGGATTGAAAGAGTGTCCGGATGGGAGTGAGGTCAAGATCTGCGGGGTCATCGCTACCGTGAAATCCATGCTGACGAAAAAGGGTGATCGCATGGCCTATCTCACGATCGAAGATCTGCAAGGCACCACGGAAGTCATCGTGTTCCCGGATTTATTCAAGACGGCCGGTGAGATGATGACACCCGAACAGATCGTGCGCATTACAGGGACGATCGATCGCGGGGACAAGGGAACGAAGATTCGTGGAAGTAAAATTGAACCATTGGCTGAGGTCCAGACTCAATCCATCAAGCGGATCCGTATTCGCCTCACAGATCACCCGGAAGTGCGGGAACAACTCCCCCGCTTGCTCGACGTCTTTCGCCGACATCCCGGCAGCACGACCGTCTCCATGCTGTTTCGGACAGAGACTCGTCTGGAAGCCGAGACCAATCCCCTCCCCAACATGACAGTTTGCCCCAGCGACCATTTCGTGTCGGATGTCGAGGAAGTACTAGGCAAAGGGGCCCTTTCTTTGCTATCGTAGGAACCAGTATCATTGTGAATCCGCGAAGAGCGCTCTTCAATCGCCGGAAGGAATCGCTGAATATCCATGCGTGACTATCTTGAATTTGAAAAGCCGCTTCGAGAGATTGAGGAGAAAATCGAGAAACTCTCGGCTGCCGTAACCGGCGGAAAGTCCAGCTCTCAAAACGACATTCGAAAACTGCGGGCCAAACTCGCGCAGGCAGAACACGAGCTCTACAAGAACCTGACACCCTGGCAGAGAACGCAGCTCGCGCGCCATCCCCAACGACCGAGTACTCTCGACTATATTCATGAGCTGACACGAGACTTCCTCGAACTGCACGGCGATCGCGTGTACGGAGATGACCGGGCCATCGTCGGTGGATTTGCCCGATTCAATGACCGCCCGGTGATGATCATCGGCCATCAGAAGGGCAAGACGCTCAAAGAACGGATGCAGCGTAATTTCGGCATGCCCAACCCTGAAGGATACCGAAAAGCCCTCCGGCTCATGAAGATGGCGGAAAAGTTCAACCGTCCGATCATCACCTTTATCGATACGCCGGGTGCCTATCCCGGTATCGGCGCCGAAGAGCGTGGACAAGCTGAGGCCATCGCGCGGAACTTGTTCGTCATGTCTCGGTTGGCCGTCCCGATTATCTCGGTCGTCATCGGTGAAGGGGGAAGCGGAGGGGCCTTGGCACTCGGCGTGGCGGACCGTGTCCTGATGTTGGAGCATTCCGTCTATTCGGTAATTTCACCGGAGGGGTGCGCCGCCATTCTGTGGGATAGCCCGGAGAAAGTGCAGACCGCCGCCTCCGCATTGAAAATGACCGCCCAGGATCTGCTGGAGTTAGGCGTGATCGACACCATCGTGCCTGAGCCACTGGGAGGGGCCCACCGCGAACCAAACGCGATCTATGATCTTGTCGGAAAGACACTCACCAACCAACTGTTTGAGTTGCTGGACCTACCGGTCGAACAACTCGTCCCACAACGAGATCTAAAATACCGGAAGATGGGAGCCGTGACCGGCCTTCTCGTCAAACAAGCGTAATTACCCCTTCACCGCCGCCTTCTTGTCCAGTAATCCCGTCGTGACAAATCTCCGCTCAATCGCATCGAGAAGATGGACAATCACACGCTGTCGAAACGGATCAAGCGCCGGAGCATCCACATAGCGCCCGACGGTTCTCGGCAGTCTCCGCCACCAAGCCCGTGCCGACGCGCACGCCTGTTCAGCGACATCAGGAGGTCCGCTAAGCAGGCGTAGAACCTCTCGTTCGAAGAAGCCGACATGAACGGTCTCGTCTTCAAGAATTGAGGCAAGATCCGGCCGCAGCATCACTAAGAGGCGAGCAAACTCCAGCCCCAATGACTCATACCCGTAGATCTGCACCGCCAATGTCGACCATTGTCGAGGAACAGCAGGAAGGCGATCGCGTTCACGGGGCTGCCGACCAATCAGGGTCTCAAACTGTGCCAGATGCTTCTGCTCATCCTCCTCATGTTTTCTAAGAAAGGTGTAGACATTCGGAGGCACATCTTGTAATTGCGCCGACCGCACCGTCCACAGCGCCATGGCCTCGGCCTTGAGGAACCGTTCAAGTAAGGCAGGTTCACATTCCGGTGGAAGCCGGATGGACAGGGGCGATTCAGATATCATGATGGTCACATGGTACGCAAAGCGGACCCACATTGTCCAAGCAACCCTCCTGCTGCTCACCGGAAGACTTGACTCACACCCCTAATCTGTGTACATCCTTGCCATCTTGCGAGATTCAGCGATTTTTGACAGACTACCGCCAAACTTCCCATCGAACCGACAGCGCATCCAGGCACGAGTGCTTCTGGTCCACTAACCCAAGAGGCGAGGCCTATGATAATCCCTCCCACCATAGTCTCAGGAGTCGTTCAACGGATCACGGTGTGTCTACTCGCGGGAGCGCTCCTCACGGAGGTTGGCTGTGTCAGTCGGAGCGCCTATGAACGACTCAAGGCCGAAACACAGGAACATACGCAAGCCCTTGAATCGGTTCGAGACGAGCTGAAAGAGCTAGATCAGCAAATCGCCGGGCTGCAGGCCGCCAATCGGCATGAAGACGCGACCACAGCCGAACTTCGCGCGGCCGTCCAGCGTGAAGAAGAGCAGTTGCCGGTCATGAGACAGCGGGCTGAGGCGATGCTGACCTCGCTCAAAGGACAGGTCGCGGCGCTGATGAATCAGAGTTGGAATCTTGCACGCAAGATCGCGGACCTTCGACACGAGAGCGCCTCATTGCAGAGTACGGCCGCACAATATAAACAGGACATGGAGTACGCCCAATCTGCCGTATTGCCGGCCTCGGATGACGTGGAGCCGGCCATCAGTCAGCCCGTGGCGGCAGAGCCAGCGGCTGCATCAGAATCACCAGCGCAAGAAACCATCCTGGCTCAGGTCACTGAACCGGTGGCTCCGACACCAAGCCTGTCCCCCTCCACACCATCCGTGCCGTCACCGACGATGAATACGCCCCCCCCTGAGACAGATACCTCCTGGGTGGACATGATCCTCAGTTGGCTTACCACATTCTGGAATTGGCTCTTCACCTAAGCCAGGCCCTGCTCTTCCTTGATATTGGTTTCCAGGCGTTTTACCTCATCGCGTGAGTCATGCCCCATTGCGCGGCTGTGCTTCCGACAAGACGGCCGGTGGCAAGGCAAGCCGTGAGTAGATAGCCTCCAGTCGGCGCCTCCCAATCCAGCATTTCTCCCGCACAAAATACTCCGGGCAGGACACGTACCATCAAGTGGTGATCAAGGGCGTCGAACGAGACACCGCCGGCTGTACTGATGGCCTCCTCAATCGGCCGAGGAGCCACGAGCGTCAGTGGGAGGGATTTGATCGCAGCCGTCACGCGAGCGGGATCGGCCAACACGTCATTCGACACCGTCTCACGCAACAAACCGGCTTTTACCCCTGTTATTCCAGCGCACCGTTTGAGATGCGCCGCAACGGTACGTTTGCCGCGCGGACGAGCAAGATTCTCCGTAAGCTGCTGCAACGATCGATCGGGGACGAGATCAAGCCACAGAATTGTTGGTCCATCCTTTTCAATGCAGTCTCGTAGATGACTCGACACCGTGTAGATGGCCCCCCCTTCTACCCCGGTCTCCGTGATGACAAACTCTCCCCGTTGACGGATCACGATCCTGTCCACAGTCTTGGCGGTAACTTCGACCGTCTTCACTGGATGTCCGGCGAACCTGCTCCGAAAGTGCTCGCTCCACCGAACATTAAAGCCGCAATTGGCTGGTTTCAAGGGTGCGACCGGCACGCGCCGTTCAGAAAGCAGTGTCGTCCATTCACCATCGGAGCCAAGTTGAGGCCAACTGCCCCCGCCCAAGGCCAACACCACCGCGTCGGGCTGAACACACTGCGGCCCTTGTGGACCGGTGAACCGCAACCTGCCCTCTTCATCCCATCCCTGCCACCGATGTCTGACATGAAACTGTACGCCGGCTTGTCGCAACCGACGCAACCATGCGCGCAAGAGCGGCGCCGCTTTCAAATCGGTGGGGAATATCCGTCCCGACGTCCCGACGAACGTCTCCACACCAAGCTCGCGAGCCCACGCCCGAAGCGCATCAGGGGGAAATGATCTGATCGCCGATTCGATGAACGCCCGGCGCGAGCCGTAGCGCGACAGGAACGATTCCATCGGTTCCGAGTGCGTAAGATTCAAGCCGCCTTTCCCCGCCAGCAAAAACTTTCGTCCAACCGACGGCATGGCATCATACACTTCAACCTGCGCACCCGTTGAGGCCGCCGCATCGGCCGCCATCAGTCCGGCAGGCCCGCCGCCGATAATGACGATCCTCACTCGTCGGCCCTTGATATCAATCTCTGCGCTCAATCCAGCGGGAACCTCTCGCGGCCTTCCAGGCTTCCTGTAATGATCGATGATCGCACTCCTCGTGACTTGGGAGATCCATGGGACGACTGGGCGAGGATCAATTACCATATCAATCTGATGATGAATCCGGAGAAACACCTTTTGCAAAAGATCATCGACATGCCCTGATCGTTCGCCCACTCGGCGATGAAGGCACAGAGGCCATCGTGCAGCTCATGCCAGGGCTCCTTGTCGTGAAGGACAGGACACCGCCCGTACAGAATCGGTCTGGCCCAGTAGGGCCAGGAGCATACAGCGTTACCGCCGAAACGCGTCCTTGCCCTTGATCACCTCCTGCAAGAGTTGGTCGGCGAGTTTGCCGGCTTTCCAGCGGCGGTACCACTGAAACAGAACCATCCACAGTACCAGCCCACCGACCACAAGCAGGATCATCACAATAGTATCGTCCATCGAAGCTCACCAGCGATAATGGAGACCCACCGCACACCATAATGCCGTCATTCTGTGCGTGGCTTCATTTCTCCTCTTGGAATTATGCACGATTGATTCCTTGATTTCACGGCGGGCTACCCCGTAGCTGATTCCTTCAACAAGAAGCTCCGCAGCGCGATGGCCTGGTTGTGCTGCTCATCCTTGGCGGAATAGAGCAGTGTGACGGGGCCGGTCTTGGCCTGTTCTGTAATCGTTGCAAGAAGCGCTGGCTTCTCACTCAATTCGGCATAGTACCGTTGCTGGAACTCCAGCCACCGAGCCGGATCGTGGTTGAACCATTGCCGCAAAGCTGTGGAGGGCCCAAGATCCGGCAGCCAGAGATCGAGCTTCACCGTCTTCTTTGAGATACCACGAGGCCACAGCCGATCGACCAGGACACGACAACCATCAGATTTTGCCGACGATTCGTAAATACGTTTGACCAGGATTTTCCCCATTAGTCACTACAGGCCAATGATTTCGATCTGTCGAACCTCTTCCGCCAGCAGAGTGAATTGATCCGATTGCAGGTCTTCTGTCATATGCTGTGGATTGGTCGTACCGGTGAGCGGCACCATACCGACTTGCATGGCAAACCGGAAAACCAGCTGGGCGAGACCGACACCATAGCGCGCTGCGATAGCTCGGATCTGATGATCGACAAACACGTCACGATTGGCGGTCAGGAGAGAAAATCCCTGATATATTATTTGGTTTATCTTGCAGACCTCACGCACTTCTTGATCCCAGCCGAGGGCCGCATAGCAGCGATTCTGCACCACCATTGGCTTGTGCTTGGCCCTCGCACACAACAGGGTCAGCTGCTCGGCAGTCACGTTGCTGATGCCAATCATCTTGGTCTGGCCGGCATCATAGAGGGATTCCATTGCCGCCCAAACCTCCCAATCCTCCGCCCCTAAGCCACGCCGTGAGTAGGGACCATGCAAGACATAGGAATCAAGATAGTCCGTATGGAGATGCTCAAGAGAGCTGGCAAAGGACTGCTGCACCTGTGTGGTGATACTCGCTCGCGCGTCATAGGGAAGTCGATGGTCCTGGCCGTTGATCGGAGTGAATTTCGTCTGGAGAAACAGCTTGTTGCGGGTGATACCTTGCTCGGCAAGTTGCAAGAGCGCCGCCCCCACCCGCGCTTCATCGTAATGGACGAGTTGATTGGCCGTATCGATGGCCGTGAACCCAGCCTCCACGGCTTGCAGCACTAGCCTGGTAGTGGCCTCTTTCTTCCACGCCGTGCCGTACATAAATTGGGGAATCGTGACGTGATTGTAGGTCATCGATGGCATCGCCGTATCTCCGGTTGATGCTCGTACCATACACAGTTCACAGGAGTGGTCTCAACTGTGAGAATTCAGCCATGCTGTGCACTCATCGAATCAACCCACAGGCTTTATAAAGGACGAGTAGTGGGGGCTGATCTCGAATCGTGCGCGGTGAATACTGGCCGGCACGGCAGAGGGACTGCTCACCACGCCGGTCGGACGCACGAATACCGTAACCCTGGATGTGAATGGACGAATAGTGCAAGAAGAGGTGATAGGACTGGAACCGGGAGGGGAAGTTCAGGGAGCGCACCTCATCGTGATATTGTCACGATGTCCGAGATGCGCTCCCCAAACATGGCAGGGGCATTCTATCGGTCTGCAGCACGCACTTACGTCCCTTTCTTATAGACCCATATGCCGGCACCAATAAGCCCAAGCAACGCGACGACCAGTGTTAAGAGATTCGCATCCATGGTAGCTCCCTTCTTCCTTTATATTGCCTGCTCTTGACCATAGGCGCTTCTCACCCACATAGCGAGCTTTATAATGTTCGTCGGATGGACAATGCAGCATTTCCACTTATCCTCCATGATATCCACTACTTGGTAGACATGGAGATCGATACCGTACAGCCGCAGCCTAATTCTGGAGGGGTAGCCCCCTCATCGCCTGACTGGAAATAGAACCATTCCACAGGAGGAGACGATTCGCCACTATGTGAACACCCCCCTGAAAGCCTTTGCCCCAAAGAATTGAGAGCGGACACAGCCGAGCTCCGAATGGGCGACACCCGCCAGATTCGTACGGTTGCTATAGCGTGCTGAGCGACAACACAAGCATCCATAGGTATGACGGCTTGACCTCATTGCAAGAGAGCGCGTAGCATACGGATGAGACGTTTCAGCCACGCCGTCTGGCTCATTGCTCGCCCATCCTCATCTCTCACAGGCGACTGATCATTCAGACTCCGCTGCTCCAACGCCGGGCTTGTTCTATGTGCCTGTGATCACACAGTCTGACTCGCTTCACCTCAGCATCACTTCGACCAAGAAGGAGACGTCACCATGCGGGAGCACAAACCCATTACCGGCCAAATTCTCGAATCGCTCCAGGGTTCGTCGGAATGCGAATTCGAAACCTTGGTGACTCGCTTGCCACAATTTACCTGGCTCGAACTCAACGCCGAAGTCTCGCGCTTGAGTCGACTTGGAGAGATTACGATTACGCGGGGGGTCGGTACCTATACCATCAAGTCAACGGCTGTGCCGCACTAGCCTCTTATCCATTCCGATTCGCCTTGCCGGGAGACATGACGACGAGCCGTTTGTCCTAAGTGCTGGAGCACTGTACAGAGGTGGTGTACACTATACCTTGTGACGAGTCGGTCTTCCTCTGGAGACTCGCATGGTACGGAGCAACCACGAACAGCCCTACTGATCACGCGCATTGAAACTCTTCCCATGGGTCTGTGCCCGCTGCGGGCGTGAATTCGATGGCAAGAAGCTAAGCCAACTCACCGTCCATCACAAGGACCACAATCATCACAATAATCCCCAGGACGGCAGCAACTGGGAGTTGCTCTGTCTCTACTGTCATGAAAACGAACATCAGCGTGGCCAGATACGTGACCTCCCCAATGAATCACTGTCAAGGCATGAGCCGGAGCGCCCGTTCACACCATTCGACCAACTCGCCAAGCTCATTAGTCGCAGAAAGTTATGATGACCTCTATCCAATTTCTGCAGAATAACGCCTGCGTCACGCCCTACAGCCTCTGTGCCCTCGCCTTAAAGGCTTTTCCGAATTCTTCGTGTTTTGTGCTCCGTGCTCGTCTCACCTCCCTACAATCTTGAGACAGGGTGGGCATACTACCCGCTATAGCATATGGTATCCGACCCGAATGGCACTTACTTAATCTTCTTGGGATGGCCATATTTGCGGATGTCCTCTCTGGCGATCGTACGTGGTTTGGTGAGCAGGGGGTACGGTTTGGGGCGTCGCTTGATGGCCCGGGGTTCGAGGCGGTCGGGCCGGTTGCCGACCCGCTGTTGCGCGATGAGGACCAGCAGGCCATATCGTGTCTCGTCGCCGGTGCGGGTATCGCCCTGCTGCGCCCAGGCGATCCAGAGCTGGAGGGAGTGTTTGAAACTCAGCTGGCGTGGTTGCGAGTCGGTGCATAACGCCGCCTGAGCCATCATCAGCCGAATGAGATTGTAGGCCAGGAGATGGACCCAAATTTCCTTGAGGGCCATCGCGGGGGTCTGACAACTGAACCGCTCCATGCCCAAGGTGCTCTTGATGTGACGCAAATCCAGTTCGACATGCCATCGGCTTCGAAACAATGCTTTCAGGGCGGACTTGTGCGTATCCTTGGGGCATAGCAGTGTCGTCACCAGGGTCTTCTCGCCCGTGCGCAGTTCCCGTACCATCAGCGTACTGGGCGCCTGATCGTAGTCCGCCTGCGTCATCCAGTCAGGTTTGAGGGGTGGCTTCGGTAGCACGATCAGATGGTCGCGCGGGCCCAACCGCTGACCGCACCGAAAGTCGGTCCGACGCTGGCGGGCCCCGTACTGCTCAAAGACCGCATCAATGCCCAGCGTGCGCAATGTGCACAGCAGGAAGTACGTGGCGTAAAAGGCATCGCCGACCAGCAGATCCCCGCGTTCCAACGTCCCGAGTATCGAGCGCAGCAGGGTCTGTTCATCGCCGCCCTTCCCCTGATAGCGGCCAATTGCGGCATTGAGCACCGCCCCGCTCTCGAGGCACAGCAGGCCCACGATCCGGCACAGGGGGAATCCCAGCCCAGGCTTCTGACTCCGTGGTTGTGGATAGGCCGCCTGATTGGCTGGTGTGTCCGGCATCACCACGGTTGTGCCATCGACCAGCCGGACCGGACGCCCCCGCCAACGCCATCCCTCGGGAGCCTGTGTGGTAATCCGTCGCCCTGTCTGACGCACCAGTGTCGAGAGCATCTCCATCGGCAAGCGTTGTCGGGCACGACCATACGCGCCGGTATGCGTACTGCACGGCGGCAGACCTCTGGCCAAGCGTTTGACCGCCGTGTCGTTCACAGCTTTCTGGCACGAGCGATCCGCGCTGAGTGCCGGCGCCAGAAACATTGACAGGGTCTCGGCTGGCGGGAACACCCGTTCCCGATGCGGCGGCACCAGCGGCGCAACTTCGGTCAGCAACTCAGGCCGTGTCAGCAGGTTCAAGAACGTGTACGCATCGCTGTTATAGACATGGCGACGAATCCGCTGTTGTTGTGCACACAGGCTACGCTTCGGATGCATTCAGTGTCGCTCCTCGGGTGACAAATGGTGGGGGGATGCCCCACCGTATCACTCGAGGTAGCCGTTTTGTACGTCGGAGCCGCCACTGAGCTGTTAAGTAAGTGCCATTC
>Ga0224500_10001482_pt1 | contig 13752 bp, 11 predicted proteins | sample SF_Oct11_sed_USG_FD_168126 | JGI IMG/M metagenome (GOLD analysis project Ga0224500, IMG submission 168126) | Sediment microbial communities from San Francisco Bay, California, United States - SF_Oct11_sed_USGS_4_1 | ecosystem: Environmental > Aquatic > Marine > Sediment | place: USA: California... | reverse complement strand
CGACCCGGCGGTCTATTTCGGAGATCGCGAAACCGACCTAGCGATGACAAGGCTCTTCGGCGGTTTCGGCGAGGCTTTCTATCGAGCGTATGAGACAAGTTGGCCGCTCGATGCCGGGCACGAGGAACGTTCCGTTCTATATCAGCTCTATCATGTGCTGAATCACCTGAATATTTTCGGCGCCGGCTATCTGTCCCGATCGCTGCAATTGCTGCGCCGGCTGAACAGGGCGGGCTAGGTCGGTGGCGCGCCTTCGGATTCGTCGACAAGGTAGCTTTCACCGAGAAAATCTTCGTCGAACAGAAACAGCTTTGTTCCCTCCGGTGCCTCCAACACGGCAAATGCGCCTTCGAAGCCTGGAAATTTCCGCTGCTTCAGCCCGTGACGATCGACCAAGTGATGCAACGATTCTCGATCGTCGCACTTGAAGCACAGCGAAGGAGCGTCGAGTGCGATGCTCTCGCTCAGCCCGAGTGAGATGCGCCCGGCGAGAAATCGCATGTGTGTCGTCGGCTCTTCGCGCACACGAAGTATCTGCGGCGCCAGCGGTGCCCAGAAAAGCCCAGCCCGCACAGCATCGCGGGTCGGCAATGTCAGCTCGAAAAAAAGACCACAGGCCGACCCGCGTGTGTCATCGCTTGCCGGTGAAAACGTTCGTGCCTCGATCATGGCGATTGTGTTGCCATCGCGATCGGCGAGGGCCAGTTCATTGAAAACGTCTTCGTCGACTCGAAGTACCGAGAACTCGAATCCGTGATCGGCCATGGAGCGCGCGTGCGGCGCGAGTACCTGGTGTACGAACGTAACGGAGGGGCTATCGAACTCCCGGCTGTGCAGGCCAATGCAGATATCACCATCACTTACGACGGCGTACTTGTGAGTCCAGGTTTCGCTGATTTCCAATTCCGAAAAACCGAGCGCTTTGTAAAACGCGAGCGATTCGAGAATTTCATCGGTATGCACGCTGAATTCGAGGAATTGTCCAAGCATGTCAGTTCCCGGCGCCCATCGCCCTGGCACGTTTCTGGCTTTCCTCGAGCCCGGCTTGGGGATCGTATTTTGTCAAGGTTTCCGGCCAGCCGGCGGAGTGATCGATGATCAGTCGTGAAAGCAACGCCGCATGTTCATCACTGTCGTTGAGCGACGGTATGTAGCGCAATTCCCCGCCGCCGGCCGCGCGGAAGAACTCTGCGTTTTGCATCGCGATTTCTTCCAGGGTTTCCAGGCAGTCGACTGCGAAACCCGGACAAACCACGTCGAGCTTGCCGAGCTTTTGCGCGCCGAGCGCCTTGATCGTCTCGTCGGTATAAGGTTGAAGCCACTCCTGCCGCCCAACGCGCGACTGGAAAGTAATCAACCAATCCGCATCAGCCAGACCCAAAGTCCCGGCAACGAGGCGGGCCGTTTTCTGGCAGTGGCAGTGGTAGGGGTCGCCCTTGGTGAGCGATTCCTTCGGTATGCCGTGAAAGGAGAACAGCAATTTATCGCCACTGCCTTGCGTGGCACGAAAATGTCGCACGGTGTCGGCAAGTTTTCCTATGTACTCGAGATCGTCATGATAGTGATTGACAAATCGCAATTCGGGTATCCATCGGTATCGCGATAAACACTTTGTAACCGCTTCGAATACGGAGCCGGTTGTCGTGCTCGAGTACTGCGGGTACAGCGGCAGCAGCACGAGGCGGCGTACGTTGGCATCCAGCAGACGTTGCAGTGCCGACGGAATTGACGGGTTGCCGTAGGACATGCCGAGTTCGACATGCACATTGCCTTTCAGCTGTACCGACAGCTTTTCCGCGACTGCCGCAGTGAGCGAATGCGAGAACAGCAGCAAGGGTGAACCGTCGTCGGTCCAGATTTTTCGATAGGCTCGCGCCGAGCGCGCCGGCCGCACTCGAAGAACAAAGCCATGAAGAATTGGCCACCATAGCCAGCGCGGCAGCTCGACGATGCGTGAATCGGAAAGGAATTCACGAAGGTATCTGCGTACAGCGGGCGCAGACGCTGCATCGGGCGTGCCGAGATTGACCAGAAGAACGCCAAGCGCTTCCGCTCGATCGTGGCGAAAATTGCTGCTGGAAAGAAAGCGCGGCATAGTTTGTCCGGTTACGGCACCGTGGCGTAAGTGCTTGACGTACATTACTAAATCGCCGCCCGGTGCGCCAGCATACACATGCTATATTCGGCCGATGGATGAGCAGAACACAGGGGGGGCACAAACCCGACCCGAAGCGGAACCCGTTGCGGATGTGCCGGGCCGCGGCCAGATGCTGCGTGACGTCGCCGTCTTCCAGGTCAAGTTGTTTGCTGACGGCTTTCGCGATCTGCTGCTCGTGCCGCTATCGATTGGTGCGGCGATTGTCGCGTTGCTGAAGACCGGTCGCCGGCCCGGCACGGAATTTTACGACGTGTTGCGTCTAGGCAGGCGCAGCGAACACTGGATCAATCTGTTCAGCGCAGCCTCGCACGTCCATGGCACGGCGGAAGACGACGAACGCTTCCGTGGCGACGATATCGATGAACTTGTATCGAAGGCCGAATCGTTCGTCGTTGACGAATACCGGCGCGGTGGCCTCACGGCGCAGTCCAGGGAAAAACTCGGTCGCGTGTTTAAAGCCATTCACCAGCGATTGCGCAATCGCAAAGGCTAGCGCGGCCCGGCGACGTCGCGACCGCTCAGGAGATCGTCAATCGATGGCGGCGGGTGATCCGGTCCCATGCGGCCATCCTTCAGCCGGGTAATGTAGTCCTTGTAAGCTCGCATGGCCTGATAACCGAAAATCCACAGGATAGGCAGGTTGGCGTAAATAATGACGCCGAGCCCGATGCCGGTAAGGTTGTCCAGATCCGTGCTCGATTTGATGTGCCCCAGAGTCGCGACAAAAGTCAGTGCAACGTAAACGAGACGATAGGGCAGCACGCCCTTGTTGCCTGCTATGTAAACGACGCCCTGTTCGCCGTAGTAACCCCAGGCAATGATGGTCGAGATTGCAAACAACCAGGATGCGACTGTAATGAGCCATTTGCCCAGGCCGGGCATGACGGTATCGAAAGCTTTGGCCGTCAGCGTTGCGCCGACGTGATCGCGGTAAAAGCCGTTACCGGTCAGCTGCGGTTCGATATCGCTCCTGAAACCCTGCCATTCGACCCGATAGCTGCCCCGATCTGCAAGCACCGCGCCGCTCAGGCGGTGAAATTTTCGCCCGGTGGCCGGGTTCTCGCCGGCTTTCACGATCATTAGCACGGTTTCGCCGTCGCGCCATTCGCCGGTTGTCAGCGCCGTATCGGCATATTGCCATTCGCGACCGATAAGTTCGGGCTGCGGCGGCTGTTCGAACGAAACATCCGGTGCCCGGTTCCAGATTCCGGTCGCCAGTATTATCACCGCTGTGAAAGTGCACACGACGATCGTGTCGATGAAGGGTTCGAGGCCGGCGACCAGGCCTTCGCGAACCGGCTCGTCCGTTTTCGCAGCGGAGTGCGCAATCGCAGACGAACCCTGGCCCGCTTCATTCGAGAAAATCGCCCGTTTCATGCCGAACAGGAACGCGGACCCCACCGTGCCGCCGATGAAGGCGCCGGCCGCATCCGTAGGAGTGAAGGCGGATTTGACGATCAGCATGAGCATTGCGGGAATTTGGTCGAAATGCACGAACAGCACGTAGAAACCGGCGATGATGTACAGGAACACCATGCCGGGCACCAGCGTGCCGGCAACACGGCCGATGCGCTTGATGCCGCCGAGGATTACGACGCCGACGAGCGCCGCAAGCACCGCACCCGTAATCCAGCCGTTGACACCGAAATACTCGCGTGTGATGTCGGCGACATTCCATGCCTGGAACATGTTGCCGCCGGTGATTGCCGACAGCGCCACACAAAGTGAGAACAACACCGCAAGGATCTTTCCGAGCCAGGCAAGTTCCGGACGCATGCGCGCAAGAGCCTTGTCGGCCACCCACATCGGGCCGCCATGCGGATTGTCCGGATCATCGGTGTTGCGATACAGCATCGACAGCGTGACTTCCGTCAGCTTGATCGACATGCCGAGGAACCCGACCACCCACATCCAGAAAATCGCACCCGGGCCGCCGAGAACGATGGCAAGAGCGACGCCGCCGATGTTGCCGAGACCTACGGTTCCGGATAGCGCGGCCGACAGCGCCTGGAAGTGGTTTATGGCGCCGGGATCGTTCGGGTCGTCGTAGACGCCGCGAACGACGGTCGGGCCGTGAGTCAGCGCGCGAAACTGGCAGAAGCCGCTCCAGAACGTGAACAGCAGGCCCGTACCGGCAATGATATACAGCCAGGTTTCATTCCAGAGCACGCCGTTTATCGACGCCAGCAAGTTGCTCAGATCCATCGCCGCGCCCCCCGACTGGCTTATTGATTATCTTTTCGGCGCTGCTTCCAGGATAGCGGTAACACCCATGCCACCGGCAGTACAAACAGAAATCAGGCCGCGTCCCGAACCTTTCTGGCTCAACAGCTTCGCCATCGTAGCAATTATTCTTGCACCGGTTGCGGCAAATGGATGGCCGATTGCGATGCTGCCGCCTTTGACGTTCATCTTCGACAGTTCGATCGGGCCGAGTGGCTGATTGCGGCCGAGGCGTTCACGGCAGAACTGGTCCGACTGCCATGCCTTAAGCGTTGCGATCGTCTGTGCAGCAAAAGCTTCGTGAATTTCATAATAGTCGAAGTCCTGCAGCCGAAGATTCGCATCCCTCAACATATCCGACACCGCGTAAGCCGGCGCCATCAACAGCCCTTCAGCGCCGACAAAATTGACGGCCGATACCTTGCAATGTGTCAGATAAGCAATGATCGGCAGGTTTTTTCGCGTTGCGTATTCCTCAGAGGCAAGCATTACGGCGGCGGCACCATCGGTCAGCGGCGTGCTGTTGCCGGCCGTCATCGTGCCCTCTTCGCTCTTGTCGTAGACGGGTTTCAGTTTCTGCAGTTTCTCGAAGGTGGTATCGCGCCGGATATTGTTATCTTCTTCAAGATCCTTGTACGGCACGACCAGGTCTTCGTAAAAACCGGCGTCGTATGCCGCGGCGGCTTTAACATGGCTCGCCAGCGCCAGCTGATCCTGATGCTCGCGCGATACGTTCCATTCCTTCGCAGTGATCTCGGTGCTCTCGCCCATAGACAGCTTGGTGCGCGGCTCGGTAACACCGGGTAGCAGGGGTTTCAGGTGGGAAGGCCTCAGGCGAAACCACGGGAGTATTTTCTTTGGCAGGGAGCGGCCGCGGTGGCTTGCGAGCATGATCGAGCGGAACGGATCGGAGAAAGCAATAGGCGCATCACTGATCGAGTCTGTGCCGCCGGCAATGCCGGCCTCGATCTGGCCGAGTGCGATCTTGTTCGCAATCTGTATGCATGCTTCGATGCTCGTGCCGCAGGCTCGCTGCAAGTCGTACGCGGGTGTGCGCAGCGAAAGCCCCGAGCCGATTACGCATTCCCTTGCGAGGTTCCAGTCATTCGAATGCTTGATTACGGCACCGAGTGAGACGTCGCCCAGTGTCTGACCCTTGAGGTCATATTTCTGGACCATCGCCCGAAGCGTGGCCGTCATCATGTCCTGATTGGATGTGTCGGTATAAATGGAATGGGCGCGGCAGAACGGAATGCGCAGCCCGCCAACAATACCAACTTTCATCGCTCGTCCATCGTGCAACATACCTGTCTCCGATGATGCTTTGTTATTTATGCCCGATACACGCGGGGTGCCGCGATTTTATACCTGAAAATCGTGCTAATGTCCCAGCCCACAACGATAACTCCAATGATGAAATTCGAAGTGACCAGGCCAATCGCAACGAAGAGCGCACACGTCCGCACTCTATTGAAGCTCGCCGCGCCACTGATCATCAACAACCTGGCAATCGCCAGCATCCATTTCGCCGATGCCGTGATGGCGGGGCGCCTCGGAGCCGAGACTCTGGCCGCGGTTGCAGTCGGGTCCAGTGTATGGATGCTCGGATTCACTCTGTGCATGGGTATCCTGATGGCCGTATCGCCGATCGTTTCGCGGCTTTACGGTGCAGGCGACTTTGCATCGATCGGCCGTTACGTCAGGCAGGCATTCTGGCTGAGTCAGATGCTCGCCGTATTCATCTTCGTTGCCGCGTTCCTGTTCGTGCGGCCGGTCCTGACCTTCATAGGTATCGACCCCGGTTTTCGCGACATGACGATCGGTTACGTGCAGGCCATCATGTTCGGCATGCCGGCAATGGGCCTGTTCCTCGTGAGCCGGTTTACCACTGAGGGCATCGGCGAAACCCGGCCGATCATGTATGCGTCGCTGCTATCGCTGGCCTGCAACGTATTCGGCAACTGGGTTTTCATGTACGGCAACCTCGGCTTCCCGGCCATGGGTGCCGTCGGTTGCGGGCTGGCAAGCGCGATTTCTATCTGGATGATGGCGTTTGCGCTCGGGCTCCACGTGCTGCGGGGTCGTCGCTACCGGCCGCTGGCGATTCTCGCGCGCTTTTCGCTGCCGCGCTGGCAGGAAATCAGGGAGCTGCTGGGCCTCGGCCTGCCGATCGCCGTTACGATTACCGCGGAGTCCGGATTGTTCAGTGCCGTCGCAATTCTTACCGGGACAATCAGCGCGCAAATAGCAGCGGCGCATCAGATTGCCATAAATTTCGCGGCGACGATGTTTATGATCCCGTTGGCGCTGAGTTCCGCGACGACGGTGTTGGTCGGACAGTCCCTCGGTGCGGGCGACTACGCGACGGCGAGGCTTCGAGGCTGGATTGGAATCGGCACCAGCGGTGTGTTCATGCTGACCTCGGCCGTTTTCCTGGTGCTGTTCAGGACGGAAGTGGTCGACTTGTATACCAATGATGTATCGGTCCGGGATATCGCCATCGGCATGTTGTTCATGGCGGCCATTTTTCAGGTCGCCGACGGTATGCAGATCGGCGCGGCGGCGGCTCTGAGGGGCTACAAAGACGCAAAGGTGCCCATGGTGATCAATACTTTCGCGTACTGGGTGTTGGCTTTTCCGCTGGCATACCTTGCAGCGGTGACGTTTCGCGCACCTCCATACTACATATGGGGAGGCTTCGTTATCGGCCTGACGGTTGCTGCTGCGATGCTGTCACTGCGTTATCGCAGCATCTCAAACCGCTATATTGCCTAGCCGCCCTGGCCGAAGTTCGGGCTGTCTCCGGTCAGGAACTCTTCTTCATCCGGTGTGTTGCGACGGCCCAGCAGTGAATTCCGGTGCGGAAAGCGGCCAAAGCGTTCAACGATATCCCGGTGCAATTCTGCGAACTGCGCGATTGTCTGGAAGGTTTCCTTGTAAGTCGGCGACATGGCTTCGGCCAGCTTGTTGAATATGTCGCAGGATTTCTGCTGTACCTTGCGTGACTCGGCATGTTGCAGCGGCATGTAAAAGAAAACACGTTCGATGGGCGAAAGGCCTTTATCTTTTTTTTCCATCGCGCCTTCGACGCACAATTTGAGAGCCTGCTTGTCGCAGGAAAATGCATCTGCGGTATTGCGGTAGATATTTCGCCGGAATTGGTCCAGCAACAGAATCAAGGCAAGCCGGCCCCGCGGCTCGTTTGCCCAGTGATCGAGCTTACCCTCGGATGCCCGGTCGACGTCGTCGGAAAACTCTTTGCTTATCTCGAGGTCGAAAACCGGATCTTCGCCGAACCAGATGTCCATGCGTCCGTCGATCTGCGGGGCGGAAAGCTCTTTCTCCTCGAACCAGAACGCGAGCACCGCGTCGATGCGAACCTGGTCGTCATCGGTGATCGTTGCCTCCATGCTTTCGCTTAACAGTTTTACGGCCATAGTCAGATCCATGTAGCGGTTCGAGGCGCCGGCCCGGCGGCAGTGGCTGCCGAACTGCGACCCAGGTCACAGAATGCGGAAGATGCCAGCGCTCATAGTGTCTTGTATCACCGGACTCTAGCAAATGCTGTGCACTGGAACCCGCTTTGCAGCGGAAACGGCCCGGGAAACGCGCAGCGTAACGGGATTCAAGCCATGCGCCTGTTGAAAATCGCTTTGGGCTGCCTTTTTCTGGGCGCCTGTGGCGGCCCTGAAGACGCGCCGGAGGAGCAGTTGCGTCAATGGCTTGCTACTGCCCAGGCAGCGGCGGAAAGTCGCGATCGCAGTGCACTGATGGAGATGCTTTCGCCGGGCTACACCGACGCGCGTGGCAACGATCGCGAAGCGGTGGACAAGATGCTCCGCTACTATTTTTTGCGCCAGGACAAAGTAGTCCTCGTCAGCAAAATCAGCGACATCGCGGTACGTGACGGAACTGCCGCAGAAATAACCCTGACGGTAGCAATGGGCGGATCGGGAAATGGGGCGCTCGGATTCAGCGCAGACGCATACCATTTCGAGCTCGAACTAGAGCACAATGACGACGAATGGCTGCTGATGGCAGCAAGATGGGGCGAGCTGGGCCAGAAAATCCGCTAGCGGGCCGAGGATAGTATCCTTGGGACAGGGGGAGTGTTCAGCATGAAGACGATTAGGAAAATTGCAACGTTCGCATCGATCTGCATACTGGTGGGATGTGCGGGTCCGCAAGCGCTGGTCGACAGTCCGATCGTGCGTCTCAGCAGTATTAAGTCCGCTCACATGAGTTTCGATCGACAGAACTTTCTGCTCGGGTTCGAAGTGAGCAACCCGAACGCATTTCCGTTGCCGGTCAAGGTCGTCAAATACAGTGTTCGTATCAACGACCAGCGATTCGCGAGCGGCGAGACCCAGGGCGAGTTTACGATTCCGGCACATGGCGACGGCGCGTTCACGATCAGTGTCGATCTCGACATGCTGCAACAAACATCCAGGCTCGCGTCGTTACTTCGGCTGGGCTCACGTGGAGACCTGGCCTACGAGCTCGAAGGCAGTTTTGCCGTAAATATACCCTTTGCCCGGCCGATTCCCTTTTCCAGCAAGGGAACGCTCTCGCTGACCGAGGACCTCTGAAAAGCGATTCCGATATAATGTGCACACCTTCCGTGACGGAGCGTGGCATGACTCGATTCTTCTCGCTTAAGTACACTTTCGATCATCTGGCGGCGCTTGCCGCGCTCGCCGCCGTTGTCGCTGTGCTGCAGACATTCCTCATCGGCAAACATTATTTGATACCAACGATGATCCTGGTGATCGCCGTGTTGTTCGGTAACCTGGCGCGCTATGGCTATAAAGATAGGCCCTGGGCCAAGCACATCCTGTTCTGGATTGGCGTAATTCTGAATTTTCATGTGCTGTTCGCGCTGTTCTGGTCGGTAAAGTATCGGACGGTTCTGGGCGATGCGTTCGAATACGTCTTCGCGCCGCTGACAGTGATTCTCGTATTTCTCGTCTGGCAATACGCAAAAAAAAATGAGCTCTCGAAAAATTAAAGCTGAGCGTGTGGGGCTCGCCTCGGTAAGCCGCCGGTTGTTGTGGCTGCTACCGCTGTTGGCGACCAGCGCGACCGTCGCCGAACGCATCGCAGCACCGCTGGACCCGGCATTGATTGCACCGCACATTTTCGAGGTCGCGCTGGAAAACGAAAAAATTCGGGTGCTCGAGGTCATCGATCGCAATGGGGAAACCCAGCCTTTGCATTCGCATCCCGGCAGGCTTGTCGTTTATATGGCACCCTGCGCCTGGATCGTTACCGACAGCGAAGGTAAGCGTTCCATGGAATCTCACAAACTCGGCGACATGATATGGGAAGATCCCGTTACGCATGGTGGCAAGACCAGCACCGTGGTGCAGGAGTGCCGTAGCTTCGAAATCGAAATCAAGGATCCGCCCTAGCAGGGTTCGTCGATCCGGGCACCAGGCAGCGGCCGCCTGCGAAGGTTTGTTTCCGTCGAAACCTGCTACGCTGCAATTTGCACCAACTTGGCGCAGTGTGCTGACGCGGTACGCCGGATTTTTCAATAATCTTTTCCTGCGCGACAATTTCCGCGCTTGCTGTCATATACTCGAACGTCCGGGCTGTCACGGAAGACAAACGGATTTCGCACCGCGCCGGCACAGATCCGGCCGCCGGGCAGCCCAAGACCCGACGCATCGGCGTCACTTCATTTGGTAATAATGTGGGGACCGCGATCGGCGCGTGCCCCGGGAAGTGCATGAGCCAGACAATTACAAAGAGCCTTTACGATCCCGCATTCGAACGCGACAGCTGCGGATTCGGTTTGATTGCCAATCTCGATGATGTGGCAAGCCACTGGGTCATCGAAACAGCCATAGCGTCGCTCGCCCGATTGACTCACCGCGGCGCTGTTGCCGCCGATGGCAAGACCGGCGATGGCTGCGGGCTGCTCATCAAGCAGCCGGAGGAGTTCTTTCGCGGCAAAGCCAAAGAGCTCGGTTTCGAAACGGCGGAGCGTTTCGCCGTCGGCATGGTTTTTCTGAATCAGGATGAAGCTGTTGCCTCGCGAACCCGCGACACGATTGCGTCAGCTATAGCCGATAAAGGTTTGCAACTTGTCGGTTGGCGTGAGGTACCGATCGATCCGACTGTCTGTGGTGCACAGGCGCTCGAGACATTGCCGCGAATCGAGCAGGTTTTCGTCAACGCTCCAACCGGAATGCAACGGGGTACATTCAACCGGCAACTTTTTCTGGCACGCCGACGCGCCGAAAAAAGATTTATCGATATCGATGGGGCTGCCTACGTTGCGAGCCTGTCCTCTGTAACCATCAGCTACAAAGGCATGTTCATGCCGGGTGCGCTCGCCGACTTCTATCCGGATCTCAAAGATCCGCTGATGGCGTCGTCGGTATGCCTTTTCCACCAGCGATTCTCGACCAACACCCTGCCGCAGTGGCGTCTCGCCCAGCCGTTCCGGTTCCTGGCCCACAATGGCGAAATCAATACGATTCAAGGCAATCGTAACTGGGCGATGGCTCGCGCCAACAATTTTCGATCCGACAAACTTCCGGACATTTCCGATCTGGAACCGATCATTTCGCTCACCGGCAGCGATTCGTCGAGTCTCGACAACATGCTGGAGGTTTTTCGTGCAGCCGGTATGGACGTCCTGCAGGCGATGCGCATCCTGATCCCGCCTGCGTGGCAGGCAGCCGATACGATGGATTCGGATATCAGTGCCTTTTACGAATTCTTCGACCTGCAAATGGAACCCTGGGACGGCCCGGCCGGCATCGTTCTGACCGACGGACGTTACGCAGCCTGTTGCCTGGACCGCAATGGCCTGCGGCCCGCGCGTTACGTCATTACCAAAGATCGTCACATTACGATTGCGTCCGAGATCGGTGTGTACGAGTACGCGCCGTCGGACGTTATAGAGAAAGGTCGACTGCGTCCGGGCGAAATGATCGCTGTCGATCTGCGCAACGGCGTTTTGCTGGACAACGACGACATCGAAGAAGTTCTCGCGGCACGGGCACCGTTCAAGAAGTGGCTGAAGCAAGGCGTTCGTTATCTGGATTCGGAGCTGGTCGATACTCACATTGCGGCGGAGCCGATGGACGAGGAAACACTTGCCAGCTACCAGAAGATGTTCAACCTGACGCGCGAGGAACTGAATGAAGTCGTCAGCGTGTTGGCGAAGGCGGAGCAGGAAGCGGTCGGGTCCATGGGCGACGACACACCGATGCCGGTGTTGTCGGCAAAAATCCGATCGCCATTCGACTATTTTCGCCAGCAGTTTGCCCAGGTTACCAATCCGCCTATCGACTCGTTGCGCGAACGCATCGTCATGTCGTTGCAGACCAACATAGGCCGTGAGAGCAGCCTGTTCGACATCGGCCCCCAGCATGCCAGTCACGTGGTCATGAATTCGCCCGTGCTGTCGCAGAGAAAACTGCGCCAGTTACTCGGTCCGGACATGTTTGCCGACAGCCACGCGTTCATTGACCTCAACCGGCCGAAAGAGCTGTCGATTCCCGAGGCGCTCGATCTCATCTGCGCGGAGGCCGAGCAGGCGGTTCGCGACGGCAAGCTGATCATCATGCTCAGCGATCGTTACCTGAAACCGGACCTGCTGCCGGTGCACGCGCTGCTTGCGACCGGCGCCGTGCATCACTTCCTGGTGGCCCGGGGGCATCGCTGTGCGGTCAATATCATAGTCGAGACGGCCGTCGCGCGGGATCCGCATCATTTCGCCTGCCTTATCGGATACGGTGCGACAGCCATATATCCGTACCTCGTTTACCAGAGCCTTCACGACCTGGCGATCCGCGGTAACGTCGACCGGCAGCAGCAGCTGGGACGCAGTTACCGTCGTGGAATTCGCAAGGGCCTGTTCAAGATCATGTCGAAGATGGGCATCTCCTCGGTATCGAGCTATCGCGGGGCACAGCTTTTCGAAATCGTCGGGCTGCACGAAGAGATCGTATCGCGATGTTTCAAGGGCACGGTGAGTCGTATTCAGGGCGCAAAGTTCGAGGACTTTGCCGAAGATCAGCGAATTCTGGCAAAGGAAGCGCGGGAACCGCGCCGGCCGCTAAGCCAGGGCGGGCTGATGAAGTACGTGCACGGTGGCGAGTACCATTGCTACAACCCGGACGTCATTGCCACTTTGCAAGGCGCCGTTCGCAGTGGCGACTTCAGCCTGTATCTCGATTACGCGCGGCTGGTGAATGAACGGCCGGTCGCCACGCTGCGCGACCTGTTCCGTATACAGCCGGCAGGCGCAGCGGTTCCACTGGACGAGGTGGAACCGATCGAAGCGATATTGCCGCGCTTCGACAGCGCCGGAATGTCACTCGGCGCATTGTCGCCGGAAGCGCACGAGGCGCTTGCAATCGCCATGAACCGCCTCGGCGCGCGCTCCAACTCCGGTGAAGGCGGCGAGGATCCGCGCCGACACGGCACCGAACGGCAGTCGCGCATCAAGCAAATCGCGTCGGGCCGCTTCGGTGTGACGGCCGAATACCTGGTCAGCGCCGAAGTCATACAGATTAAGATCGCCCAGGGTGCGAAACCCGGCGAAGGAGGTCAGCTGCCCGGGCACAAAGTGAACGACATGATCGCAAAACTGCGTTTTGCGAAAGCGGGTGTCGGACTCATCTCGCCGCCACCGCACCACGACATTTATTCAATCGAGGATCTCGCCCAGTTGATATTCGATCTGAAGCAGGTCAATCCGCAGGCACTCGTTTCCGTGAAGCTGGTGGCGGAACCCGGCGTCGGGACGATTGCGGCCGGCGTGGTGAAGGCGTACGCCGACCTGATCACTATTTCCGGTTACGACGGCGGCACCGGCGCGAGCCCGTTAAGCTCGGTGAAGTACGCCGGCAGTCCGTGGGAACTCGGACTGTCGGAAACACACCAGGTACTGCGTGCCAATGACCTGCGGCATCGCGTACGTTTGCAGACCGACGGCGGGCTGAAGACCGGGCTGGACGTCATCAAGGCGGCGATGCTCGGCGCCGAAAGCTTCGGTTTCGGAACTGCGCCAATGGTCGCGCTGGGTTGCAAGTACCTGAGAATCTGTCACCTGAACAATTGCGCAACCGGTGTCGCCACGCAGAATGAAGTATTGCGAACACAATACTTTACCGGCCTGCCGGAGATGGTCATGAATTTTTTCCGATTCGTCGCCGAGGAAGTGCGCATGCGACTTTCGGAACTCGGTGTTCGACGTCTCGAGGACATCATCGGCCGTGTCGACCTGATCGAAATCCTGCCAGGCCAGACGCGAAGACAGCAGCAGCTGGATCTTCGGCCGATTCTTTCCGATAACGGCCTGGCGCCGGACAGGCCGCAGTTCTGTACGGACCTTCGCAACGAACCCTATG
>Ga0224500_10001481_pt1 | contig 13756 bp, 10 predicted proteins | sample SF_Oct11_sed_USG_FD_168126 | JGI IMG/M metagenome (GOLD analysis project Ga0224500, IMG submission 168126) | Sediment microbial communities from San Francisco Bay, California, United States - SF_Oct11_sed_USGS_4_1 | ecosystem: Environmental > Aquatic > Marine > Sediment | place: USA: California... | reverse complement strand
CCCGACCCGCGTGCTGGTCCTCGCCGGCGGCAGCGATTACTGGTCCAACGGCATACACCTGAACCGCATCGAGGCGGCAGCCAGCCCGGCCGACGAGTCCTGGGCAAACATCAACGCGATGGATGATCTCGCCGAGGCGCTGATCCGCAGCACCGGCAAGCTGACCGTCGCAGCGGTCGGAGAGAACGCCGGCGCGGGCGGTGTTTTCCTCGCCCGGGCTACCGATCGCGTCTGGTTGCGCGACGGCGTCGTACTGTCGCCGCACTACAAGGACATGGGCAACCTGTACGGCTCAGAGTTCTGGACCTACCTGTTGCCGCGCGCCGCCGGCGCCGGGAATGCCAGTCGCATTGCCGAGCAGCGCCTGCCGATGGGAGCCGCCGAGGCCTGCTCGCTCGGGCTGGCCGACGCGCGCTTCGGGCTTTCCCGCGCAGCCTTCCTCGATGCAGTAGTCATGGAGGCCGCCGCCCTGGCCGACAGTCCCGATTACCACGACACGCTCGCTGCGAAGCGCGCTCGCCTCGCCCGCGACGAGGCGTCCAAGCCACTTGCCGAGTACCGGCGCGAAGAGCTCGAGCGCATGCGAGTCAACTTCTACGGCTTCGACCCGAGCTACCACGTCGCCCGCTACAACTTCGTCAGGAAGATTCCCAAGTCACGTACGCCGGTCACCCTGGCACAGCACCGGAGGGACCGCGCGTTACCGAGGAGACGCGCCTCATGAATGACCATCCCATGGTACTCGTCGTTGACGAACTGCCCGCCGAACTGGACGCGCTGCGCGCCGCGCTGGAGCCGGATTTCCGCGTGCGCACGGCCCACGCCGCGGCCGATGCGCGCAGGATCCTCGCTGAGGAATGGGTCCACGTACTGGTGTGCGACGAGCAGGGCTCGGGCGCCGAGCTTCTCGCAGGCCTGCCGACGGAGTGGCCCGATATCGTGTCGATCTCGCTGACGACGAACGGTACCGGGGAGCACAGCGGCGACACGCTCCGGCTGCAAAAGCCGTGGGAGCCCGACACGCTCGTGCAGGCTGTGCAGAATGGCGCCCGCATGTACAAGCTCCAGCGCGAAAACGAGCTGCTTGCGCTGGAACTCAAGATGTCGCGGCGAAACGGCAGAGCGCGGCGGCGAAGCGGCTCTGCCGAAGTGCTGCATGACGACGGCATCGTACGCGGCAGGCAAAGTCCGATGAACGACGTATGCCTGAATCTCGCCCAGGTCGCCCCCTACGACGTGTCGGTCCTGCTGACCGGCGAGTCCGGCACCGGCAAGGAATTGGCCGCGCGCGCGCTGCACTCGCGCAGCCTGCGCTGGAACAAGCCGTTCGTCGTCGAGAACTGCGGCGCGCTGCCGGACGACCTGCTGGAAAGCGAGCTGTTTGGTCACAAGAAGGGTGCATTCACGGGTGCGGTCAACGATCACGTCGGCCTGTTCAGCCGGGCCGACGGCGGTACGGTGTTCCTCGACGAGATTGGCGAAGTGTCGCCGGCGTTCCAGGTCAAGCTGCTGCGCGTCCTGCAGGACGGCGAAGTGCGGCCGGTAGGCGGCAACGCGACGCACAGCGTCGACGTTCGCATTGTCGCCGCGACCAATCGCGATCTAGGGGACGAGGTGCGGGCGGGCCGGTTCCGGGACGACCTTTACTACAGGCTGGCGACCGTCGTCGTCGAACTGCCGCCGCTGCGCAAGCGGCGTGATGACATTCCGCTGCTGGTCGAGTTCCTGTTCGAGCAGGGCGAGAAGAAGCTGGGCAAGAAGGTGCCGGGCATTACCGAGGAAACCATCGACTGCCTCTGCCGCTACCACTGGCCGGGCAATGTGCGCGAACTGCAGAACGAGATCCGCCGCATGCTCGTGATGGCACCGGCAGGCGAACCCGTGTCCGCGGACCTCCTCGCCCCGCATATCCTGCGAGCGGCAGATCCTTGCGATGCGTGCGAGTCGATACCGGAGATCGCCGACAGCGGCACGCTGAAGGACCGCGTCGCGTCACTCGAGGCCCGCGTGCTGCGCGAAACGCTGATCCGCCATCACTGGAACAAGAGCCGGGCCGCGCGGGAGCTAGGCCTGTCCCGTGTCGGCCTGCGCAACAAGCTCGAGCGCTACGGCCTCGCGCGGACACCGCACGCCGACGAACTGCGGGTATCACGCCAGGAATACGTCAGATGATTATCGCAGCCGACACTTTTCAAAAGGCCACCGGAATCACGGGCGCTACGATCAGGGTCCGCGGCCAGGTGCAGGGCGTCGGATTCCGGCCGACCGTCTGGCGCCTCGCGCAGGATTGCCGGCTGTCGGGCGAAGTACTTAACGACGGCGAGGGCGTGCTGATCCGGGTCGGCGGCGACGCCGAAAGCATCCAGCGCTTCGTCCTGCGCATACGTGCCGAAGCGCCGCCGCTGGCACGCATCGAAGCGCTCGAAATGCTGCAGGGCGAGTGGGCCGACGCGGAACCCGGCTTCCGGATCGGCAGGAGCCGTGGCGGGGAGGTGCGCACCGGCGTCCTGCCCGACGCTGCCACCTGCGCGGACTGTCTCGCGGACGTAACGGACCCGAAGAACCGGCGCTACCGGTATGCGTTCACGAACTGCACGCACTGCGGGCCACGACTGTCGATCATCCGGTCAGTACCCTACGACCGGGCAGCTACGTCGATGGCCGGGTTCGACATGTGCCCGGCTTGCCGCGCCGAGTACGAAGATCCCGCCGACCGCCGCTTCCACGCGCAGCCCAACTGTTGCCCGGACTGCGGCCCGCGGCTCTGGCTCGAGGACCGCTCGGGCGACCAGGTCGACATCGCGCCCTGGCCGGACGCCATCGGAGCCGCCGCGGAACTGCTGCGCCGCGGCTCGATCGTTGCAGTAAAGGGCATCGGCGGCTTCCATCTCGCCTGTGACGCGACCAACCAGGACGCCGTCCGGCGCCTGCGGCGGAACAAGCATCGCTACGACAAGCCGTTCGCACTGATGGCCCGCGACCCGGACGTGATCGGCCGTTACGCGGCCGTCGCCTCGGCCGACGAGGAATTGCTGCGCTCGCCGGCGGCACCGATCGTACTGCTCGACAGGCGCAGCGACGGCCTCGCGGTGGCGCCGGCCGTCGCCCCGAACCAGGCCAGCCTCGGTTTCATGCTCCCCTACACGCCGCTGCATCACCTGCTGCTCGCGAGTTTCGAGCGGCCGCTCGTGCTCACCTCGGGAAACCGCAGCGACGAGCCGCAATGCACGAGCAACGAGGACGCGCGCGAGCGCCTTGGCGACATCGCCGACTACTGGCTGCTGCACGATCGCGATATCGTCAACCGCCTCGACGATTCCGTGGTCGCCCACGTGCAGGATTCGACGCTCACGCTGCGTCGCGCGCGCGGCTACGCGCCGGACCCGCTGGCGCTCCCCGCAGGCTTCGGCGATGCGCCGCCGGTACTGGCCATGGGCGCCGAACTGAAAAACACGTTCTGCCTGCTGGCGCATGGCCAGGCGGTACTGTCGGCCCATATCGGCGATCTCGAGGACGCGCGCGTACACGAGGACTATCGCCGCGCGCTGGATCTTAATACCGCGCTGCACGATTTCGTGCCCGGCATCGTCGCAGTGGACCTCCACCCGGACTACTTCTCGACGCGCCTCGGGCAGGAACTGGCCGAGGACCCGGCCGTCAGGCTGGTCGGAGTGCAGCATCATCACGCCCACATCGCGGCCTGCATGGCCGAGCACGGAGTGCCGCCCGGCCGCCGCGTGATCGGCGTAGCTCTCGACGGACTGGGCCTCGGCGACGACGGTGAATTATGGGGCGGCGAGTTCCTGCTCGCGGCCTACGACCGGTTCGAGCGGCTCGCAAGGTTTGCGCCGCGGCCGCTGATCGGCGGCGCGCGAGCCATGCGGGAGCCCTGGCGCAACACCTACGCGCAGCTCCACGGCGAACTCGGATTCGAGCGGGTACTCGGCCAGTGGCCCCAGCTCGACATAGTGAAATGGCTGACCGCCAAGCCGCTGACCAATATCGATCACATGCTGGCCAGGGGCGTGAATTGCCCGGCCGCGTCGAGCGCTGGCCGCCTGTTCGATGCCGTCGCCGGCGCGATCGGAATCTGCCGCGCGCAGACGACCTACGAAGGCCAGGCCGCGATCGAGCTCGAGACGATCGCCCGCGGCGTCGCCTGCAACCGGGGCTACGGCTGGGAGCTCACCGAAGGCACATTGCCGGAACTGCGCTGGACCGCGATGTGGCACGAGTTGCTCGACGACCTCGCGCGCGGCGTAACTGCCGCCAGGATTTCGGCGCGTTTCCACCGCGGCGTCGCCGAAGCGGTCTCCGCGACGGCGGCCCGGCTCGCCGACGCAAACCGCTGCGACACGATTGTGCTGTCGGGCGGCGTGTTCCAGAACCGCTTGCTGCTCCAGGCGGCAAGGTCCCTGCTCGAAGCCCGGGGTCTCCACGTGCTGGCCCCCGCCAGGCTGCCCGCCAACGATGGCGGCTTGTCGCTCGGCCAGGCCGTCGTCGCCGCCGCGCGGTCTGAGCTGCCGGAGGCCGCGGCATGACCGCCGTACTGATCCTCGGCTTCCTGATCGGCCTGCAGCATGCGATGGAAGCCGACCATGTCAGCGCGGTCGCCGCGCTGGCCTGCCGGCTGCACTCGACCAGCGGCATGATCCGGCAGGGCGTTTACTGGGGCATCGGTCACAGCCTGACGCTGCTCGCTTTTGCCGGGGTCGTGTTCCTGTTCGGCCAGGCGATCCCCGGCTACGCGGCCGGCTGGCTCGAGACGGCGGTGGCGGTGATGCTCGTGTTTCTCGGAGCGGACGTGCTCCTGCGCCTCAGGCGCGACAAGCTGCACCTGCACGTGCACCGGCACGAGGGCGGCGTGCAGCATGTGCACGTGCACGGCCACGACGACACGGTACCGCACGAATCCGATCACGACCACGAGCATGCCGACGTGCCCTGGCGCACGCTGCTGGTCGGCATGATGCACGGGCTCGCAGGCTCTGCGGCGCTGCTCGTGCTGCTCGTCGGCGCGGCGCAGTCCCTGCCCCTGGGAATCGCCTACATTGCGTTGTTCGGCGCAGGCTCCATCGTCGGAATGGTCGCGCTGTCCGCGGCCATCGCCGTGCCACTGAAGTATTCGGGACACAGCCTTGCACGAATGCGTGGGCTCGTACACGGCCTCGTCGGCTGCGTGACGATCCTGGTCGGCCTGCTGATGATTATCGAGCACGGCCGGGTCTGATCCGGTCCGGACGGACCCGGCCCGGACGCCTACCAGCTGCGAACCCGGCCGGTATCCATGTGCACGAAGTCGGACGACTGGTAGTAGCCGACGCCGCCTCGCCGCAGCGCCAGCGCCTGGTCCCGCAGGCTGCGCGTATCGACGCCTTCGAGCCGGACGTCTATTGCCTTGCCGTGCGTGTGCTGGCTGTTCTTCGCAACGCCACTGGCGCTGCTTCGGCCACGCAGCATCTCGTTGGTTTGTGGCGAGCGATACGCCGAGATCACCTCGTAGGTCGCGTCGCCGTCCAGCCCTTCGCGAACGTCCCAGATCAGGTCGAGCAGCCCGGGATCGATGCGGACAATGTCGCCGGTACGGAAGTCGGACAGGAAGTTATTGATCTGCTGCAGCGCACCGGGCAGGTACTCGCCGTTTTCCGCGTAGACGACCTCGAGGCTCTTGCCCGTATGGGTGTGATAAAAAGACAGTTTCCTGGCGTCGCTTGCGATCGTGCCGCCCGCCGGCGCGAGGATCGCGGCCAGGGCCAGAGTCGAGGCCACCAGGCCGGGAACCAGCCGAGATCGTCCTTTCATGCGTTTTGAGTTCATAAAAATCAATAACTTGTTCACGAACACCCCGAAAGTTTCGAAACTATACCAAGCCACAGACAGCCGACGTAAGCCGGGGTTCACACTCTGTCCGGAAAAACTCGGCATCGCGGCGGCCCTGCTCGGGCTGCTGGCGGCCTCGCCGCTGCCCGCCCGGGTCGACCCGGACACCGAGACCGACGCGCTGCGCGAGTCGATACGTGTCGAAATCGAACTGCTGCGCGAACCCGAAGTCCTGAGCACGGGCAGCGTCGAGATCGCGGCGGCGGATCTCATCGCCGAGGTTTACGAGCGCCGAGGCTTTGCGCCGGCGTGGACGGAATCGCGCAGGATCGATTCGCTGCTGGCCGCGGTCCACGCGTCCTTCGACGACGGGCTGGACCCCGACGATTACCATCGTTCGCGGATCGAGGAAGCGCTTGCCGCACGAGCAGCGGGCAATGCACCGTCGGCGAAAGAGCTCGCAGTATTCGACCTGATGCTGACGGACAGCCTGGTGCGGCTCGGCTACCACGAGCGCTACGGCAAGGTGAACCCCGAAAGGCTCGACCCGGTCTGGAACTTCGGCCGTCCGTTGCGCGGCTCCGACGCGGCGGCAGTCGTCGAGGGCGTCCTTGCGGCGGACGACGTCGGCAGCGCGCTACGACAGCTCTTCCCGCGCGGCCCGGTCTACGCGCGGCTCCGGGACCAGCTGCGCATCCACCGCGAAATCGCCGCGGCCGGAGGCTGGCCGACGGTTCCGGACGGTCCGACACTGCGGCCCGGCACGCGTGATGACCGGCTGCAGGAGCTGGCCAGCAGGCTGGCCGCGAGCGGAGATCTCGGTGTTTCCTGGCAGCCCGCCGACATTACGGTCTACGATGAGACGCTGCAGGCGGCGGTGCGCCATTTCCAGGAGCGCCACGGCCTCGATACTGACGCGATCGTCGGCAAGAGGACGCTCGAGGCGCTGAACGTGCCCGTAGAGCGTCGCATCGACCAGATCCGGCTCAGCCTCGAACGGGCGCGCTGGGTAGCGCACAACCTGGAGCCGGACTTCGTGCTGGTGAACGTCGCCGGCTTCGTCGCCTACCTGGTCCGCGACGGTGAGCTGGCCTGGTCCACCCGGGTCGTCGTCGGCAGGACGGTCACAAAGACGCCGCTGTTTCGCGCGACGATGAAGTACGTCGTCTTCAATCCCGACTGGACCGTGCCCTGGAGCATCGCCACCAAGGAAATCCTGCCCGCAATCCGGAATGACCCGGCATACCTGGCCCGGAATCACTACGAGATCAGGAATCGCGACGGCAATGCCGTCGACCCGCTGACGGTCGACTGGTCGACGATCACGGAGCGCAACTTTCCGTTTACGGTCGTCCAGTTGCCGGGCCCCTGGAACGCGCTGGGCCGGGTCAAGTTCATGTTCCCGAACGAGCACGCCATCTACCTGCACGACACGCCGAGTCGCTCGCTGTTCGATCGCGCCGAGCGCGCCTTCAGCCACGGCTGCATCCGGGTCCAGGAACCACTGGATTTCGCCGAGCGCCTGCTCGGCCGGGACGGCTGGACCCGCGAACGCATCGACGCACAGATCGCAAGCGGCGATACGAAGACGGTACTCCTGTCGGAAACGCTGCCCGTGCTGCTGCTGTACTGGACAGCCGAGGTCGATCCCGACGGTCACATCCATTTCTATAATGACGTCTACGAGCGCGACGCTGCCGTCCTCGATGCACTGGAAGCGCCTTTCCACCTCGATTTGCCAGGCAGCTGAACGGATCGAGGTCAACCGATCGGCCCGCACGGGCCGGCAGCCCGGCACGGCACTAATCCACCGGGGCCGGGTCCAAAGCCGCGTATGAGCAGGTCCCTCAAGGCGCCGCTGCTGTCGGCCCTGGTGTTTCCGGGCCTTGGCCACCTCGTGCTCAGGCACTATTTCCGAGCGGCCGTCCTGATTGTCGTCGCGCTGGGCGCACTCGAGGTATACGGCAGCGTTACGGTCGATCGCGCGATGGGTGTCCTCGACCAGGTCTACAGCGGCGAGATCTCTGCAGACCCCGCATCGATTTCCGCGGCCGTGACAGCCGCGTCGAGCGGTCCCGACGAGACCAGGGCCGACATTGCGTTGCTCGTCATGGCCGCCTGCTGGCTGGCAGGAATCGTGGACTCGTACCGCCTGTCGCCGCCGCGCGACCTGCAGTGATCTGAGCGGAATCGGTCCGCAGCAACTCTGCTTGGACGCCGGTCGGATTTGACCGAGAATGGGCCGCTGCGCTGGCCTGTCCTCGAACCGAGTCCCCGGGAGTTCCCCTTGTACAAACTGATCCTGATCTTCGTTTCCCTTCTAGTCGTCGCCTGCGGTCGCGAAGAGCCCGCCCCGGAACCGGCCGCGCCGCCGCCTGGGACGGCGGCAGGTCTCGAGGCCCCGGATTTCAAGGTCATCGCCGACCGCTTCGCCGACGTCCAGGTTCTGCGCTACCAGGTGCCGGGATTCGAGGAGCTGTCGCTCGGCGAAAAGAAGCTCGCCTATTACCTGAGCGAGGCCGCGCTCGCCGGCCGCGACATCATCTGGGACCAGAACTACCGGCATAACCTGCGCATCAGGAAGGTCCTGGCCGCGGTGGTTGAGACCTACAGCGGAGATCGCAGTGGCGCCGATTACGCAGCCTTCCTCGAGTACGCGAAGCGCGTCTGGTTTTCCAATGGCATCCATCACCATTACTCGAACGACAAGTTCGTGCCGGGATTCACCCGCGACGACTTTGCACGCCTGCTCCGGGGCTCCGATCGCACTCGCCTGCCGCTCGACGACGGGCAGGAAGTAGACGGTCTCATCGCGACACTGACGCCGGTGCTGTTCGATCCCGAAATCGCGGCCAAGAAGGTCAACCTGGATCCGGACGTGGACCAGGTCGTCAATTCCGCGGTCAACTTCTACCGGGACGTCAGCCAGGCCGAGGTCGAGGCGTTTTACGCGGGGCGCGTCGATCCGATGGACCCGCGGCCGATTTCATGGGGCCTGAATTCGCAGCTCGCACGGGTCGACGGCGAACTTGTCGAACGCGTCTGGAAGTCCGGCGGCATGTACGGTGCGGCGATCGATCGCATCGTGCACTGGCTCGAACAGGCCGGCACGGTGGCGGAGTCCGCCGGTCAGAAAGCCTGGCTCGATGCGCTGGTTCGATATTACCGGAGCGGCGAACTGGCGGATTTCGACACCTACAGCATTGCCTGGGTCGAGGACACCGACTCACGGATCGACACGATCAACGGCTTCATCGAGGTATACAACGACCCGCTGGGCTACCGGGGATCTTACGAGGGAGTCGTCTCGCTGCGGGACATGGAAGCGACGAAGCGAATCGCCATGCTCGGGGCGAATGCGCAATGGTTCGAGGACCAGTCCCCGATCCTGCCCGAACACCGGAAGGAGAATGTCGTCGGGATCTCGGCCAAGGTGATAACCGTCATCAGCGAGGCCGGCGACTCCGCGCCGTCCACGCCCATCGGCATCAACCTGCCGAACGCGAACTGGATACGGCAGGAGCACGGCTCCAAGTCCGTGACGCTCGGCAACATCATCGACGCCTACAACGCGGCTTCTGATGCCAGCGGCCTGCACGAGGAGTTCATGCTCACCGAAGAGGAGGCGGCCCGGCACGCCGAGCACGGCAGCCTGTCCTATGTGCTTGACGTGGACCTGCACGAGGTCATCGGGCACGCGTCCGGCAAACTCAATCCCGGCGTCGGCACGCCGAAGGAAACGCTGAAGAGCTACGCCTCGACGCTCGAGGAGGCGCGCGCCGACCTGGTGTCGCTGTATTACATTACCGACCCGAAGCTCGTCGAACTCGGGCTCGTGCCGTCGGACGAGGTCGGCAAGGCGGCCTACGACAGCAACATCCGCAACGGGCTCATGCTGCAGCTTCGGCGGATCGAGCCGGGCGACAATATCGAGGAAGCCCACATGCGAAACCGCCAGCTCATTGCGGGGTGGGCCTACGAGAAGGGTCTCGAGAACGGGGTCATCGAGAGGGTAGAGAAAGACGGCAAGTCCTATTTCGTGATCCGCGATTACGAGGGTCTGCGTACGCTTTTCGGCGACCTGCTGCGGGAGATCCAGCGCATCAAGTCGGAAGGCGACTACGAGGCCGCCCGGAACCTGGTCGAAACCTATGGCGTCAAAGTCGACCAGGCGCTGCACCGCGAGGTGCTGGAGCGGGTCGCACCGCTCGACATCGCGGCCTACTCCGGCTTCATCCAGCCCCGGCTCGTTCCGGTCACCGAGGGCGGCGAAATCGTCGATATCCGGATCGAGTACCCGGACGACTTCGTCGCTCAGATGCTGGAATACGAGCGCAGGTACAGCTACCTGCCGGTCGTCAACTGAGCCCGGTGGCGGCGCGCCCGGGGCCGCCGCCTCCCCTCCCGGCGTCCGACGCCCGGCCGTCAAAAAGCCCGGCGCGCTTTTTTTAAATACGGTAGGATCGCTGCCCGGCCGGGGCCCCGCGTTGCGTTTCGCCCCCGCCGGAACCAGTGCCGGCCCGGCCGGTGCAAGGCATAGAAATGTCGTCCATAGCAGTAGTCGGCGCGCTGGCCGCTGCCGACGCCCGGCTCGCCGGGCACCAGGGGATCGAGGTGTTCGGCATCCCCGCGGCCTTCATCCTGTTCGCACTGACGCTGCTCGGCGTCGCGATTTTCCATTACCACACGCTGCGCGTCGCGCTGATCGGTCTCGTCGCGATCACGCTGTACAAGCTGGCGTTCAGCAGCTTCGACGGTGTGACCGGCCTGACCGGCCTGCTGCATCATCTCGGGCACGAATGGGTGGTGCTGTCGAACCTGTTCGGGCTGCTGGTCGGCTTTGCGTTGCTCGCGAATCACTTCGAGAGGAGTCACATTCCGCTGTATCTGCCCGCCATCCTGCCGGACGACTGGCGTGGCGGCCTGATGCTGCTCGTGATGGTCTTCTGCATGTCGACCTTCCTCGACAACATTGCCGCAGCGATCATCGGCGGCACGATCGCCGCCACCGTATTTCGTTCGCGCGTCCACCTCGGTTACCTGGCCGCTATCGTCGCCGCATCGAACGCCGGGGGCGCCGGCAGCGTGGTCGGCGACACGACGACGACGATGATGTGGATAGACGGCGTGTCGCCGCTGGAGGTCGCCAGCGCTTTCGTGCCGGCCGTCGTAGCGCTGTTTGTCTTCGGTGTTCCGGCGGCCCTGCAGCAGCAACGGGTCTCGCCGATCATCAAGGATCCCCCGAAGGACCTGCAGCTCGACTGGTCGCGGGCAGTCATCGTCATCATCGTGATCGCGACGGTGATAGCGACCAATGTCCTCGTCAACAGCCGGTTTCACGAGGTCGCCGACAGCTTTCCGTTCCTGGCCGCCGCCGTCTGGGTGGCGCTGCTGTTGACCGCCCTGTGGCGTGCGCCGGACTGGCAGCTGTTGCCGAACGCGGCGATGGGAAGCCTGTTCCTGATCGCGCTCGTGACCTGCGCGTCGATGATGCCGGTCGAATCGCTGCCGGACCCGTCCTGGCAGACGACAGCCGGTATCGGCGCCGTATCTGCCGTGTTCGACAACATCCCGCTGACCAAGCTGGCGCTCGAGCAGGGCGGCTACGACTGGGGCGCGCTCGCCTTCGCGGTGGGCTACGGCGGCTCGATGCTGTGGTTCGGCTCGTCCGCCGGCGTCGCGCTGTCGACGCAGTTCCCGCAGGCGCGCTCGGTCGTATTGTGGCTGCGCTACGGCTGGCACGTGCCGCTCGGCTACGTCGCCGGCTTCGCGGCCTACCTGCTGATCGTCGGCTGGAAGCCCACGGCGGGCTGACCTGGCCTGGTCGGCTTGCCGGTCACACATGCGCACCCGAACTTCATTCATTCACGTCTAGTCGGTCATCGTTGGCGGAGGTACTTCCTTGGGCAACGTCTCGGTCGAAAGGCAAACCCAACGCTGGGGCACGCGTCTTGGCCTTATCCTGGCCGTCGCGGGCTCTGCGGTCGGCCTCGGCAATTTCCTGCGCTTTCCCGGCAACGCCGCCGAAAACGGCGGCGGCGCGTTCCTGATCCCTTACTTCATCGCGTTCCTGCTGCTGGGCATTCCGATCGGCTGGGCCGAGTGGACGATGGGACGTTACGGCGGCCGGCGCGGACTGCACTCCGCGCCGGCCATCATCGGGCTCTGGGGCAAGGGCGCAACCGCGCGCTACCTGGGCTCGCTGGGCGTACTGGTTCCGCTGGTCGTCTACTTCTACTACGTCATGATCGAGTCCTGGTGCCTGTCCTATTTCTGGGGTTATGCGACCGGGGGCATCGGCGTCGACGAGTCGCTCCCGGTTGCCGCGCAGGTCGCCGCATCGCAGGCGCATTTTGCGGAAACCACGGGCGCCAATTTCAACGGTCTGCTCGCTGCCGGCGGACTGCACTCGTCGGTCATCTTCTGGCTCATCACGTTCGCGCTGAATGCCTGGTTCCTGTACCGCGGATTGTCGCGTGGCATCGAAACCTTCTGCCGCTGGGCCATCCCGGCCATGGCAGTCTGCGCGCTGATCGTGCTGGTCCGCGTGCTCACGCTCGGGACGCCGGACCCCGCGCTGCCGGACCAGAATGTCGCGGCCGGCCTGAACTTCATGTGGAACCCGGACTACGCTGCACTGGGCAATTTCCAGACCTGGCTCGTCGCGGCAGGCCAGATCTTCTTCAGCCTTTCGGTCGGCTTCGGCGTAATCATCAATTACTCCTCGTATCTTCAGAAGGATGACGACATCGTCCTGACCAGCCTGACCGCATCGGCGACCAACGAGTTCTTCGAAGTAGCGCTCGGCGGCATGATCACGTTGACGGCAGCGGTAACCTTCCTCGGGCTCGCGGCCACGCAGGCGAACACCGGCGGAACCTTCTCCACCGGTTTCGCAGCACTTCCCGTCGTCTTCGCGCGAATGCCGGCAGGCGATTTCTTCGGCGCCGTCTGGTTCATGATGCTGTTCCTCGCTGCGATCACCAGTTCGCTGTCGATGCTGCAGCCTGCGAAGGCCTTTTTCCAGGAAGCCCTGGGGCTCACCCACCGCGGTGCGACGCTCCTGGTCGCCGGGATCTGCATTGCCGGCAACCTGTTCGTCCTGTGGTTCTCCAAGGGACTGGTCGCGATGGATACGCTCGATTTCTGGGTGGGTAATTTCGTCATCTTCATCGTCGCCGGCATACAGATCGTTTGTTTCAGCTGGGTCTTCGGTGTCGACCAAGGCCTCGACGAGATGCGCCGCGGCGCGGAGCTGCGGATCCCGCGCTGGTTCCGCTTCCTGCTCAAGTACGTGGCGCCGGCCTACCTGCTCGTCATCTTCGTCGGCTTCTGCTGGAACAACATTCCGCAATACTTCCGGTCCGCGGTCGCCAGCGGAGATCCGGCCGTGCTGTATGCCTGGCTGGTCATCCTCGGATCGATCGCGTTGTTGCTGACCGTCACGGCCATCGGTACGCGGCGCTGGCGCGCCGCCGGGCTGGACATCGACGGCAAAGGGGCGGCAATTCGCCCGCCGGGAAAGGGAGCGCTCACATGACGCTGGCGGCCATGCTGTTCATGGGAATCTCGGTAAGCGCGGTCGTCGCGCTGACGGCCTGGTGTTACTACCGCGTCCTGTTCGTGTCCCGCCGCGGCGCCGGGCGCGACGAGAACTGAGGCGACGGCGCCCGGGGAAGCCCCGGGCGCCGCGGTCGATCAGGTAGATGAGGCTTTGAAGATGCTGGCGATCGATGCGTCCAGCATCGCGTTGAATTCCTTGTCGGTCTGCTGCGCGGTCAGGCCTTCGGACAGGGCACGCGAAAAGCTCGCGACCATGCCTTTCTGGCGGGCCAGTCGCTTGTTCGCCTCGTCGCGGGAGTAACCGCCGGACAGCGCAACGACTTTCAGCACATTCCTGTGCACGATGCAGTCGGCGTACAGGTTATCCTTCTCG
>Ga0224500_10001479_pt1 | contig 13778 bp, 18 predicted proteins | sample SF_Oct11_sed_USG_FD_168126 | JGI IMG/M metagenome (GOLD analysis project Ga0224500, IMG submission 168126) | Sediment microbial communities from San Francisco Bay, California, United States - SF_Oct11_sed_USGS_4_1 | ecosystem: Environmental > Aquatic > Marine > Sediment | place: USA: California... | reverse complement strand
ACTGAACAGATCGGCGCGACGCCCGATATCAGGGTCACGAACGTGATCCAAACGACGACCGGTCGCATGGTCTTCGCAGCGCTCCTCTCCGACGCTGCCGAGCCAACGGCCTGACGTTCTCCGCGGCCAGCGGTCTGCCATGCTTCGGGCATGGAAGCGGGAAACGACGCTGCGGTCACGATCGTGCTTGCCGCCGGAGCCGGCCGCCGGGTCGGCGCAGAAGAACCTAAGGCGTTCTTGACGATCGGGGGGCGCCCGATGCTCGCCGTCGCGGCCGGCGCGGCTGCGGCCTCGCCAGCGGTTGGTGCCCTGATCGTCACCGCTCCGGCGGGGTGGGAAGAGGAAGCTCAGGCCTGTGTCGAGGCGTGTGGCGTGCCAGTCACGGTCGTGACCGGGGGGGCGACACGCCAGCAATCAGTCCAGGTGGCGCTCGAAGCGCTGCCGCTCGATTCGAAGATCGTGGCGGTTCACGATGCGGCGCGTCCGTTCGCCCCACCCGACCTGTTCACGGCAGTCGTCGAGGCGGTCAGCGCGGAAGTCCAAGGGGTCGTCCCTATCGCACCGGTCACCGACACGGTGAAGCAGGTCGTCGACGGACGTGTCGTCGGCACCCTCGACCGCGAGCGCCTCGGCCTCGCGCAGACCCCGCAAGCGTTCGACGCCTCCTTCCTGCGCGCTGCCCACCGGCGGGCCGCGGCGTCTGGAGTGGCTCTGACCGACGACGCGGCGGCGCTTGAACGCGAAGGCGCGGTGGTCGTCGCGATCGCCGGCGACCCGAACAACGTCAAGATCACCACCCTCTTGGATCTCGCCAACGCCGACACCCGGATGGGCGGGACCGATGGGTGAGAACTCGCCGAGGGTCGGGATCGGGGTGGATCTGCACCGGTGGGCGTCCGACGGACGCGAACTGTGGCTGGGAGGGGTGCTGTTCGAGGGAGAGCGAGGGCTCGTGGGTCACTCCGACGGTGACGCCATCTGTCATGCGCTTGCCGATGCTTTGCTCGGCGCCGCGGCACTCGGCGACGTCGGTCAGCACTTCCCGGACGACGACCAGTCGATCGCCGGGATCTCAGGTATGTCGCTGCTCGGCCGAACCGTTCACATCGTGCGAAGCGCGGGGTTCTCCCCGCGCTCGTGCGACGCCACGGTGATCTGCGATCACCCGGTGATCGCTCCGCGCCGCGAAGAGCTCCGCTCCTGCTTGGCGCGGGCGCTGGAACTGCCGATCGACGCCGTATCGGTGAAGGCGACCCGACCAGAGGGTCTCGGACTGGCCGGTGATGGCGTCGGGTGCATGGCGGTTGCGGTGCTCGAATGAGTCGGGAGCGCGATCCGGCGAGGCGACGTCGACCGGCTCACGGCGGCACCATCGATCTCGATGTGGTCGGCGGCCGTCGCGCAGTTGCCGAAGCCCTGCGCGCCGGAAGAGTGTCGGAGGTGCTCGTGGTCTCATGTCCGAAGGTCACGCAGGGATTGCGAGCGGTGTTCGACGCGGCGCGCGATGACGATGTACCTGTGCGCACGGTTCCACGAGCGACGCTCGATGCCCTGACGACGGGGCACCAAGGCATCGTCGCGCGGGTCGGCGCTCGCAGATCCGACGCCTTGTCTGAGCGAGATCTCGCGGCCTTCCCTTTCGAGGAGGATGCGCTCGTCGTGGTGCTCGACGGTATCACCGACCCGCAGAACCTCGGCGCCGCGGCCCGCTCGGCCGAAGCCGCGGGGGCGGCGATGCTCGTCACCCGCGTGCGCCGCGCTGCCGAGGTCACGCCCGCAGCGGTACGTGCTTCGGCGGGCGCGCTCATGCACCTTCCGCATGCGCGAGTCGCGAACGTCCCGCGCGCGATCGAGCGACTGCAGGACAACGGTTTCTGGGTCGTCGGACTCGACGAAAGCAGCGACGTGAGCGTGTACGACGACGTCGTCCCGTCGGGCCGCCTCACCGTGGTGGTGGGCACCGAAGACGGAGGCATGTCCAGACTTACGCGCGAGCGTTGCGACCAACGACTCAAGCTTCCCATGCTCGGGCAGGTCGGTTCGCTCAACGCGGCGGCTTCGCTGGCCGCCTTCCTGTACGTGTACGTCGTCCCCTCTCGTCGGTGACCGAGCTCACGTAGCGCCACACTCCTGCCGATACCGGGTGCATGGACGAAGGCCTGCCACCGCCCCCGGCGCGTTCGGGTTCGCTCGAATCGTGGGAACGGGCGATCGATGCGCCCGCTGGTCTACCACGTCGCCCCGTTGCGATCACGATCGCCGGCGTACTCCTGCTCGTTGCGGGGGCCTTCGCCTCCCTGGCCGGGGCGTTGATCCTCCTGACGGGAGACCAGGCCACGATCGAAGGGGTCGGGGCCGGAGCTTCCACCGCGGCAGTCATGCTCACGGCGGCGCTTGCAGCCGCCGAGATCGCCTCTGGCCTGCTGGTGCTTCGTTGCGCGCCGATCGGACGCGTGGTTGGGATCGCGGTGGCCGCGCTCGGTATCGTCGGCGGCCTCACCGCGATCGGGTCGCCCCAAGGCGTCGTGACGATCGCGATCTTCGGCTTCGTGATGTTCGTGCTCGTCACGAAGGCGGACGCTTTCCGGCCACCGCGCGACCGGTAGAATCGCGACCTGGCCGGCGTGGCGCAGTCCGGTAGCGCAACCGACTTGTAATCGGTAGGTCGTCGGTTCGAATCCGACCGCCGGCTCCTTGCCAGACGACGCGTACCGGATCAACTCGGACCGTTGTCGATGCGGACCGTGCGTCAGCTGCTCACCCACAGCGACTCGAGCCCGCGGATGATGTAGCCGGGCTTCCAATGCGGCTCCTCGATGAGCTCGAGGTTGGGCATGCGCCGCAGCACCGTGGAGAACGAGGTCTGCAGCTCGAGGCGGGCCAGGGGCGCCCCGAGGCAGAAGTGGATGCCCGCCCCGAACGTCACATGCGGGTTCGGATCGCGGTCAAGCCGCAGCTCATCAGGTGCGTCGAACACCGCCGGATCGCGGTTGGCCGATCCGAAGACCAACCCCATTTCCGCCCCACGAGGCACATGCACGCCGTGGATCTCCACGTCCTCGAGGACCCAGCGCTCGAACAGCTGCAGCGGTGTGTCGTAGCGCATGAGCTCCTCGAGGGCGGTCGGCACAAGGTCGGGCCGTGCGCGCAGGTCGGCCAGGACGTCCGGGTTGCGGAACAGGGACCACCAGCCGTTGCCGGTGACGTTCACGGTCGCCTCATGGCCGGCGTTCAACAGCAGCACGCTAGTGCCGATCAGCTCGTCCTCGGTGAGACGGTCACCCTCATCCACCACGAGCGTCATCTCGCTGATGAGATCACCCGTCGGGTGGGCTCTTCGCTCACGAGAGAGCGTGCGCAGGTAGTCAGAGAACTCCCGGCTAGCGGCGACCGCGAGAGATGCGTCGTGGTCTGTGGGTTGCAGCTCGTACATCCGGCAGATGTCGGCCGACCACGGACGCAGCAAGTGCCGATCGGCGGCTGGCACGCCGAGCAGCTCGGCGATGACGGCGACCGGCAGCGGCTCGTCGATCGCCGGCAGCAGGTCGAACTCGCCCTCGCCGGCGACGACGTCGACCAGCTCGTCGGTCAGTCGCTGCACGGGGTCGCGCATCGCTTCGACCATCCGAGGAGAGAACGCCTTCGCGACCAGCCGACGCACGCGGGTGTGGTTGGGGGGCTCCATGTCGAGGATGCCGTTGTTGATCAGGTGCCAGAACGGCTCGAGCGAGGCCGGTGGAGGCGCATGACCCATCTCCTCATGACTCGCGGTGTGCAGGTAGGTTCGCCCGAACCGGCGGTCCCGCAGCGTCGAGTTCACGTCGACGTGTCTGGTGACGAGCCAGAGGTCGGTCGCGTCGTCTCGGACGACGGGCGAGAGTCCTCGTAGGCGCTCGTAGGCAGGGTAGGGGTCCGCCACGAACCCGAGGTCGTCGGGATCGAAGCCCAGTGCCCGCGGCGTGATGCGGGAGACGTCGACGGGATCGAAGGCCACGGGTCTACGGTAGCGTCCCGCTATGCTCGAGCGGAAGCCATGCCGGCTGAGAACGCTCCAGGTCGCACTCGCGACCGCTCTTCTCACGGTCTCGTGCGCCCTCGACCCCTCATCCGGGGGTTCCAGCGTCGAAGGCCCGAAGCCCCCTGCGGCCAGTGGCACTCGTACGACCGTCGTGGTCGTCCATGTGACTGACGGCGACACGATCCGCGTCGACCTGCGCGGCGAGGAGACGTCGGTGCGCCTGATCGGCATCGACACTCCGGAAAAGGATGGCCCGTACACAGATGAGGAGTGCTGGGGTGAGCGCGCATCGCGGTTCACGGCAGACGCGCTTGCCGGCCGTCGGGTCGAGCTGGAGTTCGACGTTGAGCGGACCGATCGCTTCGACCGCACCCTCGCCTACGTGTGGCTCGATGACGCCCTCTTCAACGAGCACATCCTGCGGCAAGGGTACGCGGTGCTCGCCACGTTCCCGCCCAACGTTCGCTACGTCGATCGATTCACCGCAGCGGAGCAACAGGCCCGCGACGAAGGCGCAGGCCTTTGGGCGGCCTGCCCCACCGACTGATCACGCAGGGTGCTCATCCGAACGGGTCGCGACGGCGCCTGAGCACGCGTCCTGCTCTCGCGACCGTGTTGCTCCCACGGCGCCAAGCGATGGTCCCCTCGACGACGACCGCCTCGATCCCGTCGGGGAACGCATGCGGTCGCTCGTACGTGGCGCGATCGCCGACTGCGGCCGCATCGAACAACACGAGATCGGCCCAGGAGCCCTCGGCGACGCGACCACGTCCAGAGAGACCGAATCGGTCGGCGGGCAGGGAGGTCATCTTTCGTACCGCAGTTTCCAGCCTGAGCGCACCCTCTCGCACTCCCGGTCCCAACACACGCGGGAACGTGCCGTATGTACGGGGGTGGACGGGCACGTCGGCCATCGGACCATCGGGTGCGGTGGCCACGGCATCGGAGGCAACCATGATCTCCGGGTCCGCGAGGATCGTTCGCACGTCGTCCTCGCGCATCGCGTGGCCGATGCATGACGTGTTCGGCGCTTCGGACAGTAGCTCGAAGCACGCGTCGACCGGCTCGATGCCTCGCCGCTCCGCGATCGTAGCGATATCGAAACCGTTGCATGAGCGGTCGGCGGTATCCTCGACCACGATCCGATCCCACCCGACCCCGTCGACCGACGATTGGAAATCGTCGCCTTCGCCGTGCTCCACCGATGCGGCCAGTCGCTTGCGGCTCCCGGCATCGGCAAGCAGGTCGGGGAGCAGCGCAGACGGCGCCCACTCAGGCAAGAGCGATGAAAGCCCTGATGCCCACGCTGCGTACGGATACTGATCACCCGTCGCGGCATCGGCCTCGTGCACCCGTGCGAGCAGCTCGCTCGCGCGTCCCCACGCGTGCGAGGTCTCGCACTTCAGGTGACTCAAGTGCACCTGTGCGCTCGCACGCTGCCCGACCTCGATCGCCTCATCGACCGCCCGAAACAAGTGGGCTCCCTCGCCACGCACGTGCGACGCGTAGATGCCGCCGACGCGCGCGGCTTCCGCGGCCAGCTCGACGATCTCGTCGGTCGTCGCGTACATGCCAGGTGGGTAGATGAGGCCGGTCGAGAGGCCGAGCGCCCCCTCTTCCATGGCGGACGCGACCAGGCCCCGCATCGAGCGCATCTCCCGCGCATCTGGGGCTCGGCGAGCCAGTCCCATCACAAGCTCGCGAACCGATCCATGACCCACGAGCGCCGCGATGTGGGCCGCCGGCTGGGCCGCGTCGACCCGACTCAAGAAGTCGCCGAACGATGCGAACTCGAGGGTGGAGCCTGAGGCTTCGCCTCCAGCCCATGAAGCGAGTTCCGCCGCCGTGGACGTGGGGAAGGGCGACATGCCGCAGTTCCCGACGACGACCGTCGTCACCCCCTGGCGGATCGTCGAGTGCAACGAGGGATCGACCAACGGGGCCATGTCGGAGTGGCTGTGCACGTCGATGAATCCCGGGGCGAGCACGAGATCGGCGCCGTCGAGGCGCACCCGCGCCGCCGGCTCTTCGTCCTCACGCGGCTCGCGGACGATCGTCGCGACGCGGCCAGCCTTCACGCCGACCGACGCCCGGTAGGGCGGGCCACCGGTCCCGTCGACGACGGTTGTCGCCCCGATCCAGAGATCCAGCACAGACGGCATCGTAGTGGCGCCGCCCGCTTCCGCCGCCGCGCGTTCTCCCTCGGCGGTTCCGACGGTCCCGAGAGTGGGGGGTCTCCTGCCCCGGCCGCACGAAGCTCACCGCATCGATGCTGGTGGTGACGGCACAGGGGTACGGACGACAGGGGTACGCCATGGGCACCGACGATCGGCTCTCGCTGGTGTTGTTCTCCGGCACCGACGACAAGCTGCAGGCGGCCGCGGTGCTCACGGTGGGCGCGGCCGCGATGGCCCGGCCCGTCGACGTGTTCCTGCAGTACTGGGCGCTGGACGCCTTCCGCGCCGATCGCATCCTCAAGGATCACGGCGTGTCGCCGGAGGCCGGGCCCGAAGGGGAGCGCGCGATGCGCGATCAAGGGAAGACCCACTGGAGCGAGCTGTTCCGTCAGGCCAAGGATCTCGGTCAGGTCCGCATCCAGGCCTGTGCGGACTCGATGGAGATGTTCCACATCACGACCGACGACCTCGATCCACTGGTCGACGGCATCTGGGGCGTCGCGAGCTTCTTCATGGAAGCCGACGGCCCCGTCACGTTCATCTGAGGAGGTCATCCGATGACGACTGCAGAGATCACCAGGTCGATCGACGCGCGAGGCATGGCGTGCCCCGGGCCGCTCATGACGCTGATCGGAGCGATCCGTGAAGGGCAGGTCGGTGACGTGATCGAGGTTCTTTCGAGCGATGAAGGCTCGAAGACCGACATCCCGGCATGGGTGGCGAAGGCCAAGCACGAGCTGATCGAGGTCACTCCCGACGACGGCTACTCCCGATTCGTGATCAGGAAGGCGAGGTGACCGGCCATGCCGGCTCGCATCGTGGTGCTGGGAGGTGGCGTCGGCGGCACGCTGGTCGCGAACCTGCTCGACAAGGATCTCGGCCGCGACGCGCGCGTGACGGTCGTCGACCCCAGCGGCATGCACGACTACCAGCCGGGGTACCTGTACGTGGCACTCGGTGAAGCCAAGGGGCATTGGCTGAGCCGTGAGGAACGCACGCTGCTGCGTCCCGACGTCGACCTCGCGATCGAACGGGCCATCCGCATCCATCCCGACGCCGGCACCGTGCAGCTCGAACGGGGGGGCAACCTGGAATGGGACTACCTCGTGGTCGCGACCGGGTCGCGACTGGTACCCGAGCAGATCCCCGGGCTCGCGGAGGGATCGTTCGAGTTCTACTCCCTCCAGGGGGCCGAGCGGCTGGCGCAGGAGCTTCGGACGTTCGATGGGGGTCGGCTCAAGGTCGGTGTCGCCGGCATCCCGTACAAGTGCCCACCAGCGCCGGTCGAATTCACGTTCCTGGTCGAGGAGTACCTGCGCAAGAAGGGGGTGCGCGGTCGGAGCGAGATCGAGTTGCTCTCGCCGCTGAACAGGGCGTTCACGATCGAGAGCGCTTCGGAGCTGATCCAGCCCTACATGGACGAGCGCGGGATCGGCCTCACGACGTTCTTCAACGTGGAGGCGGTCGACCCGAGCGCCGGCGTCGTCGAGTCGCTCGAAGGTGAGAAGGCGGAGTACGACCTGCTGGTGCTCGTGCCGCCGCACAAGGGCGCACAGGTCGTGATCGACTCGTCGCTGGGCGACCCCGGAGGGTGGCTGCCGACCGACAAGCACACCCTGAACGTCGGAGGGCATGAGCGCATCTTCGGACTCGGCGACGCCACGAACCTGCCGATCTCGAAGTCGGGGTCGACCGCGCATTTCGAGGCCCCGGTCATCGCCAGCCGCATCGCCTCGCTGGTTCATGGCACGGCTCCGAAAGAGAACTACGGCGGTCGAGTCATGTGCTTCCTCGAGACGGGCAACGGGCAGGCGACATCGTTGCGGTTCGACTATGAGCACCCGCCTCAGCCCCCGAAGCCCAATCGAGCCTGGCACACCGCGAAGTGGCTCTTCAACCGCCTGTATTGGGAAACGGTGCCGCAGGGCCGCATCCCCGAGAACGCTCCATTTTCCAAGCCGCCTGCGATGGCCGCCCCGAAGGAGTGAGATCGATGAGCGAGACCATCACGAAGACCCTGGATCTGAAAGGGCTCTCCTGCCCATTGCCGATCGCGAAGACCGCACAGGCCATCCGCGATCTGCAGCCAGGCGAGCTGATCGAATCGCTGGCGACCGACCCCGGAGCGGTTCCCGACTTCAACGCATGGTGCACCTCGACGGGCAACGTCCTGGTCGAACAGACCGAGGACGCCGGCGTCTTTCGATTCGTGATCAAGAAGCAGTGAGGAGGCGAGTTCGATGGCGACGATGGAGGCCACTTTCGAAGCCCCAGCACCCGCGCGACTCGAGCATGTTCCCCACAAGAAGCTCGTGATCATGGCCTGGTCGGGCGACCTCGACAAGATCTGGCCGACCTTCATCCTCGGCACGACCGGGTCGGCCATGGGCATGGACACCACGATCTTCTTCACCTTCTGGGGGCTGTTCCCGTTGGTGCGCAACGACGTGCACATCACGGGCGAGAACTGGATGCAGAAGATGATGTCGATGATGAATCGCGGCGGCACCGAGCATCTCAAGCTCGGGAAGATGAACTTCGCCGGCATGGGGCCGGCGATGATGAAGAGGCTCGCCGAGGAGCATCACGTCGCGACGCCCGATGAATTGCTCGAGGTCGCCCGCGACCTCGGCGTCCACCTGGTGCCCTGCCAGATGACGATGGACCTCCTCGGGCTGTCGAGGGAAGACCTGATCGACGGCATCGACGAGCCTGCGGGGGCTACGACGGCTCTGCTCGAGGCCCAGGACGCGGTGACGCTGTTCATCTGAGGGGCGCGAGACCCGTGCCGCCCGGCGTGACCACCCCCCTGGGAGCTTCGAGCGGCACGTGCGCCGGGCGGCGGTCGTACCCCCCGCCGTCCGGCGCTCACCCTGTCAGCGACCGCAGGGTTCCCGGTGACAGGCATCACACACCTCCGAGGGGGAGGCCCGAAGGGCGCGCCGCGAGCCTGGTGGAGCGGGTGCTTGCATCGTCGGTGCCCGTGGGTACGCTCGTTCGCGATGGATGAGACTCCCCCACACCACGCAGTGCCCCCCCTGGACGAACGATCCCGCGATCTCCTCGATTTCGAGCGCGAGAGTTGGAAGCTCGAGATCCCGAAGGAACGTGCGATCCGCGAACAGTTCGGCTTCTCGCCTGCCAGATACCACCAGCTACTCAACCGTGCGCTCGAGACCTCCGCGGCACTGGCCTACGATCCGATGTTGGTGCGTCGGCTCCATCGAGTGCGTGATGCCCGACGCCGTCGCCGTGTCGCGAGTCAGCTCGGCATGCGTCCGTAGGATCTGCGCCCACCGGGGCGGCGTTCAGTGGCTGGGGTAGGATTGCCCGCGTGAATCTCAGCCCCGCACGCCTTGCCGTGCTCGTCGCCCTCGTGGTGGGTGGTATCGCGGTCATCCTGAACGGGTTCGGCGACGATGACGCCGTGCTCGCAGACAGCAGCACCGGCGTCGCGCAGCCTTCCGCCTCCGGGTCCGCGGCGCCATCGGGTTCCCCTTCCCCGTCGGCGACGCAGAGCGCGGCTCCTGAGCTCGAGCCGCAGGTCGACGGTGTGATGATCCAGGTGCTGAACGGCACGAGCGCTGTCGGCCTCGCCGCGGAAGTCGAAGGCCACCTAGTCGGTAAGGGATACGTCGCGGCACTGCCGGCAGCCGATGCCACGCAGAAGCCAGTCGAGACCACGATCGTCTACTACCGCACCGGAGAAGACGCGGAGCAGAATCAGGTCGATGCCGCGCATCTGGCGAAGCGATACCTCAAGAGCGTGGACGCCTCGGTCAAGCAGCTCAGCGCTGCGCTTGGGTCGGATGTGGCGCCCAAGACGCAATTGGTCGTGTTGCTCGGCAACGACTACGCGGACGCGAATCCCGTCGGCTAGGCCGACCCGGGGGCGGTCTCGTCGATCGCCGCTTCCCGGTGCGCGACCCGGGCATCGAGGCTCGATTCGAGCATGCGAGAGATGCCGTCGGTCAGCGCCTCGGGCATGAACGGCTTCGTGATCACGTCGTCTGCCCCCAGTTGGTAACACCGGCGCAGGTCATCGGTCTGAGAGGCGGCCGTCAAGACCAGAACGGGCACGTCAGCGGAATCCGGATTGGAACGCAGGACCTCGAGGACCTGGAACCCGTTCGCCCCGGGCATCATCAGGTCGAGCACCACCGCGTCGGGCAGGTGCTCGAGGGTGGCCTCGATCCCGCGGATACCGTCGTCGGCTTCGAGCACCTCGAAGCCCGCATGACGCAGGTTGACCCGGTACAGGAGCCTCACGTCGGCTTCGTCATCGATCACCAGCACCCGGCGCATGCGCCTGTGTCCTCCATACGGGGGAGGTTCGGATCCCCTACAGGGTCTATCGGGCGTGTGCCCCGAGCCGTCGATACCCGGAATCCGGGAATCCGGCCGGTTCCAGCAACCCTCGCGGAGCGTGGCTCGTTGACGGCCCCGAAGGCCGCTCATACCCTGGGGAAGGAGGTTGTCCCGTGCTGAAGGTCTCGCAGAAGCTCGAGTACGCGATGCGAGCGATGATCGAGCTCGCCCAACGGCGTGACGAAGGCATCCTGGTTACTGCCCGAGCGATCGCCGAGCGTCAGCAGATCCCTGTGCGGTTCCTCGAGCAGCAGCTCGGAGCGCTGTCGAAGGCGGGGTTGGTGGAGAGCTTCCGTGGCGCGGGCGGGGGGTGCCGACTTTCGCGCGATCCGGCCGAGATCACCGTGGCGGAGATCGCGGATGCGATCGAAGGTCAGATCTTCCCGATGTTCTGCCTCGAGCCGAGCGATCACACATGCTTCCAGGACTCTCAGTGTGGGCTGCAAGGGTTCTGGGCCGACGTCGCGCGATCGGTACAGCAGGTGTTCCAAGAGACGACGGTGGCGGACCTCGCGGCCCGCCACCGGGGCGTCACCTCCGGGCCGACGCTGATCGCTCCCGACCAGCTGCTCTCGCGCCTGAACTGACCCGCTCGGCCGGCCTCAGGCCGACCAGCCGCGTGCCTTCGCCGCGTCCATGCTGAGGATCTTGGTCAGTTTCGTGCCGCAAACAGAGCATGTGCCCTGGGCCGCCGGGCGGCCGTTCTTCAAGGTCACGACCTGCCCCTCGAATTCCCGTTTGGCCCGGCACTTCATGCAATAGCCTTCGTCGGCCATCGCTGCCTCCTTTCGCCCGAGGCGGCCCCCTGGGCAACCTCGCGCCCGATGGTTATCCCGAGAACCGCTCGGTGCAAGCACATCCCCGAGGTGAACGACGGGCATCGGTGTCGGCCGACGAGTCGGCTCGCGCGTCCGCATCGGCGCGCGTACGATGCTGGCTCGCCCACGCGAAGGCATCCGCGAAACCCTGGAGGACCGATGAGCGACCCTCAGCAGAACATCGAAGCGCTGCTGTCCGAGCTGCGTGTCTTCGAACCGACCGCCGAGTTCACCGAGCGCGCCATCGTGTCGGATCCATCGATCTACGACCGTGCCAACGAGGATCACGAGGCGTTCTGGGCTGAGCAAGCCGACCGGCTGACGTGGTTCAAGCGTTGGGACACCGTCATGGAATGGTCTCCTCCATGGGTGAAGTGGTTCCCGGGGGGGCAGCTGAATGCGTCCTACAACTGCCTGGATCGGCATGTGGAAGCCGGAGGTGGCGACAAGGTGGCCTTCCACTGGGAAGGTGAACCCGGCGACATCCGTTCCATCTCCTATTCGGAACTACTCGACGACGTCAGCCGCCTCGCGAATGGCCTCAGGTCGCTCGGCGTGGGCAAGGGCGACCGCGTCAACATCTACTTGGGCATGGTGCCGGAGCTGCCGATCGCGATGCTCGCGTGCGCACGCATCGGCGCCGCGCACTCGGTGGTGTTCGGTGGCTTCAGTGCCGAGTCACTGCGTGACCGCATCAACGACGCCGAGGCGAAGGTATTGATAACGGCCGACGGGGCGTGGCGTCGTGGCACGGTCGTGCCACTGAAGGACAATGCCGATGAAGCCGTCCGGGAGTGTCCCTCGATCGAGCACGTCATCACGGTGCGGCGCTGTGGGAACGAGCATTCGTTCTCTGCGGGCCGTGACGTCTGGTACCACGAGTTGGTGGCCGGCCAGCCCGCCGAGTGTCGGCCTGAACCGATGGACGCCGAAGACCTGCTGTACCTGCTGTACACGAGTGGCACGACGGGAAAGCCCAAAGGGATCGCCCACACAACGGGCGGGTACATGACCCAGGTTGCCTCCACGCACCGCATGGTCTTCGACATCCACGAGGACGACGTCTACTGGTGCGCTGCCGACTGCGGGTGGGTAACCGGTCATTCCTACATCGTCTACGGCCCTCTCGCGAACCACACGACGGGCATCATGTACGAAGGCGCTCCGGATTGGCCCGACAAGGATCGCTGGTGGAGCATCGTCGAGCGATACGGGGTGACGATCCTGTACACGGCGCCGACCGCGATCCGGGCGTTCATGCGCTGGGGGACCGAACATCCAGAGAGCCACGACCTGTCGTCGTTGCGCCTGTTGGGCTCGGTCGGCGAGCCGATCAATCCCGAGGCGTGGGTCTGGTATTGGAAGGTGATCGGCACCGAGCGCTGCCCGATCGTCGACACCTGGTGGCAGACCGAGACAGGCGCGATCATGATCACGCCGTTGCCCGGCATCACCCCACTGAAGCCCGGATCCGCCACGTTCCCGTTCCCGGGGGTCGAAGCCGATGTCGTCGATGAGGCTGGCAAGAGCGTGGGGCTCGGCGGTGGGGGATACCTCGTGCTGAGGCATCCATGGCCCTCGATCGCCCGGACGATCTGGGGCGACCCCGACCGGTACGTCGAGACCTACTTCTCCCGGTACGGGCCGGAGGTCTACGTCGCCGGCGACGGCGTGCGGCGTGACGAGGACGGCTACCTCTGGTTGCTCGGCCGCATCGACGACGTGATGAACGTCGCCGGACACCGGCTCTCGACGTTCGAGATCGAGTCGGCATTGGTCGACGACGACAAGGTCGCCGAGGCTGCGGTGGTCTCCAAGCCCCACGAGATCAAGGGTGAGGGCATCGTGGCGTTCGTCACGCTGAAGGGTGGGTACGACGGTGATGACGCCATGCTGGCCGAGTTGCGAGAGCATGTGTCGAAGGTGATCGGACCGATCGCCAAACCAGACGACATCATCTTCACTCCGGATCTCCCCAAGACCCGGTCAGGCAAGATCATGCGTCGACTGCTCCGCGATGTTGCACGCGGTAACACCCTGGGCGACGTCACGACCCTGGCGAACGCCGAGATCGTGGAGCAGATCCGCGGGCAGGCCAGTGAGGGTGGCGCATGAGTGACCGTGCCGCATGACGATCGACGAGCAGCTGTTCACGGGTGCCGAGTCGGCATTCGTCGCCGTCGCACGAACGGGGGCCCTGGCGACGAACTACCCAGATGGCCGTCCTCACGTGGTGCCGATCTCGACCGTGCTGGATCTCGACCGTCTGATCTTCGCCACGGAGACCGACACGCAGAAGGTGCGCAACCTCGAGGCGTCTGCGACCGTCGCGATCAGCTTCGACGAGTATCACGAGGATTGGTCGCAGCTGCGACAGGTCATCGTGCACGGCGAGGC
>Ga0224500_10001478_pt1 | contig 13781 bp, 12 predicted proteins | sample SF_Oct11_sed_USG_FD_168126 | JGI IMG/M metagenome (GOLD analysis project Ga0224500, IMG submission 168126) | Sediment microbial communities from San Francisco Bay, California, United States - SF_Oct11_sed_USGS_4_1 | ecosystem: Environmental > Aquatic > Marine > Sediment | place: USA: California... | reverse complement strand
CACGGCGGTTCCCGGGGCGCAGAAGTGTGCGCAGTGTTTCACCTAGTCCGCTGACCTAGCAAGGGGTCGCTCGTGCGTCCTTACACCCTTCCCTTTTCCAGCCTCGGCCGCCGTGACGTGGCTGAGGTCGGCGGCAAGAATTCGTCGCTCGGCGAGATGATCTCGAACCTGGCGCGGCTGGGGGTCAGCGTGCCGGACGGCTTCGCGACCACCGCTGACGCCTACCGCGAATTTCTCGCGCACCAAGGCCTCGCCGCCCGCATCAAGCAGCAACTCGACGCGCTCGACGTCGACGACGTCGCGAAACTCGCCGAGACCGGCGCCCGCATCCGCGCCTGGATCCTGTCCACGCCTTTCCCGCCGCAACTGCAGCAGGATATCGTGGACGGTTACGTCCGCATGTGTGGCGGCCGCGCGGACGTTGCCGTCGCGGTGCGCTCGTCCGCCACGGCGGAGGACCTGCCGGAAGCGTCGTTCGCGGGCCAGCAGGAAACTTTCCTCAACGTCTGCGGCGCCGACAACGTCGTCAAGGCCGTGCACGAGGTCTTCGCGTCGCTGTTCAACGACCGCGCAATCTCCTACCGCGTTCACCAGGGCTTCGATCACTCGCTGGTCGCGCTCTCGGCCGGCATCCAGTACATGGTCCGCAGCGACCTCGGCGCGAGCGGCGTCATGTTCACGCTCGATACCGATTCGGGCTTCCGCGACGTCGTGTTCATCACCGCGTCCTACGGCCTCGGCGAAACCGTGGTGCAGGGCGCCGTGAACCCGGACGAGTTCTACGTGTACAAGCCGGCGCTGCGCGACGGCCACCAGCCGATCCTGCGACGCACCCTCGGCGCCAAGGCCATCAAGATGATCTACGCGCCGGCGGCCCAGGCCGAGAAGCGCGTGCTGACGGTCGACGTGCCCGAAGGCGACCGCATGCGCTTCTGCATCAGCGACGCCGACCTCATCGAACTCTCGAAGCAGGCGCTGATCATCGAAGATCACTATGGCTGTCCGATGGACATCGAATGGGGCAAGGACGGCGATACCGGCAAGATCTACGTGCTGCAGGCACGGCCCGAGACCGTGCAGAGCCGCGCCGGGCGCACGATCCAGCGCTACACGCTGCAGCAGAAGGGACCGGTGCTCGCGACCGGCCGCAGCATCGGCCAGCGCATCGGAGCCGGCCCGGCCCGCGTCATCCGCGACATCCGCGAGATGGCGCGCGTCGAGTCCGGCGACGTGCTCGTCGCCGACATGACCGACCCTGACTGGGAGCCGGTGATGAAGCGCGCGTCGGCGATCGTCACGAACCGTGGCGGCCGCACCTGCCATGCCGCGATCATCGCGCGCGAACTGGGCATCCCCGCCGTCGTCGGCTGCGGCGACGCGACCAAGAAGATCAAGGAAGGCCAGCCCGTCACCGTCTCGTGCGCCGAAGGCGACACCGGATTCATCTACGACGGCCAGCTCGAGTTCAGCCATTCGCAGATCGAGCTCGACTCGCTGCCCGACCTGCCCGTCAAGATCATGATGAACGTCGGCAATCCCGACCGCGCGTTCGATTTCGCCGCGATCCCGAACCGGGGCGTCGGCCTCGCGCGGCTCGAATTCATCATCAACCGCATGATCGGCGTGCACCCCAAGGCGCTGCTCGAATTCGATTCGCTCGACCCCGACCTGCGCGACACGATCCGGCGCCAGATGGCCGGCTACGCCGACCCGGTGGAGTTCTACGTCGAAAAGCTCTGCGAGGGCATCGGCACGATCGCCGCCGCGTTCGCACCGGAGCCCGTGATCGTGCGCCTTTCCGATTTCAAGTCGAACGAGTACGCGAACCTGATCGGCGGCCGCAAGTACGAGCCCGTCGAGGAAAACCCGATGCTCGGCTTCCGCGGCGCCGCACGTTACGTCGACGAGGGCTTCCGGCCGTGCTTCGAGCTCGAGTGCCGCGCGCTGAAGCGCGTGCGCGAGCAGATGGGGCTCAGGAACGTCTGGGTAATGGTGCCTTTCGTGCGCACGCTGAAGGAAGCGGAACAGGTCGTCGGCCTGCTCGCGGACAACGGCCTGAAGCGCGGCGAGAATGGCCTCAAGGTCATCATGATGTGCGAGATCCCGACCAACGCGGTGCTGGCGGATCGCTACCTGGAATTCTTCGACGGCATGTCGATCGGCTCGAATGACATGACCCAGCTCACGCTCGGCCTCGACCGGGATTCGGCAGTCATCGCCCGGCTGTTCGACGAGCGCGACGACGCGGTCAAGGCCATGCTCGCGATGGCAATCAAGGCGTGCCGCAAGGCCGGCAAGTACATCGGCATCTGCGGCCAGGGTCCGTCCGACCACCCCGACCTCGCGCGCTGGCTGCTCGACCAGGGCATCGAGAGCATGTCGCTCAATCCCGATACCGTCGTTGAAACCTGGCTGTTCCTCGCGAGCGAGGCCAAGATCTAGCGCGGTTTCTGCCGCTGCTTGAACGCGCCGATCAGCGCGTCCGCATGGATCAATTCCGGCCCGGAAAGCTGCGGCTCGACCAGTGCACGGGCCTCGCGGGCGCGCGGCGCGACCAGGTCGCCCCACTGGGTGTCCTCGGTCGCGAGCACCAGGTAGGCGAAGCCCTGCGCGTTGTCGCGCTTGATGTACTGGCCTTCCAGCAGGTCGAGACCGACCAGGTACTGCGCCCGTGCGTCCCCTGCCTCGGCCAGCTGCTGCAGCGTGACCAGCGCCTCGGCCTGCTTGCCATCCTGGTACAGCCGGCTCGCCGTCTCGAAAGGCGTTTCAGTCGCGGCTGTTGCAGCGGCAGCTGCGGCCGGCGTCGCTGCCCCGGCCGGCGCGGGCTCGGCCGTAAGAACGGCGGGTGATGCCCCGAGCAGGAGCGTGGCGAACAGTGCGATTCGAATCGTCGCTGCGTGTTTCATCGTCATCCCAGTCGTCAGAGTGCCGGCGTGCGGCCCGCGAGCGCGTGCGCGAGCGTCCCGCCGTCGACGTATTCCAGCTCGCCGCCCACCGGCACGCCGTGCGCAATGCGCGAGGCGCGCAGGCCGAACCGCGCCGCGACCTCGGCCAGGAAATGCGCGGTGGCCTCGCCCTCGACGGTGGGGTTGGTGGCGAGGATCACTTCCTTGACCTCGCCTTCGCCCAGGAGTTTCTCGAAATCGCCGATACCGATCTCGGCCGGGCCGACGCCATCGAGCGGGGACAGGTGGCCCATCAGCACGAAATAGCAGCCGCGAAAACTCGCGGTCTGCTCGATCGCGACCACGTCGGCCGGCGATTCCACCACGCACAGCAGCGACGTGTCGCGGCCCGTCGCGGCGCACACCGGGCACAGTTCGCCCTCGGCGAACATGCGGCAGCGCCTGCAGTGGCCGAGCCTTTCCATGGCATTCGCAACCGACGCGGCGATTTCGCTGCCGCCGTTGCGGTCGCGCTCCAGCAGGTGGAACGCCATTCGCTGCGCCGACTTGGGGCCGACGCCCGGCAGGCAGCGGAAGGCTTCGATCAGCCGGCTGAGTGAGGGCGGATAGAGCATTGGCGGGGTTGCAGCGCGCCGCTCAGAACGGCATCTTGAAGCCCGGGGGCAGGTTCATGCCGCCCATGACGCTCGACATGCGCTGCTGCGTCGCGGCTTCGACGCGCTGTGCCGCGTCGTTGATCGCGGCCGCGACCAGGTCCTCGATCATCTCGCGATCATCGAGCGGCACGCTCGGATCGAACTGCACGCGCCGCGCCTCGTGCTTGCCGTTCATCGTGATCTTGACCATGCCGCCGCCGGACTCGCCGACGACTTCCATGGCCGCGATCTCAGCCTGCGCCTTCTGCATGTTCGCCTGCAGCGCCTGCGCCTGCTTCATCATGTTGCCGATGCCGCCTTTCATCATGTGCGTCTCGCGGAAGTGAGGGTGGGTAGTGAAGAGTGACGCGCGCTCAGTTGAGCGGCTTCACCGAACCGGGTCGAACGGTCGCGCCGAACACTTCGCGCATCGCGCGCACGGCGGGATCGCTGTCGATCGATTGCTCCGCGGCGCGGCGCCGGTCTTCGGCGGCGAGCGCGTCGCGGTTGGCGGGCGTGAAGATTTCTCCGGGCGCCTCTGCCTGCGTGATTTCCAGGCGGATCGTTTCGCCATAGTGCCGCGACAGCGCCTCGGCCAGGCGGCTCTCGATCTGCGGCCGGCGGAACGAGTCTCCGGCCGGATCGAGACGCAAGCGGACCAGACCGGCCCTGCGCTCGAGCATCACGCAGTTCGCGGCGAAATGCCTGGTCGTGCCCTGCAGACCGAGCGTATCGACGAGCGCCTCCCAATCGGACACGGCCGCTGTCGGTGACGGCGCCCGCGACGGACGAGCAGTCGCCGCCGCACGTGCCACGACCGCCCCGCCACCGCCCCCGGTCGCCGCCGGCGGCACGCCCTGCGGACGGAACGCGAGCATGCGCAGCAACGCCATTTCAAACCCCGCGCGCGCATCCGGCGCGTAATCGAGGTCGCGGCGCGAGTTGATCGCGATCTGGTACAGCAACTGCAGGTCTTCCGCCGTGAATTTCGCGGCGAGTCCGGCGAGCAGCTGGTCTTCGTCCTCGTCGTCGCCGGGCGGAAGATCCGGCAGCGCCTGCAGCAGCGCCATGCGCTGGATCGCGCCCGACAGTTCGCCGAGCGCCTGGTGATAGTCCGGCGCGCGCTCGTCGAGGTGCGCCGCCTGCCGCATCAACGCCACGCCGTCCTTCTCGACCAGCGCCGTCAGGATGCCCTGCACGTGCTTGCGGTCGAGCGTGCCGAGCAGCGTGCGCACTTCCGCTTCCATGGCGCGGCCGCCACCGAATGCCAGCACCTGGTCGAGCAGCGACAGCGCATCGCGCATGCTGCCTTCGGCGCCACGCGCGATCGCCCGCAGCGCAGCCGGCTCGAATTCGACCTTCTCGGCCGTGGAGATCTGTGCGAGGCGGTCGTAAATCAACGGCAACGGCAGGCGCCGCAGGTGGAACTGCAGGCAGCGCGAGAGCACCGTCACCGGCAGCTTCTGCGGATCGGTGGTCGCCAGCAGGAACTTCACGTGCGGGGGCGGCTCCTCGAGCGTCTTCAGCAACGCGTTGAAGGAATGGGTCGAAAGCATGTGGACTTCGTCGATCAGGTAGACCTTGTAGCGTCCGCGCGCCGGCGAGTACTGCACGTTGTCGAGCAGTTCGCGCGTGTCGTCGACCTTGGTGCGTGAAGCGGCGTCGACTTCGAGCAGGTCGACGAAGCGGCCGGCGTCGATGTCGACACAGGCCGGGCACTGGCCGCACGGTGTCGACGAGACGCCTTGCTCGCAGTTGAGCGACTTCGCGAAGATGCGCGCGATGGTCGTCTTGCCCACGCCGCGCGTGCCCGTGAACAGGAACGCGTGGTGGATACGGCCGGAATCGAGTGCGTTGGTGAGCGCGCGCCGGACGTGGTCCTGGCCGACGAGCTCGTCGAACGTGCGCGGGCGCCATTTGCGGGCGAGGACGAGGTAGCTCATCGGGAGAGTGGGTGCTCTGCGTTTCGCTCGGGCCGTGGACGGACTCTGGGTTGGGCGGCGGCCCGCGCCAGAATACCCCCGGCACCCGGCGTGGCCGCTACCGTTGCTCCCTTCCGGGCCTGGCGGGGTTCGCGGCTGGCCGTCGCGAGGGATCCGACGCGAGCCACCATTGGAGAGTCGCGATCATACCATGCCGGATTCGCCGCGAATTCAGCCGCGGCCGCGATACGGCGGCACGCCCTGGTCCGGCAGCCACAACCCCGCGGGCGGGCGCCCCGTCTGCCAGAACACGTCGATCGGCATGCCGCCACGCGGGTACCAGTAGCCGCCGATGCGCAGCCAGCGGGGCCGCAGGAAGCCGACGAGCCGGTCCGCGATGGCGAGCGTGCAGTCTTCGTGGAACGCACCCTGGTTGCGGAAGCTGGCCAGGTACAGCTTCAGCGACTTGCTCTCGACCAGCCACTTTGCCGGCACGTAATCGATCACGAGGTGCGCGAAATCGGGCTGGCCCGTGATCGGGCACAGCGACGTGAACTCAGGCGCCGCGAAACGCGCCAGGTACACCTTGCGCGGGTGCGGATTCGGCACGCGCTCGAGCACGGCCGTGTCTGGCGACGCCGGCGGCGCCGTCGCTGCTCCGAGCTGCGTCAGGCCCGCATAGATCGAGCCGCCCTTCTTCTTCGTGCCGCTCACCGCACGGTGCCCTGCGCGTAGATCCGCTCGATCTCGTCCATGATCGCATTCATCTCGCGCATCGCCGCGTTGAACGGCCCGGAGGTCGTCATGTCCACGCCGGCGTCCTGCAACAGCTCGATCGGGTACTTCGACGAGCCCGCCTCCATCAGGCGCAGGTAGGCCGCGCGACTGGCCGTCGCCTTGCCGGATCTGACGGCGGCCTTGCCGATCATCCCGTCGGCCAGCTGCATGCCGCCGATCATGCTGGTGGCGTACTGGTAGACGTAGAACGGACGGTAGAAATGCGGGATGTAGGCCCATTCGGCAGCGTACAGCTCGTCCACCTTCATCACGCCCTGGTCGTGGCCGTAGTACCGGCGCAGCAGTTCGAGGTACATCCTGTTGAGCGACTCGCCCGTCAGGGCTTCGCCACGCTCCACCGCTTCGTGCATCTTCATCTCGAACTCGGCGAACAGCGTCTGCCGGAACAGCGTCGTGCGCATGCTGTCGAGGTAGCTCGCGAGCAGGAACAGGCGCGTGCGGTCGTCCTTCGTCTGGTCCAGCGCGTGGTGGAACAGCAGGTTCTCGTTCAGCGTCGACGCGACCTCGGCCACGAACAGCGAATAGTTCGCCGTCGCATAAGGCTGCTTCGCGTTCGAGAGGTACGAGTGCATCGAGTGACCCGACTCGTGCGCGAGCGTCGACACGTCGTTCCAGGCGCCATTGAAGTTCGTCAGCTGGTACGGGTGCACGCCGTACACCGTGTTGCTGAAGGCACCCGGGCTCTTCCCCGTGTTCGGCATGAAGTCGACCCAGCGGTCGGCGTAGCCCCTGCGCAGCACTGCGACGTAGTCCTTGCCGAGCGGCGCGAACGAGTCGAGCGTCAGCGCCATCGCCTGCTCGGGCGTCCATTCGAGGTCCACCTGCTGCACGATCGGCGCGTAGAGGTCCTCGTAACCGAGCTGCGGCAGGCCCATGATCTTCTGGCGCAGCTTCAGGTAGCGGTGCAGCGTGGGCAGGTTCGCGTTCACGTCTGCCAGCAATTGCGTGTAGACGCTGCGCGGGATGTTGTAGTCGAACAGCGACGCATCGAGGGTGGTGGGAAACCTGCGCACGTCGCGATGCGCGACGCTCGCCTCGACGGCGGCGTTGAGCGTGGCGGCATACGTGCGGGTGAATTCGTTGTACCGGGTCCAGAACGCCTTGAACGCCGCGTCGCGATCCACCTTGTTCGACGACGCGCGATACTTGTCATAGCCCGCCGCATCGAGCCGTACCTTCTCGCCGCTGGACAACGTGATCTCCGGGAACGGCATGTCCGCGCTGCGGAACACCGATTGCACCGTGCTGCCGGTGGCGCCGAGCGAGCTCATGCGCGTGAACACCTGCTCCTCGGCCGGGCTCAGGGTGTGCGGCGCGGCGCGGAGGATGTCGTCGAAATACATCCGGTACTGGCGCAGCCGCGGTTCCGCCGCGAGGAACGCGTCGATCTTCTCCCGCCCGATGGCCAGGATCTCCGGGCGCATGAACGCAACCTTCGACTGGAACTGGTTGTAGACCTGGAGCATCTCCTGCTGCATCTGCATGCTGCGGGCGACACGGGTGTCCTGGCTGTACAACTGGAACGCATAGGCATAGAGCCGGTCGGCCCGGCGGCTGGCCAGTTCCCAGGCCGCCATCCCCTCGCGCAGGCTTGCAGCGGACTCCCCGAGCTTGCCCTGCCATGCACCGACGGCCGGCAGCGACTGCACGAGCTCCTGCTTGCCGGCCACCCAGGCGGCGTCGTCTACGTATAAGTCCTTGAGGTCCCACTGGTACCGTGCCGGCACCTCGGTACGCTCCAGTGCCTGCGCCGGGCCAGTCACGACCAGCGCGAAAATGGCGAAAAACGCCCCGAAAGCAGCGGTGAACCGCATCGAACCCCCCGCGACGGCCTGGCCGGCTGCGAAAAAGAGGTGGCAAGCTTGCCTAGACGAGCAGCAGGTCGCAACGTTGGACGATCCTGCTAGTATTGCTGCGGTGCAGCCAAACTAGAATGATCGGGTCAACAGCAGGGCATAGTCACAGCGTGACGAAAGCAACGAACGGCTCGCGCATCCCGAAACCTCCCCGGGCGTTGTTCACGTTGCTCGAGGGCCGGGCACTGCTCGAGATGGCGCTCCTGCCCGCGCTGTACCCCTTGTTGCGGGGCACGCCCCACGGCGACGGTCACCCCGTCCTGCTGGTACCCGGTTTCACCGCCAGCGATGCCACGCTGGTCGGACTGTCGGCCTTCCTGCGGTCGCGGGGCTACCACGTCGAGACCTGGGGTCTCGGCCAGAACACCGGCTTCAAGCTCAAGTTCAGCCAGGCGCTGGAGCAGAAGATCCGTTTCATGCACCACCGCCATCGTCGCAAGGTCAGCCTGGTCGGCTGGAGCCTCGGCGGCGTCTACGCTTTCTACGCGGCGCACTGCGCCCCCGAATGCGTGCGCTCCGTCGTGTCGCTCGGCAGCCCGATGAAGTTCTCCACCGACGAGTTGCTCGACGTGCCCATCGTGGTGAAGGCCGCGTACCGGTATCTCGCGCATCCGATGGGTCCCGTCGCGCACCTCGCGAACGTGCGGGCCAAGGTCCTGCGCGCGCCTCCGCCGGTGCCATCGACCTGCGTGTTCTCGATGACGGACGGCATCGTGCCGCCCGAGGCGGCGCGCATCGACGACAGCGACGACGACCAGCACGAGAACATCTGGGTGCCCGGCAGTCACGTCGGGCTCGGCTTCAACGCCGCGGTCATGTGGATACTCGCCGACCGGCTGGCGCAGCACGAAGGCGAATGGCGGCCGTTCGATCCGGAAGGCCTGGCCGGGAAGGCCTATCGCAGGATGGCGAAATACCTGGGACCGCCCGAACAGGGACTCAGGAAGGGCGTGGCCGTTCCCGGATAGGGGATAGGGGTTAGGGGATAGGGGATAGGGGATAGTCGGAACAAGATCGCGGCGCAGCCGCTCTCAGCTCTGACTATCCCCTATCCCCTATCCCCTAACCCCTTCTTCACGCCGCCCGACGCCTGGCCGTCTTCTTCGCGACTGACTTCCGCTGCGACGCCGCTTTGCTCACGACGACCTTTTTCTTTTTTGCTTTCTTCGGCTTGCGAGTCAGCGCCAGCAATTCCTGGAAGCTGTCGCGGATGCACTGCGCGAAGAACTCGGGGTCGGGCAGCTGCTCGCGGCACGACGTCGGCGAGATGAAGATCATCCCGTCGTAGCTCGTCACCGAGAACACCAGCCCCATGCCGTCCGCGATCGGCATGATCGCGGAGAAGTACGTCATGCGCGCGCCGTCGAGATACAGCGGGATGACGGGGCCCGGCACGTTCATGATCGTGCAGCCCGCGAGCGGCTCGCGCTGCGAACCGAGCGAAGAGCCGGCCAGCAATTTCGCCGAGAGCGCGAGCGTCGCCGCCGGGGCGTGCTTGTCGAACTCCGTGAGCTCTTTCGCACGCACGGCCTGGTCGACCTCCGCATGCGTCGACGTATGCCTGTAGATCGCCCGCAGGCGCTTCTTCGGATCCTCGATCTCGGTGCCGAGCGGCACGCGGACCAGGCTCAGTTCGGGGCGCTCTTCAACGCTCGCGCCCGCGGCCCGCACCGAGAAGGGTGCGAGCGAAACGACGCTCGAGCCCGGCAGTTCCTCGTGGGCCAGCAGGTACCGGCGCAAGGCGCCGCCGCAGACTGCGAGCACGGCGTCGTTGATCGTGGCACCCGGCACCAGGTCGCGGATGCGTTTGAACTCGCCGATGGGGAAACGGCGCGAATCGAAGACGCGGTGCTGCGAAACCTCGGAGTTGAACCGCGTGACTGCAAAGCGGTCCTTGCGCAGCAACTCGCCGAGCGACCCGAGCACGGCCGGGGTCACCTTGCCGACCGCCCGCGCGAGCGGACCCGCGAACATCAACGGACGCACCACGTTGTTGATCAGCGCGCGTGCGAGCAGCGAAACCGATCCCGGCGGCGACTCCGGAAACCACGGCTCGGGCGGTTCCGGCAACGGCGGCAGCGCCGTCGTGTCGTGCAGCAGCGTCGTGATCTCGGCACCGCCGCGGACGTCGATCGCCGCGTGATGAACCTTGGCAAGAATGGCGAAGCTGTCGGGTGGCAGGTCCAGGAACGCATCGAGGCCCTCGACCAGGTACAGCTCCCAGAGGGGCTTCGACAGGTCGAGCGGACGCGCGTGGATGCGTGAAGCCTGGATGCAGAACTGGCGCCAGTCGCCGGGCTTCGGCAGCGCAATGTGGCGCACGTGGTATTCGAGGTCGAAGTCGTCGTCCTCGATCCAGTACGGGAAATCGAGCTCCATCGGCACGCGGAGCAGCTTCTGCCGGAAAATCGGCGACAGGTGCAGCCGGCTTTCGATGTGCTTCAGCAGTCCCTTGAAATGGACGCGGCCGTCCGGGGCGGTCGATGGGTCGTAGATCGAGATGAGCGTGATGTTCGAATTGGCGTGACCGGATTCGCCATACACGAACCGTGCGTCTTCGCCGCGCAATTGCCTCATGAGCGCATCGTCCTTCCGGTCCCGGTGGCAAGGTTCATGGTTGCGCCCGAGTCTATCATCGACGAACTTGCAGAAACCCTGCGCCATTCCGCAATCCCTCCCGGAGACGGCGCATGCCACCGACCCAGCGGTCGTAGTCGGCCGCCTTCCGCTGGAAGTACGTCAGGACTTCGGGGTGCGTCAGGATCAGGAATGGCTCGCGTTCGAGCCCGTCTGCGATCGCCGTGGCGGCCTGTTCCACCGAGAGCAGTCCGGCAGGTGCGTCGGCCGGCAGCTTCTCATCGAGCCGGGTGATGGCCGTCGCGACGTACTGCGGGCACACGACGGACACGCGGATTCCCCGCTCGCCGTAGGTGATCGCGAGGGATTCCGCGAGCCCGACCGCGGCATGCTTGGTCGCGCTGTAGGCGGCGTCGCCGACCTGGCACAGCAGCCCCGCAGCGGACGCCACGTTCACGAGGTAGCCCTCCCCGCGTTCGAGCATCCCGGGCAGCACCGCCCGCGACGCGTAGACGTGCGACATCACGTGCACCTGCCACATGCGCGCCCAGAGCTCGTTGGGCTCGGCCAGGGCGTCGTCGAGATCGAGTTCGGCAGAGCCGAACCCCGCATTCGACAGCAGTATGTCCACGCGACCGTAGTGCGCGATCGCTGCCGCCACTGCTGCCTGCAACGCCGCCTCGTTCGACACGTCGCACTGCAGGCCCAGGCCGCCAAGCTCGGCCGCCGTCGCCTGCGCCAGTGCGCCGTCGAGATCGGCGATCACGACGCCGGCTGCGCCGCGGCGCAGCAGCTCGCGGCACACCGCGCGCCCGATGCCCCGCCCCCCGCCGGTGACGAAAGCGATCCTGTCCTTCAGCTGCATGCGGGATCCTCAGGACGCCAGGTAGCGCGACAGCTCGAGCTTCGCGATGTGGTTCCGGTGCACCTCGTCGGGGCCGTCCGCGATGCGCAGCGTGCGTGCCATCGCATAGGCCCAGCCGAGTCCGTGGTCGTCGGTGACTCCCGCGCCGCCGAAGAGCTGGATCGCCTGGTCGATGATCTGGCACGCGATGTTCGGCGCGACGACCTTGATCATCGCGATTTCCTTCTGCGCGGCCTTGTTGCCGGCGACGTCCATCTTCCACGCGGCATGCAGGGTCAGGAAGCGCGCCTGGTCGAGCTTCATGCGGGCGTCCGCGATGCGCTCGCGCCAGACCCCCTGCTCAGCCAGCTTCTTGTGGAACGCCGTGCGCTGCAACGACCGGCGGCACATCGCCTCGAGCGCGCGCTCGGTCGCGCCGATGATGCGCATGCAATGGTGGATGCGGCCGGGGCCCAGGCGGCCCTGCGCGATCTCGAAGCCGCGACCCTCGCCGAGCAACAGGTTCGCGACAGGCACGCGCACGTTCTCGAAGTCGACCTCTGGGTGGCCGTGCGGCTCGTCGAGGTAACCGAAGACCGGCACCGGTCGCACCACTCGGACCCCCGGCGTGTCCATCGGCACCAGGATCATCGACTGCTGCCGGTGCACGTTGGCGTTCGACGGATCGGTCTTGCCCATGAAGATGAGCACCCTGCAGCGCGGGTCCGACGCGCCCGAGGTCCACCACTTGCGGCCATTGATCACGTAGTGATCGCCGTCGCGCACGATGCTGGCCGAGATGTTGGTGGCATCCGACGACGCCACGGCCGGCTCGGTCATCGCAAAGCCGGAGCGGATCTCGCCTGCGAGCAGCGGCTTGAGCCAGCGCTCCTGCTGCTCGTCGTTGCCGTAGCGCACCAGCACTTCCATGTTGCCGGTGTCGGGCGCGGCGCAATTGAGCGCTTCCGGCGCGATGTGCGAACGCCCGGTGATTTCGGCGAGCGGCGCGTACTCGAGGTTGGTGAGCCCGGCGCCGTGTTCGGAACCTGGCAGCCACAGGTTCCACAGCCCGGCGGCGCGCGCCTTGTCCTTCAACTCTTCCATCACGCGCGTCGGCACCCAGCCGTTACCCTGCGCCTTGTTCGCCTCGACTTCGGCGAAAAAGCGCGCTTCGTTCGGATAGACGTGGTCATCCATGAACGCGGTCAGGCGCGCCTGCAGGTCCTTGACCCGTGGGGAGTGTTCGAAGTCCATGGTGTCGTCCTCCGTCAGCTTCGCTTCCGCCGCGGCGCGAGTACCGCAGCAGGCAGGATCTTCAGCAGCTGGGCAATGACCGTCCACGGCAGCACCGGCACCCAGCGTTTGCCCACCTGGCGCTCGATCATGCGGGCCATGATCGCGGCACCTTGCTCCACGTCGATCAGGAACGGCCGCGCACCCTTGTCGCGATTGATGTCGGTGTCGATGAAGCCCGGGGCCAGTTCGGTGACCACCACGGGCGTCCCGCGGAGTTCGGCACGCAGCGACTGCAGGTAACGATGCAGGCCCGCCTTGCTCGCGCTGTAGGCGCCGAATCCGGGCAGACCCTTGGAACCCGCGACCGATGTCACGCCAACAACGTGGCCGGAACCCTGTGCACGAAAGATCGGCAATGCGGCCTCGATCGTCGCGATCGCCCCGAGCAGGTTGACGTTGAGTGTCTCGCGCATCAAGGGCAGCTTGCCCCTGCCCGTGGGCGTAAGCGGACCCACGCCCGCGTTGGCCACGATCACGTCGAGCCGGCCGAGCTCCGCGGCAGCTCGCTGCACAGCCGGCTCGATCGCGTCGGTGTCAGCGACATCGAGCGCGATCGTCACGACCTGCGGGGCCCCGGCGGCCAGCAACCGCGGCGCCAGTGCGTCAAGGCGATCGAGGCGGCGCGCCGCAATCGCGAGGCGGTACCCTCGTCGCGCAAACTCGAGGGCGAGGCCCGCGCCGATGCCGGAGGACGCCCCCGTGATCAGCATGGACCGGGCCCCGGGCGTCTTCGTTGCTGCCGTCACCGCGTCCTCCGCACTTCATTGCACCTGACGTTCCATGATACGCCCCGGCGGCCCGTCGCCGCCGTCCCGGTCCACTGGCACTGCTCCAACAAGCCCGTCTGGGCAGCGCGTCCGGCCTCTGTTAGCTTCGGCTCCATGGCGAAAACACCCGGCTTGATGGATCTCATCGCGCTCGTTCCGGCCGCGGACATCGCGCGTGCC
>Ga0224500_10001477_pt1 | contig 13793 bp, 11 predicted proteins | sample SF_Oct11_sed_USG_FD_168126 | JGI IMG/M metagenome (GOLD analysis project Ga0224500, IMG submission 168126) | Sediment microbial communities from San Francisco Bay, California, United States - SF_Oct11_sed_USGS_4_1 | ecosystem: Environmental > Aquatic > Marine > Sediment | place: USA: California... | reverse complement strand
GAGCGCGCCGATGCGCCCAACCTCGGCGTCGGCGTCGACTCCTTCCACAGTTTCGCGACCCGCACGCCCACCGAGGTGTTGCAGGACGTCGACCCCGAGAAGATCTTCCTCGTGCAGCTGGCCGACTTCATGTGGCAGGAGATCCGCACCGTGGAGGAGCGCATCGAGACCGCGCGCCACTTCCGCGTGTTCCCCGGCGAGGGTGTTCATAGCGACGAGTTGCGCGGTCTGGTCATCGAACTCGACCGCATGGGCTACCGAGGCGACTACAGCTTCGAGGTCTTCAACGACGACTACACGCAGATCCCGCTACCGGTGGTGTGCGAGCGCGCGCGCCGCTCGGCGGCGTGGCTGGCCGAGGACGTGCTGCACCGCGCGGTGCCGCTGCCGGACGGCACGCGCCTGCGCATGTCGACCGCCCGCTGACGTCCGCCGACATGCGCCGCCGCGCCAGGGGCGAATGGTCCCGCCGCGGCGAAGGCGCCCGCCGGCGTCGAGCCTACGCCCCCAGGCCGATCGGCGCCGGGGCGGTCGACACGATCTTCTGGAACAACGTGCCGAACGCGTCGCGATCGCCGTGGCCGGCGAGAGGGTCGCGGTTGGCGGCGAAGGCATCGCCGAGTTCGGCCCAGTCCGCCGCGTCGAGGTTGGCGCGCGCCGCAGGCAACACCGCGCTCTCCTCGAGCGCCATGTGGCGCAGGTAGCCGTCGACAAAGGCCTGGGCCGCGCTGTCGAAGGCTTCGCGCCGCGGCTCGCCGAGCAGCTCGTAGGCGAGCAGGCGGTGCTGCAGCTCCCGCACCGACGCCTCGCCACGGGCGTGGTCCTCGTTGAGCTGATCGAGCACCGGTGCGAGCTCCGGGCAGCGATGGCGCAGCTTCGGGAACAGCAACTGCGTCTCCTTCGGATGGTGCTGGCGCTCCGGAAACTCGTCGATGTAGAACAGCATCGCGCGCAGCACGTCGAACGGGGGTGGCTTCTTGTCCTGGTGCGCGCGGCGAACGAGCATCGACAGCGACAGCAGCATCGCCGACAGTGCCTGGTGCTCCTCCTGGATGATGCGCAAGGCCTGGGGAATCATCTCGAGCGTCTCCTCGGTGAACGGCAGCTTGAACCGCTGCACCCGGGTCGCCCTTGCGCTGGGTCAAGCAGCCCTGGGACGCACCGCAGCCCTCGATAGAATCGATGCGTCCATGAACCTGCGTCAGCTCGAGAGCTTCGTTCGCGTGGCCGAGCTGGGCAGCTTCAGCAAGGCCGCCCGCGTGCTCGACATTGCGCAGCCCGCGCTGTCGCGCCAGGTGCGATTGCTCGAGACCGATCTCCACGAGACCCTGCTGCTGCGTAACGGCAGGGGTGTCAGCCTGACGCCTGCGGGCCGCCGCCTGTTCGAGCATGCCGTGCAGATCCTGCAGCAGGTGGCGCAGGCCCGCGCCGACCTCGGTGCGCAGCGCGACGCGCCGGTCGGACAGGTCACGATCGGAATGCCGCCCTCGATCGGCCGGCGCCTGACGCAGCCGCTGATCGAGGCCTTCCGTAGCAAGCTGCCGCGCGCGCGGGTGACCCTGATCGAGGGGCTGAGCGCCTACATCGCCGAGTGGATCGCGAGCGGGCGCGCCGACCTGGGGCTGGTCTACAACCCAGAGCCGTCGGCGGCACTGGAGGTCGCCCCGCTGTTGCGCGAGCCGCTGTGCCTGGTGCAACCTCGGCCGCCGCGCAGTCGGCGGGTGCTGCCGGACACGGTGCCCTTGCAAGAGCTGCGCGATGTGCCGCTGATCCTGCCCGAGCGCCACCAGTCGCTGCGCAGGCTGCTCGAATCGCAGGCGACGATGGCCGGCGTGCCGTTGCGCATCGACTGCGAGGTCTCGAGCATCCCGGCGATCATCGACCTGGTGTGCGCACGCATGGGCAACGCGGTGCTCAATGCCAGTGCCGTGGTCGCCTCGGGCCGCGCGGCGGAGCTGGTGGTGCGTCGCATCGTCCGGCCCGAGTTGCCGAGCGTGCTGTGCCTGGCCCAATCGGCCACCAAGCCGCCGACGCCGCTGACCCGCGAGGCGCGCCGCCTGCTGATCGATCTGGTGGCGCGCCTGCCGGCGCCCGCGCGCAAGGCCCGCAGCCGCTGAGCCGATGCGGGCCGCGGGGCGGCACGCGGGCGCGCCGGCAACGACACGTGCGACCAGAGCGTGTGTGGATCCGCGCCGGTGCGCAGGCTCAAGTCGCCGCGGCGACGCGGCGCAAGGGCACCGCGAAACCGCGAGCCACGCCTGGCCGCGCCATCATGGTCTTGTACCAGCGCTGCACGTGCGGGAACTCGGACAGGTCGACCTGGTGCCGCGGGTGCCGCCAGGCCCAGCCGATGATCGCGAAATCGGCGATCGACAGTTCGCCCGCGAAGTATTCGGACTCGGCCAGGCGCCGATCCATCACGCCGTACAGCCGGCGCGTCTCGGCCATGAACCGGGCGAGGCCGTAGCGGCGGTCGCCATCCTCCTCCAACGCGATGAAGTGGTGCACCTGCCCGGGCACCGGCCCGAAGCCACCCATCTGGAACATCAACCACTCCAGCACAGGCACACGCGCGGCCAGGTCGCGCGGATAGAACAGGCCCGTCTTCTCGCCCAGGTAGATCAGGATCGCGCCCGACTCGAACACGCTGATCGGGCCGCCCGCCGGACCGTCGGTGTCGACGATCGCCGGGATCTTGTTGTTCGGGCTGATCTTCAGGAACTCGGGGTCGAATTGCTCGCCCTTGCCGATGTCCACGACGTGCACTTCGTAGGGCAGCCCCATTTCTTCGAGAGCCACGCTGATCTTGCGCCCGTTGGGGGTGTCGAACGCATAGAGCTTGATCGTCACGTCAATGTCCTCCCGGAGCCGGTCGCCCGGCATCGACGGCAGGCCGCTTGCGCGGGCGCTGCGGCCGCACGCCAGGCCTCCGCCCGCAATGGCGTGACTCTATCGAATCCACGGCCGGGCCTTCGGCGTGGACGACAAGAGGACCCGCCGCAAAGGTCCTAGCAGGGGCCCGAATGCAGCCGAGACGTGGATCGCACAGGTGCCCGACGCGTCGCCGAGGCACGCCGTCGTCGTCTGTATGTCATCCGTCATCGGTCGGTGAGTCAGCCGTCGGGGACGCAGATCGACCATGCACGCAGCGCCATGAGATCTCACGGGCGCCAAGGACAGCCACCACGCAGGAGCACCACATGTCACGACGTCCCTATCTCACTCACCCTTCATCTCGCAATGGCAGAGGTAGACCTCGCTCGCTGCTCGGCAGAGCCGGCCTCTGGCATTGCCACTCGTGGTTCATCACGGCGGTTTCGATCCTGCTGCTGGCGGCATGCGGCGGCGGTGGCGGCGACCCGCCGCCACCGCCGACATCGTATGCAGTCAGGTCCGCCTGGACGCAGCTGCTGACGACCGCGCATTCGTGGACGCTCACCGGCACAGCTCCGAATTCGCAGCAATTCACGATCACGATGGACTTCGCGCCGATTCCCGACGGGGCTTTCCAGGTCAATGGCGTGATGGCCAGGCGAGTCCAGGAGACCTTGACGATCGCCTCGGGGGGACAGTCGGACTCCGCCGCACAGACGATCTATCTTGACCCCACGTCGTTGGCGGTCATCGGCTTCGACGAGGGCGGCACCTGTTCGGTCGCCACGTCGAATTCGGCGTTGCCCGACAGCGCGTCCATCGGCAGCGGTGGTCCGCTGTTCGGCCTGTCGGACCTCGTCGGTTGCACGAGCACCGCCGCGGTCGGCGGAACCACCGCCGGCAGCTGGTTGCTCGAAACGGTCTCCGGCTACGCCCTGATGTGCTGGAACCTCGTCTCCATGGACTTGGCGGGCACCCAGGTCGCATCGATGTCGACATGCTTCGAAATCGGCGCCGATGGCACGGTGGGCGGCAAGGCGCGCTTGACGCTCAGCGCAGCGGGCGTGGACGTCACGGCGAGCAACTTCTGAGGTCGGCTGCGCCCCTGCGGTACACCGCCCGGGGGCTCGCCGCTCCCGAGCGGCAAGCCCCCCATCCTCGCGCTCCCCTTGGGGCTGGTGGGTCGTGGGGCTATGCCTTATTCTCAATGCGATGCCCTGAGCAAAACAGCAAGCGTGCGAGCTGCAGGTCGCCGGGTGCATCCCGAGGAGAGTGATGACTGCCGAAGCGCATCCGGACGCGTTGCCTGCCGGGTACCGATTGCATTGGTACCTGATCGAGCGCGTGCTGGGCCAGGGCGGATTCGGCATCACCTACCTCGCCAACGACACCAACCTCGACCGGCACGTTGCGATCAAGGAGTACCTGCCTGCCGAGATCGCGCGTCGCCGATCCGACGCGTCTGCGCAACCGCACACCGAGTCGCAATCCGACCGCTACGCCTGGGGTCTGGAGCGCTTCCTGGCTGAAGCGCGCACGCTGGCGCGCTTCGATCACCCGCACATCGTTCGCGTGTACTCGGTTTTCGAGGCCAACAACACCGCGTACATGGTGATGCGCTTCGAAGAGGGCGAAAACCTGGCGACCTTGCTCGGCCGCGTCGGGACCCTCGCCGAACGTCAGCTCACTGACTTTCTGCTGCCGATCGTCGAGGGACTCGAGCTGGTTCACGAGTCGGGCTTCATCCATCGCGACATCAAGCCCGAGAACATCTATGTCCGCCGGGACGGCAGCCCGGTTCTGCTCGATTTCGGTTCGGCGCGGCAGTCGTTCGGCAGCTCGAAGACGATGACGATCCTCGTCGCGCCCGGTTATGCGCCGCTCGAGCAGTACTACGGCGACGCGTCGACGCAGGGGGCCTGGACGGACATCTACGCGCTCGGTGCCACCTGCTACCGCGCCATTTCGGGGCAACCCCCGCTCGATGCCGTGGCGCGTGCCAAGGGCGTGCTCGGCAGCGCCAAGGAAGTCCTGCCCCCTGCGATCGATGTCGGCCGAGGTCGCTACGACGAGCGATTGCTGGCCGCGGTGGATCACGCGCTGCAACTCAACGAACGCGATCGGCCGCAGACGCTCGCGCAGTGGCGGCGCGAAATCGTCGCGCCTGCCGCACCGGCAGTGCCGGGCGGCCCCGTCGCGGCCGCGCCTGCGTCGGCCATGACCGCGGTGCCCGCCAAAGTGATCGACGACACCGTTGCCCGTGACGCGAGCAGGTTGCGCAGCCACCGGCATCTGTGGATTGGCGCGGCCGCTGCGACGTCGCTGGCTGCCGCAGGCGCCTGGCTCGCCCCGGCCGGCAGGCGCGAGGCCACGCCGGAGCCGGCCGCGCCCGCGGCCGCGGTTGCGCCAACCGCATCGGGTGGGACGCCGGCGGCGTCCGTCGCCACGGCGCCGCCGCCGGCGGCAGCGCCGGTGACCGCGGCGCCGTCGCCACCCGCCAGCCAGACAAGCCCCATCGAGCACACGGCCAAGCCGGTCGCCGCGGCCTCGCCATCGCCTGGCGTCACCAGGGCGCTGCCCGACAAGAGCAAGCCGCCGCTGCCGCCCAGGCAACTCGCGTCATCCGCTGCCGCCGTCGTCTCTGAGGCGCCATCGCGGCCAGCCTCGGACGCCATGGCGGTTGCTGAGCTTGCCCCTGCGCCGGCGCCTCCACCCGTCGTCGAGGCCCGCATCGACGTGCCGAAGCGCACGCCCGACGATGTCGCCCGCAAGACCTATCGCGACGAACGGCTCAAGGCCGCGGAGGATGCGTTGGCGCGCGGCCAGTACGCGCAGGCGGAGTCGATCCTCAAGCCCTGGGCCGAGGCGGGCGTGCCGAGGGCGCAGGCGCTGCTGGGGCGCACGCTCGAACAGCGTCGCGATGCGGAGCACAGCGATCTCGAGGCGTATTCCTGGTATGCGCTCGCGGCACAGGGAGGTGAGACCGGCGCGCAGGCCATGAGGGACCGGGTCAAGGTCAGGCTCCAGCCCGCCGAGATCGGTCAGGCCGACCGGGTGATCCGCAGCTTCCAGCCGCGGCCCGAACCCGCGCCCGGCGCAGCACGTTGATCCCGACGCAAGGTGGCGCCATGAATCCGATGGACGATCGACGCGACTCGAACACCGCTGGACACCCGTGGCATGTTTCGAGTGCCTGGGCGAGTGCTCTGCTGGCCGTGATTCTGATCGGGTGCGCGAGTGACCAGCAGAAGATCAGTGCGATCAATTCGGTCAACCAGGGCTTTCGCACCGAATACGAGAAACTGCTCGCGGAGAAGGGCGCGCGTGTCTACAAGGTTCCACGGGCCGATGCCTTTCTCGCGATGCGGGTCGCGCTCGCGGGTCTGGGCATGCGCACCGAGCGCCAGGATCTGGCCCTCGGCCATCTGGCGGTGGCCGCCAAGGCGCCGCTGCCCTTGAGCGACGAGGAATGGAAAGTCGCCTCGCAGGCCGATCTCCCGCTGCTGCAGCGACTGATCGAGCCGCATGTGGGTATCGTGGCGAACTTCGTGCACTTCGAGCCACAGGGCCTGGAGGTGGTGATCAACGCGGCGGTGCTCGAGGTCGCGGCAGGCACGGAGGTGTCGCTCACCGTGCGACTGCGCGAGATTGCGCCGCCCAGGTCGGGCTGGCCACGGCGCGAGTACGTGGCGCCGCATGTGCTCGAGGTGGGCCTGGAGAAGATCTTCGGCGCCTTCGAGCAGGAACTTCGTGCCGGCGCGCGACCGTGAATTCGCCTAGACGCGCAAGGTGGCGCGGATGGCCTGCGTTTCCGGCGACGGCACGCTCTTCAAGTGCGCGGCCAGCACCGCCTGCAGGCGATCGTAGGTCGCCAGCGCCTCGGTGATGTCGCCGTGCCGCTGGTAGCACAGCATCAGGTTGCGATAGAACGCCTCGCACAGCGCGTCGGCATCGATGCAGCGCAGATAGCAGTCGACTGCGGCCATGCTGTCGCCGCTCTCCTCCCAGCGCCTCGCGGTGCGTGTCAGCGCATGCAGCAGGCGCGCGCGCAACTGCTCGCGCCGGGCGATGTACGCCGGCTGCTCGGCCTCGTCGGGCAGGAAGGGCCCGCGGTACAGCAACAGCAGTTCGTCGACCAGCGCTGGCAATGAAGGGTCGGCTCCACGCCCCTCGCCGTTTCGCAGGCCGCTGTCGATCTCGCCGAGCAGGTGGTCCAACGCCCAGGTGTCGACCCAGAACAGCGAATCGTTCAGGCTGAGTCTGCCGTCGCGCAATCTGAGGGTCTCGTCGCTGCCGAAGATCCTGCGCAGGCGGTGCAATGTCGCAGTGAAGGACTTGTGCGCGTAGTCGGCATCGACATGCGGCCACAGCGCATCGGCCAGCAGTTCCCCGCGCACGTTGCGCCCACCCATGGAGATCAGCACCTTGAGCAGTTCGACCGGTCGGCCCGGTCCCTTGGCCGAGAACTCGATCTGCGAGCCGGCGCGCAGCAGGCCGAAGCCACCCAAGGTCGTGACCTCGAAGGCCCAGGGCCAGCGTCGCAGACGCAGTGCGGCGGCCGGCGGCACGAGTCGGCCCGTGCTGATCAACAGGCGCGTGTGGTCGACTGCGATGCCGCGCCGCAAGGCGTTCGCGCACAGCATGCCCATCAGTGACGGCGGCAAGCCGATGACATGGTGAACGCCGAGATCGCGCGCGAGCGCAAAGCCGCCTTCCAACGGCCGCGTCGCGCCCGCCTCGTCGGCCGACTCGATCGCCACGGCGGCCTGCGTGAACAGCGTGGCGAGCTGCAGCAGCGGACTGCCCAGCCGTTGCGCCAGCGACCCGGCGGCACGCACCTGGGCCTCGGCACCATGGCGATCGGCGGCGGATGCAAGCAGTTGTGCCATTGCGATGCGCGCCAGGCACTCGAGCCAGGGCAACCCCGACTCGAGCGCCAGCGTTGCGGCGTTTCGGGCCTCGCCCAGGGCAGCGCCGGGTTCGCCTGCGGCGCGCCACAGTGCGCCGCGTGCGTAGTGGACAAAAGCGCGGTCGCCGCGGCGCAATGTCAGCGCATCGATGGCGTCGAGCTCCGTGCGCGCGGCTTCGATGTCGTCCTGTCCGATCAGCGCAGCCGCACACAGCAGTCGCAGCCAGACGTCGAAGCCCGACATCGTCTCGGCGTCGCCGAGCTTTTGGCCACGCCTTGCGGCCTCGAGCGCGCCCACGGTGTCGCCGCCGAACAGACGCCGCAGCGCTTCACCTGCCGCCAGCGCGATGCCGGTGGCTCCGGCCGGTCGATCGATGCCCGCGGCGATGGCTGCCGAACGGGCGAAATTCCCGCTCAGCGTGGCAGCCATCGATCGCGCCATCTCGCTGCGCGCCGCCTCGGGACCGGCTTGCAGCGCGCCCACCTGCTCGATGCTCGGATGCCCGGGTTCACGCCAAAGGCGGGCGACCTTGATGCCAGCCGGTAACGCATCCGCGCCGCCGATCGCGGCGAAGCTGCGGTCGAACTCCGCCAGCCACCGGTCCAGGCCCGTCAAGTCGTCGAACTCGTGCAACACCGCGTCGATCACGCCCTGGCAGCTGCGCACCATGCCCAAGGCGTCGCCGCGGCGCTGGTAGTGGTTGAAAGCGTCCTCGAAGCTGCGCCGGGCCACGCGCGGACTGGCATGGGCCAATGCCAGCCCGCGTGCGTGCAGCAGCGCCGCGTCGCCCGCCAGCATCTGCGGCGGCAGCAGCTCGAGCCACCCCGCGAGCGCTGCATGTCGACCCTGCGCCAGCAGCGTGTCGGCCTGCTCGAGCGCGATGGCTGCAACGTCGGTCCAGTCCTGGGTTTCGACCAGCAAGGCCAGTGCGTCCTCGGCCTGCCCTGATCCGCGCAACAGCTGCGCCGCGCGCCGCAGCGCTGCCGGCTCCACGGCCTCGGGCAGTTCGCGCGCCGCGCGGTGCAGCAGGAACTCACGCAACAGCCGATGCAGGACGAAGACCCGACCGTCCTGGCCGACGAGTTCGCGCACGAAGTAGTCGTTGTGCGCGAGGTTGAACAAGACGCGTGCGGCAGCATCGTTGCCCGACAGCGCCCGAGCCACGTCGATCGTGACGCGGGGCAGGCAGGCGATCTGCAGCAGCAGGCGCTGGATCGCGGGCTCGAAGCGCTCGAATATTTCGCCCGCGAGGTAGTCGAACACGGCCTTGGGGGTTGCCTCACCCGACAACGGCGCCGGCATCGTGGCCAGCTTGTCGTGCTCGACCATCAGCACCAGCGCCGCGGCCCAGCCATCGGCGCGCTGCTGCAGTTCCTGCAGGGCTTCGGGCGCCAGGGGCCGGCCGCGCAGTCGTGCCATGTCGGCCAGCTCGGCGGACGTCATCTTCAGGTCATTCGCGTCCAGGCAGACCATCTGACCGCCCGGCTGCAGGCGCGACAGCGTGACCGGCGGCGCGGCGCGGCTGGTGACGATGACGCAGCACTGGCGCGGCACCTGCGCCAGGCCGGCCTCGAGGATGGTGCGCAATGTGCTGTGGGCCGACAGCTCGTGCAGGTTGTCGAGCACCAGCGCAACGGGCCCGACGGCGTCGCCGAACAAGGCTCGGAAGAAGCGTCGGGCAAAGGCTGCGATATCTGAGTGGTGTTCGGGGCCGAAAACGGGCAATGCATCCGTGCTCGCGCGCAGGCGGCGCATCGCATGGGCGAGGTAATGCAAAAACGTCTCGCCGTCGTCATCGTCCGGGTCGACCTGGTACCAGGCCCAGCGGTAGCTTCGCGCCTCGAGGTAGCTGGCGGCCAGCGTGGTCTTGCCGTATCCCGGGGGCGCAGAGATCCAGGCCACGGTGCGCGCCGCCGTTCCATCCAATCGTGCAAACAACGCCTCGCGCTGAACCACGCCGGCGATCTCGGGGCGGGTCGACTTGGCGAAGGCGGTGGTCGATGAACGCTGGGCCATGGCTTACCGTTCGAGTGTTCGCGCGCGCCTGGCGTCGCCGCATGAATGTACAGGTTCGAATCGGGCCGGAAGCACTGCGGTGCGGTCCGTCGGCGGGAACATGGCCGTGGCTAGCGGCGCCACACCGTCACCGTCCAGTTGTCGATGCCATGTGAGACGGTCACGGGACCGCCGGCATGGCGCTGGACTGTGCGCGCGAATCCGAAGCGCAACGGCGGCGCACTCGCCGAGAAGTCGAGGCATGAAGCGCCCGAGCTGCAAGCCGGACCGTCGATCTGGACGAAGTCTTGCACGCCCAGGCTGCTTTGCGTCGGCAGCGCCGCCCATTGGGTCCATGCGCAATAGTGCGGTGTGTTCGCGACATAACGGCGGCCCGCCTGTTCGATCAGCATCCTTGCGACCGGCGCGAGGTTGGATGTACCCGCGTCCGGGACGAGGCAGTCTTCGGCGTAATCGATGACGTAGATCGCCCCGCGGGTCGTGGGGTCGTAGCTCGCAGAGGTCCAGACCTGCAGGACGCTGAGCGAGCTGGGCGCCGCCGACATGTCGTGCACCATCGCGCGGTAGGCGTCGGGATGGCCGCCGGCCGGTTCGCGCGACTCCGTATGGGTCGATCCATTCTGTGGTGGTTCGGCGATCTCGCTGACGAGCCAGTCGGACGGCAGGAACTCGCCGTCCTGGAACACGATGCCGGGTGTCGGGGACACGAAGAGGAACGCCGCAGCGCGGGCGACGACGGTGCCCCCGGGGTCTTGCACGTTGACCTGCAACACCGCGCCGTCGTCGCCGAGGTTGGCGCCGGCCAGCGTGTACGTGGCGCCGGTGGCGCCGGGGATGTCGACGTAGCTGTGTCCGCCATCGGCCGAGCGCCGCCATTGGAAGCGCGGTTGGTCGACGCCCGAGGTTTCGGCGTTGAACGTCGCGCTCGAGCCGACCTGCAGCGTGATGCGTTGCGGATAGACGTATGCGAAGGCGATCGTGAAGGGCCCGACCGTCGGGTTGCACACATTGGAGAAGAAGCTGCACTGCGCTTCCTCGCCGCCTCCACTGGCCACGATGGTGACGAGCCCGATGCCTGTCACACAAGCCAGGGCGATGCGGTGCCAAAGGCCCGACCATCCAGCGAAGCTACCGGGCATGGCGCACCCCTTGTCCTTGATGGAGCCAACGCAGCATGGCGGCGGCGGCCAGTGACCCGAGGATCACGGCAGCGGCATCGCCGACGTCGAAAGTGCCGCGCGTGAAGTAGCCCGACACCGGTCGGACCATCGTTGCATTGCCGAAGGCGTCGTGCAGCGCCGTCGCCACGTGGTCGCTGATCTGCCGGTGTTGGCCGACCTCGAAGGCCAGGTTCACCGCGCACCAGGCGAGGCACCCGGTGTACGACGGCGCGGGCTTCGGCCGTGCAGCAGCGGCGCTCAGCAGGCTGAAGGCGAACGGATGCACGAAGCTCGGCAGCCACTGGCCCAGCGCGCCGAAAAGAGGATGGCCGACCGGCCCGCTCATGGCCGGCAACAGCATGCCGTGTGCGCTGCCGCGGTCCGTCACATAGACGAGCAGGCCCACGGCCATTGCAGCGCCTGCGATGGCAACCAGCAAGGCGGTGTGACGCGAAGCGGCCTGCTGTCGACACGCATGTTGAATCGGTTCACGTGTCATTGCAGTGCGAGGTCCGACACGATCTGGGCTGCGATCTGTTCGCTGCCGCTGCGCAGGCTGGTGTCGAGCAGGTCGTTGTTCTCGTCGAGCCATGCCGTGAGTGCGCTCAAGGCGCTGGCGTATTCGTAGATCTTCGGCTTCTGCGTCGGCGTCGTCGACGGCCTCGACAACGCCGAGGGGGCCGTGACGGTCACCCCGACCCGGACGACCAGGCCGATGCGCTCGTCACGGGTCGATGTCAGCGACAGCTCCTGCAAGTCAACCGTCACCACGGTGGCCATGGGGTCCGCGCCGAGCTGCCAATGCCGGCGCGCGCGGTCGCTGACGTGGCTGCGCAGGTCTTCGAGCAGATCATGGGAGCGCTGCGCGCGGTTCAGCCGCTCGCGAATCTGGTCGGACTTGTCCCCGGACAGGTCGCCGGTCAGGCCGACCGCCGCGCCGGCAACGGTGCCGGTCAGGCCACCGACGAGCATGCCCGCCGGAATGCACACGAACGCCCACGGGCCGCAACCCACGCCGGACAAGGCACCGAGGACGATGCCCGAGCTGGCGCCGACGCCGGTGTCGTGACCGAAGTCCTGGTTGCGGATCTTCGCCGGGCCTTCGGCCTGGGCACTGCGCGTCACGACGAGATCCACGCGATCACCGTCGCGCACCGGTGGCAGGCGCGACGGTGTCGCGCAACCGCTCAGCAGGCCCAGCACCAGGACTACGCATGCCGCGAGCGGCTTCACGACACCGACGTTCATTCCTGCTCCCGCAGCCAACCGGAAGACCTGAGCTGCTTCAGCACTTCGGTGCTGATCAGCTTGTGCCCGCCCGTAGTTGGGTGGTTGCCATCGGCGAAGAACCAGGTGTGCACGTTCGCGCCGTCGCGCAGCCCGTTGTAGGGCGCCTTGCGGGTGGCGTTGCAGAACAGCGCAAAGCCGTCGGTCACCGCGCCATTGGTGATCGTGGCCATCTTGGTGGCGTCGCAGGCCGGCACGGAGGTGTTGACCATCTCGTATGCCGCCGGGTGCGCGACCACGTCGTTGATGAAGCGGCGGATGTCGATCAGCTGCACCGGTTGTCCCGCGAGGCCCTCCTGCAAGCCGGTGTTGAACGCGTCCGCGAACGAACTCATGGCGGCACCCAGGAAGGGCGATGCGGCTGCGATCCCGGCGCCCTCGGGCGTGACGGTCGGTTCAGGGAGATTCAGCACGGCCACGTACCTGCCGCCCTTGGCGATGACCTCGTCGCGGATGTAGCCCGACAGTTCGAGCGCCGCGGCCTTCATCGCCGCCTGCGACGCGAGCAGCGCAAGGTAGACCTGCGCCTGGGCTTGGTCGGCGCTGATGACGCCGGCCTGCGCCTGGGCCTGGATCTGGAACAGCCTGATGACGAAGCTGTCGGGATTGACGGTCGGATCCTGTTCGAGCTCCCACAGCAGGTCGTTCGAACCCGCCCACAGGAGGATCAGGTCGGTGGACTTGAAGCGCTGGAAACTCGCCAGATGGCGGGCGATCTGCGTCTTGATCGGCACGGTCAGTGCGCCGGCGGCATGCCGGGTGCCGTTCGCATCCGTCACGCGGGCGCCGCCCTGGCCGTAGGCCGTGCAGGTGCTGGCGAGGCCCTGCGCGGCGGCCGGGCAGGCGGTCGAGTACGGTCCGAAACCGACCTCGGCCGGGGTCACGGTGACCCCCAGCTTGTCGGCGATGTTCTCGATCCAGATCCTGCTGGTGGCGCTGTTGGTGGTGAACTTGCCGCCGAGGTAGATGGGCGGGTCGGTTCCCGGGATCACCGTGGCCGGGGTGTAGGTTCCGACGTCGCTCAGGCTGTCGCCGAACGACACCACGGACGTGAAGCTGCGCTGGGCGTGCAGCGCGGTTGCCGTCGAACCGCTGGCTGCTTGCTCGGGATCGCCACCGCCGCAAGCGGCCAGCAGCAGGGACGCCAGGACTGTCAGTGCCAGTGCGCCAAGCTTGGAAGGTTTCATGCGAACTCCTGGGTTGATTGGCGGAACGCGCGGGGTCACCGCACGTGCATGGTTGGCCGACGGTGCCGACGCCTGGCTCATCGATCGATGACAGATGGCTTACAGACGCCGGTGCGGCGGCGCTGCGGCTGGAGTCCGGTCGGACGCTCGGCGCGTGCCGCCCGACGGGGCCTCGTCCCCCTCGCTGGCTGTGATCGGCCGGCCCGGCCGACAGCGGTTACGCTGCGCGGCGAGAATCGCCCATGGACACGCAATTCGTTCGACTGCTGACCAACGACCTTGCCTGCTTCATCTTCAGTGCGGGGCTGCTGGCGGGCTATCACCTGTTCCTGCACCACAAGCTCAAGACCGACCCCGGC
>Ga0224500_10001475_pt1 | contig 13802 bp, 10 predicted proteins | sample SF_Oct11_sed_USG_FD_168126 | JGI IMG/M metagenome (GOLD analysis project Ga0224500, IMG submission 168126) | Sediment microbial communities from San Francisco Bay, California, United States - SF_Oct11_sed_USGS_4_1 | ecosystem: Environmental > Aquatic > Marine > Sediment | place: USA: California... | reverse complement strand
AGTTCGTCGTGCTCGGCGTGTCGCCGGACCTGACCGACCGGCGGATCTTCGAGGACGCGATGGCCGGGAGGCTCGTGGCCGCCGGCGTCGCCGCGGTCCAGGCCTACCGCTACCTGCCGGATGCCGGCAAGGCGCCGGAGCCCGAGCTCGACCGCGCGGTGCAGGCGTCGGGCGCCGACGCGCTTCTGATGTCGCGCATCATCAGCGTCGACCGTCGCGCCAGCGTGTCCACGACGATGATGCCGGCCGGGCCCGCGTACGGACGAATGGGATGGTACGGCTGGTACTCCGGATGGTATCCGGTGACGCAGGTGCAGCAGTACGAAGTCGCCGTGGTCGAGACGACGCTGTTCGACGCGGCGTCGAAGCGCGTCGTGTGGACTGGCGTGACCGAGACCTTCTCGCCGCGCTCGGTAGAGCAGGATGCGCCGGGCTTCGCCGACGTCGTCGTCAAGGAACTCGCCGCGAGAGGCCTGCTCCTCGCGGGCAAGTAGGCCGGCGGGCCGCGCGCGCCGTCCGATCGCCCGGCATTCAGCGCGGCTCGCCGCGCCGCGGCCGTCCGCCCAGCGCGGCCGTCGCCGCGCGCGCGGTTTCCGCGACCAGCGAGCCCAGCGCGGCGACGCGCTCGCGCGGCAGCCGCGACGTGGGCCCGGCCAGCGACAGCGCCGCCCACGGCTGGCCGTTCTCGTCGAGGATCGGCGCGGCGACACAGGTGAGGCCCGGCGCGTGCTCCTCGCCGTCGATCGCGTAGCCGCGCGCGCGCGTCGCGTCGAGCTCCTGCTGCAGCGCCGCGCGGTCGACGATCGTGCGCTCCGTGTAGCGCGCGAGGCCCTTGCGGCCGATCTCGCGCGCAACGGCCTGCGCGTCCATCGCCGCGAGCATCGCCTTCCCCGCGCCGGAGGCGTGCAACGGCGCGCGCGCGCCGAGCTTGACGCTCATGCGCATCAGCTCGCGGCACTGCACCTGCGCGATGAATACCACCTCGCCGTCGCTGGGCACCGCGAGGTTCGCGGTCTCCCCGGACTGCTCCATGAGGCGCGCGAGGTGCGGCAGGACCTCGGCGGCGAGGTTGCGGTGCTCGAGGAACGCGCTGCCGACGCGGAACGCGCGCACGCCGATGCGCCACACGCCGTGCGCGTCCTGGCGCGCGAAGCCGGCGTTCTCGAGCGCGGCGAGCAGGCGGTGGGCGGTGGGCGCCGGAAGATCGAGCGACGTGGCGAGCGCGGTCAGCGTGGCGCCGGCCTCGGTCGCGGCGAGCGCCTCGAGCAGCGCGAGGCCGCGCGAGAGCGCCTGTGCGTGTCCTGTGGCGAGCGCTGCGGCATCGGATCGCGGGGGCATGCCGCATTCTAGCGGGCGAGCGGCGAATGTGAAATCCGTTTTCGCATTCGCCGCAGCGGCCCGGCGCACTCCGGCAACCGGCATAATCTCCGGACCATGCAGACCGACGACGCCCTGCTCGGGCTTGCTGCGCTCGCCCAGCCGAGCCGGCTGGCAATCTTCCGGCTGCTCGTGCAGCACGCGCCCGACGGGCTCTCGGCGGGCGTCATCGCCGGGAAGCTCGGCCTGGCGCCGGCCACGCTGTCGTTCCACCTGAAGGAGCTGCACCGCGCGCGGCTCGTCGAGCAGCGGCAGCAGGGCCGCTTCCTCTACTACAGCGCCGGCGTCGCGACGATGAACGCGCTGGTCGGCTACCTCACGGAGAACTGCTGCGCGCTGGGATCGTGCGCTCCGACGGCGTGCGCGCCGGCCCCGGCGAAGGTGAGCGCGGCCGCGATCAAGCCGGCTTCACGGCGCGCACGAACGCGCTCATGAACTTGCCGGCGATCGCGTCCGCGTCCACGTCCGGCACGGCCGCGCGGAACGCCTCGACGTCGTCGCGGCCGTAGACGCGCGTCGGCTCGATCGCGATGCCCGTGAAGCCGGCGCGCGCGAGCTTGTCCTCGTACTCGCGATCGGACAGCGCGCCCGCCACGCAGCCCGCCCACAGCTCGAGGCTGCGGCGCACCGCCGGCGGCACTTCGCCGCGCACGACGACGTCGGACACCGCAAAGCGCCCGCCCGGCTTCAGCACGCGGAACGCCTCCCGCAGCACGCGGTCCTTGTCGGCGGCGAGGTTGATCACGCAATTGGACACGATCACGTCCACGCTCGCGTCGGGCAGCGGGATCTGCTCGATGTCGCCCTTCAGGAACTCCACGTTCGCGAGGCCGGAGCGCGCCTTGTTCGCCTGCGCGACGGCGAGCATCTCGTCGGTCATGTCGAGCCCGTAGGCCTTGCCGGTCGGCCCCACGCGGCGGGCCGAGAGCAGCACGTCGATGCCGCCGCCCGACCCCAGGTCCAGCACCGTCTCGCCGGGCTTCAGTTCGGCGAGCGCGGTGGGATTGCCGCAGCCGAGCGACGCCCGGAGAGCCAGCTCCGGCACCTCGCCCGCCTCTTCCTTGCCGTACAGATCCGCGGTGATGGGGTCGCAGCAACTCTGCGCAGAGGAGCAGCAGCCGCTGCCGGTCGACGCCCGCGTGGCGGCCTGCGCGTACTTCGACCGCACGAGTTCCTTGATCGCGTGCTCGTTCATGGGGCGCCCCCTCATTCGTTTCGACGCTTCCAGAATACTCGAAATCGTGGCCGTGTCAAGGGGTCAGCCGCGCAGCGCGAGATACAGGGCGACGACCGCCAGCGGCGCTATCGTCCACCAGCGCACCGCCAGGTCGGAGGGGTGCGGCGGCTGCGGCAGCAGGTCGGGCTCGCGCAGTTCCTCGGGCAGGGCACGCGGCGGCAGCGGGATGATCTTGCGCTGCGCGGGGTCGGCAGGCACCCGCGCGCGGTACTCGGCGAGCGAGACGACGGGATCCGCTCCGCGCGGGCGGGCGGACGGGTACTGCGGGATCTCGAGCCACGCGAGGGCGGCGAGGTCGCGGGCGAACTCGCGCTCCAGCTCGCCCTCGCGCGCATCGCGGGCGCCATGCGCGATGCTCCACAGCGCCGTGAAGACCGCCTCCAGCGCCAGCGCCGGGAGCATCCGCGTCCGCTCGGTGACGAGATAGTCGAACGCGGGCTTCGCCTTGGCGAGGCTGCGCTCCTTCGCCAGCAGCAAGGGGAGCGTGAGCCACGCCTTCCACCGCGACGTGGGCCCGAGCAGCGGCACGTCGAAGCCGAGCGCGCGCAGCGCGTCGACGGCGATGCTCGTGCAGTTGTCGGTCGGGTGGTAGTAGGCGAGCTGACCGCGCCAGAAGTGACGGTAGAGGCGCCCGAGCGCCGACTGCACGCGCACGGCGGCGCGCTCGTCGTCCAGCACGGCCACCAGCGCCCACGAGGGCCGGTACCACGACTGCCCGCTGTTGAGGTCGCCCTGGTAGCGGTCGAGCGGCACGGGCGCCGCGAGGATGCCCTTCTCGCTCACGACGTCGAGCGAGTAGAAGCTGTCCACCAGCCATCCGGCGACGTCGCCGTCGTCGGCGATGCGGCCGGTGGCGATCGAGAAGTGGCCGCCGTGCGCCTCGTCGTCGTCGCCCTGCGCGCCATTGACCAGGAACGCGACGACGGCCTTGCCGCGCCAGCCGGAGCCGGGAGCGCGCTGCCACAGGCTCGACGCCGAGAACGCGGTCGCGCCGGCGGGCGTCGAGCGCAGGAGCGCTCGCAACGCCGCGGCAGGATCGTTGGCGGCCGGCAGCTCGCGCTGCGGGGCCGGCTGCGGGCCCAGGCGCCAGTCGCAAGGCCACAGCGAACGCGCGACGAAGGCGCCGTCGCGCCATTCGCCGCAGACGTCGGCGTCGCGTTGCGAGAACCACGCGGCGGAGTGCGCGTCGAACCACGCGCTGTTGGTCGGCAGGCGCTCGACGAACGCGAGCGGCGAGGGCGCGCCGCCGGCGGAAAGCGAGCGCGCATCGGGCGCAATCCGCGCGCTGCGGATGCGCTGCGAGGCGCCCGCCCACACCAGCGGCGGCAGCTCCCGCGGTGCGCGCGGGTGCGCGTCGCTCCAGCGGCGCAGGTCGTTGAACGGGCGCATGCCGCGCGCGAAGCCGGCCCCGCCCGTGCGCGGCACGGCCACGAGCTCGTTCGCGAAGTACCACGCGGCCTGCGGACCCGCCGTTTCCGTTGCCTCCGTGCCGCGGACGAGGCGGAACGACGCGGAATCGTCGAGGCCGAAGCGCGGATCGGCGCTCGAGGGCGGCGTGCTCACGCGTACCTCGACGCTGGCGCTACTCGTGCTGCTCGCGCGGGCGACGGCAGGCCTCGACGTCGAAGTCGAGGCGGCAGGACCCGCGCGCCGCGCCGCCGATCACGGCTGCAGGTCCACGCGCGGCTCTCCGGCCACGATCTCGCCGATCGTGCGCGCGTCGGCGAAACCCTCGGCGCGGAAGGTCGCCAGCACCTCGGACTCGCTTTCGGGCGCACAGGCGACGAGCAGCCCGCCGGAGGTCTGCGGGTCGGTGACGAGCGCGCGCTCGAGCTCGCCGAGTTGCGGAGCGAGACGCACGTCCGCTCCGTAGCCGGCCCAGTTGCGGCCCGACGCGCCGGTGACATGGCCCGCGCGCGCGAGATCCACGACGCCGGGATGCAGCGGCACCTGCGACCAGCGCACCACTGCGCCGGCCGACGAGGCGCGGCACATCCCGAGCAGATGGCCCGCGAGCCCGAAGCCGGTGACGTCGGTCATCGCGTGCACGCCGGCCAGCGTGCCGAGCGCCACGCCGGGGGTGTTGAGTTGCGTGGTGGACGCGAGCATCGCGCGGTAGCCTTCGGCGGAGAGCGCGTCCTTCTTGAGCGCCGCGCTGTAGACGCCCACGCCGAGCGGCTTGCCGAGCACCAGGCGGTCGCCGGGTTGCGCGCCGGCGTTGCGCTTGAGGTTCGCGGGATCGACGAGGCCGATCGCGACCAGACCGTAGATCGGCTCGACGGAGTCGATCGTGTGGCCGCCTGCGACCGGAATGCCGGCCTTCGCGCACGCGGCCTCGCCGCCCTCGAGGATGCGGCGGATCACCGCCTGCGGCAGCACCGCGACCGGCATGCCGACCAGCGCCAGCGCGAACAGCGGGGTCCCGCCCATCGCGTACACGTCGGAGATCGCGTTGGTCGCCGCGATCGCGCCGAAGTCGTAGGGGTCGTCGACGATCGGCATGAAGAAGTCGGTCGTCGCGACGATCGCCTGGCGGTCGTTGATCCGGTAGACCGCGGCGTCGTCGCCCGTCTCGATGCCCACGAGCAGCGCGGGCGGCAGCGGCAGCGCCGACTTGGCGAGCAGCTGGGAGAGCACGCCGGGCGCGATCTTGCAGCCGCAGCCGCCGCCGTGCGAGAGCGAGGTGAGGCGCGGGACGGGTCGTTCGGGAGCGTTCACGGCGTCATTCTACTGAGCCTCGCCGGAGCGGGTGGTGGCAACCACAGCACTCGCGCCATCCACGGCTTCGCGGCGACGACGCGGTGCAATCGCGCGATTGCACGGCGCTTCGCAGTCCGCTGCGGCGGTCGAGTCGGCAGAGGCGACGTCCGCGGCGTCCGGGATCCGCCATCGGTCCGGACGCCCTGTGCGCGACAAGCCGCGCGAATGCGGGCTGCCGGGCGCGCTTTTTGGCAACTTCCGCGACGATCCCCCATGACGCCGGCGGGGGCTTTCGCTCCTGCGAGGGAGGCGGTAGGCGAAGGGGCGCCCGGGGCCGAAATGTTGCGGGAATGCCGTGGGCGGCGCGCTGCGGGGCGCGGGCGGCGCTTTCCGGCACGCTCGGCGTGGCGTACGATGCCGCGTTGCGACCAGGGACCGGGCACCGGCGGGCATCGAACCCGCGGGCACCGGCGGCAGGGCGCTGCAACGGCAGCCCGCCGATTCTGGCGCGCCACCAGGAGCCTGCGGTTTGAAGCCCACCGATATCGCGAATCCCGACTACTTCCACAAGGTCGTCGATTGCCAGTGGGCGTGCCCGGCGCACACGCCGGTTCCCGAGTACATCCGCCTGATCGCGCAGGGCCGCTACGACGACGCGTACCTGATCAACTGGAAGTCGAACGTCTTCCCCGGCATCCTCGGCCGGACCTGCGACAGGCCGTGCGAACCGGCGTGCCGCCGCTCCCGCGTCGAGGAGGGCTCCCCGGAGCACCGCAAGTCGCACGCGAAGCCGGAGCCCGTGGCGATCTGCCGCCTGAAGCGCGCCGCCGCCGACTTCAAGGGCGACGTGAAGCCGCGCATGCCGCGGCCGGCCGCGCAGAAGAACGGCAAGCGCATCGCGCTCGTCGGCGGGGGACCCGCCTCGCTCACCGTCGCGCGCGACCTCGCGCCGCTCGGCTACCACTGCGAGGTGTTCGAGCGCGACGCGAAGGCGGGCGGGATGATGCGCACGCAGATCCCGAAGTTCCGCCTGCCCGACTCGGTGATCGACGAGGAGGTCGGCTACGTACTCGACCTCGGCGTCGAGTTCCGCGCCGGCGTCGAGATCGCGAGCCTGCGCGAGGTCCTCGGGCAGGGATTCGACGCGGTGTTCGTCGGCAGCGGCGCGCCGCGCGGGCGCGACCTCGACATTCCAGGCCGCAACGAGGCGGCGAAGAACATCCACATCGGCATCGACTGGCTCTCCTCGGTGTCGTTCGGCCACGTCGACCGCATCGGCAAGCGCGTGGTCGTGCTGGGCGGCGGCAACACCGCGATGGACTGCTGCCGGAGCGCGCGGCGCCTCGGCGGCGAGGAGGTGCACGTCGTCGTGCGCTCGGGCTTCGAGGAGATGAAGGCGTCCCCGTGGGAGAAGGAGGACGCCATGCACGAGGGCATCCCCATCCACAACTACCTCGTGCCGAAGGCTTTCCTGCACGAGGGCGGCAAGCTCACCGGCATCGCGTTCGACAAGGTTGCCGCGCGCTACGACGCGAAGGGCCGGCGCGAGCTCGTGCCCACCGGCGAGCCTGAGGTTCGCTTCGCCTGCGACGACGTGCTGGTCGCCGTGGGGCAGGAGAACGCGTTCCCGTGGATCGAGCGCGACCTCGGGATCGAGTTCGACAAGTGGGGCATGCCTGTCGTCGACCGCGTGACGATGGCCTCGACGCGGCCGGGCGTGTTCTTCGGCGGCGACGCCGCGTTCGGGCCGAAGAACATCATCTGGGCCGTGGCGCACGGCCACGATGCGGCGATCTCCATCGACAAGCACTGCCGCGGCGAGGACCTGCGCCAGCGGCCGCCGCCGACGTTCCTGCTCGTGTCGCAGAAGATGGGCATCCACGAGTGGAGCTACGACAACGCGATCATCCCCGACCGGCGCCACCGCGTGCCGCTCAAGGACACGGTGATCGCCCTGAAGAGCATCAAGGTGGAGGTCGAGCTCGGCTTCGACGCCAAGCTCGCCTGGTCCGAGGCGCAGCGCTGCCTCAACTGCGACGTCCAGACGGTGTTCGCCGACAAGCTCTGCATCGAGTGCGACGCCTGCGTGGACATCTGCCCGATGGACTGCATCACGTTCACCGGCGACGGCGACGAGGCCGAGCTCCGCAACCGGCTGCGCGCGCCGGCGTTGAACGTCGCGCAGGACCTCTACGTGTCGGGCGCGCTCAAGACCACGCGCGTGATGGTGAAGGACGAGGACGTGTGCCTGCACTGCGGCCTGTGCGCCGAGCGCTGCCCGACCGGGGCGTGGGACATGAAGAAGAGCTACATCGAGATGACGCACGCCGGCGGCAGGCCGCGGGCGCAGCCGACGCCGCGTGCCGCAGCCGCGGCCGCCGCGGACTGACGGGCAAGGCGATGCGGCCGATCGAGCGGGTCAACGACTTCGTCGTCAAGTTCGCCAACGTCAACGGTTCCGGCTCGGCGTCGGCGAACGGGCTGTTCGCGCGCGCCGTGCTGCGCATGGGCGTGCCGGTGGCGGCGCGCAACATCTTCCCGTCCAACATCCAGGGCATGCCGACCTGGTACGAGGTGCGCATCGTCGAGGCCGGCTGGCGCGGCCGGCGCGGCGGCGTGGACCTCGCGGTGGCGATGAACCCGGAGACGTGGAACGGCGACGTCGCCGAGCTCGAGCCCGGCGGCTACCTGCTCTACGACTCGACCCGCGCGCTCACCGCCGGGCGGATGCGCGAGGACATCGTGCTGCTCGGCGTGCCGCTGACCGGCATGTGCGCCGAGATGTACAGCGACCCGCGCCAGCGGCAGCTGTTCAAGAACATCATGTACGTGGGGGCGCTGGCGGCGCTGCTGCACATCGAGCCCGAGGTCATCGAGAAGCTGCTCGCCGAGCAGTACGCCGGGGAGCGCAAGGCGCCGTTGCTCGACGCGAACCGCGCTGCGTTCCGCCGCGGCCACGACTACGTCAAGGCCGAGCTCCCGGCGATCGGGTTGCGCATGGAGCGCCGCGACCGCGTGGGGAGCCGCATCTTCGTCGACGGCAACAGCGCCGCGGCGCTCGGCGCCGTCTACGGCGGGGCCACGGTCTGCGCGTGGTACCCGATCACGCCGTCGACGTCCGTGGCCGAGGCGTTCAAGCGCTACTGCCAGAAGCTGCGCGTCGACCCGGCGACGGGGAAGAACCGCTTCGCCATCGTGCAGGCCGAGGACGAGCTCGCGTCGATCGGCATGGTCGTCGGGGCGGGGTGGAACGGCGCGCGCGCGTTCACCGCGACCTCGGGCCCCGGCATCTCGCTGATGCAGGAGTTCATCGGGCTCGCCTACTTCGCCGAGATCCCCGCGGTGCTGATCGACGTGCAGCGCGGCAGCCCGTCGACCGGCATGCCGACGAAGACGCAGCAGGCGGACGTGCAGTCTGCCGCCTACGCCTCGCACGGCGACACCAAGCACGTGCTGCTGTTCCCCGAGGATCCCACCGAGGCCTTCGCGATGGGCGCGCAGGCGTTCGACCTTGCCGACCGACTGCAGACGCCGGTGTTCCTGATGCTCGACCTCGACATCGGCATGCAGGACTGGCTGACCGAGCCGTTCGCGTGGGACGACGCGCGCGAACTCGACCGCGGAAAGGTGATGACTGCCGAGGAGCTCGAGGCGGGCCGCGACTTCGGCCGCTACCTCGACGTCGACGGCGACGGCGTCCCGTACCGCACCTATCCCGGCACGCACGCGAAGCGCGGCGCGTACTTCACGCGCGGGACGTCGAAGGACCGCTACGCCCGCTACACCGAGGAGGGGCCGGCGTACGTCGACAACATGCAGCGGCTGCTGCGCAAGTTCGAGACCGCGAAGGAGCTGGTGCCCGCGCCCGCGATCGAGAAGGCGGCGCAGCCGGCGAAGGCAGGCGTGCTGTGGTACGGCTCGACCGGCGCGCCGATGGCCGAGGCGCTCGCGGCGCTGGAGAGGCGGGGCATTCACCTCGACCGCTGCCGGGTGCGCGCATTCCCGTTCACCGACGCCGTGGCCGACTTCGTCGCCGCGCACGACCGCGTTTTCGTCGTCGAGCAGAACCGCGACGCGCAGCTGCGCGGCATGCTGGTGAACGAGCTCGGCATCGCGCCGGAGAAGCTGGTCGCCGTGCTCCACTACGACGGCACGCCGCTGACTTCGCGCTTCGTCGAGCGCGAGATCGCCGAGAAGGCCGCGCTGTTCAATGTCGTGCCGATGAAGAAAGTCGCGAACTAGCCGGTCGAAGCCCCCGCCGCTGCGCGGGGGACGAAAGTCAGCGCCCATGACCTATCTTGCAAAACCGAAGCTGCACCACCCCTCGCTGCCGCGCAACGCGCTGGGGTACACGCGCCGCGACTACGAGGGACCGGTCTCGACGCTGTGCGCGGGCTGCGGCCACGACTCGATCAGCGCCGCGATCATCCAGGTGTTCTTCGAGCTGGCCATTCCGCCGCACCGGGTGGCGAAGCTCTCCGGCATCGGCTGCTCGAGCAAGACGCCGACCTATTTCCTCGGCCAGTCGCACGGCTTCAACACCGTGCACGGGCGCATGCCCTCCGTGCTGACCGGCGCCAACCTCGCCAACCGCGACCTCGTCTACCTCGGCATCTCCGGGGACGGCGACTCGGCGTCGATCGGGCTGGGCCAGTTCGCGCACCTGATGCGGCGCGGCGTCAACATGACCTACATCGTCGAGAACAACGGCGTCTACGGCCTCACCAAGGGCCAGTTCTCGGCCACGGCCGACCGCGGCAGCAAGAGCAAGGCCGGCTACAGCAACGAAGACGAGCCGATCGACCTCGTCATGCTCGCGTTGACGCTCGGCGCGACGTTCATCGCGCGCGGCTTCTCCGGCGACAAGGCGCAGCTCGTCCCGCTGATCAAGGCCGCGGTGCAGCACAAGGGCGCGGCGATCATCGACGTCGTGTCGCCGTGCGTGGCGTTCAACAACCATCCGGGCTCGACGAAGAGCTACGACTACGTCCGCGCGCACAACGAGACGGTGAACTTCCTGGACTACATGCCGGAGCGCCCGGCGATCGTCGACGAGGGCGCGCCCGGCAGCGTCACCACCGTCACGCTGCACGACGGCGGTGCGATCCGCGTGCGTCGCGTGGCCGCCGACTACGACCCGCGCAGGAAGGTCGCCGTCATGAGCTACCTCGAGGCGGCGCGCGAGGCGGGCGAGGTCGCTACCGGGCTGCTCTTCCTCGACGAGTCGGTGGCCGACCTGCACGACGCGCAGAACACCGTCGAGCGCCCGCTCAACGCGCTCGCCGACGCCGACCTCGTTCCCGGCAGCGCCGCGCTCGCCAGGCTCAACGCTGCGTTGCGCTAGGCGCGGTCGCCCTCACCCCCGACCCCTCTCCCGCCTGATGGCGGGAGAGGGGAGTCATGGCCTTGCGACAATGCGTTCACCTCCCCGCGCCCCGCGTGAGCGCGTAGGGACGGCCTCGCGGCAATGCGCTCGTCTCCCCTCGCCCCGCGTGAGCGGGGATAGGGGTCGGGGGTGAGGGCCAACGCGCCTTGATGCACGTCAAGATTGCATGCGTTGCCGCGCCACGCAACGTTTGCCGATTCCGGGCACGAATCCGCGCGACGTTGCCGTAGATCAACACCGCCGCTGCCACGGGCAACGTAACGTTTCGCTCACGACGACGGCCTTCCGTCGAAGGCCGCGTAGCGGACCCTGCGATGCTTCCGGCAGAGCGGGGATCGTGCGAACTTCGAGAGGAAGAGCATGGGCGAGGATGGCGGCGGCGCGTTCGAGATCGTCACGCGCGAGGATTACTCCGACGTCACCTACATGCTGGAGGTCCGCCATCCGCAGATGGCGAAGGCGGCGCAGGCCGGCCAGTTCGTCATCGTGATGGAGCACGAGCACGGCGAGCGCATCCCGCTCACGATCGCCGACTTCGACCCCGAGCGCGGCACCGTCACGCTGGTGGTCCAGGCGGTCGGCAAGACGACGAAGGAGATGCAGCAGCGCTGCCGCGAAGGCACCACGCTGTACGCCGTCGTCGGGCCGATGGGCATCCCGAGCCACATCGGGGGCGCGAAGAAGGTGCTCTGCGTTGGCGGCGGGCTGGGTGTGGCGCCGGTCTACCCGCAGGCGCGAGCCTATGCGCGCAGCGGCGCGAAGGTCATCGGCGTCCTCGGCTTCCGCAACAAGGACGTGATGTTCTGGGAGGACCGCTTCCGCGCCGTGTGCGACGAGCTGATCGTCTGCACCGACGACGGCTCGGCGGGGATCAAGGGGCTGGTCACGAAGGGGATGGAGCAGGCGCTCGCCGCCCACCCGGACATCGACGAGTGCGTGGCCATCGGCCCTCCGGTCATGATGAAGGCCTGCGCCGAGGTGACGCGGCCGCGCGGCATACGCACGATCGTGAGCCTCAACCCGGTGATGGTGGACGGCACCGGCATGTGCGGAGGGTGCCGCGTGAAGATCGCCGACGGCATCAAGTTCGCCTGCGTGGACGGCCCGGACTTCGACGCGCACCAGGTCGACTTCGACGACCTCATGGCGCGCCTGGCGCGCTTCAAGCCCGCCGAGGCCGAGGCGATGAAGAAGTGGGAGGAGAGCTGCCGCATGAAGGGCGGCGACGCCTCCGCCGCGGAGCGGTATTAGCAGCATGATGCAAGACGACTCCTGGAACACCAACTTCTGCACGGCGCGCCGTGCTTCGTGCCGTTGCCGGCGAGCGCCCGACGGGCCGCCCCGAGGGCGCTCGCGTGATGCCTCCCTCGATGCAAAAGGCGCAGCATCGACGTTGCGGCACCCACCACGCTCCCGAACGCCTTTTGCATCGATCTAGGGCAGGCCATGGCGAAGAAGAAGACCATCCGCACGATCCCGCAGGCGCGCACGCCGATGCCGGAGCAGGACCCGGCGGCGCGCGCGCGCAACTTCAAGGAAGTGGCCTGCGGCTACACGCTCGAGAACGCGCACAACGAGGCGGAGCGCTGCCTGCAGTGCCCCGACGAGCCGTGCGTGCGCGGCTGCCCGGTCGGCATCGACATCCCCGCGTTCATCCAGAAGATCGCGGAGAAGAACTACCACGGCGCCTACGACGTCATCACCGACACGAACCTGCTGCCCGCGGTCTGCGGCCGCGTGTGCCCGCAGGAGAACCAGTGCGAGGGCGTGTGCACGGTCGGCGACACGCTCGAGCCGGTCGCGATCGGGCGCCTCGAGCGCTTCGTCGGCGACATGGCGATCCGCGAGGGGTGGGTCAACCGCCCGTACGTCGAGCCCAGCGGCTTCAGGGTGGGCATCGTCGGCTCGGGCCCCGCGGGCATGGCCTGCGCGGCCGACATGGCGAAGGCCGGCTGCGAGGTCGTCGTCTACGAGGCGTTCCACGAGCCGGGCGGGGTGCTGAAGTACGGCATTCCCGACTTCCGCCTGCCCAACGAAGTCATCGACGTCGAGATCGACAAGCTGCGGGAGCTCGGCGTGCGCTTCGAGTGCAACACGCTGGTCGGGCGCCTGTTCACCATCGAGCAGATGATCACCGACATGGGTTACCACGCGGTGTTCATCGGCACCGGCGCGGGCTACCCGAGCTTCATGGGCATCCCCGGCGAGTCGCTGAACGGCGTGCTGTCGGCGAACGAGCTGCTGACGCGCTGCAACCTGATGCGCGCCCGCGACTTCCCGAACTTCGACACGCCGCTGATGCCGGGGCGCCGCGTCGCGGTGATCGGCGCCGGCAACACCGCGATGGACGCGCTGCGCGTCTCGCTGCGGCTCGGCGCCGAGAAGGTCATGTGCGTCTACCGGCGCAGCAAGACCGAGGCCCCCGCGCGCGCCGAGGAGATCCACCACGCCGGCGAGGAGGGCGTCGAGTTCCACTGGCTGACCAGCCCCGTCGAGGTGCTGGGCGACGCCGGCAAGCGCGTGCGCGGCCTCCGCTGCCAGAAGATGGAACTCGGCGAGCCGGACGCCTCGGGGCGCCGCCGTCCCGTGCCCGTGCCGGGCAGCGAGTTCGAGCTCGAGTGCGACAGCGTCGTCTACGCGATCGGGACGAACGCGAATCCGATCCTCGGCCAGACCGCCAAGCTCAAGCTCAACAAGCGCGGCTACATCGAGACCGACGAGAACCTCGCGACGTCGATCGCCGGCGTCTACGCGGGCGGCGACATCGTGACCGGGGCCGCCACCGTGATCGAGGCGATGGGCGCCGGGCGCAAGGCGGCGCGCTCGATGAAGGCGTGGCTCGGCCTCAAGGACACCGACGTGGTCTTCGCCGAGGCCGCCCCCTACGAGAAGCGCCGCTTCGGCTTCGCCCCCGACGAGCACGGCTACGCGCGGCTGCGCGTCGCCTGAACGAGCCCGCCCCCGACGACACCAGTCCATGAACGATACCGCCACGCTCTCCCGCCGCGCCGCCGCGCGCGACGCCATCCTGCTCGACGAGCACATCGTCGAGGTGATCAGCGACTCGGGCGAGGGCGCGCAGCGCTGCGGCCAGTCGCTCGG
>Ga0224500_10001472_pt1 | contig 13817 bp, 11 predicted proteins | sample SF_Oct11_sed_USG_FD_168126 | JGI IMG/M metagenome (GOLD analysis project Ga0224500, IMG submission 168126) | Sediment microbial communities from San Francisco Bay, California, United States - SF_Oct11_sed_USGS_4_1 | ecosystem: Environmental > Aquatic > Marine > Sediment | place: USA: California... | reverse complement strand
GCTGGCGCTCTGCGGGATCTGCTGGCAGGCCGGGATGCGCCTCGCATTCAATCGAAGCGGCGGCCCGCCGACGCTCTTTTCCAGGCCAGCATGGTTCGCGATCGGCACGGCACTGACCGTCACGGCTGCACTGATGGCTGCGGTCATTTTCTCCGCGCGCCGGCCGACTCTCCTCGATTACCAGGTGGTGCTGTCGCTTGGTGCCTTCGGGGCCTGGTGCATCGTGCTGGCCTTTCGCCCCCGCATCGAACGGCGCACCGATGCAAGGAACGGTGACCGCAAGGACGACCAACGCGCCTGATCAGGCAGGGCGGCGAGCGACCTCGTCGAGCTCTGCCATCTCTTCGGCGGTGAACACCCGCGACCGGGTGTGGAACGCCTTGCCTTCAGGTCCCTCGAGCGAGAAAGTCCCGCCGTGGCCTTCAATCGCATCGATGATCAGCTGCGTGTGACGCCAGTACTCGTACTGCGCCTTGCCGATGTAGAACGGACAGCCGCCGATGTCACCCAGGTACACGTCGCCCGCGCCAATCGTGAGTTCGCCCAGCAGGTAGCAATTGGCCGCACTGTTGTCGCAGCAGCCCCCGGACTGATGAAACATCAGTCCGGGGCCGTGCTTCGACTTCAGCAGTTCGATCAGTTCGACCGCCGCTGCCGTGGCGATGACCTTCTCGACCATGCTCAGAAAAAGCCGAGTCTGCTTTCGCTGTAGCTGACCAGCAGGTTCTTCGTCTGCTGGTAGTGGTCGAGCATCATCTTGTGGGTCTCGCGGCCGATGCCCGATTCCTTGTAGCCGCCGAACGCCGCATGCGCGGGGTAGGCGTGGTAGCAGTTCGTCCACACGCGGCCGGCCTTGATGGCGCGACCCATGCGATACGCCAAGTTGCCATTGCGGCTCCACACGCCGGCACCGAGGCCGTAAAGCGTGTCGTTGGCCACGGCCAGCGCTTCGGCTTCGTCCTTGAAGGTGGTCACGGCCAGCACCGGGCCGAAAATCTCCTCCTGGAATATGCGCATCTTGTTGTGGCCCTTGAACAGCGTGGGTTGCACGTAGTAGCCGCCTTCGAGTCCGGCGCCCAGCTGCGCCTGCTCGCCGCCGATGAGCACCTTCGCCCCTTCCTGCTTGCCGAGATCGAGGTACGACAGGATCTTCGTGAGCTGTTCCTTCGACGCCTGTGCACCCATCATGGTGTCGGTGTCCAGCGGGTTGCCCATCTTGATCGCGGCCACGCGCTTCAGCACGCGCTCCATGAACCTGTCGTAGATGCTTTCCTGGATCAGCGCACGGCTCGGGCAGGTGCAGACTTCGCCCTGGTTGAAGGCGAACAGCACGAGGCCTTCGATCGCCTTGTCGAGGAACGAGTCATCCTTGTCCATCACGTCGGCGAAGAAGATGTTGGGCGACTTGCCACCGAGTTCCAGCGTGGCGGGAATCAGGTTGTTGGCCGCGGCTTGCGCGATCACGCGTCCGGTCGTGGTGGAGCCCGTGAAGGCGATCTTGCCGATGCGCCTGCTCTGAGCGAGTGGCAGGCCGGCTTCGCGACCGTAGCCATTCACGATATTGACCACGCCGGGAGGCACGAGATCGGCGATCAGGTCGGCGAGGATCAGGATGCTGATGGGCGTGGATTCGGCAGGTTTCAGGACCACGCAGTTGCCGGCGCCGAGTGCGGGAGCCAGTTTCCACGCTGCCATCAGGATCGGGAAGTTCCACGGAATGATCTGCCCGACCACGCCGAGCGGCTCGTGGAAATGATAGGCCACGGTGTTTTCGTCGATATCGCTGATGCCGCCTTCCTGCGCTCGCACGCAGCCCGCGAAGTAGCGGAAGTGATCGACCGTGAGCGGAATGTCGGCATTGAGCGTCTCGCGGATCGGCTTGCCGTTGTCCACGGTCTCGGCGTAGGCGAGCAGTTCGAGATTGGCTTCGATCCGGTCGGCGATCCTGAGCAGCACGTTGGCGCGCTCGGCCGGTGGCGTCTTGCCCCACTTGTCGGCCGCGGCGTGCGCCGCATCGAGCGCGAGCTCGATGTCTTCGGCCGTGGAGCGCGCGACCTTGGTGTAGACCTTGCCGCTGATGGGTGTGACGACGTCGAAATACTGGCCTTTGACCGGGGCCACCCATTTGCCACCGATGAAATTGTCGTAGTGCGCCTGGTAGGTCAGCTTGGCGCCTGCGGCGCCGGGTGCAGCGTAGAGCATCTGGTGTCCCCCTTGTTGGACCGGGTCATCCTACACCCGAATTCCGCGACGGAGTTTCGAGCCGCCGCCCTTTAGAGCCAATCTCGACGGATCGCTTCCTCGATCAGGCGGAACACGCGCCCGTTGTCGTCCGCCGTCGTTCTGCCGAGCAATCCGTGTTGCCAGGTGACGGGCAATCCGTTTTTGCCGTGCAGCGCCCCGACGGCTGCACCGACCAGGGTGGCGATCGTATCGTTGTCATGGGTGTCGTTGACCGCACGCACGATCGCTTCTTCCGGGTCGTGCGCATGCCGGGCCAGGATCCACAACGCGCTCGGCACCGTTTCGAGCAGGTAGGCGCCGGACGACCACGCATCACAGGCTTCACGCGTGGTCCAGTCGTTGCGCGCGGCCTCGCCCAGCACGAACTCGAGGTACTCAGGAAACGAACCCTCGCGGTCGGTGAAGCGCCCGCTGCGGGCACGGTAGGGCTGATCGGTGCAGACCTGACGCACGGTGGCGACGAACGTGGCGATGATCCAGTCGGACGTCGGCGGTGCCGGTAATCGCAGCAGGCGCGCAAGCAGGTCGACGAACGCGACGCACGACGCGACCGAACTCGCGTCGCGGTGGGTTACGATCGACGCCAGCGCGACATCGAGCCAGAGGGCTGCGCTCGTGCCCTGCGGATGCAGCAGCACGAGGGGCGCGATGCGCATCAGCGCGCCGTTGCCCGCACTTTCGGCGCCGTAGTGGTACCAGGACGCCACGCCCTGTGCGCGATTGCGCAGGAATTGCTGCATGGACTTGCCGAGTCCGAAGATTTCACGTGCGGCGAAGCGGGCAGACAAGTCGTCCGGATCCAGCTCCCCGCGTTCGAGCAGGCTTTCGAGCGTCCAGAACGCGAGCTGGCTGTCGTCCGAGGGCAGGCCCACGCGGTGGCCCGACGATCGGCTGTTCGGCAGGTAGTCGCGGATTTCGCCATAGCGAGCCTCGCGCTCCGGGACCGGGAGAGTCTCGCTGGTGTTGCCCAGCGCATCGCCGATCGCCAGGCCCAGCAGCATGCCGCGGATCCGGCCCGGGGCAACCGGACCGCTGACGGCGTCGCGTGGACCCTGCAGCAAGGCGGATCGGGCCGGCAGGAATCCTTCGGAGATGACACGGGCAGCGAGTGACAGGTTCGAACTCATGCTAGAGGCCGGCCGCCGGGTCGTCCGGCGGCCACTGATCCGGCGCAGCACCGCTGCAGACGTGTTGCTTGATGAAGGCGTCGCTCGGTGTCAGCCCAAGCTGGCAGCTGCGTACGCACAACGCACGGAATGATGCAGCGTCGAGGCCGGTGGTCTCGTGATACAGGCGCGTCACACGCTCCCAACGGGACGCGGGGATTGGCTGCGCGCTGCTCTGGAACGAGCTGCAGTTGCGACTGGTCGCGCACGACTCGGCAGCCTTGATCACGGTTGTGCAATCCGCGCGGCTCAGTGACCTGCGCGGCTCGCGTCTGCGTGTCACCGTGACGGTGCCCGCCGCCGTCAGCGTCGCGCTACGCTGCTCGCCGTTCCAGACGCCGAGGTCGATCTGCACGCCGTCTGCCGACGCAAGCACTTTGCCGGCACCGGGGCCGGCGCCAACCCAGAGTCCCGTTGCCCGCCGTACCTCGGGCGGTCGGCCGGCCCGCAATTCGAGCCAGAACGGTTGCTGCACGCCGCACGGCGCGATCGTGCCATTGCACCGGGTGAATCCGACCACGATTTCCCGGTCCGAGAACACCGCGCGACGCGCCACCGAAATCGCGTCGTTGCGCAGCCCTGGGACGGCTCGGCCATCGAGCGCGACGACGGGCCTGGCGCCTGATTCGTCAACAGACCCTATTGTCAGGGTGCCTGCCACGGTCGCAATCGGCAGCCGCGACTTGTCCAGGGCCTCCTGCGACTCGAGTCGACTGGTGACGGCCTGCGCGGCGGGACGCGCGGCGGGACGCGCGGCACGGGGCGCGGTCGTCGTCGCTGTTGGCGCGGGCTGTCGCTCGTCGTGGGCGACGACGATCGACGGCTCGGGTGTCGACGAGTCCTGCCGGTCGAGCACGGCATGGACCGCGACGGCCGCCAGCAAGGTTGCCGCCACCCATGGCCATTTGCGCCAAGCGCGTCCGCCGGCGTTGTTGCTGCGGCCGGCCGCCGGTGTCGACGGCAGCGGCACCGATGGCGTTGCACGGATGGGCGCCATGACTGGCCGCCCAACGACATCTTTCAGGGCACGGTCGGTCTTTATGTCGGCCGTCGTCTTCAGGACCGGACGGGTCCGATCGACGTGCAAGCGGCGGCCTGCCGCCGGTGCCGGCGGCAAGGGCGCTGCTGGCAATGCCGGGGAGGGCACGGCCGGAGGCTGCGGCACGGCGTCCGTCACCACACGGTCAGTTCTCACGGCAGCGGTCGTGTCCAGCGTGGTGCGGGTCCGGCTGCGCTGCGCGCGCAGACAATGCCGCGCTTCGGACCCGGTGAGCCGGTGCAACTGTGACGAGTCCGTGATCGAAATGGCGACATCCTTATGGTGACCGGCGCCGCTCCCCGGGCTGAAGACCGGCTCGACCAGTCCGACGGCGCGAACCCATTGCCCCACCCATGTCGCGTCGGGAACGTTCTGTCCGCTGGCGAGGGCCTCGGGCCAGATCTTCAGGCAGGCCATGTCGTGTGACTGATTCGCAAACTCGACGCGCAGGCAGGGCGTGTCGCCTTGCGGTGACGAGTCCATTCCGACCCGCACGATCTTGCCGATCATTTCTACGCGATCGCCCACGTGACTGCAGCACTGCGCGAAGTTCGTCGCATCGACGACGTCGCACGCCGGGACGTACTCTCGACGCAATAGCAGGGCTGCATCGCCCGTCAACACGACCGGGCGGGTCGGGATATTGCGTCCTGCCAGAAAGTCCTCGAACGTCGGGATCTGTTCGAACGGAGCGGCGCAGATGGCCGCGAAGTCCTGCACTCTTTGCCCGAGCCCCGGCACCGAGGCCAGCAGGCTGAACGCAGGTGAGCTGGCCGGATCAGCAATGTCCGCGGCCCGCAGGATGAACGCGTCCGCATCGCTGTCGGATTGCTCCCAGAGTTCGGGCCGACGGCGGAGCGCATCCAGTGCGAGATCGAGGAGCGAGAACGAGAACGAATCGAGGCTGGCGTTGAAATGCCGGCCGCGGCGACCGGAATGCTGGAAATTGCGCTGGCCGAGTTCCGTGCTCTGCAGGCCCGCAAGTCGCGGTACGAACATGCCGTCATAGTCGATCAGCCGCAGGCGGGTTGCGCTCTGGGCGATCACATTCGTGGGCTGGATGTCGCCGTGTGCAATGCCGTGCCGGTGCAGCTCACGCGAGATTCCCCGCAGCGATGCGCGCAATTGCTCGAGCGCATCGGCGTCGGCGCGGTGCGCGGCAACGAACGCCGCGAGTGTCTGGCCAGGCGCCCAGTCCATCCGGACGATGGGGTAGGTGCCGCTCTCGGTCGTGATACCGGACGGCTGGAACTCGAAGTCGACGAAACAGTCGCTCTGGATCGGGCGCAGGTGACTGCAGATGGCTTCGTACCGAGCCTGCAGCGAATCGGAGGGCTTGTGGAAGCAGCGGACGGCGTAACTCTTGCCGTCGACGACGACCTCGAACGTCAGGGCGAAATTGCCGCTGCGAACGATCGGTTGTCGCGGTCCACGTGAGCGGAGGGTGCCACGGCCCAGCAGCGGGTCCGACACAGCGATGCCGAGGCTCAACTGCAGGGCGTCGGAGTACTCTGCGAGAGTCGGATAGTGCATGTTCCTGCGCCGGGGACCGGCAGATGTCGCGGCCACCTCGTGTAGTCTGTTCCAGCGCAATTTTCACACGACTGAGTGACGTGGCAAAGCTCATTTGCAGTTAAATGGGCCACCAGGGGTCCGCTCGGCCATGTGTTCATAGCGAGATCAGGCTAAATTCAAGGGTGGATTGCTTGACTCAGGCTTGCTTCCGGGTGCTGTATTTCGGGCAATTGCCGGGCCTGGGTCCTGAATGCTGGATCGCAGACTGAGCCCAGTGCCGAGTGACTGGATTGCGGAGGCGTGCTTGAGATGAAAGTGCTGTTCGTGTGCATGGGCAACATTTGCCGGTCGCCCTCCGCCGAAGGCGTGTTCCGCGCACACGCACGTCTGCACGCCCCGGGCCTCGAAATCGAGATCGACTCTGCCGGCACACACGCTTATCACGTAGGTGAGCCACCCGATCCACGCACGATCGCAGCCGCCGCCAGGCGGGGCATCGACCTCACCGGCCTGCGAGCACGACAGGTGCGTGAGGACGATTTCTCACGCTTCGACCTGATAATTGCAATGGATCGACTGAATCATGCGACCTTGGTCGACCGCAGCGCACCGGAGCACCACGGGCGTATTCGCACGCTGCTCGAATTTGCCGGCAAGGTGGCGCCGGCTGACGTGCCCGACCCCTATTACGGCGATGCAAAAGGATTCGACGACGTGCTTGACCTGATCGAGTCTGCGGCCGCGGGGCTGCTGGCCGAGGTCCGCCGCAGGTCGGGAGTCCGTTGACGCGACGGCACGTTGCGATACGGCTAGACTCCACGGGTTGACGCGTCATGGGGAACGCGCCGTCAGGACGGCGCGGCGGTCTGCGTCGTCGAGAGATCGAGAAACACGGGGTTCGGGGCGAGGAATGAATTCAGCCGCGCGCGCGACGCTGGTAACGGCGTTGCAGCAATACTTTTCGATTCCCCGGGATGAAGCCGCGCTGGTGCTCGACGAGTTCGAGCCGTGCGTGTGCCTCGGTGGCGATTGGCTGTTTCGCCAGGGTGACCAGGCCGATTGCCTGTTCCTGCTGGCGCGAGGTCGCATGCAGGTCTGGCTGGCGCAGTCAAATGGCCAGGAACCCGGCGAACGGCTCGTGGCCGAGGTCAACCCGGGAGAGACCATCGGCGAGATTGGCATGCTGACCGGCGGGGCGCGTTCCGCGAGCATTCGCGCCGTGCGCAACAGCCTGTTGCTCAAGATGACCTCGGCGTCGTTCGACCGGCTCGCTCGTCAGCGACCCGATCTCACGCGCCACATCGCGGGCGGTATCGCTGGTCGGTTGCGCGATAGGACCGCAGGCGTCTCGCACATCCGGCGCAACCTCAAGACGATCGCACTGGTGCCACTGGGCTCTGTTCAGTCAGCCGAGGCACTGGCGGCCAGACTCGGCGCGGCGCTGCGGCAGTACGGACCCACCTGCGTCCTGTCAGCCGCGGCAATGCGAGACGCGGGTGCGCCTGCCTTGCCGGCAGCGCGACACCAGGACCAGTCGCCGGCGATGGTCGACTGGCTTGCCGTCAAGGAAGACGAGCATCGCTTCGTACTGTACGTGGCGGACCCGGCCGACGCCGTCTTTACCGACATGGCGCTGCACAACGCAGACCTCATCCTGCTGATCGGTCAGGCTGGCGATGATGCCGCGCCCAGGACCTGGGAAACGCAGGTGTTCGACGAGACCAGTGCGCCCGTCGCGCGTCGCGCTTTGGTGCTGTGGCACGAGAAGCACGGCGACACGCTGTCCGGAACGGCTGCCTGGCTGGCGCCACGTAAGCTGGATTTTCACCTGCACGTTCGTTCCGGCATGCAGGGCGACCTTGATCGCCTCGCCCGTGTCATCGCAGGGCGCGCCGTCGGCCTCGTGCTCGGCGGTGGCGCCGCGCGCGGATTTGCGCATCTGGGCGTCTACCGAGCGTTGCATGAATCCGGCACGCCGGTGGACTGGCTCGGTGGCGCCAGCATCGGCGCCGTCATGGCGGCGGGCATGGCGACGGGACTCGAGCCCGGTATCGCAATCGAGCGGGCACGCAAGGCGTTCGTGGATGGCAAGCCCTTCGGCGACGTGACCGTGCCGATCATCTCGTTCCTGCGTGGACGACGCATGGAGCGTCTCATCAATACCCACTTGCCGGGCGAAATCGAAGACCTGCCGGTGCCTTTCTTCTGCGTCTCGAGCAACCTCGGCAATGGCAGCGTGCAGGTTCACGACCGCGGTTCCTTGCCACGCTCGTTGCGCGCGAGCGTGTCACTGCCGGGTATCTTCCCGCCAGCCGTGGTCAACGGCCAGCTGTCCGTCGACGGCGGCATCCTCGACAACCTGCCGGTCGACCTGATGCGTGCCCGTCCCGTCGGCCGCGTGATCGCCGTCGACTTGAGTTCGCGCAAGGATTACACGGTCAATTACCAATCCGTGCCTTCGCCGTGGCGCGTACTCGCGGGCCGTATGCTGCCGCTTACAACCCGGTATCGCGTGCCGAGCCCGGTCTCGCTGATGCTGATGGCGATGTCCATCGGCGCGATCGGCTCGGCCCGGGCAGCCGGCGCGCGCGCGGATCTGCTGGTGCGGCCGCCAGTGGGTGGTTTCAGCTTCACGGACGTGCGCAACTTCGACCGCGTCGTCGAAGTCGGTTATCGCGAAGCGAAAAAGGTGATCGCAGAAGACAGGTCGCCGCGGGACTGAGTCGCAGGTACTCGGCCGCGGGGCCGGCAAAGCAGGGGGAAGTTTGCAGTATTCAATCCAGGTCGGGCGGCTCGCGCGCGTGACTGCGCTGACGGCAATCGCTTGGGCAATCGGGTGCCAGTCCGCAATGGCAGCGTCGGCAGGGGCGGACGCCGCCATGCAGACCGCTGCTGGCGCACGGGGAGTTGCAGCCCTCGGTCGCATCGAACCCTACGGTGGCATCGTCCGCGTCGCCGCAGCCTCGACGCCCGACGCGATGTCGGGTGCCATCCTGAGCAAGTTGCTGGTTGACCGCGGCTCGGACGTGACCGCAGGCCAGCTGCTCGCCGAGGTCGACACCGCGGCGCTCGCGCGCAGCCGCATCGTCGAAGCAAGAGCCGAACTCGAGACCGCGAAGCGCGATGCCACCGCATCGGTCAGCCTCGCGGACGAGGCATGCGTACTCGCCGAGGTTGCGGCCAAGCGCTCGAAGCGCAAGCAGGACCTGCTGGGCCGTGGGCTCGCCTCGAGCGAGGACGCCGAGCAGGCCAAGGGCGATGCCGATGCCGGTGCGGCTTCGTGCAAGGCGCGACGCGCCTCTGCCAGCGTCGCCCAGTCGCGCATCAGCGCGGCCGCCGCGCGCGTGACACGCTCTGAGGTGGAACTCGAGCGCTCGCTCGTCCGTGCGCCCTTTGCCGGCCGTGTCATTGACGTGCTGCGCCGGCCCGGCGAAATCGTGGGGGTGGAGGGCGTTCTCGAACTCGCACGCATCGACCAGATGCAGGCGGTCGCGGAAGTCTTCGAAGCGGACGTCCGCCGCGTGCGGATCGGTCAACGCGCGCTGGTGCGAAGCAAGGCGCTGCCGCAGGACCTGACCGGTACCGTGACGCGCATTCGCCCCAAGGTACAGAAGATCGACCAGATCGGTGACGACCCCGTTGCGCGCAAGGACGCCCGCATCGTCGAGGTGGAGATCAAGCTTGACGACGGCCGCGCGGCTGCGAATCTCACGAACCTCCAGGTGGAAGTCGAGATTGGCCGCTGAGCGCACGTGGAGCCGGCTGCTGCCCCCCGTGCCGCTCGGGTGGCTGCAGCTTTGGCACAAGCCGCTGCGCCTCAGCGTCGCGGTCGCGGGCATCGCGTTTGCCGTGCTGCTGATCCTGATGCAACTCGGTTTTCGCTCGGCGTTGTTCGAGAGCACGCTGCGCTTCCACGAACGTTTCCGCTACGACATTGCGCTCTTCAGCACGGACAGCGTGTTCATCGTGCGGCCGGCACCGTTCACGATCCGCCGGCTGTACGAGGCAATGGGCTCGCCCGACGTCGAGTCAGTGAGTCCCGTCTACATCTTTCCGGCGACGTGGAAGAACCCGTGGAACAACGCCCGCCGCAGCATCAATGCGGTCGGCGTCGAGCCCACGCGTAACGTGCTCGACACGCCGGGCTTCGCCGACAACTATCCGAAGCTGGTCGCACAGGACGTCGTGTTGTTCGACAGGGCCTCGCGGCCGGAATTCGGGCCGGTGGGGGAGAGCTGGCGTGCTGAGGCACCGATCAGCACCGAGATCAACGACCGCGCGATCTCGGTCGTGGGGCTGGTGGAGATCGGTCCCTCGTTCGGCATAGACGGCACCGTGCTCACCAGCGTCGACAACTGGCTGCGGCTGTTTCCGGACCGGTCGCGCAACCAGATCGAGCTGGGCCTCGTGACGCTGAAGCCCGGCGTCGACGTTGCTGCGGCACGCGATCGCCTGCGCTCCTACCTGCCTGCGGATGTGCTGGTCATGACCAAGGCCGATTTTGCCGCCCGCGAGAAAGCGTACTGGAACGGGGCCACGCCGATCGGTTACGTGTTCGCGTTCGGTGCGATCATGGGCCTGGTAGTCGGCGCGATCATCGTCTACCAGATCCTGTTCGCGGACGTGTCCGAGCATTTGCGTGAATACGCCACCCTGCGCGCCATCGGCTATCGCAACCGGTTCGTGTCCGGCATCGTGCTGCAGCAGGCGGCAATCCTCGCGCTGCTCGGCTACCTGCCGGGCATGGCGGCGGCGTGGTTCCTGTACCGATCGGCGGCGCACGCGACCCGTTTGCCGCTGTACCTCACGACCGATCGGGCAATCACGGTGTTCGTGCTGACGCTCGTGATGTGCGCGCTCTCCGGCTTCCTGGCGCTGCGCAAGGTGCGCCGCCTCGATCCGGCGGAAGTCTTCTGATGGCTGACAGTGCCGGCGCGCCGGTCGTCGTCGAGAGCCTCAATCACTACTACGGCAAGGGCCCGCTGCGTCGGCAGATCCTGCATGACCTCACGACGACGATTCCCGCGGGCGAGATCGTCATCGTCACCGGGCCGTCGGGCTCCGGCAAGACGACGTTGCTGACCCTCGTCGGTGCGTTGCGTGCGCCACAGGAGGGGCGCCTGCGCGTCCTCGGTCACCAGCTCGACGGCGCGCAACGCGCGGCGCTCGAGGACGTCCGCAAGCGCATCGGCTTCATCTTCCAGAGCCACAACCTGCTCGGTGCATTGACTGCTTCGCAGAACGTGCAGCTCGGCCTGCGAGTGACCGGGCGCGCCGCGCGTGCCGAACTTCGACGCCGGGCGGATGCGATGCTGGAGGCGGTCGGCCTTGGCGAGCACACCCACAAGCGCGCGGAGCAGCTCTCGGGCGGCCAGCGGCAGCGGGTGGCCATTGCGCGCGCCCTGGTCGGCGAGCCGGCCATGGTGCTGGCCGACGAACCTACCGCATCGCTCGACAGGGCCTCGGGCCGCGAGGTGGTCGACCGCATGCAGTCGCTGGCGCGTGAGCGAGGTACGACCATCCTGATCGTCACGCACGACAACCGCATTCTGGACGTTGCGGATCGCATCCTGCACCTCGAAGACGGCAGGCTCTCCACCTTCACGGATGCCGTCATCGCCAATACGCAGCAGATGATGCACCTGCTGGCCCAGAACACCGACCGGCAGCACCTCGAGCAGCTGGTCGATGCAATGGACGAGACGGCGTTTCGCAGCACGCTGCAAGAGCTCACGCAGCAGTCGCAGAAGTTCCTCGAGGTGACCGCGCTGGCGAGCGACGTGGCCTACCAGAGCATGCTGGAGCAGTCGCTGCGGATCTTTACGCGCCGGGTCGGTGAACTGCTGGCGGCGGAACGTGCTTCGCTGTTCCTGGTCGACCGCGAGCGACAGCAGCTCGTGCTGCGCGTCGCGCAGGACATGCCGGCAGGCGATTACGTCCGTATTCCGCTGGCGAGCGGCATCGCCGGCGCGGCCGCAATGTCGGGCGAGGTCGTGCGGGTCGACGACGCCTACGCCGATCCGCGTTTCAACCAGGCGGTCGACGCCGAAACCGGATTCCGCACGCGTTCCATGCTGTGCCTGCCCCTGCAGGATCGCAGTGGCGCGGTGTTCGCCGTGACACAACTGCTCAATCGGCGCGACGGCCGGCCGTTTGACGAACATGACACGCGCCGCTACGCGGAGTTTGCCGCGTCGCTGTCGGTCCTGCTCGAGTCGCTGGTCAAGCTTGGCGGGACTGCCGCGCGGCGGGCGCCATGATTGGATCGCCCGACACTCCCGTACGGTTGCTGCAGGTCACCGATCCGCACCTCTTCGGCGACGAGGCACGAATGATCTACGGCGTGACGACGGCCGTCTCGTTGCGCAGGGTTCTGGCCGAAGCCTTCACGCCCGGGACGCCGCGGCCTGACGCGATTGTCGTGACTGGCGACATCGCCGACGATCACAGCGCCGCCGCATACGACAATTTTCGCCGCGCACTGCGTCCGTACGGCCTGCCCGTGTTCTGCCTGCCCGGCAATCACGATGAGCCCGGCCTGATGGTCGACCTGGTGGACAGCGATGGATTTCATTACGGCGGCACGGCCGAATTCGGCGCGTGGGGCGCGGTGTTCATCGATACGCACGTGCATGGCCGTCCCGAAGGCAGGGTCGAGCCGCAGGAACTGTTGCGCCTCGAGTCGGCGCTGCAGGCCTTCGGCGACCGCCCGGTCCTGGTGTGCCTGCATCATCCGCCGTTGCCCGTCGGCAGCAGGTGGCTCGATGGCGTGGGCCTGCGCAATGCGGGTGAGTTGCTGGCCGTCGTCGAGCGGTATCCCACCGTACGTGTCGTGCTCGGAGGCCACGTGCACCAGGCGTTCGAGCGACAGCACGGGCAAACCCTCGTGCTCGCGACGCCGTCGACGTGCGCGCAATTCACGCCGCGCACCGAGCACTGCGTGATGGACCTCAGACCGCCAGGCTACCGCTGGCTGGAGCTGTTGCCCGATGGCCAGGTGCGCACGCAAGTGAGGTGGCTGCAGGATTGGGAAGTGGCCAACCGGCCGCCCGACGACCGTTTCTAGTGACCGCGGGAATCCACATGAAAGATAAATTGCCGTTTCCGCTGCTGGACAGTCCTGCCGCCCTGGCCAGTTGCGATGGCTGGACGGAGGCGGTCTATCACGACCTGCTGGCACTGCAGGCGGGTGCCATCAATCATGAGACGCTGGATGCCAAGTACCTGTACCGCCGGGCCATCCTGACGCTCGACCTCACGGGTTTCACCGTGCATGCGATGAAAGGCCACCCGCTCAATGCGTTGCTGCGCATCCTGGATGCACAGAAAGTCTGTATCCCGGTGCTGCAGGAGCACGGTGCGCTGCTGGTGCGCGCGTTTGCCGACGATCTCGTCGGTCTCTTCGACGCGCCCGGCCCGGCGCTTGACGCGGCATTCGAAATTCACCGCCGTCTGACCGCGTTCAATCACTCGGAGCACGCGTCGGAACAGCCGGCACTCGCCTGCATCGGCATCGGCTATGGTGACGTGTACGCGATCGGTCCCAACCTGGCGATGGGCGACGAAATGAACCGCGCGTCAAAGCTCGGCGAGGACACGGCTCGCGGCAACGAGACCCTGGTGACGTCGAATGTCCATTTCGCGTTGCGCAGCCGCTCCGACGTCCTGTTCGAGCAGCTGGCGAGCGACGACCAGCTGTTTCCGTATTTCCGGGCGTCGCCGCTCTGAGGCTCCGGCCAGTAAGCACGGCCCGCGCCTCGCACTCTCGCCGGAATTAGCGAGCGTGCATGTCAGTTCATGGGGTCCTCCTGTGTCCGCTGGGGCACAGACGATGAAAGCCGGCCCGAGCAGAA
>Ga0224500_10001469_pt1 | contig 13827 bp, 8 predicted proteins | sample SF_Oct11_sed_USG_FD_168126 | JGI IMG/M metagenome (GOLD analysis project Ga0224500, IMG submission 168126) | Sediment microbial communities from San Francisco Bay, California, United States - SF_Oct11_sed_USGS_4_1 | ecosystem: Environmental > Aquatic > Marine > Sediment | place: USA: California... | reverse complement strand
CCAGAAGGCGACTGTTGTGCTTAACGGACCGCTCGAGCGACTGTATCTCCGCATAAACGTCCTGGTGAATAGCGGTATCGCGCTCGTAAGCCAGAGCAGATTGCCGCGACATCGGTGGCACCTGCAGCCAGTCTGATTCGCCCACAAGATTGCCGTCCTCGATAGTCGTTCCAGCCCGTATCGAACCAACCGGTATGGAGGCGGTCAGTAGCGTACGGGCTTTTGCATCCAGGCCAGGCTCTGAAATGTCGAACATGTAAATAACGGACCTATCGGCGCGGCGGCTATTGGTGCTCAGGAGTGAATTCAACCACAAGCCCGCACTCTCGATCTTGAATGCCGTGCCATCTTCGGAGAAATTCAGCCGCCCTTCATATACGGAATGCGACTCGCCGTCGACGCAGACATTGGCGCGGCGTAGGATGTTCTCAACCGAGGGGTCTTCACGGACCACTTTGGCGTCGAGATCATCGTCCGCTGTATTAGTGGCTTGCACCTGCTTTGGGACATAGCGATGCATGCAGTCGGCGCCCTGGGGTTCGAAGCCGGCAACGACAACGGTGACACATGACAAGCGGTCGTTCAGCGAGTAGGAAGGAGACTCATCGAGCGCCACCTGGTAGAGGTCGAAGTCGTATGCCGCCACGTAATGCAGGTCCTTTTGCCCTGACAGGTTTTCGAGAGCCGACGCCGTGATCTTGACGATGCTGTTTAGCAACGCATAAGCGGCTTTGCCGATAACGATGCCTGGTAGATCGAACGACCTTTCGATCTGTTCGTCTTCAAATGGCGGCAGGTAGTAGGGTTCGTCCGAGACGATACAGGTATCGTTCAGGAATGCGCGTATTTCGACACCAGGCGGAAGCTTCCCCGCCACGGCCGGGCGTATGTCCAGCGTGATCGACACGGTCAGCGCGCTTACAAGAGCAAGTATTCCGAGACGCCTGTTCACTCCTGAGACTCCATGAGCGAGCGCAGGCGATCGAGGATGGCTGTCCATTCCTGCTTGTCCTCATCGTCATCGATTTTCGCGATATGCCGCTCGATCCGTGGCAGGGCGTCGGCGCCGAATCGCCTGTAAAGCAGGCCCGCCTCGAGGAGATCGCTGCCGCGGCAATTATCCAGGTCGAATTGCCAGAAGCGGGCTCCGGCCGTTTCTTGCTCATGCATGTTGCAGCGTTTCTGCGGAGGATCGCCACGCCAGAACAACCGAAACAAATCGTATATCGCCCCTTCGTTTACGGCAAAATAGCTGTGTCCAAGGATGTCCGCGTCGATGCCTGACACGTCGATCGTGTCGACCGCGGGATGGCTGATGATCATACCGCCGGCAAGGCCCGCTCGCGACGCGCCATGAAGGATCCGGGACGACTTCAGTGCGAGGTCGTTCTCCGACGCATAGAGAGTTACGCGTCGCGCCACGTTCGAAACAGCATCGACAGTCTCGAGGAAATATTCGTGGTCAACATCCGGTGCTGTAAACACTATTTGATCGAAGGTTTGTAACGAATCTTCGCTGCCATACTTGAGCACGTAAGCCTGCAACGCTTCAATCAGCGCCCGATTACCCATACTGTGTGCAACGAGGTGGATGCGTTCGGCGCCAGTCTCGTGAACGATCCCGTCGAGAAGGCGGGCCAGTTTGCGCCCGCTTGGCCTTACCGCGGCCTCGTCCACGGTATAGGCGGCCGTCGAAGCTCGCGACGGCCAGCTGTACATCATCGGCGTGCCCTCGAAATCAAGATCGTAAGCCAGCTGCGCGGCGCGCCGCGCGGCGTCTTCGAATGTCACGTTGTATCCGTGTATAAATAGAAAGACGTCTTTGGAGGGTGAGTTCTCGATGTACTGGTCCAGTTGCTCGTAGAAGACGTCCTGATCCAGCGCCACGACCGATTGCAGTAAAACGTAGCGGCGCTTCTTCGCTTCCTCGCCGAGCAAATAGGTATATATCGAAAAGCGGCTCTCGGTCTCGAGTTCGCCGTATTTGTGCGTCTCTGGAATGCTGACATCCAGGTAGCCGACTTCTAGTTCACCTCGATCGCTGCCATAGTGCTGTCCGGGTTTCGAGTTGCCGGTCGGCGCGCGGTTCGTGCCATAGAATACCCGCACTGTCGCGTAACCGTCTTCGACAGCGTAACGCCGTGGATCGTCACCGAGGATGCCGATGTCACGAGTGCGCTCGGCCACCGAGGCAATCCTGGCCTCGATCTCGATCTGCTTGTCCGTCTGCTCCGATTCCTCGTAGATGTCGCGCAGCTTGCCGAGTGTTGTCAGGACGATATCGCTCTGTTCACCGTATAACGCCTGTTCGATGTCCAGCACCCTCGAAATGTATTCTGCGGCACTGCGGAGATCGTCCTGATCGCGGTTGATACTGGCAAGGAGTTCGAGCAATGGCACGAGATCCGGATGATCCTCTCCAAGTGCGCGCACGCTGATCGCAAGCGCCTTCTCGACGTTATGTTCCGCAGCCTCCAGCTGCCTTAACTGCTGCTGGATTTGCGCGAGGCGAACCAGGGCTTTGACGACTTCCGGCGACTCCGGTCCATACTCTTCGATTGCGGCGGTGACGCTCTGTTGTCCGAACTCTGCCGCGGCCGCCAAATCGCCATTAACGCGCGCGTCCTCGAATCGCTCATAGGGGCTGAGCATCGAGTCTATCTGGGCAGCTGCAGGTACAACGGTGAGTAATATTGCTGACGCCAGCACTGCGTGCATGACGAATCGAGACACTCCGAAACAATTCATAGCTGCGTCCGAATCAGACATCTTCTAGTTATTATCTGGCAGGTTGTCCATCCTTGTGAGAGATGAACGACGCGCCAATACCCCCTGACACGATAATCCGCTCGTTGTTCCACCACAGACTACCGCTCGTTTTCCAACCTGTCCACGAGCTGCCAGACATCATACTCGTATGCCAGCTGCAGCGCTTCAAAGCTCCAGGCATCCTCCGTTGACAAAAACAGCGCAAGGTAACTCAGACGAACGTCGTCGGGGATGTCGACGGCCAGAATCTCGCGGGCCGTGTCGGGCAGATGCTCTTCCGGGACGACAGACAGCGTCAGCTCGTCCGTTGCTCCGCCATCGCTTAGCTGTAGCGAGTAGACTCCAGGTTGCAACGACACCTCAGGCATTCGGATCGGAGGCCTTTCGACGTCGGACAACTCTACCAGCACCTTCCCTGATGCAGAGACAAGCCGCAATTCAAAAGGAGCGATGCCGCCGCGCCACGCCACACACAGGCGGCGCGTGCCGGCCAGGAGCATTGACTCACGATTAACGACACCAGTAATGACCGGGTCGAGATCGCCTTTGCTGACAGCCGCCGTCGTTCGCGTGGTCTGGTCGCCGCGCGTGTCCCACCAGCTGCGAACCCACGCGTGAATGTTGGAGAGCAGACTCGGCACGGGTTCGGAGTCCGGAACGACGAACGGTGGATCGCCGGCCGTCAGAATATGACGCTTATTCGCCTGATCGACGATGGTGATCGTTCCGGCCTCGCCACTGGCGATCAGTACATCCCCGCTGTGCAGGACCATTAGCTTCTCAAGAGGTATCTCGGCACCCCCTCTCTGCAGAACGTAGCCACTGGCGGTTCCCTCGAAATCTATAACCCAGTATGCCGCGAACGTCGCAGGCGCGAACGCCAGAAAGATGCAGACAATGCCAATGCGGAATAGAAACATAGGATTAACCCATCGGCCCTGCGCTCGCCGGGTCGTTGCGCGAGCGCTGCCTGACGTCGCGATATTCCGCGACGCCCCTGTGGATCAACATGGCCAGCAAGGGTATCGAGAAGCCGACCCACATACCATATTTGAATACATAGAAGGTTACTGGCACCAGAAGAGCGATCGTGATTGCGCCAGTTATGCCTACCGCGATGAATGAGTCGAAGCGTGAAAAAGACCACGCGGCGAGGACGATGCACCCGACCTGCAGCAATAAGGTAATCCATACGGGTGGCTCCCTGAGTTGACCGAAGGAGACCAGTGACTTGATCGCATTAATGACAATCAGGGCGCCGGGCATTTCCCCTATGGGCGTTCGGTGGATGTCACCGCTGCCTGCATAGCTCGCGCCGATCAATACTATCCGGCCGTTGAGCAGGTCATCGGCCAGCTCCTGGTCAGATTCTGTGACGACGCTGGCCGGGATGGTTATGAGATCCGGAGCCGGTTGGTTCCAGGCGATCGTAAAAATGAGGCGTTGCCCAATTCCGCTCTCGAAGCCCGGGCTGGATCGACCGATCGTCGCGGCGCCCCCGTTTTGTTGCTCGCAACTGACAAGACCGATAGCCTCGATATCGGCGATGCGGTCACTGCCCGTCGTGTGCGACAACAGTGCGGCAGCCGTCAATTGTATGGATGGAACCAGCTCCATGTGTCCGTCGCGGCAACCGAACCGGGCCAGGCTCCAATGCCGGACAACGCCGTCCCAGAGAGTCGTCTGGAACAACGGATGGCCCCAGTGCACCGATTCGGGCAGCTCATACGCGTCAAGGAATGACGGACGGATGTCATGCCATTCGTCTTGTTCTGATGATTCTCCGTAGAAGGAGCGTACAAGGACGATCGGCGAGGAGTTCAGCGCGCCGTAACCGCTCAGGTATTCTGCCAGCGCGCGATCGTGCTCCGGATTGACGCCTGGCTTCGACAGGTCGATGTCGACGACGATAAGTTGCGCGCCGGAGCGGGCGGCGAAATCGATCAGTCGGAGCAGCTTGTCTCTCGGCGTGTGGTACGGCTCGTACCATGTGCGAAAGCTGTCTTCATCAATGTCTAGAAAAGTGAAACGCAAAGGGCGCGCTCCCGAGTTTCCGGACATGCGTCCGAGGCCCTTGTTGAACTCCATCATCGTATCCATCGCGGAGTTCTCCAGCCGCAATAGCCAGTGGCTCTGATCGAGAAATCCGAGAGCGACGAAAGTGATCAGCGCAACCAAGGCGTTCGAGATAAACCGTTGCTGTTTATCGGAAAGCAATCGCCAGAGCTGCCGGAGAGGATCGAGCGATGACTGCAATGAAGTGGTTCTCTTGTATTTGGTGCTTCGAAGTATAGCCGACTGCTATTTGTAGCGTGCGCTGCGTCACAGCCTGCCAGACACATATTTCCTAGGATATATGCCTATCGTTACAAGAGATTTTGGCGACACTCGAACCCGTGACTATCCTGCCTCCCAATTGCCGATGGCTGCCGACGAAGCGCCTGTATCTGCTGACTGCAAGTCTGGTGGTATGGATGACGGTCATTCTCGATACCACAGCCGCGGAAGGTCTGCGGGTCGACAATGCTGCTGAATTGGCATTCGCGGTCGCGGACATGACGTCTGTAGCGCAAGGCATGGGCCTGTCGAAGGCCAGCTTAGCCGGCGCAGTCACGCAAAAATTCGGCGCTGCCGGCATCCGGGCGCGGCCCACCATTGCCGGACAGGACGAGGAAGTACTGCTGGTCGATGTCGTCATCGAGCATGAAACGTATTACGTGTCGCTCGGTTTCTGGCGAGTCGCGAGCTATCCGCAGCCACAGGGTGAGATCACGTCCGGGTTCGTGACGGTATGGCAAGACTACTCGGTCGGGACGCACCACGGTGACGTGGATACCGTTTACGAAACCGTAGCAACGATTGTCGATCAGTTTATTACAAGGTACAGCGACGCAAACGACCTTACCGGACGCGTTCGGGCGGCCAACAGCCCCTGAAGGTCGGATCGACTTCCAATAGCGCCTTTTCTGTTGCATTGCAATATGCTCTTGTAGTAGGTAACTTCATGAATTAACCTCCCCAGAGATACGCAGCCACATTCCTGGTCGATGCGTATGCCTCCTATAATCGAACAAGAATATGAAGGAAGGGCGGGGATATGAATTCAGGTGATTTTTCCATTGGTGAAATTCGTCGTTTTATGGCAACTGTCGGCGTTGCAGCAGTGTCGCTGCTTTTCGCGCTCGACGCGTCGGCACAGGCGCCCATCCCTCAGTTCATTGAGGACCAGGGGTTGACAGATACAAATATCGGGCGGGCGGCCATTGGCGTCCAGGTGACCTGCGCGGAACTGATCGCGATCGGCGCGAACCAGCTTGATGGTGCCGGGCAAGAGAACGAATTGTGGCGGCGATGCAATGAACTCGTAGTCACGGCGGCCGAACGCAATACCGGGACGGCGCCCAACGCGCGCACACTTAGTTACTCGACCGATGAGGAACTTCTTGCCGCGTTTCAGCAGGTCAATGGCGAGGAAGTGCAGGCAAGCGCTAACCTGTCGCAGACCGCGTCCTACGACCAGTTCTCCACGATCGGTGCGCGCCTCGAAGCCTTGCGTGGCGGGTCTTCGGCATCGGTCACGTCGGTTGCAGCCAATGGCGGCGAATTCATGTACGGTTCCGGCGGCGGCGCCGCGGCGGATAGTGCTGCATCGCCTTTCGGCCCCTGGGGCTGGTTCTTGCGTGGAACGTATACGTCCGGCGACAGAGATCCGAGTGAGGCAGCCGGTTTCGCTGGCCAGGAGAACGGCTTCGACTACACCCAGTACGGTTTCACCGTCGGCATCGATCGCCGCAGCGGCAATGCGGTATGGGGCGTTGCGCTTGGTTACAACAGCTATGAAGTCGAAATGCAGAACGCGGCCCTAACCGGCATCCAGACGCCGGTTGTGGAAGGCGGCAAGATCGAGACCGACAGCATCAATGGCACATTCTTTTATGACGTCGCTTCGCAGAACAATGTGTATTTCTCGGCGCTGGCCGGGTACGGCACGCAGTCGTTCGACATGCTGCGGAATTTCATTTATTTCTCGAACAACTCCGATCCGACATCTACGCAGGTTGTCGACCAGCAGAGAATTATGACCGCGGCGCCTGACGGTGACTCCCTATCGGCAGCGTTCACGCTCGGGCGCGCGGTTTACCGCGGCAACGTAGTGTTCGACCCGTACATCGGTGTGGCCTACGATCGCGTGACGATCGATCGCTTCGCCGAGGCCGACAGCGGCAATACGGAGCTCGGCGTTAGTCTCGGCGGCATGCAGCTCGCGTTTGACGAACAAACCATAGACTCATTGCGAAGCCGCGTCGGGTTCCAGCTGAGCAATAACGTCAACACCAGTTTCGGCTCGATCCGGCCGATGTTCAGTGCGGAGTGGTTCCACGAGTTCGAAGACGAGCAACGCATCATCAGGGCGAAGTATGCGCTCGAAGACGACCTCGCCGGTCAGGGTAATTTCACGACCGGCTTCAGCGGCTGTGTGTCCTGTTTCGAGATCATTTCCGAAGAACCGGAGACCGACTATTTCGTTGTCGGCCTGGGCATCGCGGCGACGACGCAGCGCGGCTTCCAGTCCTTCCTGATGCTCGAGGGTCTGCTTGGTCACAGTTACCTGAGCGCCTATGCCGTAACGGTGGGGCTCCGCGGACAGTTTTAGCAGCAGCGGCCATTTCTGGCGCGCGGCCACACCGGTAACCCGAAATCAACGGCTTGCACGAGCCTGCCCGCCGAAACCCGTGATATTCGGTTGCCGAACTGCTCGCTAAAAGTCAGGAGTTGGTCTAGACTGAAACGAAAATAATAATCATTCAGGGGTGGAGTGCCATGGGTGATACCCGATACGTGAGTTTACCGCATTTAACTGTGGTGGCAGCATCGGCTGTGCTGTCCGTGGCGGTGAGCGCGCCGGCGTTCGCGGACAGTGCCTACGAGGCCCCGAAGGGGATCGTTGATTGTCTCCTGCCCGGATCGATTCGCCGCGTGGGCGGGAACATCTACCAGATGCCGGGTCGCCCGATTCGTACCATCGCCTCCGAGTGCGAGATCCGCGGCGGCGATTACCTGTTGTTCGATCGAGCGAACTACGACACATCTCTCAGCCACTGGATCCGCCTGGCCGAGATGGATGACGTCGACGCGATGTTGTATGTCGGCGAAATCTACGAAAAGGGCCTGGGCCGAGATCCCGACTTTGTGGCCGCCGCGACCTGGTACCAGAAGGCCGCGGATGCCGGCAACGCCACCGCCATGATCAGCCTCGCTCACCTGTACAAGACCGGTCAGGGTGTCGAGCTGGACCTGGCCAGGGCGCAGTCCCTGTACTCGCAAGCTTTCGGTGCTGACATTCCGATTCCGCTCGATCCGACGTCGGTCAAGGGCGCTGATCAACGCATACAGACACTGGTTGCCGAGGTCGACGAGGTGCGCCGGCAAAAGATTGCGGTAGAGCTGGAGCTGCAGGCGGCCCGCGATCAACTGACATCCGCGCGGGCGGCACTTGATGATGCACTGGCGGGAGACGGCAGCAACGCGGATATTATTCGTAGGCTTCAGGCGGACTTGAACGACCAGCAGTCGCAGATCCGTGATTACAAGTCTCGTATCGTCGCGCTGCAGGAGCAAAGTGACGAGCTAAGCATGCTCCGCCAGCAGCTCGCTGATGAGAAAGTCGAGGCGGCGAAACTGCAGGAACGACTGTCCGAAGCCCGCGCTGAAGTCGAGTTCGGCCGGTCGCAGCTGGCCGCACAGCGCCAGGCGCTGCAGGACAAGGAGGCCCAGTTTCAGGATCTGCTTGCCAACCTGCGTACCGAACAGGACCGCGACAGGCTGAAGGCAAGCTCGAATGAACTGGACGCGCAGCGTCGGCGAGTGAGTGAACTTGAAGCATCACTGGACGAGGCGGATGAGCAGAAAGCGCTATTCCAGGCACTCGCGAACGATGCGGCGTCGAACGAGGATCGGATCGCGACATTGACGGCGCGCATAAGCATACTGGAACAACAGTCACATAGCCGCGAATCGGAATTCGAGGCGTTGCAGCGAGCGCATGCCGAGACCGAGGCACAGCTCGACGCACAGATCGCGGCCGCGGCGGCTGCAGACCGGTCGTCCGACGCTGAAATCGCAGCACGCAACGCGGAGATCGAGCACTTGCGCGCAGTAGTGGCGCGCGCCGAGCAGGAGACGGGACGACACCAGGGCGACATCGACCGGCTTGCCACCCAGAGTGCAGAACTCGAAGCGTTGCGCGCGACCCTGGAACGCGAACAGGCACAGTCGAACCGCTTGCAGCTGTTACTGACCGAGTCGCAGGATCAGTTCGTCGCGGCAAACCGGCGTCTCGCAGAAGTTACGAGCGCTCGCGCGCGGCTCGAGGAAGAAGTCTCTTCTCTCGAGGACCGCCTCGCGGCAGGCGATCGCTCCGTCGAGTCAGTCCTTGGCCAGCGCGAGTCAGAGTTACACGATGCGCACCAGGAGCTGGACGTGCTGCGTGCGCAAATCGCGAAGTCGGAAGAGGAATTCAAGAAATACGAGGTGCAGGTTTCGGACACGGCGGCGCGCCAGCGCGAAGCCATCCAGGAACTCCGCGAGGCGGTGGCACAAAGTCGTGCAGAACGTGAGCAACTGGAAGATAAGCTGGCGGCGGCTAATGCTCAGTATGCTGATGCCAAGGCCGATCTGGAGTTGCAGCGCAAGCGATACACTGAACTGCAGGACGAGCTTCTGCAGGCCAGGGCGACGAGCAATGCCGATGAAGCGGCTTTGGTCAACAAACAGGACGAGCTTGATGCCGAGCGGCGGCGCGTCGATCGGCTGACAGCTGAGATCGAACGGCTAACGCAGCAGTCCCAACGCTACGAGGCGGAAATCGATGAGCTGCAGCAGCTTGCGCAGGTCAAGACGGTCGAGTTTTCCGGACCGAGCATCGTCATGATCGAACCTGACGACGCGTCGTTGGTCGCGACGCGTCAGCTGACGCGGTCGGTACAAGCGACGCGCGGTATTTCAGTGATTGCGGCTACCAGCACCAGCGAGACTCGGATCATTCGTGGTCGGGTCGATGCGCCTGGAGGACTTGCGGAGTTGACAATCGACGGCTGGCAGGTGCCGTTCGATGAGCACAATGCATTCACGCAAACCCTGAAACTGGACGCCCAGACGAAGCTCATTCGCATCGAAGCTGTAGACCATAACGGCAAGCGTGACACAAAGGAATTTGAATATCGCGTCGGCGGTGTTGCGGCGTTACCGACGGTGTACAGCAAGGAAAAAAGGTTCGAAGTGGCCAGGAGCTCTGCGCTCGACCACCTCAAGTACTATGCTGTGCTGATAGCCAATGAAGATTACGAAAACGATGACTTTGCGCGAGACTTGCAGACGCCTATCCGCGACGTCGAAGCGATAGGCAACGTCCTGCGCGAGCGCTACGGGTTTGAGGTCAAGATCCTGCGCAACGCTGACAAGGAGACGCTCGAGACCGAATTCGAGCGCATCTTCTATCACTATGAGAGTGATGACGATCCGAGCAACGATAAGGACGGCATTTTGATCTACTATGCCGGCCACGGTTACCTGTCCGATTCGCGCACCGACAATGCGTATTACTGGGCGCCCGTCGACGCGCAACCGAACAGCCCGCGCACGTGGTTCGAAACTCGCCAGATCGAGCGTTACATGAAAAACAGCGTCACGAAGCAGATCATGGTGGTGGCCGACTCCTGTTTTGCGGGACAGGTCTTGAGCCGTGACGGCGAGGGCGTTCTGCCGGTAAGCGAGGAGGCCCAGATGTTTAACGTCATGTTGCCGGAGTATACGGAACGAAAACGTTCGCGCTTCGTCCTGACATCGGGTGGCACCGCACCGGTACTTGACGGTGGCGGTGGTGACCACTCGGTGTTTGCGCGTGCTTTCCTCGATGTTTTGACTGCTAATGAAGGTATCATTTCGGCGCACACGATCTTCGAGCGGCTTGCTGGAAAAGTTATGTTCCTCGCGGAGAAGCAGAATTTCGAGCAGGCTCCCGAGTTTGGTCACCTACGTAGCGCTGGTCATGAGAGCGGTGTGTTCTATCTGCCGGCTCCGCTGTTCCCGAACACCATGTCGGCTGCGACGAGCAGGTCACTCTAAGCGCTGCTATTCGCTATTGCGGGGCACGAGGACAAGCAGGTATGGCCGGTCACGCCGGTCTATGGCCGTGCTGTTCGCACTGTTCGCAGCTCCCGCCTGTGCGCCTTACGGCATCACGAATTACGCTACGCGGCACGAAATGACCGTGCGTCAGCTCGAAGGTGACGGTTTTGAACACCTGGTGGTCGAGCGCCCCGCAGCCTCTTCCTCCGGCCCCTTGCACATATATATCGAAGGTGACGGCATACCGTGGGCCGGTAACCTGCCCAGCGCCGACCCGACGCCACGCGACATGCTGGCACTGAGGCTGATGGACGCTGATCACGGCGCCGTGGCCTACGTGGGGCGACCCTGCTACTTTGGCATGGATGCGTCGTCGGGACGCTGCCACCCAAGTCTCTGGACTTCGCAAAGATACGGCGCAGAAGTCGTGCGCAGTATGGCGGCCGTCATCGCGCAGTTACGATCGCCGTCTTACGTCGACGTCGTTCTAATCGGCCATAGCGGCGGAGGGGTTCTTGCGGTGTTACTGGAGTCCGAGGTCGAGGGTGTCAAAGGCGTCATTACGGTCGGTGCAAACCTCGACGTCGAAGCGTGGACTCGCCACCACGGCTACGATTCGCTCGATGGCTCGATCAACCCGATGACGCGACCAAGGAATGGCGATATTCCACACTTGCAGTACATCGGTGTCGATGACGATATCGTGCCGCCGGCAACAGCCGTTGCTTACTCGAGCTTGCACCCCGGCGTCGAGTTGATTGAAAAACCTGGATTCGGTCATGTCTGTTGTTGGGAGCAAGCTTGGCCGGAGATCCTCCAAGGCGCGGCCGATCATTTTGCAAGCGCTGTATCAAAGGAGCCGAAGAGATACCGTTGAAAAGCGAGTTCATTGACTCGCGCCTAGAGGCGCTCGCGATTCGGGCGCTTTCGGGGTCGTGATTTGTCTCGCAGATCGTCCGCGCTGTGTCGTCGCGAGCACGTTCTGCTGTCGCGCCGTTAGGGTCGCCCGGCCAACCTCAACGTTGTCATTAACGTGGAACGTGACGGCATTATCTGGTTGTAGCGCTTCAGCCTAGTGTGTATTTTGGGTTATAGGCTATACTTCGACAGTTGGTTGAATCGGGCGTCATGAAATCGATTGCCTCAAGCGCTCCCCGGGGGGACCATGAATAAGAAGAAGAAAGTCGCTATCGTCGCTCTATTCTGCATTTCCGTGTCGGGGGCAACCTGCAACACACAAACCAGGACGGCGAATGACCTTGGGAACTATTTCGAAGCCAAGACGGCATTCAGCTCGGTCCTCGATGAATGGTTGAGCGGTCAAAATGAAAGGTGGCGCGTGATCCCGATTTACGGTCCCGTCTACGAGCCAGGGACACCGCTGGAGCCGGGCTCGACCGAGCCGCTCACCGACAAGTGCCTCGTGCCGAAAGACGCGGTTAACGACGACCCGATGACGTCGTTTCCCAAGATCTCGGCCGATTACAACTTCACGCTCGATGCGAACATCCCTGCGAGCATCGCCAAAGCCAAGTCGACGATGGTTTCCGGTGGTGCGGACTTGAGCGCATCGTCGGAATCGAAGCTCGAGTACACCGAACTCGCACAACGTGCAGTGCGACGCGACGTGTTCGACGAGAGTTTGATGCAGATCGACTGTCTCGCCGTAATTGCGGGCAGGGAAGTCACAGTTGTGCGCGGGCTGATCGTGGGTAAGGAGGCAGTATCGTCGACGAAAGCACTGTCCGCAGGGGCAAACGTTGACGTCATGTCAGATGAAGGCTTGAAGCTGACGTACGATAACTCGGGTGGATTCAGGCTCGAAGATACAGAGCCGCAACCGAAATACTATTACGTCTACAACCTGATGATCCCGATCGAGATACCGTCGAATGCGAAAATGAGTACACGACGTGCGGCGGTCGAGTACTTTCTCGAGAATAACCCGCACAGCCAGCTTGAAGCGATCGAGCGTCGTACCAGCGACGCGGAAGCCGAGGCGCTGTTACGAAAAATGCAGGAACTTGCGGACTGACGACAGGTGCCCAACGGTGTTGACAACCGTTCACTCGGTTGCCCCGATTTCCAGGTGAGAAAAAGCCAGTTGGTCCGCTGCTTTTTGATAGCGCTCCTCATGTCGGCGCCAGCAATCGTCCTTGCGGACTATCGGCTGGTGGTAGAACTGCAGCCCCAACAACAGCAAGCCGACCTGGAGCGGGCCGCATCGGAGGTGTTTGGCGGATCAATCGAAGTGGAACCGCTATTCCCCGATGTCGATCCGGCAGACGATCCCTATTTCATGGGCAAGATCTTTACGGTCCGTGCGAGCGGGGAGAGCAATGACCGCACGATCTGGGATGCTGCTTATGACCTGCGCGATGCTGGCAATTTCCTGCGGGTCGAACCTGACAACGAGGATGTTCTGGTCACCCCGACTGAGCGCGCGGTGCTTTGTCAGGAAGGCAATGACGACGAAGCAACAGCGAATCCGGCCTGGTCCTTACTGGCGGTAAACGCCGACAAAGCGTGGGAACTGGCGCCGCCGCCAGGCGGCAAACGGTTCGGTGAAGGCGTCCGCATCTGCCACATCGATACGGGCTGGTCGGAACACGAAGAACTGGATCGAGTCGACCGCGACAGCGACTATGACATCCTCGACGGGGACGATAACGCACAGGATCCGCTGGATTATGATGGCCATCGCGGTCACGGAACCGCAACCGGAAGTGTGATCGCGAGTTCGGGAGGCCTGGATGCGAGCGGCAACGTTCTGCCACCCGGCAAAATCACGGGCCTGGCTCCCAAGGCGACATTAGTACCGATGCGCAGCGTAAAGAGCGTCATCAATTTTCTCGACAGCGACGTTGCCAAAGCGGTTAGACGATCGGTCGATGCACAGTGCGATGTAATCTCGATGAGCCTCGGCGGTGG
>Ga0224500_10001468_pt1 | contig 13832 bp, 13 predicted proteins | sample SF_Oct11_sed_USG_FD_168126 | JGI IMG/M metagenome (GOLD analysis project Ga0224500, IMG submission 168126) | Sediment microbial communities from San Francisco Bay, California, United States - SF_Oct11_sed_USGS_4_1 | ecosystem: Environmental > Aquatic > Marine > Sediment | place: USA: California... | reverse complement strand
GCCGCGTACGCCTCCAGGCGCGACCGTGCGTCCGCATCGAGCGCAATCGCCTCCGCGCCGCCGGCCGCCTCGACGCATACGTCGAGCACTTGCCGCACCGCCCCCTTCGTGATCATCCGATGCTGCTTGCCGCCCGCCTCCGCGACGACGATCGTCAGGCGCCGGCGGACGAAGTCGTACGGGATCTCGTCGACCTTCTCCGCGCCCTCCGCCGACCAGCCGGCGGCAGCGCCCGCGGCGATGATCGCCGCGTCCAGCGGATTCTCGATGCCCGTCTCCAGCGCCGCGTTGAGGTAGGCGAGGCGGGCCGCGTCCGGCGACGCCGCCCCGGACGGGTCGACGACGGCGGCGAGCGCCATCGTTCCCATCGTGAGCGTGCCGGTCTTGTCAGTGCAGAGGACGTCGATTGAGCCCAGGTTCTCGATCGCCTCGAGGCGGCGCACGATCACGCCGCGCTCCGCCATCGCCCGCGCTCCCTTCGACAGCGTCACGCTGACGATCGCGGGCAGCAACTCCGGCGACAGCCCCACGGCCAGCGCGACGGCGAACAGCAGCGACTCGAGCACCGGGCGGTGCAGCGCGTGATTGGCGACCATGACCGCCACGATCATCACCACCATCACGCGCAGCAGAAGGTAGCCGAACGCGCGCAGCCCGCGCGCGAACTCACCTTCCTCGACGGCGGCCCCGAGCTTCGCCGCGATGCCGCCGTACCCCGTGTCGCGGCCGGTCGCCACCACCAGCACGCGCGCCATGCCGCTGCGCACGGAGCTCCCGAGGCTGACGCAGTTCGCGCGGAGCGCGAGCGGCGCGTTCCGGTCCGCGATGCCCGGGGACTTCTCGACGGGCAGCGACTCCCCCGTCAGCGTGGCCTCGTTGACCAGGAAGTCCCGCGCATCGAGCACCACGCCGTCGCCGGGAACCATGTTCCCGGCGGAGAGATCGACCACGTCGCCGGGGACCACGTCCCTGAGCGGGATGGCCGCCGGACGCCCGTCGCGCCACACGCGCGACGTCAGCGCGAGCCGGCTGCGCAGAGCGGCCACCGCCTGTGACCCGCGATACTCCTGCCAGAACCCCAGCATCGTGCTGCCGGCCACGATGACGAGGATGATCGACGCGTCGAGCCAGTCGCCGACGCCTGCGGAGACGACGGCGCCGAACACCAGGATCAGCACCAGCGGGCTGGCGAACTGGCGCAGCAACAGGGCCGCCACGCTGTCCGGGCGACCGGGCTCGACCACGTTCGGCCCCGTTTCGCGCAGGCGCCGCGCCGCCTCTTCCGACGCCAGGCCGAGCGGCGTCGCGTCGAGCGCGGCGAGCACCGCTGCGACGGGCACCGACCAGTAGGACGCCGGGGCGCGCATCAGCGCCCCCCTCCGCGCGAGCTTCCGCACGCGCCTGGACCGCGGCCGCGGCCGTCTCGCGGGTCAGGCCCCCGCGCGCCTGGCGCGCACGCCGCGCGCGGCATTGCGCATGTCCCACGCCACCTGCAGGTGCATCCAGAACTCGGCGTCGTTGCGGAAGAACATCGCGAGGCGCACCGCGGTGTCCGCCGTGATGCCGCGGCGGCCGTTGATCAGCTCGTTGACGCGCCGGCGCGAAACGCCGAGCGCCGCGGCGAGCTCGGTCTGGCTGATGCGCAGCGGCCGCAGGTAGCGCGACTCGAGGAACTGCCCCGGATGAGGCGGCGTGCGCCCGGGCAGGCGCGGGGGCGCCGGAGCGCGCCCTCCCCCGCGGGGGCGCGCGGGCTCGCCTCTCGCGAGCATCACGCGCCCCCTCCCCCCTCCCCTGCCGGTCGCGCGCGCGGGCTCACCGCGGCTCGCGCTTGAACATGCGCACGCCGTTGATCATCGTGCTGATCACCGTTTCCCCGCTCATGATGTCCTCGCGGAACACCATGTAGACGTGGACGAGCGCGAACAGCGCAAGCCACCACATGGCGAGCTGATGCACCGTGCGCACCATCTGCGAGCCGCCGAGCAGCACGTTCACCCAGCCGAACGCGTTCATCCAGCCGGAGCCCCAGCCGAACTGCTCGGAGAACAGGGACAGCCCGGTGAAGACGATGACGAACGTGCCCAGCACGAACATGACGAACATCGCGAGCTGCGCGAGCGGGTTGTGGCCCACCCAGTGGTGCGGCGCCTTGCGCAGGAACAGGTAGTACGCGGCCTGGTGGAACAGGCCGCTCCACCACTCGAAGCTCCACAGCGGCGGCAGGAAGATCGAGCGGGCGTGGCGGTTGCCCACGATCGCCCAGACCAGCCGCACGGCGAACAGCACGGCGAACAGCATCGCCGCGATGAAGTGGATCATGCGCACGTTCGCGAAGAAGTAGCTGAACGTCGCCTCGCCGCCGATCGCCGGCAGCGGGCGCGCGATCAGGTATCCCGTCACGCCGAGCACGATCATGCACAGCATCATCGCCCAGTGCCAGAAGCGCACCGGCGCCTCGTACACGTACACCGGCTCGTACGGGCCCTGCAGCACCCGTCCGGAGACGCGATTGACCTTCATGGCGTGCTCCTCAGCGCACCTTCACGGACACCAGCTCCTCGCCCTCGGGCGACATCACGTGGGTGGCGCAGGCGAGGCAGGGATCGAAGCTGTGGATCGTGCGCAGGATCTCCAGCGGCTGCTCGGGCTTCGCCATCGGCGTGTTCATCAGCGAGGCCTCGTACGCGCCGATCTGGTTGCGCGCGTCGCGCGGCCCCGCGTTCCACGTCGTGGGCACCACGGCCTGGTAGCTGTCGATCCTGCCGCCCTTGATCTTCACCCAGTGGGCGAGCGCGCCGCGCGGCGCCTCGACCGGCGCCGTGCCCTTCGCCTCGGCCGGCCAGGTCGACGGCTCCCACTTCTCGACATTCGCGGTGGCGAGGTCGCCGGCCTTGATGTTGGCGACGAGCTGGTCGTGGTAGTAGCGCATGCGCCGCGCGGTCAGCGCGCACTCGAGGCCGCGGGCCGCGGTGCGGCCCAGCGTCGAGAAGAGCGCCGTGATCGGGACGTCGAGCGCCTTCAGCGTCGAATCGACCTGCTCCTTGATCTCCTTGTGGCCGCGGGCGTAGGCGACGAGGTAGCGGGCGAGCGGCCCCACCTCGACCGCGTGGCCCTTCCAGCGCGGCGCCTTGACCCACGAGTACTTCGCCGCCTCGTCGATCTCCTTGATCTCCTTGCGGTCGCCCTTGGTCGCGGGGCCGAGCACGAAGCTGGGCTCGGTCACTCCGTCGAACGGGTGCAGGCCGTTCTGCTCCTGCGCGTACTTGTACCAGCTGTGCGTCACCCACTCCTGCACCTGGTCTGGCGCCCTGAGGTCGACGTCGTGCACCTTCTTGAGGTCGCCGCCGAGGATCACCCCCTGCGGCCACCACAGGCTGTCGTTCGAGTAGTCGCCCGGCTTCTCGGGGAAGTCGCCGTAGGAGAGCACGTTCTGGCTGGCGAGCCCGCCGCCGTACTTCGCCCACTCCTTGTAGTACCCGGCCACGGCGAGGAGGTCGGGGATGTACACCTGCTCGATGAACTCGATCGTCCGGTCGCAGATGTCCTTGACCATGTTGAGCGAGGTCATGTTGATCGCGCCGATCGCGCCGGTGCCGTCGACGTTGATCGGGCTCGGGTGGCCGCCCACCAGCCAGTTCGGGTGCGGGTTCTTGCCGCCGAAGATCGTCTGGATCTTCACGATCTCCTTCTGGAAGTCCAGCGCCTCGAGGTAGTGCGCCGTCGCCAGCAGGTTGACCTCCGGCGGCAGCTTGTACGCCGGGTGGCCCCAGTAGGCGTTGTTGAAGATGCCGAGCTGTCCGCTCTCCACGAACTTCTTCAGGCGGTTCTGCACGTCGCGGAAGTACGCCGGCGAGCTCATCGGCCACGGCGAGATCTTCTGCTGGATCTCGGAGACGACCTTCGGGTCGGCCTTCAGCGCAGACACCACGTCCACCCAGTCGAGCGCGTGGAGGTGGTAGAAGTGGACGAGGTGGTCCTGCGAGTACAGCGTCGCGTGCATCAGGTTGCGGATGATGTTCGCGTTCTTCGGGATCCTGATCCCCAGCGCGTCCTCGACCGCGCGCACGCTGGCGAGCGCGTGCACGCCGGTGCACACGCCGCAGATGCGCTCGACGAACGCCCACGCGTCGCGCGGGTCGCGCCCCTTCAGGATCACCTCGAGGCCGCGCCACATCGTGCCGGTGGACACCGCGTTGCGGATCACGTTGTCCTTGTCGACGTTCACCTCGATGCGCAGGTGCCCCTCGATGCGGCAGATCGGGTCGACGACGACGCGCTTGCCGGCGTTGTCGAGCGTGAAGCCTTGGGTTTGATAGGTCGCCATGTCAGTCCCGATGGGCCGTCCCGAGGGACTGACCCGCCCCCTTGGGGGGCAGTGAACGAAGTGAACGTGGGGGCAGTTTCATCCTACTTCTCCACGTCGCTCACGCGGTCGTTGCGGCCGCGCGAGGAAGCCTGCCTGACCGCCGACACGGCCGCGTGCGCGGCGAGCGCGGCGCCCGCCACGCCCAGCGCCGTGAGGCCGATGCGCTCCGCCGTGCCCTCGACGCCGAGGTTGGAGAGCCCCGGCGCGCGGATCGTCGTCAGGTGGTCGTAGAACGAGCCCTTGTCCCAGAAGTCGTCCTCCGAGCAGCCGATGCAGCCGTGGCCCGACTGGATCGGGAACGACAGCCCCTCGTTCCAGCGCGTCGCCGAGCACGCGTTGTACGTGGTCGGTCCCTTGCAGCCGACCTTGTAGAGGCAGTAGCCCTTGCGCGCGCCCTCGTCGTCGAAGCGCTCGACGAACTGGCCCGCGTCGAAGTGCGGCCGGCGGTAGCACTTGTCGTGCACGCGCTGGCCGTAGAACATCTTCGGCCGCCCCTGGACGTCCAGCTCGGGCAGCCGGCCGAACGTCAGGATGTAGGTCACCACCCCCGTCATCACCTCGGCGATCGGCGGGCACCCCGGCACCTTGATGATCGGCTTGTCGGTGATGACCTTGTGGACCGGCGTGGCGCGCGTCGGATTCGGCTTGGCCGCCTGCACGCAGCCCCACGACGCGCAGCTGCCCCACGACACGATCGCCATCGCGTCCTTGGCGTACTCGCGCAGCACGTCGACGAACGGCTTGCCGTAGTAGATGCAGTAATTGCCGTCCTCGCCGAGCGGCGGGTTGCCCTCGACGGCGAGGATGTAGTTGCCCTTGTGCTTGGCGATCGTCTCGTGCGCGTTCGCGCGCAGCTGCTCGCCCGCGGCGGCGGAGAGCGTCATGTGATAGTCGAGCGAGAGCATCGACAGCACGACGTCCTTAACGAGCGGGTGCGCGGAGCGGATGAACGACTCGCTGCAGCAGGTGCACTCAAGGCCCTCGATCCAGATCACCGGCGTGCGCGGCTTCGTCTCCATCGCCTTGGCGATCTGCTGCGCGCCGGCCTCGCCGAGCCCGAGCGACGCTGCCGTGAGGCTGCAGAACTTGAGGAAGCTCCGGCGCGAGATGCCCTGCCGTCGCATCAGGTCGTAGAAGGTGTCGGACATTTGGCTCTCCCCCAGGCGGGGCGGATGGAACGGATGCGGACCGCACGATGCCGGCTCGCCTCGACGCATTAGGAACCGCCGCCGGGGGCGCCTCGTTGACATTCGTCAAGCGCCGCTGGCGACCGCGGCCTATGCTGCGCCGAGGAGGCGAAGCGAAGCAGCCGGAGGGCGCGGTTTGTAACGGAGGGCGTTACACCCCGCCCGGTTCCCATCGGACGCGGGAGGCATCCGGGCCATGGGGGCTCACCCGCAGGTCGATACCGCGGCGGACGAAGCGATCCGCCGCGTGCTCGCCGCCGAGGCGGAGGGCGAGGCGAGCGTGCGCGCCGCGCAGCGCGAGGCGGACGCCCTCCGCGAGCTCGCCCGCGCCGGCGCGCGCGCGATCGCCGCGCGCACCGAGCGCCGCATCGGCACGCTGCGCCGCCGCTTCGAAGCGCTCACGCAACGCATGGCGGCCGACCTCGACGCGCGCTGTGCCGCGCCTGCGACGGGCGTGGCGGACGCCGCCGTCGATCCGCAACTCGTGGCCCGCGCGGTCGCGGCAGTCGCCGCGGAGCTCACCGCGCCGGAGAAAGGCGGGGCCGGTCGATGAGCGGTAGCATCGAGTACGCATTCGCCCGCATCGCGGCGCGCCAGTCGCGGCGGCCCGACGCGCTCGCCTGGCACCGGGTCGAGACCGCGCGCGCGCTCGACGCCTTCCTCGATGCCGCGCGCGGCGGCGCGTTCGATCCCTGGCTCGCCGGCCTCGACGCGCGCGCCGGCCTGCACGCGATCGAGGCACACCTGCGCGCACGCTGGCGCGCCACCGTCGCCGAGGTCGCCGGCTGGATGCCGCAGGAGTGGCAAGGCGCCGTGGCCTGGTGGGCGTGGCTGCCCGACCTGCCGGTGATCGACGCCCTCGCGCACCGTCGACCGCTCCCCGCCTCCGCGGTCGAAAGGGCCTTCGCGGACCTCGCGGAGGCGCCTCCCGCGACGACGTCGCCGTGGGCGCCCATCGCACCCGCGTGGCGCGGCGAGTCCGACGCGGCGCAGGCGTGGGTGCACGAGTGGCGGCGGCGGCTTCCCCGCCGGCGCGACGAGACGCTCGCGCTGCTGGAGCGCGCCGCGCGCCGGCACCTCGCCGCGTTTCGCGCCGCGCCTCCCGGCAGCGGCGCCCCGTTGCGCGCGTCATTCGCCGCGACGCTGCGCCTGCTCTACTGCCGCGCGATCACCTCGCCCGCAGCCGCGTTCGTCTTCCTCGCGCAGTGGCTGCTCGACGGCGAGCGCCTGCGCGGCGAACTCGCGCGGCGCGCGGCGCTGCCGCGCGTCCCGCTCGCCGCATGATCCGCCCGCGCCCCGCCCGCTGGTTCGAGGCGCTGGTCGCTCGCGACGACGCCACGATCGCGCTCGAAGCGCTCGCCGCGACCGGCGCGGTGGAGCTCGAAGCGCGCGGCGACGCCAGTCTGCCGGAGGCGTTCGCCGCCGTCGCCCCGCTCCTCGCGCAGTTCGCCGAGTTCGCGCGGGCCTACCGCGCGTACTGGCCGCAACACGGCCTCGTCGCGTCCGCGTTCCCCGAGCCTCCCGCCGCAATGCTCGAGCGCGACCTCGCGCGCCTGCGGCGCTGGCGCGAGGAGGCCGACCCGCTCGTCGCGCTGCTGCAGCAGGCGCAGGCCGAGCGCGCGGAACTCCTGCTGTGGCACGCGGCGCTCGAAGGCCTCGGGGCGTCGCCGATCCCGCTCGACCGCCTCGTGGCGGACGGGTCGGTGCGCCGCGCCTGCCTCCTGGCGCTGCCGAGCGGCGCAGCGCTTCCGGACGCGCCGCCGCGCACGCTGCTGCGCGTCGTGGACGTCGCCGGCACCGCGCTGGCGCTCGCCGTGGGACCCGCGTCCGAAGTCGAGGCGCTCGCGCGCGAGACGCTCGCGGCGCAGGGCAGGGTGCACGCGATGCCGGCGTGGCTCCGCGCGAGCGCGGCGGCATCGCTCGAGTACATCGCCGGGGCGCTGCCCGGCGTCGAGCAACGCGAACGCGGCCTCGCGCTCGAGCTCGACCTCGTGGCGCGCAAGCACGGCCTGCACGAGGCGCTCGGCGACGCGCAGCGCCTGGCCTGGCTGCTCGACAACGTTCGCACTCTCGAGTCGGGCGAGCACTTCTGTCACGTGACCGGATGGACGAGCGCGCGCGATCCCGCGACGCTGCGCGACGCGCTGGAGCGCAGCGGCGCCCGGGCGCTGCTCCACTTCGCGGAGCCGCCGGCCGGCGCGCGCGCGCCTCTGCTGTTCGCCAATCCGGCGTGGGCGCGGCCGTTCGAGGTCTTCGCCCGCGCGCTCGGCATGCCGGCGCGCGACGAGGTCGATCCCGCGGTGCTCCTCGCCTTCGCCGTGCCGCTGCTGTTCGGCTACATGTTCGGCGACGTCGGCCAGGGCCTCGTGATCGCGGCGGCCGGCTTCGCGCTGCGCCATCGGTTCGCGCTCGCCCGGCTGTTCGTCGCCGGCGGGCTCGCAGCGGCCGCGTTCGGCTTCGCCTTCGGCAGCGCGTTCTCCCTGCACGCCTTCGAGCCGCTGTGGCTCGACCCGCTCGCGCACCCGCTCGAAGTGCTGGCCGCCCCGCTCGCGTTCGGCGCGCTCCTCCTCGTCTTCGGCCTGCTGCTCGCCGGCCTGGAGGCATGGTGGCGCGGCACGCTGCTCCGGTGGCTCGCGACCGACGCGCTGCTGATCCCGGTGTTCCTCGGGCTCCTCGCCGCGCTGGCCGACCCGCGCGCGCTCGCGGTCGCCGCCGCCGCCGCGATCGCCTTCGTGGCCGGGCACACGATCGTCGCGCGGCGCGCTGCCGCCGCACCCGGCGCGCTGGCCGAACTCGTCGAGCGCACGCTGCAGCTCTCCATCAACACGCTCTCGTTCGCCCGGGTGGGCGCTTTCGCGCTCGCGCACGCCGGGCTGTCCTCGGCCATCGTGGCCCTGATGGACATCGCCGACAGCGCGCCAGTGCGCGCGCTGGTGCTGGTGGCCGGCAACGCCGTGGTGATCGTGCTCGAGGCGCTCATCGTCTCTGTCCAGACCACGCGCCTCGTGCTGTTCGAGTTCTTCACCCGCTTCCTCGAGGCCGGCGGGCGCGCATTCCGACCGCTGCCGCCGCCGCCCTCGCTCGCCACCGGGAGTGCCCCATGAGACCCGTTCCCCGCTTCGTCGCCGCGCTCCTCGCCGTCGCGCTCGCGCTCGCTGCCCTCACCGCCGTGCTCGTCCCGCTCGCAACGGCGGCGAGTGCCGCCGCGCCGGCCGCCGCGGGCCTGCCGCCGGAGGCGTGGCAACTCGGGCTGCTGGCCGCGAGCCTGGCCACGGCACTCTCCGCGCTCGGGGCGGGTTACGCGGTCGCCAAGGTCGGCGCCGCAGCCATAGGCGCGCTCGCCGAGAAGCCCGAGCTGTTCGGCCGCCTGCTGATCTTCGTGGGGCTCGCCGAGGGCATCGCGATCTACGGCCTCATCGTGTCGATCCTGATCCTGAACCGGCTCGCCTGAGCGCATGCGCCCGCCGTGCTACGTCGGCGACGAGGCGACCGCGGCCGGCTTCCGCCTCGCGGGCTGCGACGCGCTCGTGCCCGTTCCGGGTCGCGAACGCGAGGCGCTCGACGCCGCGCGCGCGCAGGCGCCGCTGGTGCTGCTGTGCGCCGGCACGGCGGCGCGCCTTCCTGCCGCGGTCCTGCGCGCCGCGCTGGCCGGGTCGCCTCCGCTGGCGGTCCTGCCCGACGCCCACGGCGCGGCGCCGATGCCGGACATCGCAGCCCGCGTGACCCGCACGCTGGGGCTGGAGGCATGACGTGACGCTGGAGCGCAACGCCGAGGCGCTGACGGCGCTCGTCGCCGAGGACGTCGCGCGGCGCAGCGAGGCGGCGCTCGCGGCCGCCCGCGACGAGGCCGCACGCCTGCTGCGTGACGCGCACGGCGACGCGCGCCGCGCGATGCGCGCCGCGTACGCCGACGAGCGGCACCGCCACCGCGAGCGCGTGCGCGCGGCGCAGGCGGCCCTCGACAGCCGCGAGCGGCTCGCGCTGCAGCGGCGCAACGCCGCCCTGATCGCCGCCGGACTTCAGGCGCTGCCGGCCGCGCTGCGCGCGCGATGGGACGAGCCCGCCACGCGCGGGATGTGGGTCGAATGCGCGCTCGCGCAGGCCCGCGGCGCGCTCCCCGAGGCGGCGTGGGACGTGCGCCACCCCGCGGCGTGGGACGCCGCCGAGCGCGACGCCGTCGCCAGGCGCATCGAGGCCGCGACCGGTCACGCGCCGGCGATGATCGCCGACACGGGGTTGGAAGCCGGGCTCGCGATCGGCTGCGAAGGCACGCTCGTCGACGCGCGGGTCGCCACCCTCGCCGCCGATCGCGCACGCATCGGCGCGCGACTGCTGTGCCACGCGCAAGCGGCCGGCGACGCGGAGGCACGATGAACCCGACGGGCCGCCCCCGGGACGAATCCGCCCCGCAGCGCGTCGGCGCGGAGGGTCGTCCGGTGAGCCATGCAGAGATCGTCGCAGTCGCCGGCCCGGTGCTGCGCGCCAGGGCGAGCGGGGCCTTCGCGCTGCGCGAAGCGGTGGAGGTCGGCGATCACGCGCTGCTGGGCGAAGTGGTGAAGCTCGACGGCGACGAGATCGTCGTGCAGGTCTACGAGGACACCGCGGGGCTGCGGCCCGGCGTTGCGGTCGAGGGCAGCGGCGCGCCGCTGTCGGTGCCGCTGGGACCCGGCCTGCTCGGGCGCATGTTCGACGGCCTGCTGCGCCCGCTCGTGCGCGGCGAGACCCCGTTCGTGCGCCCGGGCATGCGCCGTGCCGCGGGGGAGGTGTTCGCATTCACGCCGCTCGCGAGACCCGGCGACGAGCTGCCTGCCGGCGCGATCTTCGGCGAGGCGGCGCGCGAAGGGCTGCCCGCGCAGGCCTGCCTGTTGCCGCCGACGGCGGGCGGCACCGTGGTGTCGATCGCCCCGGGCGGCGCGCTCGCCGACACGGCGGTCGCGTGCACGCTGCGCGACGCATCGGGCGCCGAGAGGGGCGTCGCCATGCGGCACGCGTGGCCCGTGCGCACGCCCCGGCCCGTGCTCGCGCGGCGCGTGCCCGATGCGCCCCTCATCACGGGCCAGCGCGTGCTCGACACGCTGTTCCCCGTCGCGCGCGGCGGCAAGGCGGCCATCCCGGGCGGATTCGGCACCGGCAAGACCGTGCTGCTCGAGGCGCTGGCGAAGGGTTGCGACGCCGACGTGATCGTCTACCTGGGCTGCGGCGAGCGCGGCAACGAGATGGCCGGCGTGCTCGCCGAGTTCCCGGAGCTCGTCGACCCGCGCACCGGGCGGGCGCTGATGGAGCGCACCGTCGTCATCGCCAACACGTCGAACATGCCGGTGTCCGCGCGCGAGGCTTCGATCTACTCGGCGGCCACCGTGGCCGAGTACTTCCGCGACCAGGGCCTGCACGTCGCGCTGATGGCCGACTCGACGTCGCGCTGGGCCGAGGCGCTGCGCGAGGTGTCGGGCCGCTTCGGCGAGCTGCCCGGCGAGGGCGGCTACCCCGCCTACCTGGCCTCGCGCATCGCCGAGTTCTACGAGCGCGCAGCGATCGCCGACACGCTGTGCGGGCGCGTGGGCAGCGTCACCGTGATCGGCGCGATCAGCCCGCCGTCGGGCGACTTCTCCGAGCCGGTGACCAGCCACACCAAGCGCTACGTGAAGGCGTTCTGGGCGCTCGACGTGCAGCGCGCGCAGGCGCGCTTCTACCCCGCGATCCATCCGCTGCAGTCGTACGCCGAGGACGCGGCCGCGTTCGCGCCGTGGTGGACCTCTCACGGAAACTCGCGCTGGCTCGAGCTGCGCCGCCGGTTCCTCACGCTGCTCGACGAGCAGGCGCGGCTCGAGCGCATGGCGCGCATCGTCGGCAAGGACGCGCTGCCGGCGCGCCAGCAGCTCGCGCTCACGTGCGCGGACGTGCTCAACGAGGCGTTCCTGCGCCAGTCGGCGTTCTCGCCGGTCGATCGCCGGTGCGGCCCGGCGCGGCAGGGCGCGATGATGCGCGTCACCGCGCGCTTCCTCGACCTCGCCCAGGCGGCCGTCGAAGCGGGCGTCGCGCCGGAGCGCATCCCGCGCCTCGACGCCTACCGGCCGCTGCTGCGCATGGGCGAGGAGATCGGCGAAGACGAGCTCGAGCGCTTCGACGCGCTGGAGGCCGCTCTCGAGCGCGAGTTCGCCGCGCTGGTCGGCGGCGCCCCGCCGGCGGGGGCCTGACGTGCTCGTCACCGTCGAGCACGCCGCCGCGCGCCTCGAGGGGCCGCTCATGTTCCTGCGGCGCACCGTGGACGCGGGACTCGGCGACGCCGTCGAGGTGCATTCGCCGTCGGGCCCGCCGCGGCTCGGCCGCGTCGCGGCGCTCGACACGAAGCACATGACGATCGAGGTGCTCGAGTCCACCGCGGGGCTCGACCTCGGCCGCAGCGTGGTCCGCTTCTTCGGCGAGCCGCTCGCATTCGGGCTCTCCGGCGGCGTGCTCGGCCGCGTGTTCAACGGCGTCGGCGAGCCCGTCGACGGCGGCCCGCCGATCGCCGCCGCGCAGCGCCACGCGGTCGACGGCCTGCCGCTCAACCCCGTCGAGCGCGCGAACCCGCGCGACTTCATCGAGACCGGCGTCACCGCGATCGACCTGCTGAACAGCCTGGTGCGCGGGCAGAAGCTGCCGCTGTTCTCGGCGGGCGGCCTGCCGCACGACCGTCTGGCGGTGGCCATCGCCACCCACGCGCGGCTGCGCGACGCGGAGCCAGGCGCCTTCGCCATCGTGTTCGCCGGCATCGGCGTGCCGTGGGAGAGCGCCGAGTACTTCCGCGCGAGCCTCGCGCGCTCCGGCGCGCTCGCCCGCACCGCGCTGTTCCTCAACCTCGCCTCCGACTCGTCGACGCAGCGGCTGCTGACGCCCCGCTTCGCCCTCACCGCCGCCGAGTACCTCGCCTACGTCGAGGGCAAGCACGTGCTGGCGATCCTCACGGACATGACGAACTACTGCGAGGCGCTGCGCGAGGTCTCCTCCTCGAAGGGCGAGGTCCCGAGCCGCAAGGGCTTCCCCGGCGCGATGTACTCGGACCTCGCCACGCTCTACGAGCGCGCGGGCATCGTGCACGGCCATCCGGGCTCGCTGACGCAGCTGCCGATCCTCACCATGCCCGCCGACGACATCGGCCACCCGATCCCCGACCTCACCGGCTACATCACCGAGGGGCAGATCGTGCTCTCGCGGGAGCTCGACCGGCGCGGCGTCGACCCGCCCATCGACGTGCTGCCGTCGCTGTCGCGCCTGATGAAGGACGGCGTCGGCGGCCGCTTCACGCACGCGGACCACCCCGCCCTCGCCTCGCAGCTGTACGCGGCCTACGCGCGCGCGGTCCAGGCGCGCGTGCTGGCCAGCGTCGTCGGCGCCGACGGGCTCGCGGAGACGGACCGGCGCTACCTCGCGTTCGGCGATGCATTCGAGGGCACGCTGGTGCGCCAGGAAGAGCCGCGCACGCTCGAGGAGAGCATGGCGGCCGGCTGGCGCCTGCTGCGCGACCTGCCGCGCGCGGAGCTCGCGCGCCTCTCCGACGCGCAGATCGCCGCGCATCTGTCCGAGGCCTAGGCGTGGACGCCCCGACCCCGACGCGCAGCGCGCTGCTCGACCTCGTCGACGAGCGGCGGGCGATGCGCGAGGGGCACGCGTTTCTCGACGAGAAGTGCATGCTGCTCGCCGGTGCGATGCTGGCCGGGCTCGGCGAGCACCGCCGCGCCGAGGCGGCCGTGCAGGCCGCGCACGGCGCCGCGCTCGACGCGCTGGCCGCCGCGCTCGCCAGGCACGGGCTCGGCGCGCTGCAGGCGCATCCGGCCGGGCCCTCCACGGCGGCGACCGCCGTCGCCGCGCGCCGGCTGATGGGCGTCGGCCTGCTCGACGTCGCGCTCGAGCCCGCGCGGGACGCCGGGGAGGCTCCCGTCCCCGCGTTCGACCGCTCGCCGGAGTCGGCCGCCTGCGCGCTCGCGTTCGGCGAGCTCGCGCGCGCGTGCGCCCCGCTGGCCGCGGCGCAGGGCAACCTCGAGCGCCTGGACCGCGAGTACCGCAAGACCTCGCGCCGCGCCCGCGCGCTCGCCGACGTCCTGATGCCCGAGGCGGACCGGCTCATCGCCGAGCTCGACACGCGGCTCGCCGACCTCGAGCAGGAGGACGCGATCTGGCGGCGGGGCGCGCGCTGAGGCGGAGCGCGGTTCTGCGATACTTCGCGGATGCAGGTCCGCCGCACGCTGCTGGTCGCGCACCCCGCCGAGCGCATGTACGACTTGATCGAGGGCGCCGAGCAC
>Ga0224500_10001466_pt1 | contig 13842 bp, 9 predicted proteins | sample SF_Oct11_sed_USG_FD_168126 | JGI IMG/M metagenome (GOLD analysis project Ga0224500, IMG submission 168126) | Sediment microbial communities from San Francisco Bay, California, United States - SF_Oct11_sed_USGS_4_1 | ecosystem: Environmental > Aquatic > Marine > Sediment | place: USA: California... | reverse complement strand
GGACGCCGCAGACCTGCGCGACCTGCGCCGTGCGTTCCACACGCTGAAGGGCAGCGGGCGCATGGTCGGAGCGCAACGCATCGGCGAATTCTCCTGGAGCATAGAGTCACTGCTGAATCGCGTGATCAGCCAGACGTTGCTGCGTTCGCCGGACATCGTGTCCATCGTGCGTGACGCCGTCGCGGCCATGCCGCAGCTCATCGACGAAATCGACGGTGGCGAACTGGCCGGCATCGACATCGCCGCGATCATGACGCGAGCCGACGCGCTGTCGGGCCGCGAAGGGCCGGCGTTGCCAGCCACTGCCGTGCCGGCGCCCCCGCCGGCACCGACCGCGGCAGACGAGCGGGCAGCCGAGGCTGCGGCGGTTGCGCTGGAAGAGCCGGCGATGGATCCGGTGCTGCGCGAAATCTTCCGCAAGGAAACCGCAGGCCACATCCTGGTCGTGCGCCAGTTCCTCGAGCGATGCGCCCGTGGCGTTGCGCCGCACCTGGTTTCGGAAGCGCTCTATCGGGCCTGCCACACGTTGAGCGGCATCGCCAAGACGGCCGGGGCGCGCCAGGGCATCAAGGTCGCCGAGCCGATGGAGCATTACGTCCGCAAGCTCTTCGACAACGGCCACGGCATGAGCAGCGACGCGCTTGCTTTGCTGCACGACACCGTGCGGTTGCTCGAGACGGTGTCCGAGCACGTCGACGAGAACACCGGGTTCTTCCCGGAGCAGACCCGCCTGACGGAAGGTTGGGTGGCGCTGGATCGGCAGCTCGACGCGGAACTCGCGCGACTTGCCGATGCCGCGGAGCGCACGCTTGCGCAGTCCTGGCAGCCGGACACGCCGGCCGCACCGGACCTGTCCGTGATCATCGACGACGCCGCGGCAATGTCCGCCGAGGAGCTCACGGAGCCGGAGCTGCCGCAGGCTCCGCCGGTCACGCTGCCGCTGCCGGAGCACGACGAGCCCGGTTTCGGCGAAGACTTCGACGCGGACATCGCCGCGATCTTCAGCGAGGAAGCGACCGAGCTGCTCGAACAGTCCGAGGCTGCGTTCGGGCGCTGGCGGGCCGATCGCGCCGACCAGGCACAGGTCACCGAGCTCAAGCGGCTGCTGCACACGCTCAAGGGCGGTGCCCGCATGGCGGGCATCCGCGCCATGGGCGACCTTAGTCACGAAGTCGAATCGTTCCTGGCCGCGATCGAATCGGGCGCCTCGACGGCTGATGCCGCTGCATTCGACGTGCTGCAAAGCTCGCTCGACGAGTTGCACCGCATGCGGGAGATGGCCAACTCGGGCCAGCGCCTGCCGTCCGCACGCGAACTCATCCTGCAGATCCGGGCGCTGGCAGCGTTGCCAGCGGCTGCTGCGTCACTGGAGCGAGCGACGGCACCGGCACCGAGCGTGCCGCCTGCCGAGTCCATCGAGGCCGAGGTCGTGACGCCCGCAGCCATCGAACAGGTCGCGGCCGAACCAGGCGTGGCAGCCGAGCCGCCGGTCGCGGAGCTCCCGCTCGAGACGCCGCAGGTCGAGGCAATCCCGACCGAGATCGTGGTCGAGACGCCAGCGGAGCCGGCGGTGGAGTTGGCGCAAGCAAGCACTGCCACAGCGGCTGCTGAAGACTTTGCGGCGATTTCGGCCGAGGAACCGTTGCCTGCCGCGGAAGAAGCGGAGTTGCCTGCCGCAGAAATCGCGCAACCCGCGGCAGAGCCGGCCCCCGCCGGTGCGGGCGAGGAGTCTTTCGAGCTGCCTGCAGCCGCAGTACCCGTCACGCCTGCCGAATTCGACCTTCCCTATGCCGGGCCCGTTCGCTCGACCGAGGTGGTTGCGCCGCCGCCGGCGCGCTTCGTGGCGCCGACCCCGTCGCAGGTGCCTGCCACCTACGAGCTTGCCGCAACGGCGCAGACACCGGTGCTGCCGGGGCGCGAACCCGTTGCGCCGACGGAGCGCGGCGAACTGGCGCGCGTCGATGCCGATCTGCTCGATGACCTGCTGAACAACGCGGGTGAAGTGAGCATCTTCCGCGCGCGCATCGAGCAGCAGATGACCTCGTTCGAGTTCAACCTGGCGGAACTCGACCGCACCGTCACCCGGCTGCGCGAACAGCTGCGCAAGCTCGAGATGGAGACCGAGGCGCAGATCCTCAACAAGCATCAGACGGACGACCAGGTGCACCGCGCGGATTTCGATCCGCTCGAACTCGATCGGTATTCGAACATCCAGCAGCTCTCGCGTGCCCTGGCCGAGTCAGTCAGTGACGTCGCCAGCATCGAGGGGCTGCTGGCCCAGCTCAATCGGGACACGCAGAACCTGCTGCAGCAGCAGGGCCGGGTCGTCACCGAAGTGCAGAATGGCCTGATGCGCACGCGCATGGTGCCGTTCCAGCGGCACGTGCAGCGTCTCACCCGCCTGCTGCGGCAGGCCGCGACGGAGGCCGGCAAGAAAGCCGAGCTGATCGTGGAGGGCGCGTCCGGCGAACTCGACCGGCAGGTGCTCGAGCGCATGCTGCCGCCGTTCGAGCACATGCTGCGCAATGCCGTGGTCCACGGCCTGGAAACGCCGGCCGAACGCCTCGCGATCGGCAAGCCCGAAACAGGTCTGATCACGCTGAAGTTGCAACGCGAGGGCGCCGAGGTGGTGATCACCGTCGAGGACGACGGCGCCGGCCTCAATGTCGCGGCCATCCACGCGAAGGCGCGGCAGTTGGGCCTGCTGCAGCCCGGCATGGAGCTGACCGACGAGGAGTCGCTGCAGCTGATCCTCGAGCCCGGATTCAGCACGGCCGATCGCCTGACGCAACAGGCCGGCCGCGGCATCGGCATGGACGTGGTCGCGACCGAGATCAAGAAGCTCGGCGGCGCCCTGTTCATCGAATCGAAGCCCGGTGCGGGCGCGCGCTTCACCATCCGCCTGCCGTTCACGCTCGCGATCACGCAGGCGCTGATCGTGCGTGTGCATGACGAACTGTTCGCGCTGCCGATGGCCACGGTCGAAGGCGTCGCGCGCCTGACGCGCACCGAAATCCAGCGTCACCTGGAAGAGGAGGCGGCCACGTTCGAGTACGGCGGCCACCGTTACCGGTTCCAGCACCTCGGCGTGTTCGTCGGCAGCGGGCCCTCGATCCTCCCCGACACCGACGTCGCGCTGCCCGTCATCCTGGTGCGCGCCGGCGAGCATTCCACGGCCCTGGTCTCGGACGAACTGATCGGCAGTCGCGAAATCGTCGTCAAGCCCGTCGGGCCGCAGATTGCGGGTATCCGTGGCATCTCCGGCGCGACCATCCTCGGCGATGGCCGCATCGTCGTCATTCTCGACATGGGTACGATGGTCCGTTCCGAGTGGCGGGTTCGTTCGGCCGAGTCCGCGCGCTCGGTGCACGACGATCGCATCTTCGTGCTGGTCGTCGACGATTCGATCACGGTGCGGCGCGTCACGCAGCGCCTGCTCGAGCGCAATGGCATGCGCGTGCTCACGGCCAAGGACGGCGAGGAAGCGATGTCCCTGTTGCAGGAGCACGTGCCCGACGTGATCCTGCTCGACATCGAGATGCCGCGCATGGACGGTTACGAGGTCGCGGCGCACGTGCGCAACGATGCGCGGCTCGCCGACGTGCCGATCATCATGATCACGTCACGAGTGGGCGACAAGCACCGCGCGCGGGCGATCGAGCTGGGCGTGGACGATTACCTTGGCAAGCCGTACCAGGAAAGCCAGTTGCTGGACGCGATCGAGCCGCTCGTGCTCGCGCGGCGGAGGCTGTCGTGAAGGGGCCGCAGGCGAGGACAGGAGCGTGAGCATGGTGTTCGACGCGGCGAAGACGACTGACAGCGGCGGGGCGGGCCACGAGATCTATTGCCTGCTGGTGCCGCTGGCGGATGATCGCCTGCTGCTGCCCCGCTCGTGCGTCACTGAAGTCATCAACTACCAGGCGCCCACCCCGATGGACGGCGCGCCGCCGTGGTACCTGGGCACGATTGCGTGGGGCGGCCGTCGCGTCCCGCTCGTTTCTTTCGAGGCGACCTGCGGCAAGGCTTTGCCGCGCACCAGCGGCCGCACCCGCATCGTCGTCATGCAGGGCATCACGGGCCAGGCGGGCGGCAATTTCGCCTTGCTGACGCAGGGGTTCCCGCAACTCGTGCGGCTGACGCCGGACGTCGTCCATGCCGACGACACGCGCAGTTTCGGTGAACGCATGCCCGTGATCGGACAGGTGAAGATGGTGAACGAGACGCCGCTGATTCCGGACTTCGAGCGGCTCGAAGGCATGATCGCCGAAGAGACCCGCGCCTAGGCGCAACGGCGGCGTCAGCTTGCGCTGGACGCTGCAATTGCGGAACCGGCCTGGCCCGGCTTCCGTCCGCTAGACCAGGTCGCCCCAGGTCGCCTGCAATACCGTCAACGCGACGATGCCCGCCGTTTCCGTGCGCAGCACGCGGGGCCCGAGCCGAACGGGCGCATAGCCCGACGCTGCCGCGCGCGCGAGCTCGGTGTCGTCGAGCCCGCCTTCCGGCCCGATCAGCAATTCAACGCGCGCTCCCACGCTGGCCAGGCCTGCCAGCGAGGCGGGTCCGGTCGGGCTCAGCACGAAACGCTGTCCTTCGCGGGCGGACGACGCGAGGTACCGCGTCAGTTCCTGGGGCTGGCGGATTTCCGGCACGCCGCTGCGACCGCACTGCTCGCAGGCCCCCGCGACGATGGCCTGCCAGTGCCGCAGCTTCTTCTCCGCCTGCCGGTCGTCGAGGCGCACGACGCTGCGCGCGGAGAGCACCGGAACGATCGTGCGCACGCCGAGTTCGGTCGCTTTCTGCAGCGTCCAGTCCATGCGTTCGCCGCGCGAGACTGCCTGCACCAGCGTGATGCGCAGGGGTGACTCGGGCAGCCCGGACGAACGAGGACCCACGCGTACGCGTACTTCGTCGCCTTTGACCGAGAGGACTTCGCAGCGGTAGTCGTTGCCACTGCCGTCGAATGCCACGATTGCCGCGCCGGCGCGCAGCCGCAGTACGCGGCCGACGTGGTTGGCCGCTGCATCAGGCAGGCGCACGTCCGCATCCGGCGTCAGCGGCGAATCGACGAAGACGCGCGTCAGTCGCACGTGGCCGCCACGATGCCGTCGCGCGCCGTGATCATCAGTGCGTCGATCTCGTCGGGAGTGATCACGTAGGGGGGCATGAAGTAGACGACGTTGCCGATCGGACGCAGCAGGGCCTCGTGCTCGAGGCCGTGACGATAGACGCGCAGGCCGCGGCGCTCACGCCAGTCGAATGGACTGCTGCGGTCGGCGCCGCGGGCGAGTTCGGCCGCGACGATCATGCCGCACTGGCGAACTTCGGCCACGTGCTCCAGCTCACCCAGGAGTTCGCAGGCTCGGCGACCCAGATGGGCGGCGAGGGTGCGATTGCGTTCGATCACGCCGTCGCTGGCGAAAATGTCGAGCGTGGCGAGTGCCGCCGTGCAGGCGAGCGCGTTGCCGGTGTAGCTGTGTGAATGCAGGAAAGCGCGCTGCTGCGTGTATTCGTCGTAGAAGGCGTCGTAGACGTCGTCGTTCGTCAGCACCGCCGAGAGCGGCAGGTAGCCACCGGTCAGGCCTTTCGACAAGCAGATGAAGTCCGGCGTCACTGCGGCCTGCTCGCAGGCGAACAGGGTGCCGGTGCGGCCGAAGCCGACCGCGATTTCGTCGGCGATCAGGTGCACGCCGTGCCGGTCGCAGGTTTCGCGCAGCAGCCGCAGGTACAGCGGCGCGTGCATCCGCATGCCGGCCGCACACTGCACCAGCGGTTCGACGATCACGGCACAGGTTTCGTCGGCGTGCTGCGCCAGCAGCTCGTTCATCGCCGCGATGGCGCGGCGCGCGCAATCCTCTGCGGTTTCGCCCGCTTCGCGCAGGTACGCATCGGGCGAAGGCGCGATCATCACGTCCATCAGCAGCGGCTGGTAGATCTCGCGGTAGAGCTCGACGTGGCCGACGGCCAGCGCGCCGAGCGTCTCGCCGTGGTAGCTGTTCGACAGGGTGATGAAGCGCCTCTTGCGCGAGCGGTCATGGTTGCGCCAGTAGTGGAAGCTCATCTTGAGCGCGACTTCGATCGCGCTCGAGCCGTTGTCCGCGTAGAAGCAGCGTGTCAGGCCGGGCGGTGCGAGGCGGGTGAGCCGTTCGGCGAGCTGCACCGCAGGCTCGTGGGTAAATCCCGCCAGGATCACGTGCTCGAGTTTGCCGAGCTGGGCGGTGATGGCCGCGTTGATGCGAGGGTTGGCGTGGCCGAACAGGTTGACCCACCAGGAGCTGATGGCGTCGAGGTAGCGCCGGCCGTCGTAGCCGTACAGCCAGACCCCTGCGCCCCGCTCGATCGGGGTCATCGGCAGCCACTCGTGGTCCTTCATCTGCGTACAGGGATGCCAGACGACCCGCAGATCGCGTGCGGCGAGCGGATGCAGGGTGCGGACGGGTGGGCTGGACGTCATGGAGGGATTTTAGGGCATCATGTGGCCGATGCGACGCCAACGCCCCGCGAATCCACCGGCCGCACGACTCGCGATCGACATGGATCGCGGGCTGCTCGAGCTGGCCCGCCAGGAACCTTCGCCGAATTGCGACGAACGGCCGCAGGGCATCGAGCCCGATCTCATCGTCGTGCACGGCATCAGCCTGCCACCCGGCGAGTTCGGCGGGCCCTGGATCGACCGGCTGTTCACCAACGTGCTGCCGCACGACGCCCATCCGTACTTCGCCGAGGTGGCGGGACTGCGGGTTTCCTCGCACCTGCTGATCCGGCGCAGCGGCGAGATCGTGCAATACGTCCCGTTCCAGCTCCGGGCCTGGCATGCCGGGGCGTCGTCGTGGGGCGGACGCGAGCGCTGCAATGATTATTCGATCGGGATCGAACTCGAAGGCGCCGATCATTCGCCCTACGAATCAACGCAGTATGCAATGCTCGCCCGGGTCATCGCCGTGCTCTGCCGCAGTTATCCGCACCTCACGCCCGACCGCGTCGTCGGCCACAGCGACATCGCGCCTGGCCGCAAGTCGGATCCGGGCCCGGCTTTCGACTGGCCGCGGTTGCGGTCGCTGGTGCAGTTCGAGCTCGAGGTCGCGCCGGCATGAGCCTGCTCGCGCTGCTGTTCGCGCTTGTCTGCGAGCGGGGCCTCACGCACCTGCTGCACCTGCGCGAATGGCGGTGGCTCGATCCGTATTTCGACAGGGCGGATGGCGCCTTGGCGGGACAGGCCGGATTACCGGCCGTGCTTGCGGCAATCGGCCTGATCGCGGCGCCCGTGCTGCCCGTGCTGCTGGTGGCGCACTGGCTCGGCCCGCAACTGCTCGGCCTGCTGCAGTTCGCGTTCGCCGTTTTCGTCCTGCTGTTCGCCTTCGGTCCGCGCGACCTGCAGGACGAGGTCGACGACTATGCGGCTGCCCTCGAGCGCCACGATCGCGACGCAGCCCTGCGTCGCGGCAAGGAACTGCTCGAATCGAGTCCGACGCAGCTCGGCCTCGGCGTTCGCGAAGCGGTGGAGGAGGCGATCTTCATCCAGGCCAACAACCGCATCTTCGGCGTGATCTTCTGGTTCATGGTGCTCGGGGCCGGCGGCGCCTGGCTCTACCGGGTCAGTGACATGTTGCGGCGGCGTGCGGCCTTCGAAGCTGCGCGCCAGGGTGTGCCGCGAATCCGCGGGGACCTCGGCAGCGTCCTCACATTCGTGCACGGCGTGCTGTCCTGGTTACCGGCGCGACTCACGTCACTGGCTTATGCGCTCGCCGGTAGCTTCGAGGACGCGGTGGGCAACTGGCGCTCGGCAATCGATCGCGTCGGTCCGGCGGCGGGCCTGCTCGATCGCACCGAGGACCTGCTGGCGCGCGTGGGCAAAGGTTCGTTGCAACCGAGCCTGGTCTCGGTGCACCCGGACACGCTCGATGCTGCGACGGCGCGTGGCGCGTGGCGGATCGTGCAGCGCTCGCTCTGGATCTGGGTGGCCGTCATCGCGATTCTCGTCATGACGGGCGCTGCCGTCTGAGCTGCCCGGGTAGCACACCAATGGCACGTCCCGGCATCGATGCGGTGATCTCGCGGTCGTCGGGATGCAGTTGGCCGCTCTTCGGCGCGGTCCTGTTGCTGGTCGCGGCTGTCCTGCCACTCGCGTTCGTGCAGAAGGCGGTCGCCGATGATGCAAGGGCGGCTGCACCGCACAAGCCGCGCCTGATCAGCCTCGCCCCGAATCTCACCGAAATCGCCTATGCCGCCGGTGCCGGATCGCTGCTGGTAGGCACGGTCGAATTCAGTGATTACCCCGCGGCGGCGAAAACGCTGCCGCGCATAGGCGATGCGTGGCGCGTTGACGCCGAGCGAGTGCTCGAGTTGCGGCCCGACGTGGTGCTGGTCTGGCCTACAGGGACGCCTGAAACGACGATATCGCGACTGCGCACGCTGGGACTCAATATCGTCGAAGTGCCGACGCAGAGCCTGGCCGATGTGCCACGCGCCTTGCGCCAGGTGGGCCGGCTGGCCGGTACGCTGGCGGCGGCTGAAAGAACCGCGAAAGACTTCGAGACCCGGGTGGCCCAGCAGCGCGCCCGCTATGCGCAGCGACCGCCGCTCAGCGTGTTCATACAGATCGACGACGAGCCGATCTACACCGTGAATGGCCGGCACGTGATCAGCGAAGTCGTTGCGCTGTGCGGTGGCCGCAACGTGTTTGCGGACCTGCCGCAGCTGGCGCCGCCGATTTCGGCGGAAGCGGTGCTCGCGGCCGATCCGCAGGTGATCCTGAGCACGGACGACACCATCGAGAATCCGCTCGAGCTGTGGAACCGGTGGCCGCGCCTGCGGGCGGTCCGCTCGGGAAACGTGTTCAAGGTGTCCTCGGACCTGGTGACCCGGGCGTCGCCGCGCCTGGCCCAGGGCGTCGAGGTGACCTGCTCGGCGCTCGAGCGGGCCCGCTCACGCCTTTCTTCTGCGCCGCCGTCGCTGCAGAATTCGACGCGTCAACCTTGAGGCGCGGACGTGCCGGCTTCCGGAGAGTTCCGGGAGACACGCCGTGAATACGTCCCTGTAGGCTCGCGCGCGCCGTCCATGGCGCGCGACGGTCTCCCTGAACTTTCCGGAAGCCGGCACGTCCGCGGCGTTGGCTTCGCGCGATTGCCTTTATTGCGGCTAACTGCCGCTGCCGACCGCGATCTGTCGGCGCCTGCGATCGTTCAGCCATCACTGCGCCGGCGGATGCGGTTTCGGTCTTTCGCAGGGAAGACCGTCACGCGCCATGGACGGCGCGTGCGAGCCTACAGGGATGTATTTACGGCGTGTCTTTCCTGCGAAAGACCGGAATCGCACCCGCGCGCCGTTCCATTACAAGCGATGTAAGTCACCGCCGAAAGCAAGGCGCCGACGTCTTCGTATCAGCTACCGCCGCTTCCACAGAACTTCGCTCCCATGTTCATGACGCGCCAGCACGCGCGCGATCACGAACAACAGGTCCGACAACCGATTCAGGTATTGCGGGACCTCGGGCGCGACGGATTCCACGCGGGCGAGTGCCCATACGCGCCGTTCTGCACGCCGCGCGACGGTGCGGGCAAGGTGGCACGCGGAGGCCGCCTGGCCACCGCCCGGCAGGATGAAATCCTTGAGCGGTGGCAGGTCTTCGTTGAACGAGTCGAGCGCCTGTTCGAGCCGGTCGACGTAGGCCCCCGTGATCGCCCGATGCCCGGGAATGCAGAGTTCGCCACCGAGGTCGAACATGTCGTGCTGGATCTCGGTCAGCGTCGCCTGCACGGCATCGGGCAGGCCCGGCACCGCCAGCACCACTCCGACCGCACTGTTCGCCTCGTCGACCGTGCCATAGGCCTCGACCCGCAGGTGTTCCTTCGGCACCCGCATCCCGTCGCCGAGTCCGGTGCTGCCGTCGTCGCCAGTGCGCGTGTAAATCCTGCTGAGTCGGTGGCCCATGACTGCTACTTGCCTCTGTTGCCTGCACCCGGAGCGTACCGCATCGACACGTACACGCCACGGTCCGGGGTGTTGTAGGTGCTCGCGAGTTCGTAGTCCTCGTTCAGCAGGTTCTCGACGCGAGCGATCAGTGACAGGCTTGGCGTGGCCTGCCATTCGGCGGTCAGGTTCGCGAGCACGTAGCCGTCGAGCGTCGTGTCCTGCGGGAAGCCGAAGTCCTTGCGGTCGCCGGTCGCCAGCACGTCGAGACCGAGCAGCACCGGGCCGAACGCACGCGTCAGGCCGACGGTGAGGCTTTCCTGCGCACGGCGCAACAGCCGCGAGTCGTCGGCGAGGTCACGCGGGTCCTGGTAGATCGCTTCCACGCGGGCCTGCCAGAGCGAGCCGGTGTAGACCCACGCGGCCTCGATCCCCTGGATGCGTGCCTTGGCCACGTTCTGGTTGATGCCGTCGAACGGGTCATAGGACCGGACCGTAAAGTCGATGAGGTCCTCGATGTCGGTGTGAAAGGCCGAGACCGTCAGCGACTGCTGCGGCGTCAGGGCGTGCTTCACGCCCACTTCGTAATTCTGCGAGCGCTCCGGCTTCAGGTCGGGGTTGCCGCCATAGCCGAAGCGATCCGTCGCGTCGGGGGCCCGGAAGCCGCTGCCGGCCAGGCCGTAGACACGCGTGCGCTGTGCGTTGAAGGCGTAGCCGTATTCGGCGTTCCACGTGACTGCGGAACCTGCCGTCTCGTGGTCTGTGTAGCCGAGCACCAGCATCGCGAGATGTGGCCCGACCGAGATCCGGTCCTGCACGTAGACGTTGATCGCGCCGGTATCCGACTTGAAGCCCTCGCCGAACGATTCGCTGCTCGCGCGTTCGCGCGAGTACATCGCGCCGACGCCGAGCCCGTGCACGTCCGACAGCTTCCAGTCGTACTGGGCGTCCAGGGTATTGCGATCGGTCTTGAGGAAATCGGGCGACTGGTTCTGCTGGATCTCGTCCTCGAGATGGTTGACCGAGACGCGAGCCACGCCTGCCGCGCCGACCGGCAGGCGAATTTCAGCCGCCGTCGTCGACGTGACGAAATCCTGGTCGACCGGCGCCAGGAAATAATCCGAGTACTCCGACGTGCCCGCGCTGCGCCAGTGCCGCAACATGACTTCGGCCGCACCAACGGCGGCGCGCAGCCCTACGTTGGCGCTCAGGTTGTCGTAACCGCGGTCGATATCGTCGGTCGTATGGGTCGGGAAGCCGGCGCTGTCCATCCACGAAACGCCGACATCGAGTGCGGCGGACTGCCCGAGGTCGACACCACCATTGAGGCTGGCGCGTTTCGTGTCGTAAGCGCCGTAGCCGGCTTCCGTGATCCAGCCCTCCTGCGAGCCGCGGCGGGTCACGACGTTGACCACGCCGCCGATCGCGTCGCTGCCCCACAGCGCGGAGCGCGGGCCTTTCACGACTTCGATGCGCTCGATCATGTCGGGCCGGATGTTCTGCAGGCCAGGCAGGCCGATGGTGCCCGGATTGATGCGGACGCCGTCGACCAGCACCAGCGTCTGGTTGCTCTCGGCGCCGCGGATGAACATCGCCGTCGGCTGGCCGGGGCCGCCGTTGCTGGCGATGTCGAGACCGGCGTGGAACCGCAGCAGTTCAGCGGCATCGCCGGCATTGCTGCGTTCGATCGTGGCGCGGTCGATCACGACGACCGGCGCCAGCACCTCGTCGGCGGGAGTCGGCACGCGGGTCGCCGTGACGATCACGTTCATCTCGGGCTGGACGTCGTCGGCGCGACTGGTCGTCGCGAGGATGGTCGCGATCAGGGTCGCGGCGCCCAGCAGGCCATCGATGGCAGCATGAAGGAAGCCGGACCGCGTGAAGAACGCGGATTTCGAACTGGACATTGTCTTGCCACACCCCGTGCATGCGCCTGCGCCGGCGCAATGAATAATCCAGCAACGGACGGGGGTGTGGCGGAGCGGGGGCGGCCATCGCTGAACGGATTGCCGCCCGAGTTCCGGCCGCTCGCCCACCGCGAGGCTGGTCTCGATCGACGGGCCGGTCTCCGGGCTCTCGAGCGGGCTGTGGGCCCTGCCTGCATCCCCTTCCCGCGCTTCAGCGCAGTGGGTGCCGGACCTTGCGGACCGGGTGATGTGGCTTTACTCGACTACCGTTGCGGGGGCAGCGCCGGAATTTGACCGGCTTCCCGTTCTCCCTGAGCCTGCGCTCGCGGGATCACCTGTCGGAGGCGGCACGGTAGGGAAGGCGGGGGGTGATGTCAAGGAAGGCGCGGTACTATGGCACTTCGTCATCGGGATCGTTGCCATGCCGCATTCTGAGTTCCTTGCCACGGCGCTGGAAGCAGCCCGCGCTGCCGACGACGTCGTTCGTCACTACTACCAGCGCAATCTCAAGATCACGATCAAGGCCGACAAGTCGCCGGTGACCGAGGCCGACGTCGAGACCGAAAAAGCGATCCGCTCGCTGCTCGCTGCGAAGTATCCGGCGCACGGCTTCCATGGCGAGGAAACGGGCATCACTGCGCTCGATGCGGACTACGTCTGGTTCGTCGATCCGATCGACGGCACCAAGGCGTTCGTGCGCGAATACCCGATGTTCTCGACGCAGATCGCGCTGATGCACAAGGGCCGGTTGATCGTCGGTGTATCGTCCGCGCCGGTGTACGGCGAACTCGCCTACGGCGAGATCGGCGTCGGGGCCTGGTTGAACGAGCAACCGCTGCGCGTCAGCAGCATCGACACGATCGAAGACGCGGCGCTCTCGACCGGCAACCTCAAGTCGCTGGCGACGGGACCGCGCTGGCCGGCGTTCGGCAGGCTGGTCGGCCGGTTGAGCCGCATTCGCGGCTACGGTGATTTTCTGCACTACCACCTGCTGGCGTCCGGCCGCATCGATGCGGTCGTCGAGTCGGACGTCAACATCCTCGACGTCGGCGCGTGCGCGGTGATCGTCGAAGCCGCCGGTGGTCGATTCACCGATCTCGAGGGTCGGCCGTTCACGCCGCAGAGCACGGGCGTGCTCGCGACGAACGGCAAGCTGCACCAGGCGATTTACGAAGCGATTCATTCCTGATCACGCAGGACTAAGGAGACCAGAAAAATGACGAAGAAGATCATTGCGGTGGCAGGCGCGACCGGTGCGCAGGGCGGCGGACTGGTGCGCTCGATCCTGGCGGACCCCGCCGGCGAATTCGCCGTCCGTGCCATCACGCGCGATGCGGATTCGCCGAAGGCGCGCGCGCTGGCAGCGGCCGGCGCTGAAGTCGTCGTCGCGGACATCGCCGACACCGCGGCCGTGGCGCGGGCGTTCGCTGGCGCCCATGGCGCGTACTGCGTGACGTTCTTCTGGAACCACTTTTCGCCTGACCAGGAACGGGCCGAGGCCCATGCGATGGCCGACGCCGCGAAGCAGGCAGGCGTTCGGCACGTGGTCTGGTCCACGCTCGAAGACACGCGACGCTGGGTCAAGCTCGATGACGCGCGCATGCCGACGCTCATGGGCAGGTACAAGGTGCCGCACTTCGACGTCAAGGGCGAAGCGGACGACTACTTCCGCGGGACAGGCGTGCCGACCACCTGCCTGCTGACGTCGTTTTACTGGGACAACCTGATCCATTTCGGCATGGGCCCCAAGCCCGGCCCCGACGGCCGGCTGTACTTCGCATTGCCGATGGGCACCAGGCCCCTGCCGGGCATCGCGGCCGAGGACATCGGTCGGTGTGCGCATGGGATCTTCAAGCGCGGCAACGAGTTCGCGGGCCGTACCGTGGGCATCGCGGGCGAACACCTCACCGGGGCGCAGATGGCGGCCGGACTCACTCGTGCGCTCGGTCGCGAGGTCGTGCACCAGGATGTGCCGTTCGACGTCTATCGCGGGCTTGGTTTCCCCGGCGCGGAAGACCTCGGCAACATG